>Ga0081527_100087_pt1 | contig 81089 bp, 72 predicted proteins | sample HotLakmasection5_FD_70992 | JGI IMG/M metagenome (GOLD analysis project Ga0081527, IMG submission 70992) | Hypersaline microbial mat communities from Hot Lake, Washington, USA - Section #5 (SPADES assembly) (version 2) | ecosystem: Environmental > Aquatic > Non-marine Saline and Alkaline >...
TGGCCGGACATTGCGACAGAACAACCCATTTTGCGGCATTTTAACCCCGCGCGAGCGTTGGGCAATTTTTCGGGAGCACCGACTACATGCGGCGTGACCAAATGGAACATATCCTTCGGGCAGCGGCCGCCCTCACAAACGAACGCGACTTTGTCGTGCTGGGCAGTCAGGCGCTTCTTGCTTCATTTCCGGATCTTCCCCCGCCGTTGAACAAATCCATGGAATTGGATTTGTATCCGTTGGCCAATCCTGCGGCAGCCGACTTGATTGATGGCACGATCGGCGAATTGTCTCCCTTCGATGAGACGTTCGGTTACTATGGCCACGGCGTGGCGCCTGAGACCGCCGTTTTGCCTAAAGGGTGGCGTGAAAGAGCAGTTATCGTTGAAAACAGCAACACGGGCAAAGCGCGGGGAATTTGCATCGGGCCACATGACTTAGCGATTGCGAAGTTGGCCGCTGGACGTGATAAAGATATCTCATTTGTGCGGGCCATGATCCAGCTCGGCATCGTGACCACCGAAGCCCTGCTTCCACTGACGGAAACGCTGGAAGAACCCCACCGCAATCAGGTTCGCAACCACTTGCAGCAACTCTAATTACATCCCGCCAAGGCGAAAACCGGCGGATCGGGCTCCGTTCCGCCCCCCCCAAGCCGAATCCAATGGAAACATCGCGCATCGACGCGGGGACACAGAGAATCGCGTGTATGCGCGAGTGAGTGCGGCGGGCGCATGGAAAATGCATAAGGGACATAGAATCTGCGCGTTCCACTCTCCTCTATTTATATGTCCCCGCTACCCGGATTTATATCTCGCGAAGCCGCGAAGATCATCAAGGACATAAGGGACACAGAAGATGCGGCGTTGGGTTTATGCCCGATTGTTTTTTGAATTAGTAGAATTATGTGCAATCAGCGCGATCGCGATGTTTGCAATCTCTCCACACCGGGTTCATTATAACCAGTTGCTATTGATAGGCGCTAAATCCATTTGTTTGTATTCATGGAAAAAGATATTTATTATGAAAATTGATCTCCACCATGCCATGTTAACCCGGTCACTGGGGCTGTGGGGAGCCGCGACCATGGGGCTCGGGGCTATGCTGGGAACGGGCGTGTTTGTAACCATCGGCATGGCGGCGGGCGTTGCTGGGCCTTCGGTTCTTTTGGCTATTGCGCTGGCTGCGGCAGTAGCCGCCTGCAACGCGCTCAGCAGCGCACAACTCGCTGCTGCCCACCCCGTAAGTGGCGGGACATACGAATACGGCTATCGTTATCTACATCCTACGTTTGGTTTTGCGGCGGGATGGATGTTCTTATGCGCGAAATCCGCAAGCGCTGCCACAGCGGCCCTTGGGTTCAGCGGATATGTGCTGCATGCTGCAGGCTGGTCGCTTCCAAAGACTTCGCTCGCTATTCCTCTCATTGTAGTTATCACGTTTCTTGTATTGGCAGGCATTAAAAAATCCAATGCAGCCAATATTGTTATTGTTTCGTTTACGCTTTTTACATTGCTATTGTTTGTACTACTTGCCCTACCCCGAAGTTGGCGGGAAACGCAAGATTCGCTTATGCCACTCTTGCCGCAGCATAAAGACGGGTGGATGGCTTTTTTCTCTGCCACCGCTTTAATGTTTGTGGCTTACACGGGATACGGGCGGATCGCCACGATGGGGGAAGAAGTAAAAGAACCGCGTCGAACGATTCCCCGCGCCATCATCGCAGTCATGATTATCTCGGCCCTGTTGTATATGGCCGTGGGTATGGCGGCGATTGGATCGGTGGGAGCCGGGGAATTGGGACGAATGACGCTTCAACACGCAGCGCCGCTCGAAGCGATTCTCCAAACACGGAATTTGCCTGTCATCGCATGGATCGTGGCGTTAGGCGCGATCGTCGCCATGGTAGGTGTTCTACTTAATTTAATATTAGGCTTATCCCGCGTGGCTTTGGCTATGGGGCGACGCGGTGATTTACCGGCATCGTTTTCCTTGCTAAATACCACGAGGACCACACCGACGACTGCAACAATAGCTGTTGGTATGGTTGTCACTTTATTAGCGCTGATCGGAGATATTAAACTTACCTGGTCCTTCAGCGCATTTACAGTTCTCGTATATTATGCAATTACCAACCTGGCTGCGCTGCGGACGAAGCCTGGAGGCGGGGGGAATCGAACCCCCGTCCGCGTATGCTTCACTAATGCTTCTACATGCTTGTTCCGTCTTTAAATCTCGCCGCATAAACCGCCAACGGACAGGCTTTTTATGCAACCAGTGTCCACGAAAAGTTCTCGCATCTAGGCCCGGTCACCCAGCTTCGATGCCAGCCTGCTATCGTCGTCTCTATCGCCTAGCAGGCGTTAGCGTAGAGACGCAAGCGGCTAATTACGCCGCGAGGGCCAATTCTTCGTTGGCTTTTGTGTTTTTTCCCGGATTTTAACGAGGCCAACCGGGGTCCTCGGCATGCCACACCAGCTTCTACGTACACGTCGAAACCAGTCGCCCCCTTCCTAATGGAGATAGATACACCATACGTTACGCGGCGCATTATTCAAGCTCCAATGCTCAATCCCAGGAATATTGACCGTGGCTTGACTTGATCACAGAGGTAATGCATCATACATGCCTTATGAAAAATTCCTCCATATATCGTTTGTTCTCGTCATGCGTCTTTATGGCCATGCTCATACTCGCCGCATGCTCCCCCACAGCCCAAACAACGGGGGACGCGACTCCTCCGGAGCCTGTGGCCGAAACCAAGTCCGAGGCCCTGCGCGTGGTCGCGTGGAATATTGAATGGTTTCCTGGGCGTTCCCCACGCGCAAACCAAACCGAAGAAAGGGAACATCGCGCGGCTATCGAAGCTTTTCTTCCTACGTTAAACGCGGATATTCTTTTGCTTCAGGAAATCAGGGATCGCGAAGCGGCCGAATTTCTAGCGAAAGCCGCTGGCTTGGAACTGCATGTGGCTTCAAACCTCACCAGACCCGACACCGATATCTCCCAGCAACTTGTTATTGCCAGTCGTCTACCCGCTATCGCCGGATTTGCCGAAGTCTTTACGGATATTTACGAAGAACCGGATACGGTGCCTTACAGAGGCTTTGCTTTCGCCGCACTGGAAAACCCCAAGGGCGGCACGCTATTGGTATACAGTGTCCACCTCAAAAGCAACCGGGGCGATGCATCCTATAACATACCGACCAGGGAAGAGTCCGCTCGCCAAGTTCTCAAGCATGTGAACGAAATGAAAGAACAATTCAAGGATCGCGGTCCTTTGGCTGTCATCGTTGGTGGAGATTTTAATGTTCTGCTGAACCAGGAAGCCATGGCGCACGAAAAGACACTGGAAATCTTCAAAGAAGCTGGTTTTCACTGGGGTTGGGAAGGCGTTCCGTTTGAACAACGCGCGACGTGGCCCGGTCGCGGTCCCTATGGCGCCGCCTCGTTTGATCACATGTTTACGTGGGGATTGCCCGAATACACGTTGCGTATGAAAACGCTCCCTTCCAATCGTCTAAGCGATCATCTCCCCATTATTTTGGATATGGAATAATCCCTATGGGGATAGACGACCGATCCACAGCGTATATCTGGTTTGATCTGGAGTTTTCGTCTCTGGATTTGGATAATGCGATCATTCTGCAAGTCGCAGTGTTGGCTACAAAAACGGATTTAACCCCGTGCCTCCCGGGTGATTCCGGTCTAAACATTTATGTTCAAATTCCTGCTGATGTTTCGCTTTCTCCATGGGTGGAAGATAATCTGAAACATGTGCTGGATCGTTGCCGGAGCGCTGATGCTCGTCCACTGCCGGAGCTTGAAGAAGCGTTGCTTGCCTACCTTGATCGCACCGTGGGCCCGCCGCACGATGAAGTAAAAAAACGGCCTGTGTTGGCCGGAAACAGCGTCCATAACGACTGGGCTATTGCCCGGCGCCTCCTACCGCGTTTTGTGGCCCGCTTGCATTATCGTCTGCTGGATGTTTCTGCGCTGAAAATTCAGTGGATAGATTATAGCGAAGGCGAAGATTTTGAGAAAGAAAACGAAGATATTCTACGCGCAAATCTTCCGTCTTCGTTTCTTGAATTGGACGGGAGCAAACACGACGCCGCATACGATATTCGCGCGTCATTGGCGGAACTGAATTATTACCGGGCTTGCCTGTTAAAAAACAAGATTCAGCGTAACGAGACTGACCAGGATAAATAATACGGACATCGGCAATCCCACACGCAGAAAATCCATGGCACGGTAGCCTCCAGGACCTGCATAAATAGACATCACTTGATTGGTGGGCAACAAAAAGCCGTTGGTGGCTACAATGCCCACGGTCATCGCGAAGACGCGCGGGTCCGCGTCTATGCCTGTCGCCTGCGCCGCCAGTGCCATATGAATCGCAAAAGGAACCAGCAACACCGTGGACCCCACATTGGTCGTCACTAATGTAAATCCCGTGGTCAACACCGCTAGAATCAATTGCAACAGCAACGGGGAAGAGGATGACCCCAATAAAGCCAGCGTTTGTTGCGCAATCCACATAGCCGTACCGGTGTTCTGTACCGCCATTCCCAGCGGCAGCAAACTGGCCAGCAAAAACACCGTGCGCCATCCCACTGACCGGTAAGCTTCTTCAATCGTAAGCACGCCGGTCACGATCATGCCTGCCGCGCCCGCAAAAAAGGCCAACGACAGCCGGACCTCCCCCAAAAAAACAAGGCTAATAGAAAATAAAAAGAAAAATAGCGCATATACCACTTTTTGAGGACGCAGTTCCTTGTAGGGATACGCGCTCGTAACTACGACAAAATTCCGGTCGTGCTCCACCCGGGCTAGCGCATCCCAGGCACAATGACACACCAACGTATCCCCCGCCATCAGCGGCACATCACGTAAATCTTTGCGAATGGATTTGTCTCCGCGATGAATCGCCAATACAGACAGGCCGTAAGTTTTGCGCATGGCGATTTCCGTCACGGTTTTTCCAATTAAATTGGAATTAGGATGCACAACAACTTCGGCAATGCCTGATTCCACCGGAGATAACGCTTCATTAAAAACATCCAGTGTTTCACGTACATCCAATTTATATTGATCGGCCCACCGGTCGAATTGAACATTTTGTCCCAGAATCGCCAGCCTTGCATTTTTCTCGATGATCAAACCACTCCACGGCCCGACACGAATGTCCCCGCGCATAAAGGTAGCGGCAACCACCACGCCTGCTTCCTTTTCGATTTCACCGATGGTCCGGCCTACCCAAGGTGAATCATCCAAAAGCCGGACTTCCCGGAATACAAAACTAATGCCGTAGACGCGTTCGAAGTATTTCATGGTGCTGCCGCCGGTGGGGCCTTCGGATTGAATGTCGGGCATCATGCGACTTCCCCACACATAAAAATAAACAATACCGGATATCAAAAGAGCCAATCCAACAGGAACCACGTCAAAGAGTTCAAACGGTTCCAGCGAGGACGGAAGCAGATCATTGATAATAACAAGCGGACTTGAGCCAATAAGGGTAATGGTGCCTCCCAGCAGAATACAAAAACCAACAGGCATCAAGATCCGGGAAAGCGGAATGTTCGTGCGCGCGGATACGCGGGAGAGAATAGGGAGAAACAACGCCGCCGCGCCTGCATTCTGTAGAAAGCCCGATATGGCGCCTGCGACAAGGGAAAGAACAGGCACCAGACGACGTTCCGCATCCCCGCATGTTCGCAGCGCCAACGCGGCTAATTTATTCATCATGCCTGTTTTATCAAGACCTTCTCCCATAATCATGACCGCCATAATTGCAATCACCGCATTACTGGAAAACCCATCGAACAAATGAACAGGATCGGCCAGCCCCTCCAGGGAAGGGATAAGCGATAGCAACCCAAGCGTGATCATGACCAAAATGGCGGCGACATCAATACGAACCCATTCTGTAATAAACAGGATCAAAGTAATGGCAATAATAATTAGCACCACCATCATTTGTGGCGTAAATGAAAGAGTTTCCTGAATCAAAGGTTCATGCATAAAAGCATCTTGGCGCAAGAAAGGAAGCGCGGTCAAGTATACATATTTTGACTCAAATTGTTTTCGAGTGGGACGAAGGACTTTTGATTTGATGCAAATGGCATAGCGCCAGAGCCAAGGCATCGGCAGCGTCTTCCACGGGTTCTTCGTTCATGGCGAGCAGCGCTTTGATCATGTGTCCCACCTGTGATTTGTGCGCGCTACCCACTCCCACGACGGATTGTTTTACCAAACGCGGGGAATATTCATACACAGGCACATCGTTTAATGAAGCGACTGCAAGCACCACACCGCGCGCCTGGCCCAGTATCATAGCGGTTTTGGGGTTTTTACTAAAAAAAATACCTTCGATTGCGATGGCATCCGGTTTTTCTTTGGCGATTAAATTCGAAATTTCCCTGTAGAGATGCGCCAGGGATGCTGTATGCGGTCGTGTGGGCGGATTACGGATGACCCCCCACACCAACGCGCGTTCTTTATGGCCCAAACGCTCCACGACGCCGACGCCAGTGCTACGCAACGATGTATCCACGCCGAGCACACGCATGCCTTGCCCAGCCGCGTCCGGCGTCATGCGCTTAACGCCTCCATGACGTCGTCGGCAATATCCACGTTGGAATAGACGTTCTGCACATCATCTAAATCTTCCAGCGCTTCAATAAAGTTCATCAACGACTGCGCTTGATCCTTATCTACAATAGGCATGTACGTGTCCGGAACAAGCGTCAACTCAGAGTCCTCGATCGGGAGTTCGGCGTTGCGCAGCGTTTCGTCAACTTGCGCATAGTCGGACGGGGCCGTCACAATTTCATACACATCGCCTTCGTTGGTTACATCCTCCGCACCCGCTTCAAGAGCCTGCTCCAGCAACGCATCTTCAGGCATGGCATCCGATTTAACCGTGATCACGCCTTTACGATTAAAAGAGCGTGTCACACTCCCCTGCCCTGCCAAGGTTGCATTGTGCTTGGTAAACACATGCCGCACTTCCGCGGCCGAGCGGTTTTTATTATCGGTAAGAACTTGTACAATAACCGCAATGCCGCCCGGGGCATAGCCTTCGTACATAATTTCCTCCATGGTGACGCCGTCCAGTTCGCCGGTGCCTTTTTTGATGGCCCTGTCAATATTGTCCGCGGGCATATTTACGCCGCGCGCTTTTTGAACAAGCGACCTCAACGTAATATTGGCGGCTGGATCACCACCGCCCGTGCGCGCGGCGACCATGATTTCTTTCGCAATTTTACTGAAAACTTTGCCGCGCTTGGCGTCAATAGCGGCTTTTTTGTGTTTAATGGTTGACCATTTACTATGCCCGCTCATGCACTCCTCATGCCTCCTCTTCTTCGTGTTTAAGCGACTCAGCCGCTACTTTTTGCGCGATATTGGACGGCACCATATCATACCGGCTAAACGCCATTTCAAACGAACCGCGACCGCCTGTCATACTGCGCAATTCCGACGAGTATCGAAACATTTCCGCTTGTGGAATATCCGCCAGAATGGTTTGCATGCCTTCCGTGCTTTCCACGCCGACAATACGGCCACGCCGATGATTCAAGTCGCCGGTTATATCACCCATAAATTGATCCGGCACCATGATTCTGGCGCTCATCACCGGCTCAAGCAATACCGGTTTGGCTTTGCTTAACGCATCCGTCAAGGCGCGAGCCGCCGCAATTTTAAACGCGACTTCAGAAGAATCCACATCGTGATAGGAACCATCATACACGGTTATTTTTACATTCATGACAGGATAATGCGCCACAGCGCCACGCTGCAATCCTTCCAGAAGTCCTTTTTCAACCGCCGGAATAAAGTTGCCGGGAATAGCGCCTCCTACGATGGCGTTGACAAACCATTCTTCATCGGCTGGATCGCGTGGAGCCACGCGCAGATATACTTCGCCGTACTGGCCCCGGCCACCGGATTGTTTTTTGTGTTTGTGATGCCCCTCTCCCTGGCCTGTTATGGTTTCCCGATACGCGACACGCGGGGTATGCAAATCCACTTCCACATGACTTCTGCTTTTCATGCGTTCGACCGCGGCTTCCAATTGCTGATCGCCTAACCCGGATAATACCATCTCATGCGTTTCCGCGTTGCGTTCGGCATGAATGGTGGGGTCTTCCTCCACAACCCGATGCAAAGCATTCGCGAGCTTATCTTCTTCCCCTTGTTTTTTTGTGGTTACAGCATAAAACGTCGTGGGCCCTGGAAACGTAATAGGCGCAAATGCAATATGATTGCCCACCGCGCATAATGAATCGTTAAGCTCGGTCGCTTTTAATTTAGGCAGGGCAACAATATCGCCCGCATGCGCGACTTGGATTTCCTCTTGTTTTTTACCGTTGATGATAATGATATGCCCGACTTTTTCCTTCTGATCCTGGGTAGCGTTAAAGATTTCCGTGTTAGGCGTAAGCGTCCCGCTATACACACGGACAAAAGAAACATGCCCCGCAAAAGGATCGTTTAACGTACGCCACACAAATCCGGTAAACGGGGCGTCAATGCCGACATCAACCGGTTGGCCCTTGGCATCTTCCACGGGCGTTTCAGGCGGCGACGGCAATAGCAAAGATACCCCTTCCAGAAACTCCTCGATTCCGATGTTTTGCTTTCCCGAAACAGCAAACACTGGAACCAGCAATCCATCATGCACCGCGCCATGCAAACCGGACGCGATCTCCACAGCCGTCAAAGGCTCGCCATTCAAATATTTTTCAATTAATTGATCGTCGGTTTCCGCAGCATGCTCAACCAATTCGCCTTTCATTTCCTTGGCGCGAGCGGCAATATCATCCGGAATCTCCGTCGCAGCCATCACATCAATCACCGCGGTATGATCCGGCGTGGGAATAACCACAGGAATACATTTCTTTCCCCAGGCATCTTGTATGGTTTGCAAGGTGGCATAAAAATCCGCATGTTCTTTATCAATCCCCGTGACCACAATAGCGCGGGGAATACCCAGCGATTCGCAGCGTTGCCAAGCTCGATAAGATCCAACCTGCAGCCCCGCACCCGCGTCCACTACAATGACTCCGCTATCGCATACCGATGTTGCCGCAAGAACTTGTCCGTAGAAATCAGCATAGCCGGGGGTGTCGAGCGCGACCAACTCCATGTGCCTGCCGCTTTTGGTGTTATAGATTAAATCAAAGGAAGTCGCCCACATGGAAATTTTACGCTGTTTTTCCTCATCGGTCCAATCCGAGAAACTTGTGCCATTTTCCGGGGAACCCTGCTTATCCGTTGCGCCTAGTTTAAATAGCATGGCATCCAACAACGTTGTTTTCCCGCTGCCAGTATGACCAAGAAGCGCAAAATTTCGGACATTGGTAATTTCCACATCTTTCATGGTGTCGCCTACTCCTGTTTTACCCTTACTCGTACCCAAGCGCAGTCATGCCATAGCCCGCGCATAAAAATGAAAGGGTAATTAAAAGAACGTTTCTTGACAACGTCTTTTAGCCATAACCAGGCTGGCCTTCACGAATAAAGGGGAACCCTGAAGGATAACTCAGGGGTTTTTATCGCCGATGGCCGCTTTTATTTCGTCCGTCAGGTATTTGGAGTCCGTCCATTCTTTTTTAACAGGCGACTCTTCCCATATCAAACGACTACCCGCAAGCACATCGCGCCGGCTTATTTGTCCAATCATTACGCCGTTTTCCACAACAGGAAGGCGACGGAATGGATTTTTAAGAAAAATTTCAGCTACAGTAAACACATCTACATCCGCATCCACAGTGACGATATCCCGTGACATGTAATCCGCCACACGCGATCCAGGCGACATATTAAACGCGCCATTGGCAAAAATACGCAGACAATCCTTTTCGGAAAAGACCCCTACAATATTGTTCTGTTCATCCACTACAGTGGCCCCGGAGACTTTATGCTTGAGGAGCGTGTTGATGGCTTCCTCCATATCCATGTCCGGCTTCAAGGTCACGACTTTGTCTTTCATTAATTCGCGAACGGTCATTACCCTTGTCATATGTAAGTCTCCAAAATACTCAGTACGTTTGTGCCAACCCGTTGAATAACATACCCATTTCCGCTTACCATGGCAAGGCGATACAGCGGTTACGCACCCAACGAATCGGCTGCGGCGTTCCGGTCGCTGAATAAAGGCAATACGCGATCAAAACCGGACATAACCATCACATCTTGAACCATGGGCTGCGCGCCGAATAATGCGAGTTTGCTTTTGTCATCTTTAACTTTTTTGGCAAGCTTAAGCAATGCGCGTAACCCCGCGCTGCTGATGTATTCCAATCCGGACAAATCGAGCAGCAATGTGTTTTCCTGATCAATATGTATGCGCTGCAATGCGTCATCAAAATGCGGCGCGGTCATAGCATCTAACCGCCCGGTTAATACCACACAAGCGCCCATGGGGGCTGTTTGAATTTCTATGTTCATCGCGCTTCCTTTCGCTTATTAACGCTCTGCTTTATGTAAATCCTTGACCGCATCGCGCGTGAACGTCGCGGTCAAGTAATCCAGCGTCATAGGCAAATGCAATTCCATGCTGTGAAAGATTTGCAACTGAATATGAATGGACGCCGGTTCACAGGTTAACACATGTCCCCCTGCGGACATGGTCTCGTTTATGAAATGAAAGTGATATCCGGGCACATTCACCGATGGCACAAAGCCAGGCGTGTAAAAACCTATCAAATGGCCTCTGACATCTTCAAAATGCCGAATTTTCTGATGATCAGTCGCCTCGGATAGGGGCCGGTAATTCTCCGTCCACGGAACCGACCGGGTTTTCACATGCTTAAACCGTCCTTCCATATAAATGGCATAAAACATGTTATCCGAGGGCAATAAATCCCCTAATTGCAGCATAAAAGCTTCATGCGTCATCGTTTGGCGTATTTCTTCGGCCAACATGGGTTGAAATGGACATACCGTAGCAAAAGGCGTTTTAATCTCCGGCTGGGCGAGGTGCGCATCTCCGTCCAGGTCAATGCGATAATAGTTTCCCTGCAACGCAATTAATTCCCCATCCAGATTATTAAACGTGCCAATGCCGAAATCCCCTTTGGTTTTCAGCGTAGCAATCGTGATATCATCACGGTATAATCCTTCCAGCAACGCATTAATGGGACTACTCATAAATAGCATAATAAAAACTCCTTCTTAACAAACGGGCATTGCCACACTATCCACAAGTATCGAAAAGATGCGCTTGAAGTCAAACGTTGCTTTCATTAGGGTTTCGCCATGCAGCAAGGATCAACTATGCACCAAGAGGGTCGTTGAAAGCCAAGGCTAATAACCGGTGGTCGCGCTTAAAATTTGGTTTTTTTGCCAAAATCACCGCGCATATCATTTTGATGACCCTGTTCACAGGCATTGTGATCGCGGGTTTGACGGCGTATCAGTTTCGCAAGGAAATCTATCGTCAGGAACATAACAGCGCATTTACGGTATATGCCGCTATCGTTAATTACGTCACGGGTCATTACCGTTCCCATAACGACTACATTCCCCACAAGTTGGAATACGTGTTAAGCAAGAAGTTTTTGCACGTAGACGAGTTGTCCGAGCCATTTATATCCCATCGCCCTGCCCATTTGATTTTATACGATGAAGAAGGGAAAGTCGTTTACGAATACCGCGAGGCCGATCATCCGGGACCCTTGGATGCGCAACCGATCCCCATTGCGCGCTTGCCGGTGCATATTGAACAAACACCTCACCACGAAAATGGATTTATACAAATTTTCGGCCCTATCGCTCAATTAGACAATGCGCCAGGCTATTTATGGGTTTCGTTTCCCACCGTCATCGAAGCGCAGATCGAGCGCTTGTTGCTGCAATGTTTTGCGTTTTTGTTGTTAGTGCTTTCTGTCACGCTGCTCTTGTCTCTGTTTTTTACCAGGCAAGTGCTTGCGCCGATCAAAGCGTTAACGCACGCCGCGCGCATGGTGCATCGCGGCAGTCTTGAACAGGAAGTCCCGGTGGTAACGGATGATGAAATCGGGGAATTAACGGAGACTTTCAATGAAATGATTGATTCCATGTCGCGCCGCATGGAGTTTATGCATCGCATGCAGGAGTGGACGGTCCGTATCGGGCGTCAATTGAACACCCAACGCTTGTTTGAGATACTCGGGGAAATGTTTGAACGCATGTCGTCTTCGGATTCCTATCGTCTTTATCTGATGGATGCGGTATCCGGCGATTTAGACATCCGCCTGGAAAAAGGAGCGGAGCGGTTGCCCCACGCGGATCAAGATCGCCTTGCCCGCATGGCTATTAAAGAGCGATGGACCATGTATCTTATGCAAGACGGCACGTCCGACAGCGAACCGGGCGATGTAGTGGAACTCGCTATTCCATTGCTTTCAGGCAAAAGCACTATTGGTGTCATTCGCATTGGGCGAAAACATGACCAATCTTTGTATGACGATGATACGCTTACCATTTTGCAAACCCTGGCTCAACATGCGTCGGTGGCTATTGATAATGCCAATTTATACGAGCGCTTATCCGAACAGGAACGTATTGCGCAAGAAATGTTGTTGGCGCGGGAAATTCAGCAGTCCATGCTGCCGCGGATTGCTCCTTCCTTGCCCGGATATACGATAGCGGGAGGCAGCACCCCTGCGCTGGAAGTGGGAGGCGATTATTTCGATTTTGTCACAAATAACGGGGATTGTTATTTGGTCATCGGTGATGTCTCAGGCAAAGGAGTACCCGCGGCTTTGATTATGAGCATTGTTCGCGCATTAATACATACCTACCTGGAATTTATGACCTCACCCGAGCAGGTTATGCGGAAAGTAAACCGCAATATTTCCAACGATCTCGATCCCGAAATGTTCGTGACTATGTCCACCATTCAACTTGAAACCCAATCGCACCGCATTCATTTTGTACGCGCGGGGCATGAACCGCTGCTGCTTTTACGGCGGGACGGCTCGCTTGAATCCATTTCCCCTCCCGGCACAGCGCTAGGCATGCTTGACCCCGATATGTTTGATGACATGATGCAGGAGGAATACCGCGACCTTGAACAAGGGGATACTGTATTGCTTTACACCGACGGCATTACCGAAGCGCAAAATACGCAGCACGAGGAATACGGGCTTGAGCGCTTGCAAAAGCTTCTTGGGGAAAAGCATGATTTACCGGTTAATGATTTGTATGATGCGATCATGCATGATGTGCAACGGTTTACTACAGGCGTGCAGCAACACGATGATATTACGCTGATTATTTTGCGCCGCACAGGCCCTTCATCGCCCGCATAAAAATATCACGCTTGATCCAATGTGGCTCGCACAGCCGAAGCCAGTTGTTCCCTGTCAAAAGGTTTGCGCAATAAAAGATCCTCTTTGCAATCAATGCCAAACGCCGCATAAGCATCGTCCGCGAAACCCGTCACATAAATATAGCGAAAAGCGTGTTTCCGGTTTTTGAGGCGTTTCACAAGATCATGCCCGTTCATGCCCGGCATAACCAGATCCGTAATCAATAAATCCGTATTTTTATAAGCACGATTCCATTCTTTCAGTACATCTTGCGGATCGTTGCTTTCGAGCACGCGGTACCCGAGGGTCCGTAGAAAACGAACTGTCATGCGCCGGACCATGTCGTCATCTTCAACCACAAGAATGGTTTCCGCGCCTCCGGGCAGGGTAGTCCGGTGATTCCCCAACGTGGATGCGGATGGCCATGCCGCCAAATCGGGGAATATCACGCGGATGGTAATTACACTTGAGTCGGGCTGATGACGCACTTCAATAACACCGCGATTCATGGTGATGGCATCCTGAATCATTTCCCATGCAAAGCGGTTAGCCAAATCCGGCCACGCACGCGCTTCTACGGATGACGGAAACGTAATAGTCATCACGCATGCAACCCCATCTTTTATTTTAGCCGACTGCTTCACCCTATCATCCATTGTTAATGTAACCGTGGAATGCTGACTCACGTGTTCTTTGACATGAAGTGTCATATTTAATAACGCCAGCATCACGTAATCGGGATCCGCGTTGATCATGCCTTCGTCCCCGCCGGGCTCTTCATGCATGACGTCGGGTCCGGGCGCGTGGTTTAACGACAAAATACTTTGAATATCCGCAATAATTTGACGCAGCGAACATGGATGCGGGTGCGACGGACGTTGCACGGCCAAGGCCATCATCTGCTTAACCAACCGGGTTGCGCGATGCGCGGCTATATTGATCTCCGAGATATACGCGCGCAAGTCACCCGACACCTCGGGCATGGCGATCACCATTTGCCCATAGCCCACCATCGCCGTAAGCATGTTGTTAAAATCGTTCCCCATAAGCAACATCAAGCGATTCATGGAAGACCGTTGGGCGATGCGCCGTTCAGCCCGGATTCGCTCCCGCTGTATAACCGTGCTCAGGCGACTGGTATCCCCCCGCAAAACATAATCATGCGCGCCTAGACGTAACGCTTCCATGGCTTCCGCTTCTCGCGCGTTTGATGCACATAGAATAATCGGACAATCACATAATGCGACATGCACACTATCCAGAGTTTCCCTCAGGGAAAACGGCTCGTTGGGCATATCAAATAGAATGACATCCCATGACGCTTCACGTAAGGCGGCCTGGAACGACGGTCTATCCTGTATAGCGTTAAAAAACGCTTGCACTCCGTCAAACGCAAGCGCTTGGTTCATCCAGTCGCTTCCCGAAGGATCCTTGGTAAGATATAAAATACGTATAGAAGGTTCCATAGCGCCATGGTGAAGAAGGAATACAAGGCCGTCAATGCCTCTCGTCAGGAAATCTATACGAATAAGCTGGCATCTTGGCCTGATCCCGCTATGATGACCCGGCAAAGCGGGCAGTGACTTCGTATAACAAAGATGATCAGGTGCAGGATACAGGAAGCGTATGGCAAAATATATTTTTATTACAGGCGGCGTTGTTTCTTCGCTCGGAAAAGGGTTAACCGCCGCTTCTATCGGACGCTTGTTAATTAATCGCGGGCTAACGATCCGCGTGCAAAAACTGGATCCCTATTTAAACGTGGATCCAGGCACAATGAGTCCTTTTCAACACGGCGAAGTCTACGTGACCGATGACGGCACGGAAACCGATTTGGATCTGGGACATTACGAGCGCTTTACAGGGCAAACGATGTCCCGCCGAAGTAATTTTACGGCTGGCCGGATATACTGGGAAGTGTTGCGCAAAGAACGGCGCGGGGATTATCTCGGCGGCACCGTGCAAATGATTCCGCACATTACCGATGAAATCAAAGCCTGTATCCGCTCGCAGGACGAAGAAGGCGTAGATGTTATTTTATGTGAAATTGGAGGTACGGTCGGCGATATAGAAGGGCTGACTTTTTTGGAGGCCATTCGTCAAATCGGGCTGGAGGATGGACGCGAGAATGTCATGTACATTCATTTAACCTATGTGCCTTTTATTAAAGCGGCGGGCGAAGTTAAAACCAAACCTACTCAGCAAAGCGTAGCTAAACTACGCGAAATCGGCATTCTTCCTGATATGCTTATTTGCCGCACCGAAGTTCCTCTGACCGAAGATGTGCGAAAGAAACTTTCATTATTTTGTAATGTCCCGCTGAACGCCGTTATTGTCGAACAAGATGTGGAGCATTCCATTTATGAGCTGCCGATCGTGCTTTCCGAGCAAGGATTGGACGATCATGTCATGGTCCATTTTCGCATTGTCCGCCCTCCGGCGCGTATGGATGAATGGCGTCAGTTGGTGGATCAGATTATTCATCCATCCAGAAAAGTCCGCATCGGCGTCGTAGGCAAATATTCGGAATTGCAAGATGCGTATAAATCCATTTTTGAAGCTATAACGCACGGCGGATTTGCTTATCAAGCCGCTGTTGACATTGAAAAAATTCCCGCCGAGGAATTGGAGGACGGCGCTTCGTGCGATGTTTTATCTAGCGTAGACGGGCTTTTGGTGCCGGGCGGATTCGGAGGACGTGGTCTGGAAGGGAAAATGGCCGCGATTCGGTATGCGCGCGAAAACAAAATTCCGTTTTTCGGTATTTGTCTGGGTATGCAATGCGCGGTAATTGAATTTGCGCGTCATGTGTGCGGGCTTACCGATGCGCATACTACAGAATCCGACAAAGATACTCCCCACCCTGTTATTTGCCTCATGGAAGAACAGGAGCATATAGAAAATCTAGGGGGCAGCATGCGTTTAGGAGCTTATCCATGCGTGTTGACCGCAGATACAAAAGTTGCGACAGCTTACGGAAACGCAAAAGTCCATGAACGGCACCGTCACCGTTACGAAGTAAACCCGGGCTACCATGCCACGCTGGAAACTAATGGCATGACTTTGGCAGGGAAAAGTGAAGATGGCATCCTGGTGGAGATCATTGAATTAAAAGATCATCCGTGGTTTGTCGCTACGCAGTTTCATCCTGAATTTAAATCCGAGCCTCTGCAGCCCCATCCGCTGTTTAAGGGATTTATTGGGGCGGCGCTTCAACACGCAGCGTCATCAACCGCGCAATCCGAATAACGCACGCGCATTGCGCGCCGTAATCTCGCCAAGCGATTCCGCATCGGTCCCGCGCGTATCTGCGAGACATTCCACAACATAACGCACATAAGCGGGTTCGTTGGTCTTGCCACGATGCGGCACAGGGGCCAGATAGGGCGCATCGGTCTCAACAAGAAGAAAGTCATCCGGGACATGTCGCGCTACATCCCGCAAGGCTTCCGACTTCTTGAACGTCACAATGCCACTAAAACTAATCATAAAACCCAAATCCATCAGCGAGCGGGCAAAAGGCCACGAACCCGTAAAACAATGGAGCACCCCCGGGCTACCGCCAGGACCATGCCACCGTTGAGCATACGCGGACAATAAACGCAGGGTATCGTCATCGGCTTCCCGACTATGCACCACCACGGGAAGCGAAGCGCGTACAGCTTGATCCAGCATGGCCTCAAACAGCTTTTGTTGTTCACGCGCCTGATCTGCATGATAATGATAATCCAATCCACACTCCCCTACGCCTACGACGCGCGGATGACGGGTCAGAGCATCAAGCGCAGGAAAATCCGGTGCGCGCATGGCTTCGTCACGATCGTAGCCGACCACGGCATACACGTGTGCATGGGATTCGCAGGCAGTGATGGCGGTCCTGTTAGCTTGTTCACTGCCCCCGATTGCGATTATTTGTTCCACGCATTCCTCCATGGCGCGGGTTAATATGAGGTCCGCCGTACCCTCGCGTACAAACGTGTCCAGATGCATATGGGAATCAACCAAGCGCATCATTTCTCCTGAACCGCGTGATCCAACCATTCCATCATGGGATGTTGTTCCCATTCACGCTGAAGCCTTTCGTATAAATCCGTCACCGCTTTGTCCTGTTCCATGAGGCGAAGAAGCGTAAGCATACGCGCGCCCACGCGCGCGGCGGTTTCCGGCGTTTGCGCAAGCTCCAGAACGCGATCATACTGGCGAAGCGCTTCATGCGTGATATCGTTTATCGCATATAAATCCCCCAGTTTTTCACGCAGAACAATGCTTTCATTTTCTTGCAGGTGACTGCGGCATAAATTTAATGCAATATTAAATCGTCCCTCGCGCACCAACAAATTGACTCTACGCAACGTGGCCCAGTCCAGCCCGGGCTTCTTATCTGCTTTAATATGTTCGATCTGTTCATGCAACGCATAACGAAAAGGACGATACAGGGGATCTCCAATGACGGTTATTTGCCACGATAAAACACTTTGCGCCATGTACGCGGCTTCGCCCATCGGGTAGCCACTAATTAACCGGTCCGCCCATACATGGACATCGGGGGTAAATTGCAAAAAAGGTTCAGCTACCGCGCCCATGGTCGCCACCGCGCCTTGGTGCAGCAAAGGACCAGCCCAATACCGTTCTTTTTCCCGTATGCTTTTAGCGCTGCCCGAATGAATATGATACGCAAGCGCGCCCGGCATAAACGTAAAGGAATCACGGGTAAAGGGTCCTTTGACATGTTCTTCATACCAGCCCGCATAAAAAGCTACTTGTTCCATAGGATAATGTTCTTCCCAAACCTGCTCACGCATGTCCAACATGCAGTCGTAACCCGCGCGTAAAAATCGCTCGTACGCTTCCCGAATCCAATAATCCCCGACATAATAAGCTCCGCCTGGCAACCCACGCGCGTCGAAATACGCGCGCCCGGCTAAACCGTATCGTTCAGCATGCAGCGTATTATCTATCATGGTTTTTACGCTGGACGCGTCGGGACCGTCCAAACGCGCGGCAATAAGCAGATATTGGTTCTTGCCCATTGCGCGCGACACCCCAAGGCTGTGGAACATCGGATTTGTAAACGGTCCCGGCAGATCGTAAGGAGCCATTAGCAGCAACGATAACTCGGAATCCACGGCCGCTTCATTTTTATACGAGGGATTCCCCAAGCGATCGGCAATGCGGGCCGCTATGCGGAATCGTGTGTCGGCAATGCGTAAAGGCACGCCATACATACTTACTACATAATGTACCGACGAGGTGGTCGTAATCCAGGCGGTCTCATACGCCTGGACTTCGCCGGATGGACGCGGTTCCTGCGTAATTAAGCGCTGCTTTCTTAAAAAAGCTAATAAAGGATCCCTTAAACGGCTCACGTAATTGGCACGGGATATCACTTCGCCTTCGGGCAAGTCCAGAAGGCATAAATGGGCCGCGGGAATCTCGCGCGCCCCCATGTAATAGCGCGCTAATTCGATAGATTCCGGCATGTTGCGGTTGGCCAGCACAACCACACGATCGCCAGGAATTTCACTGGTGGCATGGAAAAACGGAACGAAGTTCAGCGCAATGATTAAAAAAAAGTAACGATTCATATCAAGGGTGTTTATCCAGTATCAGTCCATCGTAAGCCACATGGATGCGATCGGGCAATTCACGCGCGGTCTGCGCGTGATCCAGGTCGTGGCACAAGTGCGTAAGATAAGAAGCGCGCGCGCCAATTTTTTGTAATCCCGCAATACTTTCCTCCAGGCATAAATGTGTTGGATGTGGTTTTCTCCGTAACGCATCCAAAATCATAATATCCACACCGCGCACGGCGTCCAGCACGGTTTGCGTTACTTGACTGCAATCAGGCAAATACGCGATATCCCAATCCTTATACGTAATCCGATAACCCCATACCTTCATCGGACCGTGCGGCGCCTCAAAAGGTCGCACGGTAAATGGACCAAGCTGCGCGCAAGGCGACAACGGCGTCAAATCCACTTGCGGAACGGTGGACGACCAGAACGACGTTTTAAAAATGTAATCAAAGCGTACCCGCATATCGGCCAAGGTCGCATCGGAACCATACACCGGAATACGCATATCCTGCATAAAACAAAAACGGCGTAAATCATCAAAACCGAAAATATGATCGGCATGGGCATGGGTCAACAGCACGGCATCCACGCGTCGTACACCAAATGTTAATACCTGATCGCGGAAATCCGGCGGGGTATCCACAAGCAAGTGGTAATTCTCTGCTTCAATATGGATACTGCTACGGCGACGGCGATTGCGGGGATCGGCTGAAGTGCAAACAGAACATGTGCATCCAATAGCCGGTATGCCGTGAGACGTTCCTGTACCAAGAAACATCAGTTTCACGGCGTGTGCCCGTCCGGGGGTGCAAGGTAAAGGGATAAGGATTTCAGCCCTAAAGCCAGTTTTCTCGAATCCTGACCAATGCGAAACTTGTAGGCTGCACGCAATGTGATGACGTTGTTATCCTTTCGCCAGTACCGGCTTGGCACCTCAAACGTAAATGTATGGAAAACCGGCTCATCCCGGAACCGCGCTTCCCCCACGTAGCGCTCATTGACAAAAACGCCAACGCGTTGACGCCGCCAATCCACATATGCCGGAATCGCGTCTATTCGAAGAAACATGCGTTGGACAGGCACGGGATGGGGAAGATTAATATCGCCCTCCAACTCCACCATCCAGCGTATGCGCTCGGGTCCGTACCGATCTGGTTTGCCCCATCCGTAACCCACCCAGGACTCATCCTGGCCCGCTCCCCAAGAAATACGCACGATCGGGTCGTTGGTCGCATCATGTTCGGGCCGCGCATGTAGATCTGAGGCATTAATCGTCCGGGACGTCATGCCCAAAAAACATACCGCGCATCCTACTATAGGTATTAAATTCATCAGCGGTACAGCATGCATGATGCAGTAAAGCAGTTCAAGCACGGCCATGAAATACGCGCAGGAATTCATCACGCCCATCGAGTTGATGTATGCCGAAGCGGGTTAACGCAAAATCATACCGCACGGGATCATCAGGAGCAAAACGCGCAAAAGCTTTGGTGACCTCCCACGCAGCGCGCCTGTCAGCGAGGGGTCTGCGAGTTAGCCGCATAGCCAACGCGATTTGATGCATGTGGGTATCCAAGGGAACGCGCAACGCGTCCGGTTTAAATTCCTGCCATCCGCCCGGATCAACCGCATCCTGCCGCACCATCCAGCGCATAAATAAATGCCATCGTTTCGACGCGCTTGGCCCTGTAGGATCCGCAACAAGACGATTGCGTTGTCCCCCTTCCACACGGGATAAATGACGCGCAAGCAACGCCAAACCGGATTCGATATTCTGCTGATTGCCGCACCCGGCTAAAACGCACTGCTCCAGATTGCCATACGTTTTACGCACCTGCTTAACTCCAATAAGGAAGGCCGCCATCTGTTGGCCATCCACCCAGCGATGACGAAACGATGCGCATTGCCGCGCAATATCTGTTTCTGACGTTTCATCCAGATAGATGGACGGGGCGCCTTTCATGAGCTCAAGGATCGCCTGTATGGAACGTAGAATTTGTTTAACATGCCCAAATGCAAGGGAAGCCGCTAATAATCCGACAATTTCGCGATCTTCTACAGTCGGGTAATCGTATAAAAACTCCAAAGGATCAGGCGAAACCAAACTACGCCGATTCCTCTTCGTGTATAGGGACTCCAGCGCTCCAACTTTACGCAACAAACTATTACTTGATTTCATAAAAAAAATATCTTGCTAGATTCCAACGAGTTACGCAATGATGCAAGCTGCAACAAATTTGGAGGATTATGATACCTAAAGATACTGTGTTATGTCATTGCAGAATAGTATTATTCGCAAGCCTTATGCTATGCATGTCCCTTTTTATTATGGGATGTCTTGACAGCGGAGGCGGAGGCAAACTAGGCAGCGGTCACGATTTCGGCGAAAATAACCCTGATCTGGTGCTTGCCATGGGAGACAGTATCACGGCCGGTGGGTATTCCGGGGGCGCGCCTTGGCCTGCGCGTTTTGGAGGCATGGTAGGCAAATCCGTGATCAATGACGGCATTCCCGGCGCCAGCAGTCCTGTGGGTGCTGCTCGTGCGAATAGTCTCATCGTTTCCCAGAAACCTGGATTCGTCATTATTTTTTATGGAGCCAACGATGCGATTACGGGCGTGAGTGCCGATATTTTTGAGAATAGCATTCGTGCCATGGTAGAAGCCGCCCAAAACAACCAGGCGATACCTGTATTGGCCACCATTCTACAGATGGATGGCGGTCGCGCTATTTATAACGGGCGCGTGGACAGGCTGAATGCACGCATTCGCGATGTGGCATCACAATTGAAAGTAAAAGTGGTGGATGTCAGCAAAGCCGTGCGTCGGGATCCGGCACTGTACCTTGCAGACGGTTTGCATTTAAGCGACGAAGGCGAGTTACTTGTAGCCATGCGGTTTATGGATGCCTTCAACTAAATTCGTGATGTCTATAAGGCCCTACATTCAACTGGCCCGGCCTGACCACTGGTTTAAAAATATTTTTATCGTCCCCGGGGTCCTTGTTGCTTTTTTCTTTGAACCGTCCCTTCAATGGTCCGCGGTTTGGCCGGGCATTATCGGGGGTATACTGGCTGCTTGCGTAATCGCATCCAGTTATTATGTGCTGAATGAAATTCTGGATGCGCCTTACGACCGGCATCATCCTGACAAACAATCACGGCCTTTGCCCAGCGGCCGTGCGCGCATTCCCGTAGCATGGGCATGGTATGTCGTCCTTTCCATCGTAGCGCTGACCGCGTCGTTTCTGATAAACCGCGCATTTGGGTGGACCGGGCTTCTTCTTTGGATTATGGGCGCTTTATACAACGTGCCGCCTATACGAACCAAAGATATTCCGTATGGAGATGTATTAAGTGAATCGTTGAATAATCCCATACGTCTGGCGCTGGGTTGGTATTCCACGGGCATTGGGTCTGCCCCGCCCCTCTCTTTGTTTATCGCCTATTGGATGTTCGGCGCATTTCTGATGGCAGCCAAACGTTTTGCCGAATACCGGAACATTGATGATCCGGCACGCGCCGCGCGGTACCGCAAATCCTTCGGTCATTACACGCAGGAAAAATTAATGGTCAGCATTATGTATTATGCCACGCTTTTTGCGTTAATGGGCGGCTATTTTATTGCGCGGTACCGGTTCGAACTTATTCTGGCTACGCCCGCAGTGGCTTATTGCATGGCGTACTATCTTCACATGGCGTACAAACCCAACAGCCCTGTGCAACAGCCTGAACATTTGTTCCGTCATAAGAAATTAATGCTGGCTGTATCCATGACATTCATCCTATGCGCGGCCTTGCTATTCATCAACATGGACTCGTTGCGCTCATTTTTCACGCCTTGGATACCTCCCCCGGACTAAATATCATCCGTTGGACATCATCCTGCTCATACAAATAGTACAAAATTTGGCTTGCCACACCGCATTTACACTGCTATCTGTACCCACGCTGGTGTGAGAGTAGTCGGTGAGATGGTAGATTGTTACAACGCCCGAAAGGTCGGGGTTGGTGATAATCCGAAACCCGAATGAGTCGGGAACAGTCACAGAAACCTCCCCGTAGCAGTAAGGATAGTAGTTAGTATGGCAACGAAGTTATATGTGGGCAATCTGTCGTTCAACACCACCGAGGGCGATTTGCTCCGTATGTTTGAGGAAGTCGGTACTGTTGCAAGTTGCAGCATTATCATGGACAAATTCACAAACAAATCCCGCGGATTTGCTTTTGTGGAAATGGGCTCGCAAGAGGAAGCTACCAAGGCCATCGAGGAATTCAACGGCAAAAATGTGGACGGACGTCCGCTAACCGTGAATGAAGCTCGCCCCCGTGAAGACCGCCCCCGTGGCGGTGGTTTCGGCGGCGGTGGCGGCGGTGGACGTGGCGGAGATCGCGGCGATCGCCGTGAGCGCCGTTACTAATCCTCTATGACATAACATCAAAGTGCATGGAGCGCTCCCGCTTTTGGGGGCGCTCCATTTGCTTGGGGGGGATCCGATGTATTTTGTGCTTTTTGCTGTTCTGATGGTTTTATTTCTCGTGCGCCTTGGCGATGTGGTTCGAGGCAAAGGTTACTCCCCATGGCCTGCACGGATATTCAGCGCCATGCTGCTATGTATTGCATTTTTCGGGGGGAGCGCGATAGCTCGCTCATCTATCACGGCGTATACGAACCGTCGGGGTATAGAAAATATGGATCACCCGGTTTTTCTGATGATGTTTATTATTCCTGTTGTCACGATGATCCTTGCCGCGCTTGTCATTTGGTTTACAGCGTTGCGGCTTCCCTCTGTCGCATCAAAAAACTAATTCTACGCGCGGGAATACCGCGATTATTCGTGATAACGCTCGGCCCGGTGTCTGCGCGCGGATGAAGTCCAGAACGAAACAAACGCATCCGCAAAGGCTTTGGTATCTACGCCGTCAAACGCAAAACGCGTGGCTTCTTCCGGATCGCGGGTTTTCCACAAGCTTTCGGCATAGCGGTTCAGAATCTGTTCGTACGTGTTTTCGGATTCGAGAGGCGCTCCTTTACGCAAATAATAAATAAGCCCCCACCCTAAAGCGTAATGTTCTGCGCGCTTCACCGCGTCTCCGGTCTGATGCTGATAAAATTCATCATAATCCATATAAAGAAATCGCCATAAATCCAGACTATTTCGTTGGATCATGTCCTGGAGAATGGCTTCGTGTTGCGCAAGTTCCGCTATGGGTATTTCCTGACGGCGTGTGTCGGCTCCTTCGACGTAAACCGCATGGCCTTCGTTATACCAAGGCGACGTAGAGATCATGTCGAACGCATAAAACAGATACTGATGGAAAGCTTCATGATAAACAATCTGTGCCATGCGCGCACGCCGGTCAAGTTCATCCCCCCATTCAAAGGATCGAATGACCAATTCCCGCTTGGAAGGCATCCACACCCCACCGGTCCACGAAAACTGCTCTCCCACATAATCCTTGTACGCAGCATCGTCGCCAAACACCCGCACCAGACTCACGGCATCCATCGCGCTTCGCGGGGCGATCAATTGCTCATAATACGACCGCATGGTTTCCAAATCCTCCTGAAACGCTGCACAAAAGAGCGTCGCCCTCCGGACAAATTTGAAACAAGCACATACCGGGGCGTTTCCACAAACCACCAATCGCGTAATCCCACAATGCTGTTAATCGCCCGTTCGCGACTTTCGGCAAAAGCAGGACTGTCATTTTTCCCTTGATAATCGCGACGTTGAAATCGGGATGACGCCTGCATGGGGCCTTCCTTTTTCAAGGCTACCGTAGTCAAGGACGGAATAAAATCCTGTTCAATGGACCGGATCGCGGAATCCATATCTGTATTTGCGGTCCATTCAAACAACGAAAAAAACCATTGATAAGGATCAATGCCGCGCGCATTAGGCCCGAATTGAAAAGCCACTCCTACACGCGAAGGCTGTTCCGATTCAAACACCATTAATACACAGGTTTGCAATCGCGGATTGGATCGAATGACGCGGGGTTTCCCTTTAACGGACGACAAAGCAAATTGCTCAATCCATTCCATCAATTCCTTATGATTGGCCGGCGCTTCGAGAATATTCTGTTGTTGAGCTTGCCGGTCATATTCCTCCGGTGTGACATGTTCGCCCGGAAACCCGACAGCCATGCGCGCGCCCACGTATCCGAGAAGAAGCGCGAGCCCGTCACTGTCTTCCCACCGTCCCCGATACGCCGAGGGATACCATCTTTCGCGAGGCAGAAAACGCTCTTCAGTCCGTCCGTCGGTATACCGGTAATGGAACACTGTCGGCTGAGGCAAAGGAACTGCTTGCGCTCCACGGGGCAAGCGGAAAGCGATACCCATCGTGGGCACCTCGTGCGATGAGCCAAAAGTGATGCCGCGTTGAATCTGGCCAAGCGCGGCGTCGTTTGCGAAAAGCACAACACAGGCCCAAGCAAGTGTGATGTGCGTAAAAAAGATTTTCATTGCAGCAACGCGTTCATGGATAAAATGGGCAATAGAATAGACAAAGCCAAGAGGAAAACAAAAATTCCCACCACAATCATTAATCCCGATTCCAATAAGGTCATAGTCCGCGTCAACAGACGTTCCCAACGCAATTCCGCGCGCGCGCCTGCCGCATCCAGCATTGCAGGAAGGTCCCCACTCGCTTCGCCGGCCCGCAGCCATCCGGGTAATTCATCGCGCAAAGGAGGAATACGCGCCATGGCTTCGGAAAAAACCGCGCCTTGCCGAATAGCTTCCCGTTCCTGCTCCATGCACGCTACAACCCATGGGCTACTCGACGCACGGGCCGCGGGTAGCAGCGCATCCATCAACGTAGCGCCGTTCCGCAGCAGCAAAGATAATGTGCGCGTAAAACGAATATGCACCAGCGTTTTATGATACGATCCTAACAAAGGTGCATTAAAAAAACGCTGATCCATCCGAATGCGGAAATCCAAACGCGTACGCCACTGTCTCCGAATATGCACACTTCCCCAAACAAGAAGCGCAAACGCTAAAGGAGCAATCCATAGCAACGCTTGCCCTAGCCCGATCGCGCCTCGCGTAAGCCATGGAAGCGGCACTCCATTTTCCTCCAGCAATGCGCGCAGCCATGGAAGCATGAACACAAGCATAAACAAGCCCACCACCATGCCGAGACTTAACACAATAGCCGGATACGTCAGGGCCGAAATCAAGCGATCGCTAATGCGTCCTTGCTCTTCCACATGCGTGGCCAACTGGGACAGTACCTGGCCGAGCTGCCCCGACTGTTCGCCGCTACGAATGACAGCGTGTTCAAAAGAGGAGAATTGAGGACCCGCTTCCTGTACGGCGTCTGCCAACGAACTTCCTTCACGAATACGATCGCGCAGTCCAGCCAACGCGCTACTTTGCCCTTGCGGTAAAGGACTATCCACAAGCATGGTAAGCGCTTGCGTTAGCGTTAGACCTGCTTGCATCATCACGCTTAACTCCCGGTACAGAACCGCGCGCGCATCGCGACGAAAAGGAATATGGCGTCTAGTCCATACCCAGGAACGGGAAGCTCCTGCGGGTTTGACCCATTCCGCATAAATGCCTTGCCGTGACAGCAAGTCACGGGCTTCTTTGGCTCCCCATGCTTCGATTAATCCCCGGGCGGATTGTCCCTGTGAAGAAAACCCTTTATACGCGAACGTTTTCATGGCGCCGGAGCCATACCCACAATACGAACAACATCCTCAAGACTCGTCAGGCCTTGCTGGGCTTTGTTTATGGCATCGTCAAGCAGCGTCGTCATGCCTGCGCGTTCCGCGGCCGCCTGCACATCTTGCAACCGCCCACCGGAACGGACTATTTCTTGCAATTCCGTATTCATTTCCAGCCACTCAAACACACCAATACGTCCGTGATACCCCTCTGTGCAGGATGCACATGAACCGGCGCGCCAGAATGTCCGCCCTACCCATGCGGGATCCCGAAGTCCCAAACGTTCGGCGTCCGATTCCCCGAAAACATACGGTTGCCTACACGAAGGACACAGCACACGAACGAGACGTTGCGCTAATGCGCCGCGTGTTGCCGCCGCGACAAGAAATGGTTCAATCCCCATATCTACAAGCCGGATTAACGCGCCTGCCGCATCGTTGGTATGCAATGTGCTAAAAACAACATGACCTGTTAAAGAAGCTCTCACGACAATTTCCGCTGTTTCGAGATCGCGCGTTTCTCCTACAAGAATTACGTCCGGATCCTGACGCAAAATATGCCGCAACCCTTGCGCAAACGTCAGGCCGATTTTGGGTTTCACGCCCATTTGACTAATGGTGGGGAGCTGGTATTCCACCGGGTCTTCGATGGTTAGTATGTTCTGCCGTTCCGTATCAAGTTCTTGTAGCGCGGCATATAACGTTGTTGTTTTCCCGCTACCGGTCGGACCTGTAACCCATATAATCCCGTGAGGTTCGCGCAAAACACGTACCAACCGTGTCCGCATAGACTCCGGCATGCCCAGTTCCCCAAGCGGAAGAAGCGTGTTTTCCCGGTTCAATAAACGCAAGACCACGCGCTCGCCTTCCGCAACAGGCAAGGTCGAAATCCGAATATCAACTTCCCTTTCGCCTACATGCACGCGCGCGGTTCCGTCTTGCGGTAGTCTTTTCTCCGCAATATCCAAGTGGCCCATAACTTTCAACCGGGATATCAAGGCTTGTTCCATATGTTTAGGAGGGGCATGCCGCTCATACAACAACCCGTCCAACCGGAATCGTACTTGTACCCGGTTGTGATACGGCTCGATGTGGATATCGGATGCGCGTGATTTTACAGCATCCAAAAGAATCAAATTGACCAGTTGCGCAACAGGCGCTGATTCGGAAACACGCAAAATGTCATCGGTATTGCCCGAAGGCACAGCTTCAGCGGGCTGTTTTTCTTTCAACGTTTCGAGAAAATCACCGGTAGATTCCGAGCGATTAAAATACGCAATTTCGATGGCTTTCTTAATGTCGGAAGCAGGCGCAAGATAAAGCGCGGGTTCACATCCCAGCATAAGCGCCAGATCGTCTGCATCTTGCAATTGATCGGGATCATGGGCGATCAACGCAGGAACGCCGTCAATACGAACAGGCAGCATCAGGCGTGAGCGAGCCCAATCCAAAGGCAAACGAGCAATAAGATCGGGGTCCAGCCATGCTTCGTCCACACGTTCCATTACAGCCATGCCATAATGTTTACCTTTTTCGTGAAGGGTTTCGAGCGTGTCAGACATACAACTATTCCCTGTCTGTGGGCAGCATGGCTGGCGCACGATCAATACCGGTGCGTTCTTCCATCGAGTCTCGCAACGAAGCTGCCTGATCCAGATCGGTTACTATATGCGGCGTAACAAATATCAATAAATTCGTACGCTGTGTGCGATCGCCTGTCCGGCGAAATAGATGACCCAGGAACGGGATATCACCCAGCAATGGAACTTTGGATACGGTTTTGATGCGATCTTCCCGGATTAATCCGCTTATGACAACCGTTGCTTTGTCGGGAATAGTCACCGTGGTCGAGACTTCGCGACGCGCAATAGTCGGCGCAAATTCCGTATCATCCGGGCCATCATCCACAATAGCTTCAATAATAGGGTTTAATTTTAATCGAACATCCTGATCAGGATTCACATACGGCGTTACTTTTAATTGGATACCGACATCCAGGCGTTCAATATTTTGAATGACATCCCGGGCCGTGCCTGCTCCGCCTTCAATCGTAGATCGCAAAATAGGAATGTTTTCCACCACACTCACCGACGCTTCCAGATTATTATGCGCCCATAACGGGATGTTGGACAATATCTTGATGTCGCGGTCTTCAGCCATGGCGCGGATAAGAAAAGGAATGCGAGGAACCACACGTCCTTCGGCATCTACAAACGTTCCGCGCGCGACGCCTAACGTCATGCCTTCGGGAAACATGCCGGCCAGAATGTTTTGCAACGTGTCCTGTTGGCCCGGACGACTGCGCCCAATCACCGTGGTACTCCCTTCCCGCGGGGCGTCAATCGTGGACCAATCCACGCCTATATCCAGCGCTTTTCCCAAGGTGAGTTCGGCAATTAGAATCTCAACCATGACTTGTTGAGGGGGTTGATCCAGGCGCTCGACAAGTTCTTTGACTAATTCGTAGTCGCTAGGCGAGGCGTCAATAAGCAAGGCATTGTTGGGGATGCTGGGTTCCACGGACACCACGGGACGCGTTTCTTTCTCCGCGCTTCGCGTAAGCAATGCATTAAGACTTTTGCCGGCTTCTTCCGCGGAAAGATACTTTAAAAAAATGACATTTAACCGGCCATATCCTGACGTGGTTTCAACATCCAACAATGCAATTAAGCGCTTCATTTCCGTGATTTGCATGGGAGACCCAACAAGAATCAAACTATTCGCATGCGGCGCGGGCACAACCGCTGTCGTCCCGGGTAAAGCCGCGCCCCCTTCTGTAATTTGCTGCATATGACGCGTCATACGTTGCCCCGACGATTCCGCGCCGGATACAGCGGCCGCCAATTGACGCGCAAGATCCTCGGCTGAAGCGTGGGTAAGCGCAACGACTTCGATCCCGTGTCCCGATCCGGGTCTATCCAGCTCCCGCAACAACCGTTCAATGCGTGCAATACTGTCCACGGTATCGGTAAGGATTAAATGATTGGTGGGACCAAACGCTGTTACCGCGCCTGCTTTTCCGCCACGCACCAGCGGTTCAATGGATTTACGCACATCCTGCGCCGGGATATGTTCCAGGCGGATAATGCGTGTGATTAATCCCTGAATATTAATTTCATCCCCATCCATGAATACAGGAGCGCTTGGTTGATCCGAACCAGGCAAAGGAACAACGTGGTATAGCCCCCCCCGATCGAGCAACGTATAGCCCCGCGATTCAAGAATGGACGCCAGAAAAGGAATCACTTGATCTACAGGCACACGAGGCGGAGTCACAACGGTCACAGCCCCTTTTACGGATTCATCCACCACAAAACGCTTTCCTGTGGCTTCGCCTACCAGTTTAATGACCAAGCGCAAATCTGCTTGATCAAAACTGAAATGAATATGGGCTCCGTCCTCTTCCTGCCCTTGTGCAGGCCCGGCCAGATGCAAGGCCGCGCCTAATAACAATACGACGAAACGAGTACACCGACGTGAAAGTAGGATGTTCATCCTTTACTGATACCACGTTCGGATAACTTGATAAAGTCCATAAGATGCGTAATTTCCGGTGATTCCGGGATCTCAGACGGAAAGCGCTCCAAGGCTTGCGAAGTAGAAAGGGATTCACGATACAGTAAGCGGAACGCATGTTTGATCGCACGCTGTGCATCGTCAGAAATACCCTTACGCTTGAGGCCAACCGAATTGAGGCCGCGGACAGCGACAGGATTGCCGTCCGCCATCATAAAAGGTGGGACATTCTGAGTGACTTTTGCGCAACCGCCAATAATGCAAAGCCGTCCGAGTCTAACAAACTGATGAACACCGCTTAAGCCGCCCACAATGACTTGGTCTTCCACAATCACATGACCGGCGAGCGTAGCGCAATTCGCCATGATTACTTCGTTGCCAACTTCGCAATCGTGCGCGATATGCGCATAAGCCATAATATGGCACTGATTACCTACTTTGGTGACTCCCCCGTCATACGTTGCCGCATGCACAGTCGCGCTTTCCCGAATGGTTGTGTTATCGCCAATTTCGACGCGAGGCGAACCGCCTTTGAATTTCAGATCCTGCGTTTGTGCCCCCACACTCGCAAACGGGAAAATCGTGCACCCCTTCCCTATCGTGGTATGCCCGTCAAGAAATACATGCGGCATAATTCTGGTGTCATCCCCAATGCGCACGTGCGGACCGACTACCGCATAGGGACCAATTTCAACACCGGATCCCAATTCAGCGCCGGGATCCACAATCGCCGTGGAATGAATGGATACCATACGAGACTAATCCTTGCGGCCAAATAATAAATCCGCTTCGGTGGCCACTTCGCCATCCACACTGATTGTGGCATGCACTCTGCACATTCCCATGCGTATTTTCAGGATATTGATTTCCATACGCATTTGATCTCCCGGAATAAGCACACGCCTGAATCGGGCATTGTCAATCGCAAGAAAATACGCAATCGCACCTTTTCGTTCTGTAATATGATTTAAAAGAATCCCCGCCACTTGCGCCATCGCTTCGATTTGCAAGACGCCCGGCATCACGGGATTATCGGGGAAGTGGCCTCGGAAAAAAGATTCGTTGTATGTCAGATTCTTAAGAGCGACCATGCGGGTTTTATAGTCCGTTTCCACAATCCGGTCTACCAGCAACATCGGGTAGCGATGCGGTAGCGCTTCCATGATATCCGTAATATTCATTATCGCCATGCACAAACTCCTTGCCCTAAAAAACCTCGACTCATACCCGTGTGTGGGGACTGCGGAAAATAACTTGATGGAATTTATACCTGCTTACGCTGATTATGAAAACATAAAATATTCATGAAGAATTCAACAGCGACCCAGGCTTGTGACGATAATGGATTCCCCTATTTATTGTATCTCTCATGACACGATAGCCATATTCCCGCCACAGCCATACCCTTGTGCGTAAACAATCACGCACGCTTCCTAAGGCGAGGAGTACATAACATGAACAAAGTGCGTATAGCGACTGTATGGCTGGACGGGTGTTCGGGGTGTCATATGTCTTTTCTGGACATGGATCATCGCTTGTTGGAAGTCGCGCATCTTATTGATCTTGTTTACAGCCCTCTTGTAGATCACAAAGTCTTTCCCGAAAACGTGGATGTCACATTTCTTGAAGGCGCAGTGACCAATGAAGACGATTTGCATAAAGTACGTCTCGTCCGTGAGCGGTCCCGCTTGATTGTTGCGCTGGGTGATTGCGCCGTGACAGCTAATGTTCCTTCAATGCGCAATTTCTTTTCTGTTGATGAATTGTATGCCCGCGCGTATCTGGAAAATGTAACGGAACAAGCGCAAGTCCCCACGGAAAACATTCCGCCTTTACTTGACCGGACGAGACCTGTTCATGAAGTGGTTCGGGTGGATCTTCATATTCCAGGTTGCCCTCCACATCCGGATCACATCTTTTTTGTCGTCAGCGAACTCCTTGCAGGTCGTGTGCCGGATGTAGGCGCCCTAACCCGTTTTGGATGAACGAAAGCAGGTTGTTATGTCAAAAACTATTACGATAGATCCTGTCACACGCATCGAAGGCCACTCTAAAATCACCATTACCATGGCCGATGACGGTTCCGTTTCGGATGCGCGCTTTCATGTCACGCAATTCAGGGGGTTCGAGAAATTTACAGAAGGCCGTCCCTATTATGAAATGCCCGCCATAACCGCGCGCATTTGCGGCATTTGTCCGATTAGTCATTTAATGGCTTCGGCCAAAGCCTGTGATGACTTGCTGGCTGTGCGCATACCTCCCGCCGCGTATAATTTGCGGCGTATTTTGAATTTAGGTCAGACCATTCAATCCCACGCGTTAAGTTTTTTCCATTTAAGTGCGCCGGACATCCTGCTGGGCATGGATGCGGATCCCGCGCGACGGCATGTGCTTGGATTAGCGGAAGCGTATCCGGAAATTGCGCGCAACGGGGTGTGGTTGAGAATGTTCGGACAACAAATTATCGAATGGCTGTCCGGCAAGCGTATACATCCCGCCTGGGTGGTGCCGGGTGGAGTCGGTCACCCTCTTTCGCCGGATGTGCGGGACAAAATATTGGAAATGATTCCCAAAGGCATCGAAATAACCATGGGAGCGCTTGATCTGTTGAAAAAATCCATGGACCAATTCGAAGCGGAAATCCAAACATTTGCCAACTTTCCAAGTTTGTTTCTTGGTCTGGTTACCCCGGAAGGCAACCTGGAACATTACGATGGAACCTTGCGTATCGTGGATGAAAACAGAAAAGTGGTCGGGGATCAGTTGGACCCCAAACGATATATGGATTTGATTGGAGAAGCCGTGGAGCCATGGAGTTACCTCAAGACACCGTATTACAAACCCATGGGTTATCCGGATGGCTTTTACCGTGTCGGCCCCTTGGCACGTCTTAATGCATGCGATCAATGCGGCACCGCAAAAGCGGATGAAGAGCTAAAACATTTTAGGGCTTTATCCGAAGGCGCGGTTTTAAGCTCATTTCATTATCACTACGCGCGCTTGATTGAAATCCTGTACGGGTTGGAACGCGTGCAGCAATTGCTCCATGATCCCGAAACCATGTCTACCCGCGTGCGCGCGGTGGCCGGCCCGAATCAGCCGGAAGGTATTGGCGTGTCGGAAGCGCCGCGCGGAACGTTGATTCATCATTACAGAATTAATGATGATGGTCTTATTACCTGGGCGAATCTAATCATCGCGACAGGCCATAATAACATGGCTATGAATCGGGGAATCCTTCAAGCCGCCAAGGAATTTGTGCATGGCGATCGCATCACCGAAGGAGCGTTGAACCGGGTAGAAGCTGTCATTCGTTGCTACGATCCTTGCTTAAGCTGTTCCACGCATGCGCTGGGGGAAATGGCGCTGCATGTCCAAGTTCTAGATGCCAAAGGGAACATTCTTGATGAAGCGCGAAGATCATAAAAAACTATTGATTGGATGGGGCAATGAATTGCGGGGCGATGACGCCGCGGGACGCCTGACAGCCCGGCATGTGGCGCTGTGGCATACGCCGGATATTGAAGTCATGGACATTCATCAACTCACACCGGAATTGTCCTATTGGATTGCGAATAGCGCGCATGTGATTTTTGTGGATGCCTATCCTTCGCTCGAACCGTCTACGCTACGCCTTTCCCCTATCCTACCCGGTTCCGACACGTCTGTTTCTTCCCTGCATCATGTGACACCTTCTTTTCTTGTGACGATGGCTCATGCGCTTTACGGCCAATGCCCGCCCGCGCTGCAAATCGGGATTCCCGCTTTGCGCATGGATATCTGCGCGGAAGTGTCGTCGTTCGCCCAAGCCAGCGTCATAGAAGCATTGGATGTAATTCGTGAGGCATGGGCATTGGATACATGCCGGGTCTCGGATGATAAAAACAGGAGATGATTATGATAGCGCCTCATCATGCGCCGCTTAGCGAGGAAGTTGTACATGACGTTATCGCGAAATATCCCGACAAAACAGGCGATACGCTTTCCATTTTGGAAGAATTACAGGAACTCCATCCGCTGCATTATTTGCCCATGGATACTTTAAAGATGGTGGCTGATAAAAAAAACATTCCTCTCTCCACGGTGTATAGCGTGGTTACTTTTTATTCTTTTTTTAATCTACGTCCGCAGGGACGCCATTGCGTAATGGTCTGTCGCGGTACAGCGTGTCACACACGCGGATCCAAGTTGCTTATGGACGGCATTCTCGCCACCGCCGGATCGCCAGACCCCGAAGACGACACAGGGGCGGCTTATACTACAGAGGATTACGGCTTAACCGTGCGAACGGTAGCGTGTTTTGGACAATGCGCCCTTGCGCCTGTTGTCGCCGTGGATGAGGACATTCATGGACATATGAGTGATATTAAAATGCGGCGTATCGTACGCGCTATGATGCAAGAGGACAAACACCATGCACATTCGTGATTTTGACGCTTTACAAGATATTCGCAAAACAGGACTGCTGCACATGTTGCATAGTCGCCCGCGCATCGGGGTTGGCATGGGCACGTGTGGCATAGGAAACGGCGCGCATGCGGTATTCCACGCGCTGCAAAAGGAATTGGAAACAAGCGGGTATGCGGCTGATCTCACTCCGGTCGGATGTTTCGGATACTGCGCGGTGGAACCGATGGTAAATATATATTTGCCGGGCCATCCGCTGGTCATGCTGGCGCAGGTGCAACCGGAAGACGCGGTCGGCATTATTCGCGACATGCAAGCGGGACGTCTGCCTATAGACAAAGCATTATGCCGTATTGAAACATGGGATCATATTACAGGCGAAATCACGTATGGGCACGGCTATGAAGATATTCCTTTATGGAATGAGTTGCCTTTCTTTAAAGGGCAGCAAAAAATCGTTTTGCGCGATTGCGGCCTGATTAACCCCGAATCAATAGAGGAATACATCGCGATCGGCGGATACCAAGCTTTGTACCAAGCGTTGCATAAACCCGACCCACAGGAAGTTATTGAAGAAGTTACCAAAGCCAAATTACGGGGACGCGGAGGCGCGGGATATCCTACCGGTATTAAGTGGGGCATGTTGCGCAAAGCACAATCCGACATCAAGTATGTCATCTGCAATGCCGACGAAGGGGATCCGGGCGCTTACATGAATCGTAACGAAATTGAAAGCGATCCTCACATGCTTCTCGAAGGCATGATGATAGGAGCCTACGCCACGGGAGCATCCGAGGGAATCGTATATTTACGCGCCGAATATCCCCTGGCTGTGAAGCGCTTAGAGAAAGCCGTAGCCGATGCCGAAGCGTATGGATTGCTTGGGGACCATATTTTCGGAACAGCGTTTTCGTTTCGCGTCAAATTAATTGAGGGTGCGGGAGCTTTTGTATGCGGCGAGGAAACCGCCATGATTGCTTCGCTAGAGGGACAAGCAGGACGACCGCGTCCACGCCCTCCTTTTCCTGCCGAAGCTGGATTATGGGGGAAACCTACCAATATCAATAATGTCGAGACGTGGTGCAATGTCCCGGCGATCGTGGCCCGCGGTGGAGCATGGTTTGCGGGCGTAGGGACACCGACTAGCACCGGCACCAAAGTATTTTCGTTAGTCGGCAAGATAAAAAACACAGGCTTGGTCGAAATGCCACTGGGCGCTCCTTTAAAAAACATCATTTACGGCATTGGAGAAGGTAGCCCTTCCGGAAAACGCATTAAAGCCGTGCAGACCGGGGGTCCATCCGGAGGCTGTATTCCCGCAGTTCATTTTGATGCCGCCGTGGATTACGAGTCGCTCGGCGCTATGGGGGCTATTATGGGGTCGGGGGGCATGGTCGTCATGGATGAAGACAATTGCATGGTGGATGTCGCCCGTTATTTTGTGGAATTTACGCATGCCGAATCGTGTGGCAAATGCATTCCTTGTCGCGTTGGGCTGGATGAAATGTTGCGCCTGCTTCAACGCATTACAGATGGGAAAGCGGATCATGAAGACGTAGATAAATTACAAGAGCTGGCGCACATGATCCGGGATACGTCGCTATGTGGATTAGGCCAAACAGCTCCCAATCCGGTTTTGACTACATTACGCTATTTCCGGAACGAATACGAAGAGCATATCCGGGCTCGCCGGTGTGCGGCTGGCGTATGTGAAGCGCTTTATTTATCGCCATGCGAAAATAGTTGCCCATTGCATATGCGTATTCCGGCATTCCTGCAACTGCTTAAAGAGCAGCGACTGGAAGATGCCGCGGAAATGATCTGGCTCGACAATCCCCTACCCGCTTCCACCGGACGCATTTGTCAACATCCGTGCGAAGGGCAATGTCGTCGAGGCGCCGAGGATGCTCCGGTAAACATGCGGGAAGTGCATCGCTATATCGCCGATACCATGCTTTCGGAAACCACCCTGCCTATCGTCATAGAACGTCTGCGCAAGGATCTTTTCCCTTCAACAGGCAAATGTGTCGCCGTGGTCGGCTCTGGTCCATCCGGATTGTCCGCCGCGTTTTATATGCGCTTGCTTGGACATGACGTTACGGTGTTTGAGGAACGGGAACAGGCGGGAGGCATGCTTCGTTACGCACTCCCGGAATACCGACTCCCGAAACGCATGCTGGATGCTGAATTGCACGTACTTGAGCAGTTGGGTATCACCTTTCGTTTTAATCAGTCTCTTGGCGCCGGTTTATCACTGGATCGTTTAGAAAAAGAATACGACATGGTCTTTCTTGCTACAGGCACATGGAACGAAACCCATGCCGGGTTTACCGGGGAAGACGCGCCTAATGCGTGGCATGCCATTGCTTTTCTTGAACAAGTTGCGCGAGGCAAACCGCCGACGATGGGAAGCGATGTCCTTATAATTGGTGGCGGTAATGCCGCCGTAGATTCCGCCCGCACAGCCCGTCGGCTAGGAGCCAATGTGACGATTGTATACCGTCGTGAACGCAAAGATATGCCTGCGATTCCGGAAGAAGTCGTGGACGCAGAAAGCGAAGGCGTGGATATTGTCTTTCTCGCGTCACCACAACGCGCGATATTGGATGAACAAGGCCATGTAAAAGCGTTGGAATTCAGACGCACCACGCTCGGCGATTTCGACGCATCCGGACGTCGAACACCGGTATCCACCGACGAGTATTTCACGCTGAAGTGTTCCGCGGTGATCGTCGCAGCGGGGGAAAAACCCGATCCCGAACCCTTGCGTAGAGCAGGCATTCGTGTCCGGGATAATTATACGGCTGCCGTGGACCATGTGAGCTTCGCGACGAATAAAACCGGCGTCCATGCCGGTGGCGATTTAGTCACAGGCGCATCCAATGTATCGGCAACGATGGCAACCGGGAAACGGGCCGCCCGCGCCATGGACAGAATATTGATGGGTGAAGATCGTTTAACGCAAGCGCTGAAAACATTCTCCTATCAACAAACCGTACCCTTGGAACCGGAAGGCGGGGACCGAAAAATATCCCCTCATCTGGATCCGACCCGGAGACAACGCTCATTCGATGAAGTTATGCTGGGATACGATAGCCAAGCCGCCATCATGGAAAGTCATCGCTGTTTGCGGTGTGATGTGCGCGAAACATGCTCTTCTCAAGCTACGGCAGGAAAGGAACTGGTGACACCATGACAGCTTCATTTACGCTCACGATGAATGGGAAAGAAGTCCAGGCTTCGGACGGCGATACGTTGCTGGATGTGGCGAAAGCAAACGACATATTCATACCTACATTATGTTTTCTGGAAGGCCTAAGCAAAGTTGGCGCTTGCCGACTTTGTCTTGTGGAAGTGAAAGGCATACCACGCCTCTTAACCGCGTGTACAACGCGGGCCGCCGAAAGCATGGTTGTGACCACCGATTCCCCGAAACTGAATGCCTACCGCCGTATGATTCTTGAATTGTTATTTGCTGAACGCAATCATATCTGCGCATTTTGTGTGGCCTCGGGACATTGCGAACTGCAATACTTGGCTCAACAACTGGGAATCACTCATATACGTTACCCTTACCGCTTTCCCAAACATGATGTGGATGCGACGCACGATCGTTTTGTCTATGATCCTAATCGTTGCATTCTCTGCACACGTTGCATGCGCGCATGCGGGGAAGTTGAAGGCGCCCACACCTGGAATGTAAAAGGACGCGGCATTCATTCCGTGATGATTACGGATTTGCACACCGCATGGGGCGATTCCTCCACGTGCACATCGTGCTCCAAATGCATTCAGGCGTGCCCTACCGGGGCCTTAGCGGAAAAAGGGAGAGCCACAGGAGAAATGAAACACATGCCGGGCATTTTACCTCGACTATCTTCCATGCGAAAAAACAAGCGATAACGTCACCATGCATGAATTAGGTTTAGCTCAGGAAACACTTGATTTAGCCGTGGCAGCGGCAGAAAAGGAACATGGGGCAAAAATTATCAGCTTACGCATTGAAATAGGCGCTATGTCGGGTGTGGAACCGGAAGCTTTTCGTTTTGCATTGGAAACCATTGCGGGGAATACGATGGCGGATCATGCGACCATCATCATTGAAACAACGGAAGGCCGGGAATTGAACTTACTTTCCTTGGAGGTAAATCATGTGTGAACATTGTGGATGTACGATAACGGAAAAGGCTCATGGGCATACGCATGGACATGGTCACGGCCACGGTCGTCATCATCACCATCATGACCATCCGTCCCGTGAAATTGAAGTGATGCAATCCATTTTGTCTCGCAATGACCGGCTGGCAGAAAGAAACCGGGGCATGTTTATGGCGCATCATGTGACAGCGATTAACTTCATGTCCTCGCCTGGATCCGGCAAAACCATGCTGCTCGAAAAAACTATTGAAGGATTGCGCGGCAGCGCGCAGTGCGCAGTGCTTGTCGGCGATTTAGCCACGGATAATGATGCGAAAAGACTGCAAGCATGCGGCGTGCCTGCCATTCAAATATCCACGGGAACTACGTGTCACCTTGACGCCCACATGATTCATCATGCGCTGGAAGAAATTGACCTTACAACCCTGGATTTCCTGTTTATAGAAAATGTTGGGAATCTGGTGTGCCCTGCGTCTTTTGATTTAGGGGAACAGTCGCGCGTGGTTATACTGTCTGTCACAGAAGGTGAAGATAAGCCCTTAAAATACCCGGTCCTCTTTCATCAAGCGGATGTCGTGCTATTAACCAAAACAGATTTGGCTGAAGCGGTGTCTTTTAAAAGGGCGGAGGCATTAAAAAACATACGCACGGCGGCTCCACACGCCAGAATTCTGGACGTATCCGCTGTCACATCTGAAGGCATGGGCGCTTGGATGACGGTACTTATGAACATGCGTCAACCCGTTATGGTTTCCTGACGTTCCGCGTAGCATAACGTATTCATCAGTCCCATAAGCAGGATAAGCGTCATAAAAATGACGCTATTCCCGAAATTATATTCCACCATCCCGTTAAGCATAAGCCCAATAAACGAAGCCATGCAGCCCAGAGCGACCGTGGCTCGCGCAGCATTATTTTCATGGTATTTGCGGGATAAGCGCATCATGGATATAAAAACCATACCCATCCAAAAAAGCCACGCCAATCCTCCCAACCAACCCGCGTCAACAAATACTTGCAGAATGTTGTTGTGCAGATGGTTTAATCCCGGCTGCAAATGTCTGGAATACGAAAGATAATCTTCGTGCTCCAATCCCCGAAAGCCTGTACCCAGAGGATAATCGGCAATCATATGGGGAGCTACTTGCGTCCATAACACATATCGTCCGCCGGTTTGAACCAAAGTCTCATTTTTCAACAGTTCCAGCCGTTCTCTGGTTTGCGGAAAAGCCAATACCGCGCATACGACAAGCAAAACGCCGATCAATAAACGATAACGGCGGGTTAACGCGCATATAAGAAACGCAGTCAGCATAAACGCCAACCATACGCCCCGCTTAAAATGCAAAATCATGCCCATGCTGTTAAGCGCGATCATGACATAAAGGAACCATCGGGGAAGCAAGACCGGACGATAGATCCACAAAGCAAGAAGGAAACTCCCTCCTACCAAATACAATTGCGGATCACGCATATTGCCTGTGTCATATAACGATACGCCTCGCGACAGTTCCCATGGAACTCGCACGATATCCCAAACACCCAACAGCGACGTGCCTGCGACAAAAAACAGAATAGGCGTAATGATAAACGAGCGCTTATCGTCCGTATTAACTTTGAAGAGAACGGGAAAAATGAAAATAACCGTTAACAATAGAATACGTCTGCTTTTGATTACGCTATCCCAAGCGTTAGGCCCTGTGACAGCCGCTACCAGCAGGAAAACGGCAAATAATATAATGGGCCAGAATACAGGATGCCAAACAGGTCGGTACAAGCGATCATTCCATGCGACATAGATGAATACCGGTATTGCTAGATAAGCCACAGGCTGGACCAGCGATATGGATATAGGAAGGAAGAATGCAAACAAAAGTAAAAGGATGGTTAATACATCCTTGGCATCGTTAATCTCTAACCCTTCCCGTAATTTGAACATAGCGCTGCGCGATCTCTGAGTTATGGTTGCGATGTGTACCGTATAACGGCTTCCTGATTAGCCTCAACATCAAGTGGAGACATCCGCGAAATATACGTTCTTAAAGCTTCTCTTGTTTCCATCGAAATCCATTCAAGACGCGACAACGGCGTATCGGCCAAGCGTCTTGCAGCAGGAAAACGTTTCCCTCCCGAGGCAAGGACATAACTATTCAAAGCCACCCGAAATCGCGTACGCGGGTGCGGAATACTCCCGTCCGCCAGCTTTACGTTACGAACCCGATTCCCGGGCAAGGCATAGGTATGCAACTCATAATGTATCCCATACACGCCCATGAACTGCGAGCTTTGAAGTAATTGCGCATTGTCTTCCAGAATTTCTGTTATTTCCGCTATAGTCAAATGCAATACACCCAAAGTGTTTTCATAAGGCACCAATCTCCACATATCACGCTCCAGAATCGGTCCTTGATTTAATCCTTCGCTGGAAAAAACACCATGCAATACAATAGGCGCCTGTGTTGCTTCCGCAATTGCTTCACATAATATCTGCTGAAAATCACTTTGCCCCGTACCCTGATGTTTGGCCGAGTGCGATCGCGATGCTATGCCAATTTCCTTCGAAGCTGTTTGTTGTATGGGTTCCAAATCAGCTTTTAAAACATTATACAGCGGTTCATGTTCAGGCACATCGCCTTTAATCGGCATTAACATAGAAGTTTTGTCCGTAACGGCGCGACTGACTGTATCGAATTCCAAATCCACACGACCTAACCATAATCCATAGTAGCCGGCTTGGGCATAAAGAATGCCATGGACGTTTACGGATTCCACGGGTTGATGAGAATGCCCCCCCAGGATCAAGTCGAATTCAGGAAAGGCTCTGGCAATCGCATTGATTTCATTCGCGTGATTATCCCCAAAAGCGCGAAATCCTTGATGCACAAGAAGCACAATAATATCCGGACGCGTAGCTTTGACCTGCGGCATGATCCTACGCAAACTTTCGACGGAAGATTCGAAGATCAAGTCCCCTAATAAGCGAGGGCGACTCCATGATGGGATCGCGGGTGTCGTTAAACCAACCATCGCGATACGGACTCCATCCACATCTTTAATGACAAAAGGCTTCAGCATAGGCAATGGGTGGGCTGTCCCAGGGCGCGCGCGCACATTACCCGCAAGCACCGGGACGCGGGATTCAGACAATCGCGTAGCCAGTATCGGCCAGCCCCAATCAAATTCATGATTTCCGATTACCCACGCGTCGTATCCCAGCCAGGCGATGGCTTTGTTCATAATGGCGCCTTGCGTAGCATGACTTTCCCTGCCGCCTTGATATAAATCGCCGCAATCTACGAGAAGCACGTTGGGTACGCGCGCTTTAATCTCTGTAATGGCGGTGGCGCATCGAAGCAATCCCCCTACACCCTCGGTTCCGTCGTAATCACGCGCCGGTAGAACATGACCGTGCAAATCAGTCGTATGCAAAATTGTGATAGGAACTTTTCGAGCCAACGCCGGAAAAGAACTAAGCATCAAAAGCAAAATGCAAAAGACAATCTTCCGGGTGTGCGGAGCGATCCCGGGATATTTATGCAATCTTGAGGTTCTCATCATCGGCACTTAACGCAGGACGGTGTCCGAGAACAACGGATTTATCAATGCGGCATTTTTTCAGATTACCGCGGCGAGGCACATCGTACATTACATCCAGCATGATGTGCTCCAAAATAGCCCGCAAACCACGGGCGCCTGTGCCTTTCAAGTAGGCTATATGGGCAATTTCACGCAACGCCGAATCGGTAAACGTCAAATCCACACCTTCCATGGACATCAGTTTCATATACTGCCGCACCATGGAATTTTTAGGTTCGGTTAATATGCGAACCAAATCGGATTCGGTTAATTCATCTAATTTACAAATGACAGGAATGCGCCCCACAAACTCAGGAATTAAGCCAAACCGCAGCAAATCTTCCGTTTCAATGCGGGTATTCAAAGGTAGAACGTGCGATGCGTTATCTTTTTTCCGCCCGAAACCAAGGGATCCTTTTCCGGCGCGACGGCGAATGATTTCATCCATGCCTACGAATGCGCCTCCGCATATAAAAAGAATATGCTCTGTGTTAATTTTTATGTATTCCTGCTGCGGGTGTTTACGTCCTCCGCCGGGCGGCACATTGGCGACCGTTCCTTCAAGAATCTTTAACAGCGCCTGCTGTACGCCTTCTCCCGAGACATCGCGCGTTAACGAAACATTTTCCGTTTTGCGTCCAATTTTATCTATTTCGTCAATATAGATAATGCCTCGTTCCGCCCGCTCCAAGTTGGAATCCGAAGCTTGAAGCAAACGCAATAGAATGTTCTCCACGTCTTCCCCTACATACCCTGCTTCCGTAAGGGTAGTAGCGTCGGCGATACTGAAAGGAACATCCAAAATGCGCGCTAGTGTTTTGGCCAGCAACGTTTTGCCTGATCCCGTGGATCCAATCATCATGATATTGCTTTTTTCAATTTCAACGTCTCGATGAGGATCATTGGTGGAGGAAGACGCATGTGTTTTTTGTGTAAGCCGCTTATAATGGTTGTGCACCGCAACCGACAGCACTTTTTTTACATGATCCTGTCCCACTACATATTCGTCCAGCATGGCTTTCAGTTCATGCGGCTTGGGAACTTTTAGTTCCGGCGTTTTCTTCTTGCCGGGTTTGCTATTGTCTTGCCGTATAAGGGATTGGCATAAATCCACACATTGATCACAAATCCATACATTTGGACCGGCTATCAGGCGCTCTACTTCATTCTGCATTTTTCCGCAGAATGAGCATTTGGGTATTCCTGTACGCGAAACAGTCATGAATTATTTATCTTTCGATGCTTGATCAATTTCTTTGCGATTGGCGACTACTTCATCCACTAAACCATAGTTTTTCGCTTCTTCCGCCGACATAAAGAAATCCCGTTCCGTATCCCTCGCGATCACGTCTATGTCTTTGCCGGTATGATGAGCCAGAATGCTATTCAACGAATCCCGCAACCGCAGAATTTCCTTGGCTTGAATGCTTATATCCGAGGCCTGTCCCTGTACACCGCCCCATGGTTGATGGATCATGATACGCGCATTGGGAAGCGCATACCGTTTACCGGTGGCTCCCGCCGCTAAAAGAACCGCGCCCATGCTGGCCGCCTGCCCCACACAATACGTATTTACATCACATTTCAAGAATTGAATGGTATCGTAAATAGCTAACCCTGCCGTCACAGACCCTCCAGGGGAATTGATGTAAATATTGACATCTTTATCGGCATCCTCTCCTTGAAGGAAAAGCAACTGGGCAATGATTAAGTTGGATACATCATCGTTTATGCCTGTACCAACGAAGATAATGCGCTCTTTTAATAAGCGTGAATAAATATCAAAAGCACGCTCACCGCGGCTTGTTTGCTCGACCACCATCGGAACGAGAAATTGCTGCATTTCGCTCATTACTTACTCCTTTATGTTAAAGACACTCCTGCTTGCGTGAGCAGAAAATCAATGGTCAACGACCGACGGAACTCCGCTTCGACTTCCGGCATCGCTTCGCGTTTTTTCAGTTCCGTACGCAATGCATCCGGGGTCATACCGTAGCGTGCGGCAAGACGATGAAGATGGGAAGCAAACTCGTCAGGTTTAATTTGAATATTTTCCTGATCGGCAATGCGATCCAGAACAAACTGAGCTTTTACCCGTTCTTTTGCATTTCGATTAGCGGCTTCGATAATTTCATCGCGTTTATCCGACAACACATCTTTCGACGCGCCGCGCATTGTATTTTCACGGATGATATCCTGCATAATTTGACGGGATTCCCTTGATACAGAAGATTCCGGAACATCCAAATCCACATTTTTCAAAACTTCATCCACGACCGCATTCCGTAGACGATTCATTTCGGTCTGTCGCGCTTGCGATTCCAAATCGGTTTTTATGCGTTCACGCAACGTAGCTTCGGATTCCATGCCCAGATTTTTAAGAAATTCTTCATCCAATGGCGGAGTTTTTTTCTCGCGAATCGCTTTGACATCCACTTCGTACGTAGCTGATTTACCCGCCAGTTCCGAAACAGAAAAATCATCAGCAAATTGAACAGTAATGGTCCGGTGATCCCCTGGTTTAGCCCCGGCAAGGCCATCGGCAAATTCAGGCAGAAATGCGTCATCATTGGCCAACACCCAAAAATCTTTACGTTCGCCAAGTCCTTTGGTTTGTTCCCCCATATCTTCAATGGGCTGGCCATCGCACGTCGCGCTATAATCCACCTGGACCAAGTCCCCTTTGGCTACCGCGCGGTCCTTGACTTCCTCAAACGTTGCGCGTTGGTCTAAAATGGATGTAAGAGTCTCCTCAACTTTACTTTCCGGCACATCCACTTCTTTTTGTTCCAGTTTGATGGATTTGTAATCGGGTAACTCAAACGAAGGCGGCACATCCACCACGACATTAAACTGCATCACCTGGCCTAACGCAAATGACATATCCGTGACATCCAGCACAGACAATACCGACAAATTCTGATCTTTTACGGCCTGCTGATAGGATTCGGGAACCAGACGATCTTTAACATCATCACCAATCTGCTTCTTGTACATGCGTTCGACAACGGAAACAGGCGCCTTGCCCGGACGGAATCCTTTGATTTTTGCCCTTTTGGCATATTGACTTAAAACCGTTTTATATTCGGCGTCCACTTTTTCAGCCGGCACTTCAATGCGCACAATTTTCCGGCATGGACCAATTTCATCCACTGTCACGTTCATTTCGTTTCCAACCCTTCTGATGTTATCCTGATTTTAAACCAATGGTAAAAGCCGCATACGATAGGCTACCCGTGCAACAAGGTCAAGCTGCGCCTCACATTATTCCCTTATGCCCGCATACCCCCCCTAGAATTGGCGCGGCACTGTTTCGGCTCCGTACAGCACTCTTAATCCGTATTCGGCGGACATTTTCTTGATTTCCGCCAAAAGGGCAGGATCGCGCGTTTGAATGTGCTCCCCAATAAGATGATATATTTTTTGCCATGCCCAATCGGTCCGAATCGTTCCATCGCCTTCCTTCGCAGAAGCAAAATCGAGAGGAAACAACATATCCATGACATCCTCCCCTGATCGCCCAAGTATTTGCACCATGGTATCCGAGTCCGGGGACGCTGCGCGGCCATACACAGTTAAGGGACGATCCAGATATAAATGCGTCAGCGCAAGCGGATAGGTTTCCACTTGGGAGGTACCCGGGAAACGATACCGTAGATGCATAAGTACGGGCCGTCGCGTCTGCGCCCCAAGGTCGGATATAGACGCAGCAAGATTTTCATCTTTATCTGTCATCACAGCATCCCCGCGATTTTTATAACTTATAAAATCCAACAAATAACGATTGATGCGTTGCCCCGCGCCTACAGCAAATACCGATACGCGTCCGTTGTTTGCGCGCGAAAATTGTTCAATAATATCCGAGCTGTCCACGACACCGGTCGTAGGCACACCGTCGCTGATTAACATGGCAATAACAGGCCGATCACTTTCATTTTCAACATCGAACAGAGGTTGCAATGAAGCAAATACATCGGTGCCGCCTTGCGCGCGCAGGTTTTCAATAAAGAGCGCCGCCCGTGATTTAGCCACCGCGCTTACATCCGTCCATGCGCCAAAGCACCGGGCAGGCGCATCATTGAATTGAATCAATTCGAAGCGATCCCCGGGATTCAGTTGGTCTAGCCATTGTTTTAAGCCTTCTTTCGCGACATCAAGCTTACGCTGCGTAATGCTACGGGACGCATCTTGAATAATAAGCATATCTTTGGGAAGAACCGGTAAGACATCCGCACCGGCGCGTTCAATTTCGATCTTGAAATATACGCTGTCATCGTCCGCGGGATCCACGTACGTGTGCGTTGTCATGCGAAGCAGCTTCTCAATAGGCGCTACATCATGAATTTCTTCCGGCTTTTCCTCCACCGCATCAGGCGCATCGGTTGCATCATGCAATTCCGGTTGCGTAGCTGTATCCGGCGAACGAGGCAATTCGGGAGTTGCTGTTTCGCCTGCAATAGAAGATGAACGCGACGCGCTCCACACACGCGACAATCCATCGCCTCGATCAAGCATGACCTGTTGAGGTGATTCGACAGGAAGCGCAATATCCGGCGCGTTCATGGATCGCTCCACATGAGCCACATAGCGCCTTGGCAACGCCGCTACATCATCAGGAACAAGTGTATCCCGAATATGCAGAATATCCGATCGAGCATCCCACCGTTCCCGTTGTTGTTCCGCTTCAGGCTTGACTATCGCCTCATCTTCACCGGTAAGCGTAACCGGAATATCCGGCGGCTCCGGGGGAGCCAATGTTTCAACCAAGGATTTAAACGCCTCTACCGTCACGGAATCAAGCATCTCCACTTCCGGATTTTCCGGACGGAAGCGGTCCGGCCTTTCGAGCGTCTCCGTCATACGCTGGCGAACATCGCCCAGCACAACCGGACGAATCCGCTCATGTTCCTCCAGCAAAGGGGGACGCCCTACCGGCAATTCCGGAATATGGCGGAAGGCCAGCGCGTGCAGGGCAAACGAAGCCACGATAGCAACACCCGCCGCTATAAAATGATGTTGCTTCGGTCGGCTGAAAAGCGCTTCGTCCTTGTATGAATCCGACCTCATTCCCGTCAGCCTTGCAATGTCATTAAAAATTCCGCATTGGTTTTAGTCTTTTTCAAACGATTAATCAACAATTCCATACCTTCCACAGGAGGCACATCTTTTAACGCTTTGCGCAGAATCCATATTCGGCTCAACTCGTCCGGATGAAATAGTATTTCTTCTTTTCGCGTGCCGGATTTTTCAATATTGATGGCTGGAAAGATTCGTTTGTCAATCAAGTTGCGATCCAGACCCAACTCCATGTTTCCGGTGCCTTTGAATTCCTCAAAAATGACTTCATCCATACGACTACCTGTATCCACCAGCGCGGTGGCAATAATCGTCAAACTACCGCCATGTTCAATATTGCGGGCCGCGCCGAAAAAGCGCTTCGGTTTATGCAAGGCATTCGCATCCACACCGCCAGACAATATTTTGCCACTATGAGGCTGCACAGTATTGTATGCGCGGGCAAGACGCGTAATGCTATCGAGCAGAATCACCACATCTTTGCCGTTTTCCACCATGCGCTTCGCCATTTCAATTACAATTTCCGCCACTTGCACATGACGCTCAGGTGGTTCATCAAAAGTGGAACTAAGCACTTCCGCTTTGGTATTACGCTGCATATCGGTTACTTCTTCGGGACGCTCATCAATCAGCAAAACAATTAATTTGGCATCCGGACGATTTGTAGAAATGCTGTTGGCAATTTGCTGCATCAAAACGGTCTTCCCGGTTCGAGGCGGCGCGACGATCAGGCCACGTTGCCCTCCCCCAATAGGCGTCAGGATGTCCATAACCCGCATCGAAATATTGGCAGCATCCGTTTCCAGCACAAATCGCTCCTCTGGAAACAAAGGCGTCAAATGCTCAAAAGGAATAATTTTCTTGGCGCCATCCGGATCTTTCCCGTTGATTCGATCCACTTTCAGCAAGGCAAAAAATCGTTCTTTTTCCTTGGGAGGCCGTATTTCCCCTTCAATCAAATCCCCTGTGCGTAAACCAAACCGACGGATTTGCGAAGGAGAAACATATATATCCTCCGGACAGGGCAAATAATTGTAATGAGGCGAGCGCAGAAATCCAAATCCATCAGGCAGGATTTCAAGAATGCCCCGGCCAAACATCGTGCCTCCCTGGCGGGCATTGCTTTTGAGAATTTCAAATATCAATTCATGTTTTTGCAACGCGCTGATTTCACTAAGGCCTAAATTATCGGCCAGCGTCAACAAATCAGGTATAGGCGACGTCTGTAACTCGTGCAGTTGAAGCGTCACGCCTTTGGGCGGTTGATTTTCATCAATTTCCTGCACTACTTGTGAATCGGGTTGATGCATGTCGTCCCCATCACGCGGGGGTCCGTTATACCTTCGCTCGCGCCGATCCGGTCCGTTATGGTGGTGTGGACGTTGAGGACGTCCCTGACGTCCTCTTCTATTTCTATTATCATCAGGCATAATTATTACCTCTCTTTCTTCAAAATCATGGTTGACCACTCATGCAATCGCAATTCCAGGTCGCGGGTTGACCCGTCATTCTCAATCACGTAATCCGCTCGTTTCATCTTTTCCTCTACAGGCCATTGCGCTTTTAGCCGACGCTGAATGTCATCATCCGTTAACCCCCGCGCACGTAATCGCGCGCGTATGGACTCTTCTTTTGCCGCAAGGCATAGAATGGTATTCCAGCCATCCACCGCATTTACTTCAAACAACAGCGGAATAATCACGCAGGCCACACGCTTTTCACTGCGCATGCGTTGACGCCAGGACATCCATTTCGCGCGCACATGCGGATGCACCAACTCATTTAAGGCCATTCGATCATCCTCATTACGGAATACACGTTCCGCCAACGCGCGCCGGTCCAGCGAACCATTAGGCAAAACAATGTCTTTGCCGAATCGGGCAATCACCGCCTCGTATGCCGCGCCGCCGGGTTTCATAACCTCGTGCGCCAAATGATCGGTATCCGCCATACTCCATCCCCATTGCGCCAGAATGTTCGCGGCCGTTGTTTTGCCACAAGCAATACCACCGGTGAGGCCTACAATAAATCCGTCAGGCTCGTATTCCAAATAATCCAATCCCACTTAAGGATTCTCCTCAAGCACATCACGCGCAGCACTTGCGCGTGCGATAACTTCTCTGGCTCTGCTATGCGAGGGAAACAACGTCAACGCATGCCAGGCTGCTTGCTCCGCATCGTCCAGCCGACTTTCGCGCAACGCGCGCTCGGCTTGAATCGTCCATAAATCCGCTTTTTCTTCATCGGCGCCGCTAATCACACGAAATACCCGGTATTTCCGGTTGCCCCACAGGAATTCAAAATACGTGGCCGAATCCGGCGCATATTCAAACACGCGCGCGGCGGCGTCCTCGGGCGGATTCAATGCATTAACAAAATAGCGCATTTGAAGTTCAGGATGAATCGTGGCGAATTCGCCCAACGCGTGCACGTAATAGCGCGCGCCATATTGATCCGCCCAGTTTCTAAAATATTCTTCATTGTTTCTAAATAAGGCTTCACCGTAGGATTCAACCCGATTACGAATGTCTTTGGATTCGAATTTTGGATGCAAAATAATAGGGCTGTTTCCATAGGTCAGTATGGCTGCGCTTACTCCGAAATTTGCCAGCACAGGTTCCGGCGCAATATGTTCACGTATCCATCCGGTCAATTCAATCAATTCCGCATAATAGACATTGGGTCTGCCCCATTGTCCGGGTTCCCTTAACACGTGGCTCCATTCCACATACACTGTGAACAGAAGCAACAATCCCACCATTCCTTTTAACCACCCATTACGTTTTGAAGCCCATGCCCATAACCATGCGACCCAAACCGTTGCAAAGATAGCCACAAAAACATGAAACCGGACAAAAAGCGTATAAGCCAACAGGGATACAACAAAATAGAAAATATATTGGGACTCTTCGGCTTGTCGTGGCCCCGGAAGGTGGACTCCGGCTCGCAACCGTGCATGAATAGCTAACCCGATTGCGATTAAACTTATGTACAAACTACCGGGGAACAGCATTTTTGTCAATCCCCAAGTAGAAGAATCAAGCGCGGGAACCCACATGATTCTTTGCGAAAACGTCAACAACGCCGGATCATCCGGTTTTTGATTGAGATAACGAAGTTTGGCCAGCAGCAAATCGCCAAAATGACTGTAACTGTCCTCATAACGATCAGCCCAAAATAATAAAACAAGAAAAGGCGCTACATAGATGAGACTACGTATAAGGAATGTGCATTTCCATTCAGCAACACGCATAAGTATGATCACGGCAGCCGAGCTAAACAAAAGCAACATAGCCGGGGATACAATAAAACCATGCGCACGCAGATAAGGATTAAACAAAGCAGCCACGATCAATCCCGCAAGAACGCAGGAAAAAAGCAAACGATCCACCGCCGCGTCGCGTCCGTATCTCCACAACCGATAAGACCAGATCAACGTCATTAAAATCACGACATATTGGATCATATCCCATGTAGCCAGCGCCATGGCCAGCGCCGCACCCGCGACCATACAGCACCCTATGCGAAGTTTCCGGTCATGCGCCCGCACTCCCCAAGCCGATGCCGCGAGAAATAAGAAAAGAAAAGGGAACGAAAAATTTTCCCGGGACAATTCTTGTCCCGTGGAGCGAATGACGGACGCCAACGATCCGGCATAAAGCAGCCCAGCGACCAACCCCGCTCCTTTAGAACCTGTCCACCACGCGCACCACAACGCCATCAAAGGTATGCTCAAACAAAACCATGCTGCCGTAATCCACCGTATTCGATCACTTAAATTCCATGTAGAGGGTAAGAGTCTTGCCACATAAGCGTACACATACTCCGCCATCACCGTATCGGTTTCTTTAACCTGAATGCCTTCAGGATATTGAATGGCAGGATCATGATCAGGAAGCATTCCGTGATGATACACATGCGCGGCCGCGCGATACTGGAGCGCACTTTCCAGGGTAAACGGCACATTATGCCCTAAACGGGTATGATTGGCTTCATAAACCGCGCGTCTGAAACCCAACCCAAGCAGCACGAGGCAAATCAATCCCAATGCCACCAAGGCATGCCACGAGAAAAAAAGATGTCGCAGGAAACGCTTCATAATGAATCGAACAAAGAGCGATTATCCCATTCTTTTAAGAGCGACGTGAAATGCATATCCTTGTAAAAATCAAGCAACCCCGCCACATCCGGTTTGGATAAATTCCATGTTTCCCAATCGGGCTCAACAGGTAAATCCAAACGAAGCGTTGTTAATTTTACATTCATAAAGACACGATCACGGTACATAGACAATGAAGTTTTGAGTTTGCTATCCGGCCAGGATGGGAGAGCCGCATACATACGCTCCACGGTGCCGTATTGTTGCAAAAGTTTTGAGGCGGTTTTGGGACCCACACCCGGCACGCCGGGAATATTGTCAACCGTATCTCCTGTTAACGCGAGCCACTCCGGAATGGATTCAGGAGAAACACCCGTCTTATTAATCACATCCTGTATGCCCATAATTACTTCCGCTTTGGCGGGCGAAACAATATGGACTCCAGGCGAAACAATCTGAAAAAGATCTTTGTCGTTGGTAGCCATCCACACAGCATGGCCGGACGCCGTCGAACGCGCCGCTAATGTAGCCAACACGTCGTCGGCTTCTTCCCCATCCATGCGGATGGCCGAAATGTGCGACAAAGCAAGAAACGTGTTTAGAAGTTCCAACTGACTACGCAAGTCATCCGGCATAGGAGGACGTTGCGCTTTATAAGTAGGCAGCAGGCACGTACGGTATTCCGGCACCCCTCCATCAAAAACGACCGCCCAATGCGTCGGCGTGAATTGGCGCTCTAATTGCTGGGTCATACGGATAAACCCATACAGAGCATTGGTCGGACGACCATCCGGTGTTTTAAGATCGCGAATGGCATAGAAAGCACGATAAGCCAAAGCCATGCCATCCAGTAAAAGCAAACGATTCATAACACAAGAAACTGAAATACGTCACCAGACTGTTTGCAACGCACAAACAGTCTGGTAGGAAAGCTAAACGCGAGTATGTAGCGAATTATTGCTGATCAGATGTGACAGCTTCACGCTGAATGGGTTTCCCGGAGGGATCCACCAAACGCGCCGTTACAAAAATCAACAGATTCTCTTTGCGGCTTTGGGAAGATTCCACACGGAACAAACGACCAAGAAGCGGAATATCACCCAGTAAAGGAACCTTATCATTCACTTCAACCAGAGCCTCACGCATCAGACCGCCCATCACTACTGTTTGTCCGTCCCAGATGACGATACTGGTGCTTACATTACGACTCGAGAATACTGGTTGAGGAATATTAAACGTGAAATCCTGAAACGCATCGGGATTCTCGGGATTCGGAACACGGAAACTTGAGCCGTATTGCAGCCAGTCGGTTAATTCGGCCACTTCAGGCGCTAACGCCAAGTCAATCGTATAACCATCGGGACCTACCGTAGGCGTTACATTCAAAATGACGCCGGTACGGCGCATTTCAAAGGAATCCGGCGTCACGGTAGGCGGTGATATGACCGCATTGCCGGTGGAACCGGAAGCGCCTGTAATGGTCGGCTCTGTGACCCGGAATTCGGTTGGATAAATAATTTCCGTTACTACTTCAATCGAGGCATTCACGCCGCTTCGCGTGGTTACGCGTGGAGCTGACAGCAAGTCTACATTCCCATTCTGGGACAACGCATGAATGACAACACGCATTTCGGGATTAGTCAGCACGCTGGAAATACTAAGAATATCACCTATAAATGTTGGTTCGGATGTCACACCCGTTGATTCGGGAGACAAGCCGGATTCTGTCGTGCTAAAGAACCTGTTACCACTAGTAAATCCTTTCGGGGACGCATCTACTTGGAGTCGCTGCGCGGAACCAAGCGTTCCTCCTTGCCGTTGAGCGAATTCATAATTATCCGTAAGAATCCACTGCAACCCCAATTCGCGCAAGTCATCTTGAGCCACTTCTACAAAACGCGCTTCAATTTCCACTTGGCTTGGCACCACATTGATTTGTGACAATACCCGTTCAAAGCGTTCTAGATTGGCGCTTGTATTGGCGACAATAAGTTGGCTGATCGTTGGATTATACGTGATGGATGTGCCGACAGGGAAAGGCACCCCGGCGCCAACAAAAAACTCCTTGATATCGCCTCTACGCCCGGATGGACGGCGCGCTTCGCCAAAACCTCTGAATTCCCCGAATTCGCCTCCGCCACCAGCGTCGGCTTCTTCTTCGTCGCGTTCAGCAATGACATCAAGAATAGAAGGTTGCACGGGATATAGTCGTGTAATGATAGGACCTACCGCCAAGCCGGCTGGCGTAATAACCACGACATTATCTTCAATCCGATAGCTTAAACGGGCAACTTCCGTAATATATCGAATAGCGTCCATTAAGGACACACGACGTAAATTCAAAGTAATGCGCGATATTGCCCCACCGGTAGCAGGCTCATCAAACGATGGCACAGGATCCGCTGCTTCCGGAAGACCCCAATTGTCCCATTCGTCCCCGGCTTCGGCTGGCTCCTCGGCAGCCGCAGGTCGGGACGCTGGACTACTGCCACCCGGCACATCCAAATTTAATATGATATTCACACCTGTGCCGTCTGTGACATCGGCCGCCTCGCTGGCGTCTCGTAAGAATGCAACAACATCCTGGATGTTAGCTTCGCGGAATTCGATACGAGGAATAATCAAGCCTTCCATTTTTTCCTGCAAACGGCGACTGGGCGTCACCATATCCGTGCCTTGATCTTCCCGCACTGTTTCAGGAAGAACAATGTCCCGTCTGCGCGGAGGATTCCATGCGTCGCGAACATCCTGCATCATTCGTGCTACGGTCGCCTCCCTTTCCGTAGTGCTTACTTTCATTTTGCGATCGGCAATTTTTCGAAGGAATCGCATAGCCACGGTGTTGTAATCGTCCTGAAGCAGAACACTGTCAAACAACAATTCAGCTTGATCGTATTCTTCCTCATCAAAATACGCTTGCCCTTCCCTTAACAACTCCTCTACCGTGCGGTTTTTTTCCGCGACATCTGCCCGTTCATGCACGGGAACCGGCCGGTCGGCGATATCCTGCTGACGTGCCTGCGCCCGTGCGATGCGTCGTTGGAGGAAAGAAACGCCACGATGATCGGGGGACAATGCAAGCGCCCGGTTCAACTGCTGCTGTGCTTGCGTCAAACTTTCGCCTTCCTTGTAAAGGTCCTGCGCTATTCTGTAATGCGCTTCGGCTAATCCCCATGTGGCTTGATCGCGTACTTCCGCATTGGAAGGAATTTCTGGAATATCGCGCAACGCAGCTTCAAATTCTTGTCGAGCAACTTCATACTCCCCGGCACGTAACTGCTTATACGCCGCATCCAGCGACTGCAAACCGGCAACTTGACGTGCCTGTCTACGAACACGCTCGGCTTCGGCCACTTCGCGCGCGCGTTCCTCACTGACTTCGGTCATTTCCTCAGGATCGTCTTCCTCAACTGCTGCTTCTTCCACTTCTTCATCTTCAAAAACAGGTTCTTCTATAACCTCGTCAGCGGATTCCACGGGAGCTTCTTCAACCGCGGGTTCTTCATCCCAGAAATTGTCACCAAACATATCCAACGGATCTTCTTCGGCTGGTTCAACAGGCGCGGCTTCCTCTTGCGTTTCTTCAGCAGGCGCTTCCTCTTCCCCTAACATATCCCAGTCAAACAACTCATCGTCCGGACTCTCGGCTTCTTCTTGCTCTTCACCTGCGGCGGGTTCCATGGACGCGTCTTCCTGTTCTTCCGTCTCTCCGTTTTCCATAACCGGTTCACTATCCATCGCGTCTTCGGTTAATGGCGCTTCTTCAACATCCGGCATAGGCTCGGCTGGCGCAGACCTATCATCGCCCTCGCCTTCTTCCATCTCATTGACTATTTCCCCTTCTTCGGAAGGCACTTCGGGCACAGCAGTCTCTTCACCGTTCTCTTCGCCGGTGTCTTCAAATTCCTCCATGTCCAAGCCGCCGAACAAATCGTCCATGTCCAGATCCTGCGCGGGCGCTGTCGTCCCACAACTTAAACAAGTCACCAGCGTCATTACCCAACCATATTTGACGATATTCATTCGTTTCTCTCCCAAATCAAGCGTTTCAACGCTTTGGATTAATGGCATTATTAAAAAGTATCAAAAATTGAATCATCAGTAGGCATCCGCTCTTCCTGTGAACGAGGATGGATGCGGATCGTTTCGCCAGAATTCTCATTGCGAATTAATACGCGATTGCGGTTAATGTCAATGACTTTATAATTTTCGTTCCGGACCACCAAGTCGTCGCCAACACTAACACGATAGCGTGAGTCATCGGTCAACAACACCAATTCAGCCCGGAAATCCTGGCCCGAAAATTCCTGATTGACCACCAATATAATTTCGCGGTCATCGCGTTCGAGCACCAGCCGCGAGGTGTCCACACGATTACCTTGCGGTCCTACACGTGAATCCGGTTCATAACGGACCAACGTGTACCCTTCGATTTCATCCCCCATGCGCGCAAAAAATGTGCGATTCTGCGTTCGCATATTCAACGCATAGCGAATGTCGTCCTCCGCTAATTCCGAGATTCCCTGAAAACGCAACGCAAATGGCTGCTGCCTGACGCGTTCAATGCGCAATTTGATGACATGCGGAGGATGATCTTCCGCATCCACGGGACTGGTTTCGTATTCAAATTCTTCACGCACGGTAAATCCATCGCCGTCTACATCTTTGGATGCCAGTTCAATGTCAAATGGATCCAGTCCGTACTGAACATACCACCAATCAGGAATGCCATCGCCTGTGCTATCAAAATTCTTATCGGTGGGTTGCGGATATCCTGTCCAAGGACACACTTCTGCTTCGTAAGGCACCGGTGTCGGCACGTCTGGATTTACGCTTAACACGCGCACATCGCTTACCGCAAATGGCTGCTCATTGGTCCATGCGGGAGGCGAAGCGAGTTTCGTCCTGTATAACTCAAATTGTTCCAAATCCTGTGCTTGATACTCCGGATGTTCTATCGCAATGGTTTCCCATTGAGGCGATTCAAGCGCCCTGCCCGCATGATTGATTTTCCAAAGCAACCACAAAGCGGAAATCAATAAGGCGGTCCATACCACTATCAAGCTAATCTTCTCGTAATGCGCTTTGTACCATGCGGTGGATTTAGCAGGTGCAATCATCGTTGCTCCTCCTGTTCCGCTGCTTCAAATCTGTATACATCCACATGCAAACGCACATGCAGTTTTTCCCGCCCCGCCACAATGCGATCTTCATGCCGTTGCATAGCCGGCAAATTTGCTTCGCGCGCCCCGTCCGTCCCCCCACCCTGGCGGGCGGCGGCCGCGGCACCGAATACAGGGGTCCCCCCGCTGCCTTGCGTTCCAGTCCCTCTAGGGATTAATTGTTGCATTAATTTTTGAGCTGGATTTGATTCTTCAGTGGCCCATTCATTTTTAATATCCACATTTTTAACAACAACAAAAAGAGGACTGGCCGCGAAACCATTCAACACAGCACGCAGTCCTTCATCCGTAGTGATAAACGACAACGTAAAATTCTCTTTAGAATATAATCCAGGCACGCCTGAAACTCTTTCTGCGCCGACAGACTGTTCTTCAGGAGCGCCCACTCCCCTCACGCTTCGTGTACGAAAATCGTCCGGCATACTATCCATGGCCGTTTGTTCGTTATCAAAAACATCTCTTTCTATAGAGACAAATTCAGTAATGGGCGCTTCAAATAGAATCCGTGTCAGCGCATCCATGGTTCGCAATTGCACAATCAGTCTAGGCAAATGGCGCTCTTCCGGCAGAAATCCTCGCATATAATTTGGAAACGCAAACTCCATCGGTTCAGGCACGTTGACCTGCTGCGTTTGCGCCAGGGTTTGAAGCTTCCGGATCGTTTCGGCCACCATAGGCGGAAATTGCGCCCGTTCCATACGTTGAGATTTCACCTGGTTCTCTTCTAGGGAACGAATCAATGTATGGAAATACGATTCAATCGTCATCAAATCTTCTTTGACTTTGGCCACGTTATCCGGCGAAGGGAACGGGTTGCGACGATGCAATTCACTAATGGCGCGTTCTTTACCGGCCAGTTCCGTTTGCACGCGATCGTATTCGGCGCGAAACCTCAAAAGGAAATATAATGCCACCACAATCAGCAGAAGCGCGATACCTCCGCCTACAATCAACGTCATATATTTTTTGATGGAGGTCATAACGAAATCGGTTGCTCCAGCACAAGTATGATCGAAAATTCACGGGCGTATGAATTGGGGGCTAACGTTGGGGATCGCCCGAATTGAGTATCGCTGGTAAAGAAATGAGAATTTCTCAGTGCGTCGCGCAATTCAAAAATCGGCTTATCGTCCCGGATTTTATCGGTGTACCCCAATCCAAGCACTTCAATTTTGTTAATGGTTCCCCCCTCGTCCTGCGAAGCAACCTGCTCTGTTTCAGGACCGCGGCGCCGCGCCATAGCAGGCGAGACATCCGTTTCGGCTTCCGGGCGATCTACTACAGGCACAATAGAAGCGAGCCACACCCCATCGGGTAAATGCCGGTGAATCTCCTCCAAAATGGCCAGCCAACGTCCTTTGCTTTCCACAAGCTCATGAAGCGATTCAATTTTATTCAGAACTTCGGTGATTTGGCGCTGAGGACCGCGCATTTCATTTTCCACACGCTGCAATTTTTCCAAACGGGTATCCAAAAGCGCCAGCCGTTCATGACCGAGTTTCGCCAGCCATACAAAATAGACGCACCATACCGCGAGCACCACCACCAGCGAAAAGGCAGCCGTCAATAACATCGGTTGCTTTTTCCTGAAGGTTTTGTCCGCCAAGACTTTGGGCGGCATCAAGTTGATTTCAATAGGACATGTAAGCAAACGGCGCAACCCCAAGCCGACCACTTCGCCAAGCATGTGCGCGTCATTGCCGATTTGTTCCGTGGATATGGCATCGCTTACAGCCACATTCATAAATGGATTCAGATAATCCACTTCGGCTTTTAATTTGTCCTTAAAAAACACATCCGTGTAGGGAATAACCGATGACCCGCCTGTTAACAGCAAACGTTCGGGTTGGCTACCGTCTTGCTGGCCTCTATAAAAATTGATGCTACGATTAATTTCCGCGTGCAAGCGGGTCATGACACTGCGCACGCTTTTGGATACTTTATCCGCTACTTCCCCCGGCGGACTTTCGTAGTTTCCGCCCCACGCTACAAACGCGTGCGCTTTTTTCATGTCTTCCGCGTCGTGAAAGGATAACTCGAACTCGCGCATGATTTGTTGCGTGATCGCATTACCCGCCACGGGAATGCTTCGACTAAAAACACGATTGCGTTCCAGGAAAATTAAATCCGTCGAGCGCGCGCCCATATCCACAATTAAAGTGCAATGATCGTGATCTTCATAATTATACCGCACAGCGTTATACAAAGCCATGGGAGCTACATCCACCAAGTCGGGAAGCAAACCCGCGCGCTCTACGCTGTCGGTTAATTCGTTGATGATGTCGCCTTTAATCGCCGCCAACATGACATCCAAGTCGCCTTCGGTGTTCCCGATTAATTGATAATCCCACACGACTTCGTCAATGGGAAACGGAACATTCTGCGCGGCTTCATAGGCCACGATTTGATAAACTTTTTCTTCATCTACAGGCGGAAGTTTTACAAATCGGGAAAACACGGATTGGCCCGATACCGACAGGAGCACGGGACCGGGTTTGATTTCATGCTCTTGCATCATTTCCTGAATCGCGGCAACCATAAAGGCAGAGCGATCCGCGTCGCTATGGGGATCTAAACCAATCGAGGCAATAGCATGTTTGATTAATTCAAGACCCCCGGATTTAAGAGGAATGAATTCCGCCATTTTTAAACTGCTAGCGCCAATATCCAGCGCCAGTATTCGGTCTGATTTCAGCATAATATCAATCGGCCTTGAAATGTACCCGTTTATACATGTGCGTTTGTTTCTACGCGATCGCGCGCCATCTGTCTAATCAAAAAATCGAAACAATTTATTGCACAGTAAGTGTTATAACGAAGGAAACTGCTTCCGGCAATAACCTTTTCGTAGAATGTCTATAAAAAGTCATTTTTTATCAAAAAGCTTTGAGTGAGAGTCTCCTTGCCGTGCGCTCGATCGCGCGATACTGTATGGCCCCATGAGTGTCAGACATTCTTTTCTTGTAATGCGTGTTATAGCAGGCTTTTTTTGTCTCGGCCTCCCGTGTGGACTTCTCGCGCAGGACGTGCGCGTGTGGACCAGTCAAAGCGGCGCGACGGTCGAAGCTGCATTTTTATTTATGCAGGATGGCGAGGCTGTGTTGGAAACGACAGACGGGAAAAAACTCGCGATAGCTCCTTCATTGTTAAGCCAGGAAGACCGGGAGTACCTTCATCAACAAGAAGAGCTTTCCGAGGCGGACGCACCCGGGTCGTTACCGTTGGAGCGCTCCGAACAGCCGCAAGATTTGGTTAATCTGGCCGATATGCCCGGCATCGAACTGCTCGAACCTACGCGCGCGCGCGGCTATGCCATCCGGTACGGCCCGGAACAGCAAGACATCCTGTATGTTTTATTCGACGCATCCGGGCAAGATAACATGATTGATCGCATGCACGTATATCGTCCCGGCAAAGACCAGCGCGCCCGCACCTTAGGAGGTCATATCAGGCATATGCCTGCGTGGAGCCTGGTGCGTTTCCCCGCGATGGATGTTTCCCATCAAAGTCCACAAGGTTTTCTACGAGGCACATTCACGTTTACAGTGGGACAATCCAATCGTGATCTTATCTGGATGCACGCGGACCTGGAAACCGGGCTCGCGGGAGAAACCATTTCGTTTCAATACGCCGGAGGCATCAGCGCCAAGCCCCCGCGCGAAGCGCGCACATTTACGGCCATAAACTTAACCGAGAAGCCGCGCATTTCGTTGCTGTCACCTCCAAGCCAACGCACCGAACGTGTTTTGCATGTGTATGGATCCATTCGGTTGGATGAACTTGTATTAACAGGACCGCAAGCGTTCGTTGAATCCATGCAGGTTACTTCGAAAGATCAAGATGGCGAAGAAGATCGCACAGTCAAAATATCGTACAGGCATCAAGCCACCTACCCCGTCACGATGCAATCCTTGTTTGACATCCATGTAGAACGCGTGCGAGAAGGTGAATCGCGCACCATCGAAGCCGGGCTGAATCTGGGTCCGATTATAGGCATAACACGCGCTCAAATTACGGCACGCCGATAATTTTTGGCATTTTTCTTGACTCCCTACCCAAAACAACATAATGTCTATCGAAATTAAGTAGATTAGGCGTTATGTTATCAAGTAAATGCAATTATGCGCTAAAGGCGATGTTGGAACTAGCCAAGCATGAAGGGGCTGGTCCCATCACTATTTTGGACATTGCCAATGCCCAGCATATTCCTGCCCGTTTTCTTGAAGCGATTTTGCGGCAGTTAAAACAAGCGGGATTTACCGAGTCGGTCCGTGGCAAAAAGGGAGGCTATGTGCTGGCAAAGTCGTCCCGCATGATCCGGCTCGGCGATGTGATCAAAGTCATGGAAGGGCCGCTTTTTCAATTGTCAGGTCATGCGGCTGCATCCGATACGCCTGATCTTTTTGAAGAAATATGGAAACGTGCCAATCATGCATTGGAAAGCGTGTACAACGATGTTTCATTTTTTGATTTAGTGCAGATGGATCAAGACATGAGCCGTAATCGCGTGATGGATTTCACGATTTAGTTATGCAAAACGACTTACAGGAACAGTGGAAAGACATAGATGTGCAGGAACCACATGCGGTGGTTGCTCGCGCCATGGCTCTATACCACCCCAAACTGGCTTTGGCCTCCAGTTTCGGTCTGGAGGATGTGGCGCTTATCCATATGATGGTCGGCGCCAATCCCGAAGCAAACGTATTTGCTTTGGATACCGGACGTCTGCCCGAGGAAACATACGAATGCGCCGAGCGGATTCGGGCTCGTTACCACATTAACATTGAATGGTACTTCCCTTCCACGGAAGCCGTGGAAAAACTCGAACGCGAAAAAGGTCTTTTCTCATTCCGTGAAAGCGTGGCTAATCGAAAAGAATGCTGCGGCATCCGGAAAGTGGAACCCCTGGCGCGCGCGCTGAAAGGGCTTGACGCCTGGATCACAGGGCAACGCCGCGAGCAAAACATTACCCGGGCCACGCTGGATGTGGTGGAACGGGATAACGCGCATGGCGGTATCGTCAAAATCAATCCTTTGGCCGACTGGACGCTGGAACAGACCCGGCAGTATGTCATGGAACACGATATTCCTTATAACGCGTTACATGACCGAAGTTATCCTTCCATCGGCTGCGCGCCGTGCACACGGGCCGTGGAGACGGGCGAAGATCAACGGGCTGGCCGCTGGTGGTGGGAAGAGCCGGAACATAAAGAATGCGGACTTCATAACCGTCCGCCCAGTTACAACATTTGATCGTCGGGAGTTTTTTCATGCAAACATACGCTTTATCACATTTGCAGGCGCTTGAAGCGGAATCTATTCACATCATGCGTGAAGTAGCCGCGGAATATGAACGCCCGGTGCTTCTATTTTCAGGAGGAAAAGATTCCATCTGCATGCTGCGCCTCGCCGAGAAAGCGTTCAGCCCCGCGCGCTTCCCTTTTCCCTTGTTAAATATTGACACCGGCCATAACTTTCCCGAGCTGATCGAATTCAGGGATCGGCGCGCCGCGGAACTTGGCGCCAAACTCATTGTGCGCACGGTGGAAGATGCTATCGAAAAAGGCGTGGCGGTGCCTGTGCCCGGCGAAACAAGCCGTAATCGTTTGCAAATCCCCACCCTGCTCGCGGCTATTGACGAATTTCGATTCGACTGCGCTTTGGGAGGCGCGCGTCGCGACGAAGAAAAAGCGCGCGCCAAAGAACGTATTTTCTCGTTCCGCGACGCGTTTGGTCAATGGGATCCCAAAAATCAACGCCCCGAACTCTGGAACCTTTACAACGCCCGCGTGCATCCGGGCGAAAACATGCGTGTTTTCCCTTTAAGCAACTGGACGGAAATGGACGTATGGCAATACATCGCTCTGGAAAAACTCGATTTGCCCACCATCTATTTTTCCCATGCACGCGACGTCGTCCGCCGCGATAATCAATGGCTCCCTGTTAGCGACTTGATACAACTGAAACCTAGCGAACAAATCAAAACATTAAACGTTCGTGTGCGGACGATCGGCGATATTTCCTGCACGGGTTGCATTGAATCCCCGGCTTCTTCCGTAGAAGACATTATCAACGAAATCTCCGTGGCGCGCGTTACGGAACGAGGCAGCCGGGCAGACGATAAAAAATCGGAAGCCGCCATGGAAGACCGCAAACGCGAAGGGTATTTCTAATGAACGAGACAGCGCATACAACCACCTCGGGCCTTGCCGACGATCTGGACCGCATTGAACTGCTACGCTTTACCACAGCGGGCAGCGTGGACGATGGCAAAAGCACTTTGATTGGCCGTTTGCTTCACGATAGCAAATCCATTTTTGAAGATCAGATGGAAGCTTTACAACGTTCCACGGATTTAACCGGCGGCGGAGAAATCAACTTAGCCAATTTAACCGACGGACTCCGCGCCGAACGCGAACAAGGAATTACAATTGACGTGGCGTATCGCTATTTTGCCACCCCGCGCCGCAAATTTATCGTGGCCGATACGCCCGGCCATGTTCAATACACACGCAACATGGTGACCGGCGCTTCGACGTCCAACCTCGCGATTATCCTTATTGATGCCCGCAAAGGCGTGATCGAACAAACCCGACGCCATTCCTACATTGCCTCGTTACTGGGGATTCCGCATTTGGTTGTATGCGTCAATAAAATGGATCTCGTGGATTATGCCGAAGCTGTTTTCCGCGATATCGAAGCCGATTATAATAAATTTTCCACACGCTTGAACGTTAAAGATATTACGTTTATCCCTGTCAGCGCGCTGAAAGGCGATAACATTGTGGAACGATCCGTCCCCATGGCATGGTATGAAGGCCCGACGCTTTTGGATCATCTTGAAGAAGTGCATATCGCAAACGACAGGGATTTGACGCATCCGCGCTTCCCCGTACAATATGTGATCCGTCCCCACACACAGGAGCACCACGATTTCCGCGGTTTTGCGGGTCAAGTCGCGGGAGGCGTTTTTCACAAAGGCGATCCCGTTATGGTCATGCCTTCCGGCAAACAATCCACGATCACAGAAATCTATACGCACGATGGCCCCTTGGATTTTGCGTACGCGCCTATGTCTGTGACGCTTCGGCTCGCGCATGAAATAGACATTAGCCGGGGTGACATGCTCGTGGACCCGGAAAACCTGCCGCACATGGACACCCATATTGAAGCCATGCTGTGCTGGATGGACGAGCAACCGATGAATCGCGGACGGAAGTATCTGATCAAACATACGTCGCACACCGTGCGCAGCATGATTAAAGAACTAAAGTTTCGCATGGATATTGAGCAGTTGGAGGAAGTGGAAGGCGTGGATACACTTTCACTTAATGAAATCGGGCGGGTCGCGCTCAAAACCACAACGCCCCTGCTCTACGATCCGTATGTAAACAACCGGCAAACCGGCGGGTTTATTTTAATAGACGAAGTTACCCACCGGACTGTGGCAGCCGGCATGATTTGCGAACCGCCTAAACCTCCTCCCGAACCCGAGTTTGAAGGCTACGTTATTTAAGAGACCCGCATGTATCGTCATAAAGCGTTTCCGTTAACGTTTGTAACCTCAGGTCGCCATCTGTTGCTGGTCGGAGGCGGCGATGGCGGGGAAAACCGATTGATCACTGCGCTTGCCTTCGATTGGGCCAAAATCACATTCGTCGCCACGGACCCCACACCGATATGCCTTGAACTGGCCGCGCACGATCCGCGGGTTACAATTCACCAAAGACCTGTACAGGAATCGGATGTCGAAGGCGTTGACCTTGTGATTGAAAACACATTGGACGAAGCGTTGGGCCGACAACTGGCCGCGTGGTGCCGCCCGCGCAAAATCCTCCTCAATGCCATGGACAAATTGGATTATTGCGATGTATATTACACAGCGTTGATTATGCGGGGACCATTGTTGATTGCCATTAACAGTGGAGGTGATGCGCCTGCCCTTTCTTCGACTTTGCGTAAATTGCTTGAAAAACGCATTGGTCCGGGATGGTGCAATGCCGCGATGCTGATGGCTGAAGCAAGAAAATCGCTGCCCCGAAGCTCCGCCCGCATGACGATGTTGAAATCGTTGGCCAACGATGAAGGCATGCTGGATTGTATTGCCGCCAACGATATAAAAGGTATGAAAGCGATTATTCAAAATGCCATTAACAGCTTTTCAAATTAAAACAAGTCATCCGCTGGAACGGGAACAAGCGCTTGAAAAAATGAGGCGCTCGGGAAAAGGCGGATTATTGCTGAATACGTGTCAGCGCCTTGAGTTCTACACATGGGATGACAGCGTGCGGGAGGATATCAGCCCCTCACGGCAATGGAATGACGCCGTGGCTTTTGAGCGCTTGGCACGGATTGCCGCAGGGCTGGAAAGCCGTATTCTGGGCGAGCTTGAAATTCTCGGGCAAGTACGTGCCGCTTATAAATCGTTCCGTGACGCCCATGGCGCTGTCTCCCACGCTAAACTGGATCGGATTTTTCAAGACGCGCTGGCGCTGGCGCGCCGTGCCCGAAGGGAAAGTGGCATTGATAAAAATCTGACATCCCTGGCGTCCCTTTCCGCGCGGGTCCTGATTGATCATGTAGCCGTAGGGGCGCCTGTCGCGGTGGTAGGCACCGGTTCCATGGCCGGTAGTGTCGCGCGCTATCTTTCCAAACGAGGACGTTCTCCTGTTCGTGTGTGCAGCCGGTGCCCGGACCGTGCGATGACGCTTGCGCTGGAAGTCGGCGGCTTCGGCGCGGGACTAGACGATTTGGCTCATCAACTGAACGGCGTGGCAGGCATTGTTTGCGCGACCGCAGCCCCCCACCCTGTCGTATATCCGCATCATATCGGCCAGACATCCACCCCTTTGCTTATTGTGGATTTGGGGGTTCCTCCAGACTGTGACGAAGCGGTCATGCGCGCGCCTCATGTGCGCTACATGGGCTTGGAAGCCATGGAAGCCCAAGCGCAGGTCAACACCGAGATGCGGCGCGAAAAAGCAGACATAGCCGCGCGCATAATCCGCGATGGAGCATTGGCGTGGGCCCGGGCGCTTTAACAGTCATTTCCCGATCCAGCCGCCTTGCCCGCGCGCAAACCGAAGAAGCGCTTAATGCGATTCGTTCTATTTGTCCCGCATGGTCCTTCACAACAAAAGCCCTGACTACGCCAGGGGATCGCGATCAGTCTACCCCGCTTACCGATACCAGCGTGCCCGATGATTTTTTCACGCGCGATCTGGATGAAGCGTTGCTTGATCATCAAGCCGATATTGCGGTGCACTCCGCCAAGGACTTGCCGCAGACCATGCACCCCGATCTATGTGTCATCGCTCTCCTTCCCGCGCGGGATATTCGTGATGCTGTAGTGTACAGACCCAACATGGATCCGGACGCCCAGCCAGCCACGATCGGCACAAGTAGCCCCAAACGGAATCAAATGGTAGGGCGCATATTCCCCGATGCCCAGCGCATCCCCCTACGGGGAACGATAGAAGAACGCTTGGCCAAGTTGGATGAAGGCGCTCTCGACGCGATTGTTGTAGCCGCCTGCGCATTGGAGCGACTCAAACTGCAAGACCGTATTTGCGGTTATTTTCACTGCGACCCTGTTCCGCAGCAAGGACGTCTTGCGATTGTTATCCGGAAAGAAGATCAGCAACGCTTTCGCTCGTTACGCGCGCTGGATGTGCGGCGCACAGCGGGACTGGTGGCCATCATCGGCTGTCCCACGGATCATGCGTTACTTTGCGCGCGCGCCATGGAATTTCTTGAACGAGCGGACGTCGTGCTTCACGACCGCTTAATTCCCGAGACTGTCCGGGAGATTATCCAGGACAAAGCTATTTTTGTGGGCAAGACCGGTGGCGAGCCTTCCACCCCACAAAGCGAGATTCATCGCCTTATGCTTCACGAAGCCGAGAAAGGGCATTTAGTGGTGCGATTACAAGGGGGAGACCCCCAAATATTCGGCCATTTAAGCGGTCAACTTGCTTTTTTAACCGATTGGAATTTAAGAGCGGAAGTGGTACCTGCCGTAACAGCGGCGCAAGTAGCTTCTTCCCGCGTGTGCGCAGGATTAACGCATCGTCTTGATGGAGGACATGTGCATATTCTTTCGGGTCACACCTCTCGAGGAGGGGTCCCGGATCCTCTGCCCGGTCCCGAGCAAGGCAATCTCGCGATTTACATGGGCGTAAGCGAAGCGCCGGAAATGGCACAGCAGTTACGCCACGCTGGCTGGCGCCAAGACACAACCGTGGTCATAGCCGAACGGCTGGGATTTCCTCACGAACGGGTTCGGACAGTGGAACTGCGCACGTTACCGGAATTGGACATAATGAAACCCGCCATTTTTCTTGTAGGCGTGCAGGCGTATCCCATGACCTATCGCACGTTATTCACCGGAACCGATCCCAGTCATTTTTTGCGATACGGACCGCTTATTCATTGGCCCGTCATCCAGCTTATTTCCAAACCTGTCGCTGAACGCGCCGCATTGCTGACCCGCCATCTCCCGGAATGCGACGGCATTCTTTTCCCGTCCCGCCATGCCGTCCAGTCGTTTATGGAAGCGCTGCATGAAATCGGCGATGCGCGTTCCTTACACGGGAAAAAGCTATTGGCCGTAGGACCGGCCACCAGCCAGCTTCTTAAAACCCATGGCCTTTCCGCCGACGCATGTGTGGATTCATTCGGAGGCATACAAGCGCTGGTACGGGAACTGCCGGATCGCATGGAAGGTAGTTTTCTTTATCCATGCTCGGATGTAGCTCCGACGCGCGAACGCGTGGAGATTCTTGCGTCCCACGGAATAACCGCTTGTCCATTATGTTTTTACGAGAATCGCGCAGTCAAACCGGACCATGCGCTTCCTGAATCGTTCCAGCGCGTATTATTTACCAGCTCGTCCACGGCCAAAGCCTATTTTGATTTTTATCCTGAGGAACGACGCGCCAACAGGGATTGGCTGGCTGTGGGGCCTTCTACGTTTAAGACTTTATCGGACATGGGCCTGGAAGCGGATATGATTCAATCCTCTCGCGACGTTTCTTCCTCAACCCAGGACAAATAATCCGGGAAACCGTCCACGACCGGTAATGCGACAATGCAAGGGCATTCATAAGAATGAAGTTCTTTGATGCGCCGCATCAGAGGAGTGACGCCGGACGCGGTTGTTTTGAGCCATAACACCGTTTCCGGTTCCTCGTGTATCCGGTTTTCCCAGCGATAGACCGAGGTCATGTTATCCACGATATTGGCACATGCCGCCAAATGCTCTCCCACCACTGCGCGCGCGATAGCAAACGCTTCCTCCCGCGAACCGGTCGTGCAATAAACTAGTCGAATGGATGTCATACTTTTACGTTTTACCGCGTTCACAAGATTGACACAAGCGCGCAGGAGCGCAATCATCCTCAAATATTACAAGAGGAGTAACTATGAATGCTGTGGTCACATCCGAGTTTATACGTCGCATGCCCAAAACCGATCTTCACGTGCATTTGGATGGATCGCTGCGGCTTGGCACGCTTATCGAATTGGCGAAAGCGCAAGACGTCTCTTTGCCGTCATACGATGAAGCGGGGCTGAAAGAAAAAGTCTTTAAAGACCATTACGCGAGTCTGCCGGAATATTTACAAGGATTTGCCTACACCTGCGCCGTGCTTCAAAACGCCGAGAACCTGGAGCGGGTAGCCTATGAATTAGGACAGGACAATGTCGAGGAAGGCGTGCGGTACATGGAAGTGCGCTTTGCGCCGCAATTACACAATCACGATGGTTTTATGATATCCGACGTCGTAGGCGCGGTGGCGCGCGGCCTGGATCGGGCGAAAAAAGAACATAATCAAAGCGACGCCGTAAAAAACGGCTCCGATATTCCCTTCGATTACGGCATCATTGTTTGCGCGCTTCGATCGTTTAACGAGCATATGTCGGTCTATTACAAGCAACTGCTATCGGTTATGTCTTACGCGCGCCGGAAAGATGCATTCGCGGCTGCATCGCTGGAAATCGCCCGCGCGGCTGTAGCGTTATCCCGCAACGAAGGCTTGCCTGTTGTCGGCTTCGATTTGGCCGGGGAAGAAGCGGGGTATCCGGCGGGAGATCATCGCGAAGCGTTTATGTATGCCCACAAAAATTTCCTGCGCAAAACCGTACATGCCGGTGAAGCGTATGGACCGGAATCCATTTTCCAGGCCATCACGGATTGCCATGCCAACCGGATTGGGCACGGCACCTTTTTGTTTGCCAAAGACATGATTCAGGATCGCTCCGTGCCCGATTCCGGCGACTACGTCAAACATCTCGCGGAATATATCGCCAGTCAGCGCATTGCGATCGAAGTAAACTTGACAAGCAATTTGCAAACCACGCCTTCCATTAAAAACGTCGCCGACCATCCTGTCCGCGAAATGATCGAACGCAATTTATCGGTTTCCATTTGCACCGATAACCGGTTGGTCTCCAATACAACGGTATCCCGCGAATTCGAATTGCTTGTCCAAGCCATTCCTTTAACGCGTCAACAATTCCGGAATCTGGTCGTATCCGGATTCAAAGGCAGTTTCTATCCGGGCAGTTATACGGATAAACGTCGTTATGTGCGGCAAGTAATTAATCGCTATGAAGCATTGGAGCGCGAGCTGTTGGATTAGCTCTTGTGCAACAGCGGAGCATCTTCTTCCCTTTTTAAATGGGAATGTATTAATCCTGGCGCTTAATCATAATAAAGCCGGCTACTTCGCCCACAATAACCGGAATCCACACAATTAAATCCGGATGATATTGCGGATAACGCACCATGGATTCGGCGATGATGATAAAGAAATAAAATACAAAAACAATCATCAAGCTAATGGCAATGCCGATCGAGGATTCCCGCCGTCGCGATTTCATCCCCAGCGGTATCCCTACCAGCGTAAAAGCAAAACAAGACAAAGAAAGCGCCAGTCTTTCGTTGGCTTCCACCAAAAGCGTGGAACGCTGCCGCCGCAAATCCTGCTCATCCAGTTGAGGGAATAATTCACGGATATGGCGAATGGCATGCGTTAATTCCATAAACGTCATATCCGATCGCTTTTTAGAGACTTCTCCTCTTTTCATTAGTCTGGATAAATCAAGTTGCACCGGATAATGCTTCGCGAGAATAGTGCGGACTGTTCCTGGATCGCCGCTTTCTTCTTCATGCGCGGATGTTGGCTGATCAATGCGCACATCATATAAATCTATTTGAATTATATGTTCAGCCGCCATGCTTATGTTCCCGGTATTCGCGCGAACACTCCGCCCAAGATCGTTATTTCCAACGATTTCATGAACAATAATATTTTCCACTTCATGGCCGGATTTTTTCCCCACATAAATATATAAACCGGGGAAATCCCGAATAAAGCGTCCTTCTTCAAGCAAGCTAATCGGATCCTCGATGCCTAAATTGGTTAACGCGGTGCGACGCGCGAAATGCGCATCGGGCGCGACGTTTGCATTCAGATAAATGCAAATACCCGAGAGGATAATGGACGTCATGATAATCGGCGAAATAATCTGCCACATGCTTAATCCTGAAGCGCGCATCGCGGTGATTTCACCGTCTAATGACAAACGGCCAAACAACAACAACACCGTCGTCATGGCGCTCATGGGAATGGAAAAAGTCATGATATACGGGATGTTGTATGTAAACGCCTGAAGGATGATTAAAGGGGAAACACCTCGCGCGATCAGATCAATGACTTTTACGACAGCGCCCACGCACATAACAAACGTGAAAACCAGCAGCGTGATGATAAAAATCACGAGATAGGCATGCAAAATATAACGGTTTAAAACGCGCACAGCTTTATCCGTTTGCGATAGGTCTTGCGGCAAACATTTCGGCTGATTGCACGGTGTTATACAACAGCATGGTAATCGTCATCGGCCCCACGCCGCCGGGCACCGGTGTAATAGCCGAAGCCACCTCTTTCGCGCCGTTATACTCCACATCCCCCACCAAACGATACCCACGGGGCGCGGTCTCATCCTCCACCCGGTTCACGCCTACATCTATGATAACCGCACCCGGCTTGATCATATCCGCCGTAACGGTACGCGGACGCCCCGCCGCAGCCACGATAATGTCCGCCTGCCGTGTGTGCATGCCGATGTCTTTGGTGCCTGTGTGACAAAGCGTAACCGTGGCATTGCCTAACTCATTTTTTAACGTCAACAAATTGGCTAAGGGACGCCCCACAATATTGCTGCGCCCTACCACAACCACATGCGATCCGCTTGTTTGGATGCCGGACCGTTTTAAGATGTGAAGAATGCCGTGCGGGGTGCAGGGTATAAATGCCGGGAGCCCAAGCATCATACGACCTATATTGACGGGATGAAATCCATCCACGTCTTTATCAGGATGGATCGCGGCAATCACATCCTGCTCCATACGTCCGTCAGGAAGCGGCAATTGAACCAGAATGCCGTGAATGCGTGCATCGTGATTGAATTCCTGCACCACGTTCACGATAGCTTCTCTCGACGCATCGGCAGGCAATTGTTTCTCTACCGAATATAACCCAGTCTGTTCACACGCTTTTTCCTTGGCGGACACATACGAACGGGAGGCCGGGTTATCGCCGACAAGCAATACGCCCAGCCCCGGCGTAACGCCTTGTTTTCTCAACGCGACCACACGTTCTTTTAATTCATCCCGCATGGTAGCGGATAATGCTTTGCCGTCCAAAATCGTTGCAGCCATCGTATTCCTTTGCTATTCGTTTGCATGTATGGCGGTTTGCCGGTCACGCAAATGCCCCCCGGCGCGACCATGCCAAACCGCGAGCGCTTCCGCCACTACACTAAGCGCCACTTGTTCAGCCCCTTCTCCTCCAAGGTCGAGACCGACAGGCCCATATAAACGGTTTTGCGCTGAAGATTCAATGTGTTTTATCAATTCCTCACGCCGCCCTTTGGGGCCTAAAAGTCCCAGATAAAGCACAGGCAAGCGGCCCCATAGCTTCAACCACGCTTCGTCGTAGCGCAACGTATGGGTCATAATCACCACAAGCGTAGAAGGAAATGGAATCCCGGCGCTTTCTGGATTCCATGCTAAAGGATCACATACTTGCACACGCTCCGCCGAAGGAAAGCGTTCCACTGTGCCATACGCGCGACGATGATCCATCACCATAACACGAAACCCGACCTGCGAAGCCATGTTCACGAGCGGTATCGCATCGTCCCCTGCCCCACATACAACCAATAGAGGAGGCGGCCGCAATACATCGCAAAAAAGATGATGTTCCACCATCCCCCCAGGGGTTTCGTCGCCATTACAAAGTCGAACGACCTGCTGACCGGCATCCGGGCCGCGCACCACGGTATGGATAGAAAAAGCTCGGTTGTGGCGTATGTGTTTCGTTATGTCTTCGACTGCGGATGATTTTCCATGGATGGCTTGCACAAAAACATCCACTTTCCCATCACATCCAAGGCCTAACCCCCAGAGCGTGTCTTCATCCATACTTGTATCGTAATGAAGCAAGCGGTGACTTCCGTCACGAATCACTTCGCAACCGACTACCGCAATCTCCTCTTCCAAACACCCCCCACTCACATTCCCACAAAGAGGACCATCGCCGGGTATCAGTAACTTTGCGCCGGGACGACGGTACGTCGAGCCCTCAATGCCAATCACCGTGGCCAGTGCAAACACCACATCCGGATTGGCATGAATATGCGCAAATACTTCCCGTGTCTCATGCCAGTTTTTCATCCATCATATCCCTTAATAACAAGTATCGGTCGCTTAAATCCCTTTACTCCGCTTGCGGTTTAAGACGATACAGATCCAACGTCGTGTGCGCTTGCCCAAAATAAGGAAACGTTTTCACTTTTTCATAACGTTCCATCAACAAGGAATGCAATACCGTCTTCTCATGTTCTTCAAGCGGCGTAATAGACGGACTACGAATGGCAAAACTGTACCCACTTAGGGCAACCCACTCCGCGTTCCCTTGCTCCAGCGCCTCCGCCAGCATTTCCTGATTCATTACTTTTCTTTTTTCCGCTTCTTCGCGCGTCCAATCCGGATAATACGAAAACGGCCCCATTTCCGTACCCGGCACAATGCGTAATCCCGATTCCACAGCCAGGTAAGTGTCGTGCGTCAACACAACATCATCAGGATCCGCCTGTTCTTTTAACCAGCGTCCGGCATCCTGTAATACCACTAAATCCGCCTTGTCTTTCAATAACCACCAGATACGGTCCCGCTCGCGCACAAACCATTGCTGGTTCATGGGTGACGAAAAAGCGGCTGCGGTGGAAAGCGCATATAGAACCGTCAAAGCAAGTAAACATTGCCCGTCCGTTACTTTTTGCAAACCATACGCAATACCCCACCCCACGCATATAGCCAATAAAGGCATTATAAATACTTGATAATCGTCATAAGGAAACGGCGCGAGAAAATGGATAAGCGTTACCGCGATAAACCCCGCGAAAAGCAGACGCACGGTCACGGGTACATGCTGTTTAATTTTATCCACATGAACGAATCCTATCGCCAGAAGCAGCGCCAACGCTGTAATCACCACAAAATAACTTTGCACAAAACGGGAAAGGAATCCGGCTTTGTAGACCATAAGACTGCTCCAGGTCCCCGCGTCGCGAGCGGCATGATACGACAGCAACCAAAAACGAGTATTATCCGCATCCGCAATCCACGAAGGCGCGTAAGCAAGCATTAAACCGGCTATACCGCCCATGCCAAACGCAACCCACGCACGCGGATAGACCCCACGGTAAAGCAATAAGCCAAAACCCCCTACCGCAAGCAACAGCCCTGACGACAAACGCACCCCCGCGGCCAAAGCCCACAAAAAACCGGCGGCGGCCGCCGCCGGATAGAGACATGTACCGCGCATAAAAGTGAATGCCAACGAGCCCCCGGCCACCCATACCGCGCTTAAGGAATACGTTTTCACCACAAGCGAAAAATAACTGTGATACACATTACAGCCAAGCAAGACAAACACCACAACAGCGGCGTGCCAAGCGCGCGTGGCAGGCGCAAGCCGCGCCGCGGTCCACGCGGATACAGCTACAGCCAAAAAACCAAGCAACGCCGAAAACACGCGGCCTGCCAGCACCCCCCATGTATCCACCCACGGCTGAACCCACGCATACACACGAGGAAATACAGGTCCTTGAGTAAAAGCAAAATCATGATAAGGTCTCGCGCCTTCCGACGCCAAACGGGCCGCATATAAATACCAGCCTTCATCGGCATTTAATTCACCCCAAAACAAATTCATGCCCGACAAAAACAACGTCGTGAAGCTTGCTGCTATAAGCAAGATGCACCATCCCACGCGCATGTTCATGACGACGCTCCGTCTTGCGACCGCGAAAAACGATCCAGAAATGCGCCTAGAATGTCTGCGCCTTTTTGCAGTTCCTCCACCTCAATAAATTCGTCAACCGTATGCGCTTGGCTGATGCTACCGGGACCAAACACCACAAGGTCTTCGCATGTTTTTGAAAAAGGACCGGCATCGCTGAACCACCCTGCCGTTTTCATTACCGGATCAACACCGGCGTCCCGTAACGCAGATTGAAGAAGCGAAACCAAGCCGGAATGACAAGGCGTAATAAAGGGACTGCCTTCTTTTATAATACGAACAGAGCCGTCCAACACCGCGTTGCTTTGAATTAGCGCTGCGATTTGTTTTTCGATAAATTGCACCATATCATGCGTTGATTGATCAGGTAGAAAGCGGCGATCCAATTGTAATTGGCATTGATGGGCCACGATGTTCACAGCTTCCCCGCCGCGTATCATGCCGATATTTTGGGTCGGCGATCCCAAATCAGGATGTGTGTATCGTTGTACATCCTCGTCATGATATTGCTCAAGCGATGCGATAAGTTGCGCCATGGCGGAAATTGCGCTTCGCCCTTTTTCAGGCGTGGATGCATGAGCTGCTGTCCCGGTTAAATTAATTTCCATCCACAGCACCCCTTTGTGTGCGAACACAATATGCTGATCCGTGGGCTCCAGAATAATCGCCGCATCCGCTCCTAATCCGCGGGCCACCAACTGTTCCGCGCCAAGATTTCCATGCTCTTCCCCCATAGCTCCGGCGAAAACGATCTGGACATCTGCTTGAGCCAAGGCCTGCAAACGTTTTTCGGTCATGGCATGAAGAGCCGCAGCCATGGGACCTTTGGTGTCGCACGCGCCACGGCCATACAAGCGACCGCCGCGAACTTCGGGCCGGAACGGAGGGATCACCATATCGGCCACGCCCACAGTGTCCAGATGGGATTCAAACAATAACGTACGCTGCGGATTAGCAGGACCGTAACGCCCTATAACATTGGGACGCAAAGCATCCGCGCGATCCCATTCCACATCGAATCCTTTAGCGGACAACATCGTAGCAAGCGCGTCCGCCATGCGAAATTCATGGGATTCATCGGGGTTACTTGAATGGGCAGGATTCACGCTGGGCGTTGCCACACATTTTTTAAGTACTTCAATCAGCGCTGGAGCGACCATAGTATTCCTTTTTTGTGGAGCATAATGGAAGAGGAACACCTTGGCAACCTGGCGCTTATACCATGAAAGTTTAAATTGTATCGCCCCCGCGCGGGGGGCGACCCCGAAGACATCACGCGCATCGCCAAGATGCTCGCGTTTCAATCCACGCCCCCGCCATGCGCGATTCCGTAATGACCGTTTCAATCCACGCCCCCGCGCGGGGGGCGACCTTGCAAGGCCTGCGATTACCGTTAATAGGTATGTTTCAATCCACGCCCCCGCGCGGGGGGCGACATTAATGATGCTACTCTCACCGGCAATTCTACAGGTTTCAATCCACGCCCCCGCGCGGGGGGCGACGAGGCGGTGATGCCTTATAGTTGGTGGACGAAGTTTCAATCCACGCCCCCGCGCGGGGGGCGACCCGGTTCAGGAACAGGCGCGGGATCTTCAACAGGTTTCAATCCACGCCCCCGCGCGGGGGGCGACGCCCGATCACCGGCCCCTTTGTCCGCCTACCGTCCGTTTCAATCCACGCCCCCGCGCGGGGGGCGACAAAACCGCACCATCACCCTCTTTACCACAAACGGGTTTCAATCCACGCCCCCGCGCGGGGGGCGACGGATCTGGCTACACCCCGGGAACAAGCGGCGATGTTTCAATCCACGCCCCCGCGCGGGGGGCGACCGACCGCTTACCCGGCTGGCTGGGAGGTGGTGGTTTCAATCCACGCCCCCGCGCGGGGGGCGACCGCTCCCCTCTTACAAATAGGTGTGATATGACAGTTTCAATCCACGCCCCCGCGCGGGGGGCGACATAAGGATGCGGGCATGGCTTGCGGGATGAATGTTTCAATCCACGCCCCCGCGCGGGGGGCGACGCAAATCCGCTATCGCATCCTTGACGCGAGAGTGTTTCAATCCACGCCCCCGCGCGGGGGGCGACGCCGCCGTTTTCATCCTGTACTGTAGCGCTGTGTTTCAATCCACGCCCCCGCGCGGGGGGCGACCCCCCGTGGCAAACCAGCATGATTTCGATTAGATCGTTTCAATCCACGCCCCCGCGCGGGGGGCGACTCGCACGACGCCTACCAGATCGGTGACATCGTTGTTTCAATCCACGCCCCCGCGCGGGGGGCGACTTGACGGTGCATACGAGCATCGTCGCGGGGGCCGTTTCAATCCACGCCCCCGCGCGGGGGGCGACCGCTTGACCATTTCCCCAATTGGCTTCACGCTGTTTCAATCCACGCCCCCGCGCGGGGGGCGACCAGATGCCTTGTTGTCCCCGGTCGGCACGTACGTTTCAATCCACGCCCCCGCGCGGGGGGCGACAGATCGAGGCCATGTCTAAAGCAGGCGAGTCCATGTTTCAATCCACGCCCCCGCGCGGGGGGCGACGGCGTACGACGACATTGAGATCCCCGCAAACGCGTTTCAATCCACGCCCCCGCGCGGGGGGCGACGGAATGTGCTACATATGCGTTGCATAGTAAGTACCGTTTCAATCCACGCCCCCGCGCGGGGGGCGACTTCATTGCTCTCCAACCGAGCGATGCCGCGTAGTTTCAATCCACGCCCCCGCGCGGGGGGCGACGTGGATCATGCCTTATTGGAGTGATGATACTAATGTTTCAATCCACGCCCCCGCGCGGGGGGCGACCTCAGACATGTTTATGGCTGCATTTTACATAATGTTTCAATCCACGCCCCCGCGCGGGGGGCGACATCGAGGATGATCAATACCATCAATTAAGTCCGGTTTCAATCCACGCCCCCGCGCGGGGGGCGACAGAATTAGCGTGAGCGCCTTAGACCGGCTGCGGTTTCAATCCACGCCCCCGCGCGGGGGGCGACGCCGCGCTACGTCGGTGTTGACGTGGGCACAGTGTTTCAATCCACGCCCCCGCGCGGGGGGCGACCGAGATTTCCGCGAGGACCTGCATGCATACCAGGTTTCAATCCACGCCCCCGCGCGGGGGGCGACAAATCCTTTGCCGAGATATCATCTCCGTTTTCCAGTTTCAATCCACGCCCCCGCGCGGGGGGCGACTGATGTTGGTCATTCTTTATTTACACCATCTTCGGTTTCAATCCACGCCCCCGCGCGGGGGGCGACGTCGAAAAGTTAGGACTGTCACCGCAGGAATTGGTTTCAATCCACGCCCCCGCGCGGGGGGCGACGCCGTCAACTGATTGCCCGACATGTGCAACAGGGTTTCAATCCACGCCCCCGCGCGGGGGGCGACAACATTGTGGCTTAACCAAATGACTCAAGGCTGGTTTCAATCCACGCCCCCGCGCGGGGGGCGACATCCACGGTGCACAATAACTTCGTCGGGTGTAGTTTCAATCCACGCCCCCGCGCGGGGGGCGACTTTGCCGCCTTGGTTCGTCCACGTAACGGTACGCGTTTCAATCCACGCCCCCGCGCGGGGGGCGACGTTATTCCCGCTCTGGTAGAGCATCGCCTGGCGAGTTTCAATCCACGCCCCCGCGCGGGGGGCGACATGGATGCCGTCAAAGCCGTTGCATCCGTTCTCGTTTCAATCCACGCCCCCGCGCGGGGGGCGACGGCACTACGACCCATATATGGGCTATCGAAGCAGTTTCAATCCACGCCCCCGCGCGGGGGGCGACCAAAGAGCCTTCGTCGCGAGCCCAGCTTGCAGGTTTCAATCCACGCCCCCGCGCGGGGGGCGACCGGCGAAAATGCTGTTTCGTCAGGGCTGAAGCTGTTTCAATCCACGCCCCCGCGCGGGGGGCGACTCGGCCTGCGTCGTAGCGAGCGTCCGCAGCACGTTTCAATCCACGCCCCCGCGCGGGGGGCGACGACATCCTAACTATAAGTCGCGACTCGTGGGCAGGTTTCAATCCACGCCCCCGCGCGGGGGGCGACTCTGACACCTGTTCCACGGGGTTTCCGTGCAGGTTTCAATCCACGCCCCCGCGCGGGGGGCGACGCCTCGCTCTGATACCAAGAAAAGCGGTAATCAGTTTCAATCCACGCCCCCGCGCGGGGGGCGACTGCGTCACTGTAACTCTTTGCGGTGCAAGATGCCACAAGAACGTTTCCGCGAACTTATATTATTCGATTGTCAAAGAACGAAAAATCTTACGAAGCTGATGCGTTTTAACTCATTTTTGTTAGGTTTTTGGCTTCCGCGAACCTACTGTGGATTTTTTGAGCGCTTCTGGTTCGCGGGGGTTAAATAATGAGTGGTTCATTACGTAAGTCCAGTGTAGGTTTCGCGCCGCAATGTTCGACTTTTCTTTGCCAATGACTCCCAAGATAATAATAGCGAAGGCTATCAAGTTCGGGATCAATGAGTTTCTCAAGCTTTCCTTTCAAAAGAGCCCATTGCGCCGGATCAATGTCACACTCAAACACCGAATTCTGCACTCTCTGACCATAATCCAAACAGGTTTTAGCCACGCGGCGTAAACGCGTTTGCCCTCGCTTATCAACCGTCGAAACATCGTATGTGATTAATATCATCATAGCATGGCTTCCATGATCATTTCCAAATGAATGCTGGATAACCGTCCAAATCTCCGCGTAAATGACGGGCAAGCAACAATGCTTGCGCATGCATCAACATGCCGATGGGCATCGTTTCATTTAAAAAAGGATGTTTAATCTCGTCTTGTTTACGTTTTTGATAAGCCACAAGCACCGCTTTTCTTGTATCTTCATTCATTTCTACAGCGCCGCTTTCCGTGCGCTTGAATCCTTTGCTGCTTACCTGTCGCAAATTGATCAATGACAATACAAGCCGGTCGGCAAAAAATGCTCTAAACTCCTCCATAAGATCGAGGGCTAGGCTGCTTCTCCCAGGACGATCTCGATGAAGAAATCCGACTTGCGGATCCAATCCAACCCCTTCCAAGGCTCCAACACAATCATGCGCCAACAAGACGTATACAAACGAAAGTAAGGCGTTCACAGGATCAAGCGGCGGACGCCGTGATCGTTCCGCAAACATAAAACTCTCTTTTTGTACGGCAATTAAGTGTTTGAATATCCCGAAATATTCGCGCCCGGCATCCCCTTCCCGACCTCGTAATTCATCCAACGATTTGGCCGTCATACACTCTTGCACAATGCCTCCCAGTCGGTTTATGGCCGGGGTCATTTGTTCCATGCCTGGCTTTTCCATATGATCCCTCATGGCCCGTTGCATTACGGTTCGAGCATTGGCGGTCTTGGCAATCACCATGGACCGCGCTATATTCAACGATCTATCAACATCATCGGCTGCTCGATACTGCTGACGTCTCAACAGCACATTCCCGGATATTTTCCCTGACACACGGGCGAGAAATCGTCCGTTTTCTGTCAGAAAACTCACAGCTACACCATGCTCGGCGCAATGGGCCAATAAAAACGGGCTGCACATTACGTTTCCGAAACAAATTAATCCGCTTAACGTATGGACGGGCACGCGTAGTACGACTTGATGCTCGACCGTTACGATGACAGACGCGCCTTCCTTGTGCAGATACGCTCCCTGCGTTGTTACAAATAATGTGTTCAGCAATTGTTTCACGGCAATACCATCCTTTGAATGTACCGATGTACCGAGCCGGGATGTGTTTGTAATTCGGGTTTGCAAAGGTTAAATAATGAACAGGCTTCGCATTTCTTTTTGACATATACAGCAGGCGGCGTAACCCCTTGTTGAATTAAATGGTGTAGACGTTGGGCTGTTTGGCGGGTTGTATTCCGGAGCGCATCGCTGAATGTTACAGGATGTCTCCGGCGCGGTTTACCATAAAAAATAGCCCCTTGAGGAATCGTCGCATGCAGCATTTCCTCCAAACACATCGCCTGTGCGCATAACTGGACTTCATCGCATTCATCGGGTTTGGGTCGTCCCCGCTTAAATTCGACAGGAAATGGCTGTTCGGACCCTGAAGGCATGCGGTGGAATTCAACCACATCCGCCTGCCCGATCAGCCCTAACTCCAAAGATCGAATCCTCAGGCCGCGCGCAATGCGCAGATCCCCGCGACTTTCAGAATCATTTTCATGCACCCGTTCATGCATGACCCGGCCTTCGGCCGTGAACCGATTTTCCTCCCACAGTTGTTCGAGGTGAATCAGCGCGCACTGGCGTTCACAAAACATTAAGTGTTGCAAAGCGGAAAGCGGGAGAAGATCGTTATCCTCAACAGCGGTAGGTATGGCTTGCGCATGCATCACGCTTGTTGGTTTCTTCTTTTTAATCGCGCGGCCAACATGCGTTCCGAAACACCCCCGTGCTCAAGAAAATCCTGTTCCAGTCTTTTTTTTAGCCGGTCGAGCAGAAAGGTAGCCTGAAACACAAGGCAAATAGCGCAATTTGCCGCTATCTCGGGAGAACCTTCTTCAATATAGGACTTATAGTCCTTATAGGACCTATTCTGAAGATAAGCCATTTTGCGAATTTCCTGAGCTTGCGGGTCGTCTTTTGCCCACTGTTGCAACTGGCGCTGGCGCAAAAAATCTTTGTAGTCAGCCAGCACTTCTTCAAAACTGGCCCGCGCCACGCCAATAAGCCGGAGTTCCGTTTTGCTTGATGTGCCTGCCGCCGCGCTGCCTTCGACAATGTTTTGCTTGCCGCTCCGCGCTGCTTGCACCATTTGATCGTGCGTTCGTGATCGAAGCGAAATAAACCGATTGCAGAATGCGACGGTGGCATCGTACGCAATCTCCGCGGCTTCATGCGCTTTCAGTCCGGCATAGCCTCCATGCGGACGCATAATTTCGGTTTCGCGTCCTCCGGTCGGATTAATTTGCTTGAGCGCAGCCAAAGCCGCCTCTTGCACATCGCGCGAAGTATCGCCTGCCAACAACTTCAAAGACGGACGAAGTTGCGCCAATTCAAGCAAACCCGCGAGGCGCGCGCCAATGGCGCGCACCTCGGGATCTGTATGACCAATTAGCCTGGAAACCTGATCCCCTACTTCATGAAAGCTCATCACATAATAACGCCTAAAGCATTTCGATC
>Ga0081527_100089_pt1 | contig 78682 bp, 58 predicted proteins | sample HotLakmasection5_FD_70992 | JGI IMG/M metagenome (GOLD analysis project Ga0081527, IMG submission 70992) | Hypersaline microbial mat communities from Hot Lake, Washington, USA - Section #5 (SPADES assembly) (version 2) | ecosystem: Environmental > Aquatic > Non-marine Saline and Alkaline >...
ATGTGCATAACTCAACACCATTGGAATCGCGAATGTATCATAGATCAGGGCGTCGTAAAACTCAAAAATTGAGTCGAAATCGTCATGGGAAACGTATATCCTTGACTTTCTTTTTTATAAAAGGCACAACGTCTCGAAGGTTCACGAAGCAAACTTTAATCATTAAGGCCCCATAAATCAAAACCATCTTTTTGGACAGCCTCATTTCACCAAAGGTATGCCCTCGGCAAGGGGTAGTTGTAAAAAATCAGGAGTCGATTTTTTAATTCCAAGCCCTGATCAAAGTACCATAACCACCCCTAGCCCCTCCTTACGAAGGAGGGGAGTGAATTTTGCCCTCGTTTTTAATCGGACTCAGGTATATAAATCATTTTAAGCAGCAGCTAAACCGGAAAAACCGCCGTAACCAGGGCCCCCTTGATTTGGTTGAATCTGGTTGCCGGGAGGCAAGAAGGAATTACAGGCTGTTTTTATACTCGCTCGGACTTACGCCGTACTCTTTTTTAAACACCCGGGAGAAGTAGGCCTGGTCTGAATATCCAACATCGCTAGCGATTTCAGCGATGGATTTATTGCTGTCTTTCAGAAGCTGTTTCGACCGCTGTAATCGAACTGAAATGATGAACTGCCCGGCAGAAAGCCCTGCAATTGCCTGAAGCTTCCTGTTGAGCTGGGATACACTCATATGCAGTGAGCTGGCAAGCCGTGTTATTTTGAAGCTCTCATCATTGAAGGACTTTTCGATCAGCTGTACGGCTTTTGCCAGCAGTGCCCGGTCTACATCCGCAACAGATGGAGTATCTATATCCAGAAACTCGTTTGAGCTGAACTGCTCCCGCAGCTTTTTTCTCTGTTCAATCAGTTTCCGAACGCGAAGCCTTAGCTCTTTTACCTTAAACGGCTTGGTGAGAAATGCATCAATACCAGACTCAATGCTGTCGAGCTTGCTCTCCTGACCGGCCCTGGCGGTAAGCATAATAACGGGAATATGGCTTGTTTTTTCGTTGGTGCGTAATCGTTTGCAGAACTCAATACCGTCCATTTGCGGCATCATCAAATCAGAAATAATTAAATCCGGAATCTCTTTCTCGCTCAACCGAAGCGCATCAAGTCCATTTGCGGCCTCCACAACTCTGTAATCCTCCTCCAGCTGCTCCCGGATAAATTCCCGGACTTCGGGGTTATCTTCCGCTATCAGTAAAATTTCCTTCCCGGAGCTCAGGTCCAGCAGACCTTGATCCGATACTTGATTTATTGAGGAGTATAAATGTACCGGTTGAGGCAACTCTCTGTATTCCCTCTGACGGAGATCGCTGGTATCTGCAAGCGGCAACGTTATACGGAATTCCGTTCCGCTTGAGTCGTTCATTATTCTGTCGGCACGCTTGCTGGTAACTTCTATGGATCCGTTGTGGAGCTTGATGAACTCGTTCACTATGGCGAGTCCAATGCCCGACCCCTCGTAATTCCGGGTCGATGTGCTGTCGGCCTGGTAAAAACGGTCGAAAATATATGGCAGCCTCGATTCAGAAATACCAATTCCGGTATCGGCTACGGTAATACAGGCCATATCATTATCGGTCGTTTTAACTGAAACTTCTACGGACCCGCCGGAATCTGTAAATTTTATGGCATTCGAAATAAGGTTAAAGAAGACGCGCTCGAGCTTATCCGCATCAAATGGAACCGTAATGGTCTCATGTTCAGCTTTGAAACTAAGTGAAATGTCGCGGGATTCAGCGTGGGATTCGAACGAATAGAGCAGGCTTTTGAGAAAAGAAACGATGTTATATGGACTGGTATTGATCCTCATTTTGCCCGCCTCCAGTTTAGAGAGATCCAGCAGCTGATTAATTAGCGCGAGCAGACGGTTGGCATTCCTGGTGGCCAGGTTTAGTTTCTGTCTGTTATTCGTGTCGATATCCTCCTCAAGCACATTTTCGATGTGCCCGATGATGAGAGTAAGCGGGGTTCGAAATTCATGAGAAATATTGGCAAAAAAATCAGACTTCAGGTGATCTAGTTTTCGAAGGGATTCGGTTTGAACCCGCTCCAGTTTTAACTGATTCTTGAGGTTAAACCGGTTTATTTCATAACGCCTGAGGGAGTAAAAACCTATTAAAAATAATAGTGTATAGGCAATATATGCCCATGTTGTTTTCCAGAACGGCGGAGATATGGTTACTGCAAGGGCGAGGCCATCCTCATTCCATACACCATCATTGTTTGAACCCTTTACGCGGAAAGTGTATTCGCCACTCGGAAGGTTTGTGTAGGTGGCTGAAGATAAGTTTCCTGATGAAATCCAGCTGTTATTGTAGCCGTCCAGTTTATATTCATATTGATTTTTTTCAGGTGCAGTGTAATCGAGGGCCGCAAACCCGAATGTAAGAACGTCATCTTTATAGGAGAGCGTAATTTCTTCGATTTCTGCTACCGAGGCATCCAAAAGAGTCGAATCAGATTGAAATGTGAGTTGGCGGTTACCAATGCGCAGGTCCGTCAGCACTACAGGGGGTACATGGGGATTATCTTCTATGTTAACCGGGTAAAAATAGTTAAGCCCCTGAATTCCTCCGAAAAACAGCTCACCGGTTTTACTTTTAAAGTAAGCTCCGGTATTAAATTCATTACTCTGCAAGCCGTCGAATACATCAAAATTCCGAAAGCTGTTTTCTTGCGGATTGAAACGGGAAAGCCCTCTGTTTGTGCTCATCCACAGATTGCCGTCTTCATCAGGCAGTATTCCGTAAACCACCTCATTTGGGAGTCCGTCTCGAACTGAAAAATGTTCAAATGTTCCGGCTCTGTAATCAAATTTATTGAGTCCGCCGGATGTGCCGATCCAGAGATATTTTTCTGGCTGTCGGGGATCTTCAAGTATCGATTTGATGTGATTATTGCTGAGGCTACTGGGCTGATCGGGACTGTTTTGAAAAGTGGTAAAAGTTTCGGTTTCGGGGTCAAAACGAAACAGGCCATTTGCTGTACCGAGCCAGAAAGAACTGTAAAAGTCCTGAAAAATAACCGGTCTGGCGATACCGATTGAGAGCTCAGATGGCTGATACCGGAAGTGCTGAAAGGTGCCTTCCTGCTCGTCTGTCATTCTGCTGAAGTGGTTGTGCGTGGCGATCCAAATAGTGCCATCCCTGGCCTCAAAAACAGCATTCACCGCCTGGGTGAGAAGCCCGTCGCGATCTTCCTCCGAATATTTATATATCCTGGTTTGATCCGTGACCGGATTGTGCCTGAATAAACCCTGCTCAGATGCGACCCAAAGTGATCCGTCTGCGGCCTGAATCATGGAGTAGGCATCGGTGTTTCCAAAGTTATCGATCAGATTGGAGCTGGCCTCAAAACTCTTCAGTTCTCCTGTTTCCCGGTTCCATCGGTAAAGCACATCCGCACTAATCCAGACGTTTCCTGTGTTATCTTCCAGAATCGAACGAATACTGAACCCTGTAATTCGGGAGGCTGGATCGGGAGCTCTGGTGAGCGTAGGAAACCGATTGGCTTTAAAATCGAGGATGTTAATTCCAAGCCCTGATGTTCCAATCCAGAGAATTCCGGTATTGTCCATGAAGAGACTTGAGACGATATTATAACTGAGAGATTGAGAATTAAAAGGATCGTGTTGGTAGTAGGAAAACTGAAAGGTTGTGGGATCAAACCGCATCAATCCTGCTACGGATCCCAGCCAAAAATATCCGTTATGATCCTCTGCAATTTTATGAACGCTTCCCCATCCATATTCGAAAACCTCATATCGATTGGGATAGAACTCATAGGCGCCGGATTGTCTGTCAAATTTTACGAGGCCACTCTGTACACCAATCCAGAAGTCACTGTTTCTGTCCACATGCATGGCTGTGATTTTATACTCTCCGGAGCTGGTTGGAGCATCCGGATGCCTGGTGTCAAAAACGGTTCGGGAGAATGATTCAGTTTCGTCGTGGAATTGATTGAGGTCTTCCTCTGTACCGATCCAAAATGTTTGAAATTCATCAAAAAGAAGGTTCCCAACCCTGTTGCTGTTCAGGCTTCGGGCATCGTCGGGATCGTGCATAAATTGACGGAAGCCGTACTTGCAGCCCTTTTCATCAGTAACCAGTATTTTAAATAGTCCGTCTCCTTTGGTAGCTACCCATACAGAGCCATCGGGCCCCTCTGCAATATCCGTAATTTCGTTGGTGATTACTTTTTCACCTGCATTATTGTCCATCGGTATTTTACAGAAGGCTTCAGTTTTTCTCTGGAAAACGTTGATATCTCCCGACAATGAACCGGTCCAGATATGCCCGCGGCTGTCTTCGAGCAGCTTTGTTACATACGCATCAGATATGGAGTTGGAATTGAATGGATTGTGCTGATAGATGACAAAATTACTCCCGTCGTAGCGATTTAAGCCGTCTTTTGTACCAAACCACATAAAGCCCTTGCTGTCCTTAAGAATGGAATAAACGGCGTTTTGGGAGAGGCCATCGTCAATATTAAGATGGCGAAAAGAAGGCTGCTGAGCCAATACCTGACCGGCAAAAAGGCAACAAAAAAGCATTAAACAAAATTTTACACTCTTCATAAATTTAACATCAGCCGGGTATTTGTGATTTATTTTGAGCTATTATAGCAGATAATATTTAAAATTGTGTAACATTATGTTTTGCACTAAAAGATATTTGAAGCATTTACAGCTTGAAAATAATTATTCTTTCAAAGCTTGAGAGCAATTATCCGGGATCAGAATTTATCTTTTAAACGCAAATTTATAAATTCAGAAAAATTCAATCGGGTGATCGGGAAATTCAAATATGAGTAAAAAAAGCGGCTTAATATCGGGGAAAACGCTATATCAGACGGAACTTAAAGAGGTAAATGAGCATAAAGATTACAGGGGATCATTCTCTGAGATATTTCAGGAGCACTGGGGCACTTGTATCAAGCCGGTTCAATGGAGCCTCGTAAAATCAAAAGAAAATGTATTTAGGGGGATGCATCTGCACAAACGCCATGATGAATACTTCTCTTTGCTAACCGGGCACTGTTTAGTGGGACTTAAAGATATTCGGTCCGGGTCTCCCACAGAAGGGGAGCACTCTCTACGAGCTTTTTGAAGAAGATCTTGCAGCTCTGGCATTCCCAAAAGGATTGCTGCATGGGTGGTATTTTTTTGAACCATCTATACATGTACAGGCTGTTTCGGAAGCGTACGTAGATTATGGAAAAGACGATAACTGGGGAGTTATTTGGAATGCGCCCGATCTTGATATTCCCTGGCCGATGGAGGAAGTGATTCTTTCAGAAAGAGCCCAGGATTTTCCCACAGAAAGAGAGCTTAAAGCCTCTTTAGGCGATTGGAAACCTTTTGAATAATGGCAGCCGGAAGTTCAGAAAGCCTCCTTCCCTTGATAAGAATTGGAGTCTTGGATCTCATTTTCAGATCTGACCACTCAGCAAGCAGCCCCTGCTGAGCTTCTTCTCTTAATTTTTTAACGGCCTGAGCCGACAGTATCTTTTCGGACCATATTTTGAGTTCATTCTCTCTCTGTGGAACCGATATTCCTGGAAAATGACCCCGCTTAAAATAGAGAGTGGTCGGTTTTGTATGGGAATAGGCGCGGCATTGGTTGTGATCCAGAAACTGCTTCCACATAAAAACATCCGTGTATAGCCCTTTTGGCGTGGTTCGCCATCCATGAGGCAGCGAGTTGTATAAATCAATAGTGTGTGCAGCGTTTGAGAGTGAAATGCCAATTTTATTCGGATGCTTATAATCCGATGCTCTTCCAAAATAGCCAATGTACTGACCTGTACTCAGGCTTTGATCTTCACGAACATTGATAAATGTTGTGGATGCAAAATTGAAGTCGGTAAGAATGGTACCCATTGTTTCGAGATGGTCGGGCAGCCATAAATCCCTGTCGCAGATGTAGCAGATAAACCGGCCGTTTGCTTCTTTAAGTGCCTGATGACGGTATACCTCTCCACGTCTTTCATGCTTTGGATAATCAAAAAAGCGAATCCTCGCATCATTTTTTTTAAGATTATGGATAAGGCCTTTCGATTGTGCTGCTACACCGTCACCAATTATAAAAATTTCAAAATCCTGAACAGTTTGTTTCTGAATACTTCCGATAGAATAGGGTAAAAGAGCCCCCCTGTTTCCGGTAGTCGGCAAAATGATGGTGAAACGGGTGTTACTGTTGTCCATAGAGTTTAAATTTGTTACTCAGACATTTTACGAAATTGATGAATGGCACTGACAACCTCCAATCCGTCACGGAACGTACTGCGCGGGGGCGGTCCACCTTCCAGATACCGCAGGAATTCTTTTAATTCCAGTCTAAGCGGCGGAGTAGAGTCAAAGTATTCTCTTTCTGAAGAGAGGCTGCTTGCGTGGTCACCGCGAACAATGGTTATGTAGTCAACTTTTTCGTTTTCCAGCACAGCAACTCCCTCCTTGCAATGAAGCCGAACCTCTCTGATTTTTCTCTCATATCTGTTGGAAACCTCAAATATACAGTGTGGCTTATTGCCCATAATGGCCGTTATGCCCCGGATAACCCCGTTATGATACTCTGAAACGGCAAATCTTGGTTCAGGAATTTTACCAAGTATAGCTTTGGTGATGGTTAGATCGTGCGGAAGCAGATTCCAGGCAGAATCACTGTCTGTTCTGGGGCTTGTCCAGTTTGCCCTGGTGGATCTGATTGCCAATACTTTTCCCAGCATTTCTGATTTCGCAATTTCAGCGAGTCTCTGAATGCCCGGATGGTAGAGCCAGATATGCATCAGGTAAATATTTTTGGGGTCTAATTGCCTTAAGGCATCGGCATCGGTTTTAGAAATGGTGAGTGGTTTTTCCAAAAATATTGGAATAGAGTATTCTGAAAGGGACTGAACCAGGTCACGGTGAGTTGATGATGGGGTTGATATGATGATCCCGTCGTATGCCGCCGGATTTTCACAAATTTTCGCAAAGTTTGAGGCCCCCAGCTTCATAGCAACAGATTCTGTTTCGTTGCTAATTTCAAAAACATCTGTAGCTGCTCCTAAGCCTGATAGCTCGCGCAATATATTTTGGCCCCATTTCCCGCAACCAAAAAGGGCGATTTTTTTTCTCATCATTAGGATTTACTTGTACTTTCTGAATCAGATGAAGTGTAGCTTTTTTCAAACCAATAATAAAACATGAAAAACGAATCTGCATTGGGCAGCAACTCAATTCCAAAAAGAGTTTTTATTGCCATGGTGTTCTTATTTTTTTCCGGGCAGCTAGTAGGAATTATAAATAGCCGATTCACCAGTACAAATTTTTTTTCATGGGCACCTTACGATCAAATATCATATTACGAAATTGAGATGCAGAAACAGGGGCAGAGCCTGAGCAGTGAAAACATCAGAAATCGTTATCATATTTCGGCAAAGGGACGTGAAAACAGAAGTATTTACAACATTATTTCAATGATTCGTCAATACGAATCTACCTATGGGAAGGGAGAGGAAGTCAGCGTAACCATCTTTTACAGGATAAACGGACATGAGACTGGAAGATGGAAGTGGCCCGGGGATAAATTTGATTGAGAAGAGATTTCCCGTGCCGGTTAAGATTACTGTGAAAGTACTCCTGCTGTACATTCTTTTCCTGAACTATGGCTTGATCAACCCGTTTTCATACGACTTACCATTTTTACCCTTTTTATCTGTTCTTGATGCTGTTCCGTCTCTTATCTATCGGTTGTTGTCTGTTATACTTGGATTTTCTGTTATCCTCCCTTTTTTTGCAGAAAAATATCTCAGGATATCAAGCCTGGTTTCGGGGCTGATCATCCTGTTTTTCATCCTGTCGTCGAAACTTCTCTTTAGTAACTCCCTTACTTTTGCTGCGAGTTTGCTCTTACTTGCGGGTTTGTTTTATGGTAAAACATATATTTTCAGAATACAGATTTCACTTTTGTATCTGGGTGCCGCAATTAACAAATATTTATCAGAAGACTGGTGGAATGGGCTTTTTATGAACCACCTTTTAAGAGATGTATTTCAGGTTTCTATGTATCACCACTTAATTCCGGCGGGAGAGATGGGTGCAGCTGTTGTTCTGGGAATACTCGTTATAGTAATTGAATTTTCTTTAAGCATTTTTGTACTGGTTCCAAAGTATACACGTCCCATGATATTCGCCGGATTGTTATTTCACGCGGCTATGCTCTTGATTACGTTGGGAGCACTTTCTGTGCTTTTTATGTATATCATGAGTGCTGCATATATTGCCATATCGGGGGTCAGACCGCATCAAATTACTCTGTACGGAGGCAGCAGATTTATTAAACAATTATTTTACCGCTTAGATCTTTCCGGCACTATTTTTATTAGTGAAGAGCAAGTCTCCGAACCATTTAAAATTGAGAAAGACGGGAATCAGCATGAAGGGTGGAGCGCCTTTTTTGAACTCATTAAAACAAAACAGTTTGCCATATGGCTCTATTTTACCTTTCTGCTGGGCATTTTATTGGTTCCGCGTGTAATCGCTAAGGTATATCCATTTGTGTTCTGAGCTGATCTAAACTGCGTGCTGAAAGTTCAGTGGTTAATTTTTGAGCCTACTGCCTTGTATCCAGTTTTTCTCTCACAATACGTTCTCTTTCATCAGTACTGAGCCCCGATTCAAAATTAAACATCGCCTGATCCCAGGAACCATAGGTAGGATTCGGCAATATGAACCATTTTTCACCCCATTTTTCCGAATGGTCATTAGTGAGCCGGTCTCTCTCCTCTTCAGATATATTTTTAGCGGGAAGAAAATCATTCAGATCGTCTCCGAAAAGCATTATTACACGGTATTCCCTTTCAATCACAGCGCGCCGATTAATCTTATCGGAGTTCCAGTCCTCCTGTTCACCATTTAACAGAACGGTGTCTATGTTCTTATCCAGAGGAAAGCCAAGCCGCTCCATGTTTTGCCTTGTGGCTTCTTCAGTTTCTGCATCGCGGTTGCTCACATAAAATACCGTAACTCCCTTTTTATCGGCTGTTTGCGTAAACTCTACGGCTCCGGCAACCGCATCGGCGTTTCCTTCAAGTGCCCATTTTGTCCATTCTGCGGGATCAAAGGAAGAGTTTTGCTTAATCATGCGCGCCTGGAAAGGGGAGTTGTCGAGTACTGTTTCATCTATATCGAGAATAACGGCTGCAGGAAGGTCAGCTGCATCCCCGGCGATTTGGACGGTAGAAGCTGTCCATGTCGTGTTCTCAATCGCCAAATCCAGCATTTCTGTAGCCTGCTGATATGCCTGGAGGCCGAGTGCGTCATATTCAGAGGCGTTTTGCACCCAAAGTGTTCCCTGAAGGGTAGGGTGCTGCACATTTTTGGTTGATGAACACGCTGAAAGCAGAAGTATAACCGAGAGGGAAAAGAAAGTTTGAAAGGTTCGCATAAACAGGCTTATTTGATGTAATCATTTATTACAAGATAGTAAACAGCGTGGACGTTGCCCTATTATTTTGACGTTCTATCAGGTATGTTCATTTATACTTTTGCCTTGATCAGTGACAAAATTGATTGCGGTAAAAAAATCCCACCATCTGAGGAATAAAAATGGTTGGCAGCCTTTTTTGCCCTGGTCCTGGTGAAAGCGCGGGCAATCTTCTTTCATTGCCCGGTGCTACTACCGCGACTCATTTCACCGCAGAGGCTTGGTGCCTGTAATAAGTTTTCTGCGCAAACCGACGGAATCTGCCCGGGATCAGGTTGGGCGGAAGGGGCCATTACGCTAAAAAAGAGTAATCAATATCTGTGGCCGTTCTGATACATTCGATAAAATAGAAAGTTATTCGTGCAGAGGGATCTGAATGGAAAACACGGTTCGCCCTCTTTCCGATATAATCTGAAGTGAACCACGGTGCGTCTTAATAATATCATTTGTAATACTGAGCCCAAGGCCGGTTCCCTCTTTTCCTTTCTTGGTCGTAAAAAAGGGCTGAAGAATTTTATTTTTCACTTCAGGCGGAATTCCCGGGCCGTTATCTTCGATCTGTAGTTGAGCATACTGCTGCTGCAAGCGGGTTCGCACGGTTAATTTGGGCTGATATTTTTCAGTACTCTGGCCGTTGGATATATTTTTAACTTTGCTGCGCATGGCGTCGAAAGCGTTGTTGCACAGGTTCAGAATCACCCGGCTGAAATTCTCTGCCATCAGAGGCACCTCTTCCAGATCATCATCAAGCTGAAGGTCGATATCCACATTGATGGGATGTTTGCTGGCGCGCATCCCGTGGAATGTGAGATTTACGTACTCTTTAACAAGCTGGTTCAGGTCGGTTGGCTCCAGAGTACCGTCGCCACCGCGTGAGTGCTGAAGCATCGATTTTACAATACTGTCGGCCCGGCTGCCGTGCTCATGAATTTTTTTTAGATTTATTTCGATGTCGTCAACCAGATCAGAAATTTCAACGAGTGCACTATCCGGAATGGGATCATCCCGCCGGGCTCTGATCTGCTTCATCTCTTCTCTTATTTCCTGAAGCAGTTCCACAGACAGTTCAGCAAAATTATTCACAAAATTGAGCGGATTTTTAATTTCGTGTGCAATTCCGGCGGTAAGCTGGCCAAGGGAAGCGAGTTTTTCCTGCTGGATCAGCTGTTCCTGCGTCTCTTTAAGTTCAGCCAGAGATAGCTGCAGCTCCTCTTTCGATTCCTCCACTGTTTTACGCTTCTGTTCAAGCTCCTCAATAGTCTCTTCGAGCAGGATGGACGTTGTTCGCTTCACTTTCTCTGTTCGCTGAAGCTTAAATTCAGCAATGGTAAGTTGTTTATCCGCGCTTTTAACAGCTTTTTTTATGACCTCTGCACGCTCTGGCGAAATCGAAGGCTCTTCGTCAAGCAGGTCTAATACGGATTGCAGATCAGAATTCATGCTGTTTTTCTTAACAATATAAATAAATCAAACAGAATTGCCTGTACACCATTAACTTGTGTAACTCTACAAGATAAGTTTACTTTTCCGACAGAAGCACCAGCGAACATGTATTATTATGGAACTCATGTTTTCCCTTAGTGGCTTTCCCCATCTCTCCATAGCTGAAAAAACCAACCAGCGGAGCTCCCCAAACGTCTTTTACCTGTTCGATCTCATCACTCACCATAGGACCGAGTGAAAGGTGACGTGCTTTACATGAGAACATAATCATCGCATCGGCATCAGCTAATTCTTCGTTTTTGACCGTTTCGCATTCGCTAACAACTTTTTCGATGACGCTGTCATCAGGAGGCAGTGAAAAGCGAATTTTTGATCCTTCCGGCACGCTTCCCGCACAAACCAGGGAGCGGTCTTCTTTGTTGGCAAAAAGGGGGGCACGAATAACCGGTTCCGCATTTTCGCGCTGAAGCTGCATGGGAAATTCTGAACCTACATTGATAATCACGTCCTTCCATTCGTCCAGGTTACGGTTTACCCCCATATACTTGATCACCACATCGAGGGCAGGCTGATCATCGATGGTGTAAACCACATTTCCCTCACTTTTTGTAATGGTTCGCACGGTGCCCACAGGTTCCCATCCGCTCGTGGCAAGGCCCTTCACGTTTACGTGATCTTCATCAAGAATGATCGCCACAAGCCCGTTGATACTGTAGTTGCCGTTTGTAAACACGTATGTACCCGACATTTTAAAATCATCGCCGGCGAGTCCGCCAAAAATTGTTACTTTGGGACCGACTGCCTCCTCAATACCGCGCACTATCATTTCGCCGTCGGTGCTAATGCCTCCCGAAGCCACAATAAACGCCGGATTTGAAAAGATATCGAGACCTTGCTGTCCCAAAGACTGTGCAATGTCCATGGTGTTTTTATTCCCGGTTTCCATATGTACCAGTTTGTAGAAATCTTTATTAAGCTCCAAAAGCATGATGGCTGCAGACTCTTCCCCGATATCTCCATCTGTAAATTCCCCGGCCGTGGTGGCGCCAAAAATGTCGATGTTTCTTTGTTCCAGAAGGTTACAGATCGATTCTCTGTCCTGAGCAATCGATATAAATGCAATGGCTATAGTTGGAGAAAATCCGTCGGATGTGGCGACTGAGAGTGCCTTTTTGATCTCCAGGGGTGAATTTCCTTTTATCGTTTTTGCTTTCATTTTTTTCTGATTTGGTTGATAAATAGCTGCTGTTTAAAAAAAAATTAATCGGCTATACCGTCGTCGGCAAATGGATCCATGCCAAATCCTTTCACCATCACGTAGTCACTCATAATCAGGGCACCTTCTACCCATCCCTGCTCCGGCGACCACGATTCGTTACACACATAAAGATGTTCTTTGTCAGGGTTGTAAATATGCGGATATACGTCGGTCCTGTCATCCACATTCAGCTTGTATTGATGGTAGCCGTACCCGAAATCGCCATCGCCCCACACCCTGTAGGTACTCAAAACAGGCATCGGAACCGTTGAGTCGTCCTCACTAAGCCCGAAGAGCAGTTTCAGCTGCTTCATCATTTCAAGAACCAGAGCCCATGAAGCAGGCTTTGTACCCGGCGGATTACTTGGGAACTCTTCTGTTTGATACATTTCACCTACATTTTGCAGCTCCATCCAGAAGTTGCCGCGGATGTAATCGGTGTACTGTGTAAGTGCAGCTGGTCCGTTATACTCCCCGTCACTTTTTTTATCTGACGGGAACTGAGAGAATGTATAAACAGAACCCAGCGGCAGGTCTGTAAAGTTCGGGCCGTTTGTAAGGTTGATATCCGGGTTTTTATGCCACCATCGCTCATTGAAATAGAGGCCTACCTTGGTCAGCTCCATATCTTTCACGCTGTTTACAGCTTTGTGGAAAACAGAATCCGTAAGCAAACCGGAAGAATTTTTTGCAAGCTCTTTGAGAGGTTTCTTTGGAATGGCAAGAATCACCTTGCCGGCGGTAAATGACGTATTGGCTCCGGTTTCAACATTTACACAAGCGGCTGAATAGGTTCCATTTTCTTTTGACAGGCTCTCAATCTGGGTTGACAGGAAAAAAGTCCCCTTCATTTTTTCAATTTCAGTCTCAAGAGCATCAGGAAGGGCTTCAAATCCATTTTCCAGTGTTTTGAACTGTGTTTTGTCGGGTTTGGGAAAATCAAACAGGATCTGCAGTCCCTCGCCGGCATTGATGTTATCCTGGAATGGGCCCATAAAACCGAGTACATGGCTCAGCATTTCGATGCACTCCTGGGTGAGGCCGTATTTACGGAGCATGCTCCAGAAACCCCATTTATTAATAATTACAGGCTTGCCATTGTAGTCGTTGTAGGTGAAACTGTTTCTGAATTCAATCCAGTCTGAAGGAGACTTTGGGCGGTAATCGGGCTGTCTGTAATTTTGTACCATAATATCAGATACAACTTCACCTAAAATCTCGGATGGATTTTTGCCCTGCTCATCCGATGAAAGATTAAACAGCTCAGACCATATTTTTTGATTGCTGTCGGTTACATCCTGCTGGGTGAACGATCTTCCGCGAATGTGGTAGCGGTTGTTGCTGTCGCCCATCACAAAATCCACGGGTTTCAGTCCGTGCCCCGCGCTGTTCATTTCCTTAATCAGCCCCCAGAGGTGCTGCATTTGTCCTGATTCCTCAGGCACAAAACGCATACCGCCCTCCTCATCGTGAACCTTGTAGGGTTTTTTGTTGGTTCCATTTATGGTGACCAATGTGGTTTGAAGGCGTCCGCCGGTGCGCCCCAGCTTTTCTACGATTGTAATGTTACGCGAGGGGTCATCTTTCAGAAGTCTCCAGGCGGCAAAGAGACCGCTCATACCGGCACCAACGATCAATATATCCGAATGTATGGTTTGGTTGCTCATAATGATATTTTTCAGGTTTTTTTATTGACGATCTTCGACCACGCTTTGGGGTAGTCTCTTTCTTTGAGATTGATGTTCACCAGGAATGTTGATTCCGGGTTGTTATTTATCGTTTCGAGCACATTGTGGAGATCCTGTACCGTATTTACGTTGGCACTTTGTGCATTTTGAGCATTGTTTGAATACGCCTTCATCAGGCTTACGTAGTCCCACTCCTGCAGTACGTTGGCGTCTTCGAAAGGTGCGTCTGATTCTGCCTTGTAGGGCGCTGGATCCAGTAACATTTGTTCCACACCATACACTTTGTTGTTCATCACAAACACCACGGTGTTTCTTTTTTCCATCACCATCGTTGATACAGCCTGGCATGTGAGTTTAAAAGCACCATCACCCACCACAACTACCGCGCGTGTTCCATCCGTGTAAGAGGCTCCGAGCCCGGCAGGAACACTCCAGCCGATCGATGCCCAGATATTTTGTGCCTGAATGCCGTTGGGCCGGGTGATTTTCAGAGAAGATGTGCCGCCAAACGTTGAGAGTCCAACATCAGCCATTACAATGTGATCAGGTGTTATGAAGGAATCCAGAACAGCGTAAAAGCTGTCGTAGCCAATAGGCTCAGAGGGAGAAGGGGGAGCCGGCGGAACGGGGGGCGTCGGTTTTTCCCAAACCGGTGTGTAGCCATTTTTATCAATCAGGCCGAGCAGCTCGTCCAGCAAAAGCGAAAGTGAAACCTGCACGTAGAGCTCATCACCCGTTTTTACCATATTACGGGAGGCGTCAATATCGCTTATGATGCCAACATTTGTAGTTTTAACTCCAAATTCATTCAGATCGGTGTTCCAGACTCCAAGCCCGATTAACAGGTCGCTTTTATTGAGAAACTGATTCGCGTAATCGGAGGTAAATGAACCGTCATGCAGTCCGATAAACCAGGGATTGTCTTCCGGGATGATTGCCTTACTGAGAAGGCTGTTCACATATGGAGCCTGAATCCTGTCAAGAAGAGCAAGAAATTTATCCTGAAGCCCGTAGGTATGTATCTCTTTTCCAATCCATAGCACAGGTGCTTTGCTTGTTGTAAGCTTATTGTAAATAGATTCCGCTGCGCCGTCAAGGGCGTCTACGATTTGCTTGGCATACTTGTTGGGTTTGCAATCTGATTTATCTTCATCATCTTTTTTGTCAGGCTTATGACATGCCATTTCGCGCAGCGTTTCGATGGATTCGTAACTGGCTACAGGCGAGAGCTTGCCTTCGGGCGGCGGACACGGCATGTAGTAGCAGTCTTCCGTGATCTCTATGGCTACCGGTTTTTTCCGGCTTATGCATGCGGTTAAGGCGGTGTCGATCTGTGCCGGGGCGTTAAGGGGATTGGTTATTTTCTCAAATGCCACGGTTACTTTGTTGTAGATGGCAATATTGGCATCATCAGTTCCAACGTTGTGATGGTAGAGCTCAGCGCCGTTCACCTCATCAAGGGTTTTGGTATTGCTGAGGGTACCTATGATAGCAACCACAGGTATATCTTCCACAAAAGAACCGCCAATAGCGTTTAAAAGACTGAAAGACCCAACACCTGTGGTTACCGCAACGGCACCCAGGCCGTTAATACGTGAGTATCCATCTGCTGCGTAGCCCGCATTTAACTCGTTACAGTTTCCGATTCTCTTTAGGGAGGTAGATGTATCAATGATCTCGAGCAGGTCGCTGGTGTAGTCGCCGGGTACGGAAAACAGGTGGTTTACACCAAGCTGCTGAAGCCGGATTGCAAGGTAAGTAACCACGTTAGATGTTGGTTTGCCAGGTGTGGGTTCGGTTGGAGTGGGTTCCATCAGGTAAATATTTAGCAGGTTGAGGTTTACGTGGCATTAAATATGCTTCAGCCGGTTAGGTGAATAAAAGCTTCTGAGTCACCTCTTATCAGTAAGATAGAACATAAATTATTATTCATGATTACTTTATAGTACCGGCACTGTTTTTAATGTATAAGATCCACTGCTAAAAGTCTTGGATTATTCAACCAAAAATTTGGACTTTTCAGCTAAATTCAGTCCAAATTTGATTTTAAGGAGCGGTTTCGATTGTAAAACAACATTACATTGGTCCTTCGCTTATAAAAAGCAGAATGCGTTTTAGTATATTGGCACATGGCAGCAGCCATACACCGAATACCTTAACCAATCTTTAGAAATTCGATTTTATGAAAACCCTCATCACTTTTTTGATATTCATCCTGAGTCCGGTTTTTTTGCCTGCACAGGAAAACCCCGAGTGGATTCGCTATCAGGCTATTTCCCCCGATGGATCAGATATTGTATTTACATATAAAGGCGATCTGTATGTTGTAAAAGCTGAAGGCGGAAATGCCAGGCAGATCACATTCCATGAAGCTCACGATTTTATGCCGGTATGGAGTAACGATGGCTCAAAAATTGCGTTTGCCTCCGATCGATACGGGAATTTTGATATTTATGTGATGGATGCTGAAGGGGGGGCGGCTGAACGGCTTACATTTCATTCGGCTGATGAACACCCATACACCTTTTCTGAGGATGATGCTGCCATACTTTTCGGCGCCGCAAGGCTGGATGTGGCAGAACACAGGCAGTTTCCGGCAGGCTCGCAGCCCGAGCTCTACTCGGTTCCTGCAGAAGGAGGGCGTGTGGACCAGGTGTTTACCATTCCTGCAGAGTATGCTCAGCTTACCGCAGATGGATCAGCTATGATTTACCATGATAAAAAAGGAGGTGAAAACGAGTGGAGAAAACATCACACTTCATCCATAACAAGAGATATCTGGATGTTTGATTCGGAAAGCGGTGAGCATACCATGATTACCGATTTTGAAGGTGAAGACCGTCAGCCCGTGTTTACGGATGATGAACAGGCTTTTTACTACCTGAGTGAAGAGAGCGGATCGTTCAATGTGCATAAACGGTCACTGGATGAGAGTGGAGAGTCGGAGCAACTGACAAATTTTACGTTTCACCCGGTACGATTTCTGAGCTACGGAGGCGGTATGCTTTCGTTTGGGTTTGATGGTGAACTCTACACTATGAAAGAGGGTGAAGAACCCAAGAAAGTAGACGTTACGATACGCACGCAAAACGTGAATAACAGCGATAAATTCATCACCATAAACGGTGGCGTACAGGAGATGGCGATTTCGCCGAATGGTAAAGAGGTGGCATTTGTGGCCCGCGGTGAAGTTTTTGTTACCTCAGTTGACGGTTCGCTTACAAAACGCATCACCAATACTCCCGAAGCCGAAGCCTTTGTTACGTTTTCGCCCGACGGGAATAGCGTGGTTTACGCAGGTGAGCGGGATGGCCGGTGGAGTATCTTTCAAACCAAAAAAGTGAGAGAGGAGGAGCCCTTTTTCTATGCGGCTACTCTGCTCCAAGAGGAAGAGCTGGTAAGCACGGATGTAGACAATTACTTACCCTCGTTTTCTCCTGATGGTGAAAAACTTGCCTACATCGCCGATCGCCGCACACTGCGGGTAATGGATATGGAATCGGAAAATACGGTGGACCTAATGACGCCCGAAGATCTATTTCATATGCGCGATGGCGACAAATACTTTACCTGGAGCCCCGATAGTAAATGGCTGCTTTTCGGCTGGAATAAAGTATTGCACAACAGTGAAGTGCTTTTGCTTTCTGCTGATGGCGAAGAACGTATTAATCTTACCGAAAGCGGTTACGACGATTCCACTCCAAAGTGGATGAATGGCGGTAAACAGATGATCTGGTTCAGCAATCGCGATGGCCTGAAAAGCTATGCCACGAGCGGACGTTCTGAGCGTGATGTATATGCCATGTTTTTCACCCAGGAGGAGTGGGATAAATTTAATATGAGCAAGGAAGATTATGCCCTGCTGCAGGAAATTGAAAAAGCTCAGAAAGAGGATGAAGAGGATGATGATTCGGAATCTGATGATGAAAAGGAAGAAGATGAAGCTGCAGAACTCTCTTTTGATAAAGATAAAATGAAAGAACAGACAGCGCGGCTTACTATCCATTCAAGCTACCTGAGCGATGCCGTTTTGTCGAAAGACGGAAGCAAACTCTACTATCTTTCTCAGTTTGAAGACAATTATAACCTCTGGGAAACCGACCTTCGAACAAAAGAAACTAAGATGACCATCCGGCTTAATACGGGGCCCGGAAGCCTGGCCTGGGATAAAGAGATGGAAAATCTCTATCTGCTTAGCCGGGGACGGATATCGAAGCTCGATCTGGGTGCGGGAACTTCATCAGGCATCGAAATTGCCGGTGAAATGACGTACGACGAGCAGAAGGAGCGTGAGCAGATGTTTGAGCATATATACATCAGAACAAAAAATATCTTTTATGAGCCTACATTCCACGGCAACGACTGGGATCTGCTCTACGAAGAGTATCAAAAGTACCTGCCGCACATCGGAAATACGTATGAGTTTGCCGAAATGGTGTCGGAAATGATTGGCGAGCTGAATGTGAGCCACGCCGGTGCGCGGTACAGCAGAAGTATTGACAATGCCGATGAGACGGCATCTCTTGGTATTTTTATGGATTACGACTTTGAGGGCGACGGAATTCTGATCACAGAGGTTATTGAAGGGGGGCCGCTCGATAAAGCCTCTTTCGATATAGAGCCCGGAATGATCATCAGAAAAATTGATGGAGAAACTGTTTCGGCCGATACGGATATCGCCCGATTTCTTAACCGGAAAGCCGATAAGTTTGTACTGCTCGAGCTCACTGAGGCCGATGGCGACAACAGCAAGCAGATTACGGTAAAACCAATTACGCCGGGGGCCGAGAGGTCGCTGCTTTACAGGCGCTATGTACGCATCAACGAAAGGGAGGTAGATGAAAAGAGTAACGGGCGCCTGGGCTACGTTCATATTCCCGGCATGGGAGACGGCCCCTACCGTAACGTAATCGAAGAGATGCTTGGCAAATACAGCGACAGGGAAGCAGTTGTTGTTGATACAAGATTTAATGGCGGCGGCGACCTTGTTGCAGATCTTGCGATGTTTTTTACCGGCGTTGAGTTTAATACCTACGCAACGGCCGACAAAGACGTGGGCGGTGAACCAACATCGCGATGGACAAAACCAACGCTGTCCCTGATTAACGAAGCGATGTACTCCGACGGGCACTGCTACGCAAGTGCTTATTCCGAACTGGAAATAGGTAAAACAGTAGGGATGCCGGTTCCGGGAACCTGCAGCTTCGCCGGCTGGGAAGGCTTGCCCAACGGAATGGTTTGGGGGGTAGTGCCGGTAAGCGCAAGGAATATGTCGGATGAATGGATGGAAAACAACCAGACTGAACCGATGATTCGCGTGAAAAATATGCCCGGGGCTGTTAATGAGGGACGCGACCAGCAGCTGGAGCGGGCTATTGAAGAGCTAATGGATGTAGTGAACTAAGATTTTTCATTGAAAATGCGGGTGCTTGAAAAGATGTTTAATAATTATAAAAACACAACTTTTAAAGCACTCAGGTTTTTCTTTTTTTGAAAATACGATCAATAAATATTGTAATATTTAATCTTTTCTTCTATCGTGTGAATCATGATTAGAGATTTTCTTTAACTTTTTAACCAAAAAATCACAGATTGTTATGAAAACGAATGTAACCGAAAAGTATGGATGCGTAATCATCGAGATGAAAGGAAATGTTATGGGCGGGCCCAGCTCTGAAGAGTTCAGCGATTTGCTGCACTCACTAATTGACCAGGGGAAAACCAACGTAATAGTGGATCTTGGCAAGGTGAAATTCATGAACTCATCCGGTTTGGGAATGCTGATTGGCGGGCTCACAACCATGAAAAAGGCTGATGGCGATCTGCGCATCTGCCGGGCAGACAAAAAGATTGAAAGCCTGCTTGTAGTGACTAAACTGATCACTGTATTTAAGCATTTCCGCTCCCTCGACGAAGCCATTAAATCGTACGATTCCTGATCTTCTGATTCTATTTATCAGTATCTGTTGCAGTGCTATAAATCCTTGGATTCCGTGTTTGTCGGAATGAAAGCCGGAGAGAGTCTGTTTTGCATATTGTAACAAATGCAAATTCAAATACTTATATAATTATGAGTACTGCAACACTAGATGAGAGAAAACATATGGAAGTAAATATTGGAATCAGTAAAGAAAACCGAAAAAAAATTGCTGACGGATTATCCCAGGTACTGGCCGATAGCTACATGGCTTATCTGAAAACACATAACTATCACTGGAACGTTACGGGGCAGAATTTTCACTCGCTTCACGAACAATTTGAAGAGCAATATACCGAACTGGCAGAAGCTATTGATGAAATTGCCGAGCGAATCCGTTCTCTCGGGTTCCGGGCACCGGGATCTTTCAGGGAGTTTACACAAATCACTTCTATTAAAGAAGATACAGACCAGCCGGAGGCGCTTGAAATGGTGCGCAGGCTCGCGGTTGATAATGAGACAATATTACGAACTGCCCGCAGCGTACTGCCCGCGTGTGAGGAAGCCGAAGATGAAGCAACCATCGACTTGCTAACAGAAAGATTACACGTACATTCCAAAACAGCCTGGATGCTCAGAAGCCATCTTGAATAAAATTTAGCATCAGTATAAAAGATATCCGGTAACCGCCGGATATCTTTTTTTTTAACTGTTAATTAAAAGCATAAACTAAACGACGAGGAAAAGTATATATGGGAGATAGACTGTCCGAATATTCAGATTATTTTGGGCCGATGGCCGTTGAATATGGTATGAACATAATAGGCGCAATTATTATTCTTATTGCAGGATTTATTGTTGCCGGATGGGCCGCTAAAAAAGTAAAAAAGTGGGGCGATAAATCAGAAAAGGTGGATGAAACTCTGGTTCCAATATTATCTAAGCTGACAAAAATATTTATCATTATTGTGACGTTTTTGGCTGTTCTTGGTCAGTTTGGAGTGGAAACGACCAGCATCGTGGCAGTATTGGGTGCCTCTGCTCTTGCCATTGGCCTTGCACTGCAGGGTACGTTAAGTAATGTTGCTTCAGGTGTGATGCTGCTTACCCTGAGACCTTTTGGGGTTGGTGATGCCGTAAAAATCGGGGGCACATCTGGTGTAGTCGATGGCATCGGACTATTTACAACTGAGATGCATTCCTTCGATAATGTTGGAATTTCAATACCCAACTCGAAAGTTTGGGGATCTGAAATACAAAATATGAACCGGTTTGATACCCGCAGGGTAGATATGCAATTTGGAATTGGATATGATGATGACATGGATAAAGCAATGGCTGTTATCAAAGAAATTCTGGATGCCGATGAGCGTGTACTCGAAGATCCTGCGCCAATGCTGGCTGTAAGTGAACTTGGTGATAACGCCGTTGGAATAATCGCACGCCCCTGGGCAAAAGCAGGAGATGTTTGGCCACTGCGGTTTGATACTATTAAAAAAGTTAAAGAACGGTTCGATGAAGAAGAAATCAGCTTTCCATATCCACAGCGGGACGTTCATATGTTCCAGGAAAAATAGAATTCCATATTTGAACTGAGGTAAAGCCCCGTTTACATGGGGCTTTTTCTGTTATATAAAGCTTTTATACAGGTATTGATTACAAAATGAATGTTGGTTAAACTATAAAGCTTACATTGAAGGCAGAAAGCCGTAATTTCGCAACCAAACGACACTTCCGTTTTGACAGATAAAAAAGACGAAAAACAAGCAGAAGACACCAACCTTTTTGAAAATAACTTTGTAGTTGTAAAACAAAACGGTGAAGTACGACTCAAAAAAACCGATCTCTTCGAAGAGAGAACAATTACTACTATAGATACTGCATCTGTAGAGGACGGGATCGGGAAGCTCGAAAATGCAATTTCTGAAAGTGAAGAGAAAGTGGAAAAATTTCTGGAAGATGCAGCTGAACTCGAAGCTTCAGAAGTCAAAGAGAAGATGGAAGAACTCATGAAAGAGTTGTCTGAAGCGGTGACGGCGGCGGATTTTGACTCTCTGGCTGAAAAAGCGAAAGAGAAAACCGAAAAAATGGTTCAGACAACGGAAGATGATGAGAGCCAGGATGCAGCGGAGAAATCTGATGAACCGGAACCCGTGGCTGAAGAACCCTTAGAGACGGATAAGGAACTTGATGTAGACGATTCGGAGCCTTATGATGATAAAGAACCGGTCATGGCTGAAGAAAATGAAGAGCCGGAAGAGAAGATTGAAGAAAAAGAGGAAGCTTCGCCCGGGGAGTTTTATAAAAACCTGGCAGAAAAAGCAGAAACGATCTCTGAGCTTTCCGACTGGGCACAGGCAACGCTTGAGTTCGAAAATATCGATTACCAGTGGAGTGAAGGCCCCGACGCCGGTGAGGCCGATATAGCGCCATACAGAAAAAAAATTGATGAACTGAGGGAAGCTCTCGAGCAAAAGAAGAAAGAGCATTACGAAGAACAGAAGAAAATACGTGAAAAAAATCTCGCCCGGAAAAAAGAGGCGCTCAATGAGCTGAAAGAGATTATTGAGAAGGAGCAGTGGACGAAGACAAAAACGGTTTCACGCCTGAAGGGGAAGTGGGACAGTATTCGCCCGATTCCTGCAGAAGAGCAGGAGAAACTGGAGCGTGAATTTGAAAAATATCTCAAAACTTTTGATGAGCACAAGGTAGACCGGCTTGTAAAACAAAAGCAGCAGCAGGAAGACAACCTCACAGGAAAACTGGTGATCCTTGAAAAGATGGATTCTTTCCTGTCAGATATAGATTCTGACGCGAAAGACTGGAACGAACTGGATAAAAAGTTTTCTGAACTGTCGAAACAATTTCGCAAAATTGGCAGGGTTCCATCAGAAAAAAATCAGGAGATTTGGAATCGCTATCATCAGGCACAGGATACATTTCACTCACTCCGGTTTAAATTCGATAACAAATACCGGCAAGACATTGAGAAGTTCCTGTCGAATAAGAAAAAGCTTATCGACGAAGCAGAAGCACTGCTCGACACCACCGATCTGGCCCAGGCAGCCCGCAAGGTGAATAAGCTGCATCGTAAGTGGAAAAAAGCAGGAAACCTTCCTCAGAAAGAGGAAAATGAACTCTGGGACCGGTTTAAAGCCGCTACAGATGCTTTTAACGACAAGAAAAGTGAGAACATAGATCTGCTCCACGAACAGGAGGATAAAAATTATAAGGCCAAGCTAAAACTGATTGAGAAAGCCGAGGAGATTAAAGATTCTGAAGAGTGGGAAAATACCCACAAGCAGCTTCAGGGCTATATGGATCAGTGGAAAAAAATCGGTCCGGTTCCCAAGCGAAAATCCGGTAAAATCTGGAAGAAATTTAAGGGAGCGATGGATCACTTCTACGACCGCCGCCGCGACCATTTTAAAGAGGTAAAAGAAGAGAGAAAAGATAACCTGAAAGAGAAAGAGGATGTGCTCGATAAACTGAAAGAGCTTCAGACACACGACGATCCGGTTGAAGCCGTGGAAGAGGCGAAAAAACTTCAGGAAGAGTTCAAAAAGGCAGGCTATGTACCCATCAAACATAAAAACAGAATGTGGAAAGAGTACCGGGAAGCCTGTGATGTGATTTACGACAGGTTCAGAACCGCGAAATCGGCTGCGCAGATCGTTGGAAAAGAAAACGTGGAAAATTTCTCTACAGACGATCTTTCTGAAATCAAGAAAAAGCAGGAAGTGGCATCAAAACTTCGAAAGGAGATTAAGTCATTAAGCAGCGATCTGATTCAGATGAAAGAGTCGCTGAGCTACTTTAAACCTTCTGGCAGCGGCAGTTCTCTTCTGGATGATGTGAAGAAAAGAATTGATAAAGCTGAGGACGATATCAATAAAAAAGAAGAGAAACTTCAGGACCTTGAAACCGAGATTGATAAAATTAAGCGGGGCATCTGAGGGGTCCCCGGTCGGTTTTCAGACCAACGTCAGATGCTGAAGAATTAGCCGGCTTTTTCCCGCTTTACAACTTTTTTCGTATCAAACCATTCGTTTCGTCTATTTTAGATCTGCAGTTTGGAATTGTACCGGTCATAGTGCAGTTTTGCATTTATGATTCCTGTCGCGACGGCTCTCTGCTTCGTGTACGCTAAACAATCACAGATAACCGAATAGATTAGAATGGTAAATACAGAATATTGCAGTGTTACAGGCTGCAGACTCATTAAAAAACTGGCCGGGCTTCTTGCAGCTTTTATGCTGCTGCCCACCATGCTCTTGTCGCAAACCTCACCAATAGACGGCATTAAGGATAACACCCCCGCAGTACACGCATTCACAGGCGCAACGGTGGTCATTTCACCCGGGAACTTGCTTCAAAATGCTGTTTTAATAGTACGGAACGGCGTGATTGAAGCTGTCGGAGAAAACATAACACCTCCTGCTGATGCACGTATCTGGGATATGAGCGGGAAGACGATCTATCCCGGTTTTATTGACCCACACTCTGATGTTGGCCATGCCGACCCGCGGGTTGAAATAGAGCAGGGCTCACAGTCGTGGAATCCAAATTTGAGAGCGCATTTGTCAGCATCAAACGAATATAATATTGAAAATGACGGTAGTGATGTGCTTCGGTCTCAGGGCTTTACAACGGCTCTTTCGGTTCCGCCCCTGGGTATTTTCAGAGGAAGTACCTCTGTTGTAAGTTTGTCTGACGGACCGGTTGCCCGGCGAATTGTGAAAAATGACGTTGCACAGGCAGTAAATATTGATCGCAGCTGGGATTTTGGTTTTACCTATCCAACCTCTTCTATCGGGGTTATTGCGCTTATACGGCAAACTCTCTACGATGCCGACTGGCATAAACGTGCTCACGAAACATACGATGCCGGCCCCGCGGGTCTTGAGCGCCCCGAAATGAACCGGGTTCTTTCTTCTTTAAGCAGCGTAACAGAGGGCAGCCAGCCTGTTGTTTTTGAAACCGACAGCGACGAGGAAATTCTTCGGGCACTGCGGCTGCGGGATGAATTTGATATCCCCATTTGGATTCGCGGAAATGGCCATGAGTACAAACTGCTGGATGTTTTATCTGAAGAAAGCGTCCCATTTATCATACCCCTGGCATACCCCGATAAGCCTGATGTTGACTCCCCGGAAGACGCCCTGAACGAGGATTTTGCAGAGTTACGGCACTATTATCTCGCACCTGAAAATCCGTCAAGACTGAGCTCTGCGGGCATTGCCTACTCCCTTACTGCAGACGGTCTCGAAAATAAAAGTGAGTTTTTGAAAAAATTGAGATTAGCCGTTGATGCAGGCCTGTCTGCTGAGAATGCACTTGCTGCCTTAACGGTAAACCCGGCGCAGCTGCTTGGAATAGAGGCCACGCACGGTTCGTTGGAGGCCGGTAAAGCCGCCAATTTGATTGTGACAGACGGAGATCTTTTTGCTCAAAACGCTCACATATTAGACGTATGGGTAGATGGTAAACGATTTGAAGTTACGGCCGGGGAGACGGTGAATCCGCGTGGAGAGTGGGAAATTAGTTCTGCAGAAAACGAAATAAACGGTACGCTTCTGATTGAAGAGTCCCGTCCCGGAAGGTTTGGCGGCACATATGCTGCCGGCGCCACCGAAGTAAAACTAAAATCAGTTTCCGTTCATGATGCCGGCAGCCGAATTCGTGTTGATATAGACGGAGATTCGCTACGCATTGATGGATTGATTCGCTTAACAGCCTCCATTACAGACAATGGGGAAGCTCTCGAAGGCTGGGCCGATATTCCCGGGGCCGATGCCGTACAGTGGACAGGAACCCGCACTTCAACCATTGAGCGCGAGAATGATATTGCGAGGGAAGCGGCCGACCGGTCTGTACAGCTCGCTGATATCCGTCCTGCCATGGAATTTGGCAGGGAAAGCCTGCCCGGGCAGCCACGGGCAGTGTTGGTAAGAAACGCCACCATCTGGACTATGGATGACAGAGGAGTTCTTGAAAATGCCGACCTGCTGATCCGGGATGGAAAAATTGAAGAAATAGGTGAAGGACTTTCTGCACCTCGAAATACAGTGACCATTGATGCAGAGGGTAAACATGTAACCCCGGGCCTGATTGATGCACACATACACTCGGGTGTGGACGGCGTTAATGAAATTGGGAACGCCGTAACAGCCGAGGTTCGACTGGGCGACGTGCTCAACATCAACAATATCTGGATGTATCGTCAGCTCGCCGGCGGGCTAACTTCAGCCCATGTAATGCACGGTTCAGCCAACCCGATTGGCGGACAAAACGAGCATATTAAAATGAGATGGGGAGCACTCTCTGATGATCTGGAAATAGAGGGAGCACCCAAAACAGTTAAATTTGCCCTGGGTGAAAATCCCAAGCGCGTTGGCAGCGACCGCTACCCCGAAACGCGTATGGGAACCGAGCAGATTATTGAGGACAGGTTCAGCATGGCGCGCGATTACGAAGCCGAATGGCAGCGGTGGGAGGAGACCGGTGAGGGAATTCCCCCGAGAAAAGATCTTCGCCTTGATGCACTTCTCGGAATCATCAACGGAGAAATTATCATTCAGTCTCACAGCTATCGTCAAGACGAAATTCTTACGCTTATGAGGCTTGCCGAGCGGTTTAATTTCAAAATCGGAGCGTTTCATCACGGTGTGGAAGCTTACAAGGTAGCACCCGAACTTGCCGAGCATGGCGCTGGTGCGGTTGTATGGTCAGACTGGTCATCATTTAAAATTGAAGCCTACGATGGTACCCTTTACAACGCAAAATTGCTTACGGAAGCCGGGGTATTAACATCCCTTCACTCCGATAACAGCCAGATATCGTCGCGTATGAACTGGGAAGCCGCAAAAATGGTGCGGGCCGGAATGCAGCCCGAAGACGCGCTCGCGCTGGTTACGATAAATACAGCTAAAGTGCTGGGTATTGATGATAAAGTGGGATCGCTCACGCCCGGAAAAGATGCAGATTTTGTGATCTGGAGCGGTGATCCCCTCTCTACATTTACCAAAGCCGAGCAGACCTGGGTTGATGGACGCAAGTATTTCGACCTCGAGGATGATGCCGAAATGCGTGTGAAGCTAAAAGAAGAACGTTCTGCATTAATTGAATGGGTAGTGGAGAACGGATATGAATAAACAGATTGAGATAATCCGTATACATCCAAATCACCAAATTTACAAAACCCTGTTATCTATGAAAAAACTAACCCTCTTGTTTGCACTCTGCTTCATGGTTATGAATGTGGCTGATGCACAGGTGCCGGCTCCTGCACAATCGGAACCCATTGTAATAACCGGTGCAGATATTTACACATTGTATGACGGTGTGATAGAAAACGGACAGATTCTTTTCGAAGATGGCGTGATCACCGAAATCGGCCAGTCCATAACATACCCGGATAATGCTCTAGTTGTAGATGCAGCAGGCAAACAGATATACCCGGGGTTAATCGACTCCTACAGCCAAATGGGACTTTATGAAATCGGTGCGGTGGATATGACGGTAGACCTGAACGAACAGGGTGATATCAACCCAAATATAAAGACCGAGCGTGCTTTCAACCCCGAGAGCCGCCATATCGCCATCGCAAGATCCGCCGGTGTGCTTACAGCCGTCTCCACACCGGGTGGCGGACTCATTTCGGGCCAGTCGGCCGCTATGAAAATGGAAGGCTGGACGTGGGACGACATGACCATAAAATCGGGCGTATCGCTGCTGATAAACTGGCCCTTCACCGGCGATGATTATGACGAGGAGCTGGGAATGCTTCAAGAGGCCTTTGATAACGCAAGAGCGTATATGAAAGCGAAAGAAGCCGATGGCGGATCAAACCGGCTGAAAAACGACACGAAGCTCGAGTCGATGATTCCTGTCCTGAACGGTGAGCGGCCCGTACTTGTAAACGCAAACCGTGTAGATCAGATTCAGGACGCGATTACCTGGGCCGGCAAAGAGGACCTGGAAATCATTATTCTGGGAGGAGCCGATGCTCATCTGGTTACAGATCATCTGAAAGAAAATGGAGTCCCAGTAATTCTTACAGCGGTCCTTACTTCGCCCGGCCGCGACTGGGAGGGGTACGATGCGCGCTATGAACTGCCGGCTAAACTGTATCGCGCGGGGGTAACATTCGCGATTGGAGGAACTTCCAGTGCGCCGTACGCTCACAGGTTGCCGTACGAAGCGGGTGCCGCTATTGCATACGGTCTGCCGGCCGACGAAGCGCTAAATGCAGTTACTCGTTACCCTGCCGAAATTCTGGGGCTGGACGATCATATCGGTACGCTTGAGGCCGGTAAGCGTGCAACTTTTTTGATAACAAACGGGCATCCACTTGAGTACAGCACAACCATTGAGCAGGCCTATGTGGATGGTCGAAAAAGTGATATGATGGATATGCACCGACAGCTTTATGAGAAGTATAAAGAGAAAGTGGACCGGATGCAGGCTTCTGAATAGGCAAGTGATTTCGTGCAAAGCCCGTTCTGAAGTAGTTTTGGAACGGGCTTTTTTGTTTTATTGAAATTTTTTCTGATTGTATAGTTGGCATTGTTACGATTGTGTGATGAATTACAGGCACGGTTGAAAGATATTTAACAAAAAATAAACCACTGAGATCTGAACATGAGTAATTCCGAACACTCCATTCTTGTTGTCGAAGACAACCGGGATATTTTAAATCTGCTGAATATCAACCTTTCCGATCAGGACTATAATGTGATTATTGCCGAGGACGGAGAAAAAGCCTTAAAGCAATTTCACGCCTTCAACCCTTCCATGGTTATTCTGGACGTGATGCTGCCGAAACTGGACGGACTTGAGGTATGTAAACGTATCAGAAAAGAAGACAGAATGATTCCTATTCTGATGCTTACCGCAAAAACGGAGGAAGTAGATAAAGTTTTGGGGCTGGAGCTGGGGGCTGACGATTATATGACAAAGCCGTTTAGCATCCGGGAATTGCTGGCACGGGTTAAGGCGATTTTACGCCGCCTCGATGTTCAGTCTGAGGAGGATCGTGGTGACGGCAGGGTAATGGAATTTGACGATCTGATTGTAGACACAGGCAAACGAAAAGTAACGCTTGGCGGAGAATCGATTGAGCTTACCAGCAAAGAGTATGATTTACTGAACCTGTTTTTTTCCAACCCCGGAAAAGCGTACAGCAGGGAAGAGCTTTTAAATACGGTTTGGGGTTACAGCTATGAAGGCTACAGCCACACCGTAAATTCACACATTAACCGTCTCAGAAGTAAAATCGAAGACGATCCGTCGAATCCGCACTACATACGCACGGTATGGGGAGTTGGCTACAGGTTTGCAGACAAAGAGGAGAGTAAAAGCTATGCGTAGGTTCTATTTTAAAATTGCACTGATTTTTTCCGTAATTCTGATTCTTTTCGCTGTTGCCGTTGCGTACATAAGTACAAATGCCTCGAGTAATGTGGTTCAGGAAGCTATGCAGGACGCCAACCGCAATCTTGCCGAAAGCCTTGTTAAAGAGTTTCAGCCCATGTTTGAAGACCGCTTTGATGAAGAGGAGATTGAGCGGCGGCTTACTGAGCTGAGCGGCATTAACCCGCAATTTGACTTCTACGTTTTAGGTAATGATGGCCGTATTAAAAGTATCATACCGGCCTCGCGCGAGAAGGTGGATATTAATTATCAGTTTGTTGATACAGAACCTCTTGACAAGTTTATTGCTAATGGTGCACTGCCAATTTTAGCAGAAGACCCGCTGGATCCCTCAAAGAAAAAGCCCTTCAGCGCATCTCACGTCAGTATTATGAATTCTGAAGGGTGCTATATTTATGTAGTTCTTGAAGGTGAAAAGTATACACAGGCCGCCTCGATGCTGGACGACAGCTACATAACGAGAAGCTCGTTAACTATTATGGCGCTTGTGTTAACGCTGACCCTAAGCGTAGGGTTATTGGTATTTTACGTGCTTACGCGCCGTCTCAATAAAATTAAAACCTCTGTATCCAACTTCGAAAGAGGGCAGCTATCCGAAAGAATTGACGTGGAAGGAAATGATGAGCTGACCGACCTGGCAAACTGCTTCAACCGCATGGCAGATACCCTGGTGGATAATATGGAAGAGATCAAAAAGGCTGATAAACTGCGCCGGGAACTTATTGCAAACGTCTCGCACGATCTGCGCAGTCCGCTCGCATCGATCCAGGGATACCTGGAAACCATTATGATGCGCGGGGATAACATATCAAAAGAGGAATTTAAAGAGTATATCAATACGGTTTTGGGTAACACGGTAAAATTGAACGGAATGATCAACGATCTGTTTGATCTGGCCAAACTGGAAGCAGAAAACGTTCAGCCCAACCTGGAGCCGATATCTGTTGCGGAACTTGTGCAGGATCTCTCCCTGCAGTTTAAACCTATTGCCGAGAAAAAAGGCGTTGCACTTGAGGTGCAGTTTCCTGAAAATCCCAACGCTTTGATTACCGCCGATATGGGGCTGATGAACCGCGCCATCACAAACCTTCTCGATAACGCGATTAAGCATACACCTGAAGGTGGCAAGGTTACCATTTTATCTGTTCAAAAAGGGGAAGATGTGGTAATTGAGGTGAGCGACACCGGTGCGGGCATCTCCAAAGAAGACATCCCGCTGATTTTCGACCGCTTTTACCAGGTTGATAAGAGCCGTTCGAACGGAACGGGCGCCGGACTCGGACTCTCTATTGCCCAAAAGATTTTTGCGCTTCATAACGCAGATCTGTCGGTAGAGAGCCTGCTTCAAAAAGGAACAACGTTCAGGGTTTCTATGCCGTCGCAGCTTGGATAGGCAGAGCTGACTTTTCATATCAGTACCTGTAGCCTTTCATCTCTTCTTCAGAGAAGGTTACGCCAAGCCCGAGAACCATTCGGTTTACGAAATTAAAGTAGGCGATTACCTGTACGGCATCGAGCACGGCCCGGTCACTCAGTCCGTTATTCATCAGTTTTTGTACCTCTTCCTGATAGGTTGAGAGGCTGTTGTTTGTGAGGAGTTCAGAAAGATCACACAGCATCCGGTCTTCATCGGAGAGAGTGAGCTCCCTGCGGTCATCAACCAATAGCTTTGTTTTTTCCTCATCTTTCCAGTAAGCCAGAAGCGCCTGCTCGTGATGGTTAACACAATAAGCACAGTTATTCGTTGCCGAAACCACCACGCCCATCATTTCGCGCTGATAGCGCTTAAGGGGAGACTTCCCAAACATTACGGCCATGTACAAGTCCATGTGGGCGGTGAGTGCATCGGGGTTGAGACTTTGAATGTTATGAATTTCAGCAATTTTACCCCTTGTTTTAGAAAGGTTATCGTAAATCTCCTTTAACTCGCCGGTGGCTACTTCGGGTTGAATAGTTTTGATATAGGGCATTTAATAGATGTTTAGTTCAGTGAATACTTAAATGACGTGCAATTTTCCATCAAAAAAAAGTGACTGCAGCCGATGTTACAGAACAGTAATAAGTTGTTACCGATTTGTTAGGCATACCATCGGCTGGTTTAATTTCTTTCAATTAAAAAAAAGGAATAGTCGTGAAAAATTTTAAAACTCCATTACACATACTGCTTATTACTTTGATATTCGGGCTCAGCGCCGCAGAGCTGGCTTCTCAAAATCTGCCCGGTTTCGATACAAATACCGAAAAGACAAGTATTGATCTGAATGAGCTAATCGATGGCGGACCCGGCAAGGACGGAATTCCCGCTATAAATAACCCCGGGTTTGTATCTCAGACGCAGGCTGCAGGCTGGCTCGGTGACATGGAACCTGTAATTGCCCTCGAAGTTGATGGCGAAGCCCGGGCTTATCCAATACAGATACTGATATGGCACGAAATTGTAAACGATGAACTCTCCGGAGTTCCTGTTCTCGTTACGTTTTGTCCGCTTTGTTACTCGGCCATTGTTTTTGACCGTCACATCGGCGGGGAAGTACATGAATTTGGTGTTTCAGGGTTTTTAAGACACTCCGATATGATCATGTTCGACCGAAAAACCGAAAGCCTGTGGCAGCAGTTTTCAGGTGAAGCACTGGTGGGCGATTATACGGGAAAAGAGCTTACTATTCTTCCAAGCCAGCTCATCTCTTTCGAACAGTTTCGTGAGGCGTATCCTGAGGCTAAGGTACTCTCAAAAAACACAGGTCACCGCCGCAATTACGGCGATAACCCATATGCGGGGTACGACGATATTAACAACTCTCCCTTTTTGATGAGGGATGAAGTGCCTGATAAGATTCGGCCGATGGAAAAAATAGTGGGTGTAAGGACAGATAGTGAAAACGTTGGCTACACCTACTCATTCACGAAACAAGAAGCTGTACACAATGATGAAGCAGGTGGTGAGCCCATTGTGATATTTCACCTTGACGGCATGGCATCGGCACTGGACGACAGGGAAATCAGGAATTCCCGGGATGATGGTGCAACCGGGGTATTCTCAAGAGAGCTGAACGGACAGACTCTTGAGTTTGAGTTCACCAGCAACAGGATACGCGATAAACAGACTCAAAGTGAGTGGGATATTACAGGTAAAGCGGTTGATGGTGAACTTAAAGGGGAACAACTTTCACCCGTTTTATTCGGAGACTATTTCGCATTTGCCTGGCTGGTGTTTTATCCCGATTCCCGGATTGTTGAATAAAAAAAATGATCAGAGGATAACTTTATGACTAAAGAATATGTAAACCGAAAGGCCGAGTCGCGATTTCTAATTTCAAGAACATTTGACCAGGACTTTCTGGACGGTTCAGAAAACCTGATGTTTATTTGGAACGATGGAAGCCTTCCTGCTGCGCTAAGTGTTGATGGCCGCGAAGTAGAACTCTGTCCCGGCTCGATAAACTGCACTACATATCTTCAAAAAGTACAAATTGACAATAACTCAGGGGGACTTAAAGTTCTGGTGTTTAACCGGGAGTTTTACTGCGTGCACACGCACGATAGTGAGGTTTCCTGTAATGGCCTCCTCTTTTTTGGTTCAACTATTTCTCCTGTGCTTCGATTGGACGAGGAAGAGGCAGACAGGCTTAGGATTCTGTTTGATGTGCTTGAGGAGGAGTTTGAGGAGGAAGATAAAAACCAGGAAGAGATGCTTCGGATTCTCCTGAAGCGGTTTATTATTCGATGTACAAGAATGGCCAAAGAGCAGATCCTGAAAAACGATGAGAGTCAGTCGGATATAGATGTTGTTCGGAAATTTAATGTACTGGTTGAGGAGCATTTCAAAACCAGAAAATCGGTTGGAGAGTATGCCGAATTAATGTTTAAATCACCGAAAACAGTCACGAATGTGTTTAGCAAATATTCGGAAGACAGTCCCCTTCAGGTCATTCATAAAAGGGTGATTATGGAGGCAAAGCGAATGCTTCTTTACACCGATAAAACAGCTAAAGAGATTGGCTTTGAACTTGGCTATAACGATCCGGCTCAATTTAGCAAACTGTTTAAAAATCATACAGGAAAAACCACAACGGAATTTAAAAACAGCAAACAGGAAGTGCCGGTAGGGTAAAATTGACAATTCACAGTGTGGTTCTGCCATTTCAGGATGAGGAAAATACCCCGATGTTGGTAGTGAATTAAACAAAGAACAAAAAAACACAGAAAACAATGACAGCTTTTAAAGTACCAACACGAGAAGAAGTCACCGATCAAAACAAAAAGATCTTCGACGATCTGGAAGAGAAACTGGGATTTGTTCCCAACATCTATGCCACCTACGCATACTCTGATAATGCCCCTGCGCGATACTTAACCTTCGCAAATGGAAAAACCTCCATCAACAATAAAGAAAAAGAGGTGATAAACCTGGTTGTGAGCCAGGTGAACGGATGCACCTACTGTCAGGCGGCTCATACACAGCTTGGGAAAATGAACGGGTTTAGTGAAGAGCAAACCATAGAGCTTCGTAAGGGGCGCGCACCATTTGATAACAAGCTGGATGCACTGGTCAAACTCGCAAAAGAGATTGCGGAAAAAAAAGGCAAGGTGTCGCAAGATACACTTCAGAACTTTTTTGATGCGGGCTATACCAGGGAGAATCTTGTAGATCTGATTCTGAACGAGGGTGAAAAAGCGACCACAAACTTTCTGCATAACGTGACCGGAATACCGGTCGATTTCCCGGAAGCACCCGAGTTACAGCAAACAGAAACCGTACAATAACAGGAGATATTATTATGTGTAAGATTAACTGGACAAAAGCAATTATCGCAGGTATCGCAGGCACACTTTTGTTTGACCTGTTTGGACTTATCATGGGCAGCGGCTGGTGGGATATTCCTGCCATGCTGGGCGAAAAAACGGGGCTTGGCCTCGCATACGGTGTCTTTGGCCACTACAGCAACGGAGCCCTGCTGGCCATTTTATACGCCGGTATAGCACCATCCCTCTGGGGGCCGTCCTGGATTCGGCCATACATATTTATAACGGCACAAACGATAGCGCTGGTTTGGTTCTTTATGCTTCCGCTTGTGGGTGCTGGTGTAGCCGGACTAAACGCAGGGCCCGAAATGGCGGCGGGAACCTTGGTTCGCCACTGGATCTACGTAATTCCATACATCTTTATTATCAATAAAGACATCTTTCCGGCAACCGAATCTTAACACAGATTCCCAACAACAGAAGGGCATTATCGGGGAACCGGTGATGCCTTTTTTATTTTCAGACGGCGAGAGGAGCGTACAGCTTATTTCTGCATTTTATTGAGCACTTCTGAAGGAGCGATATCGGGAGAGCCGTTTTCATCATATAGAAAATCCAGTCCAAACTGCTCAAGAATCAAGTTTCCGCGAATCAGTTGCTCCTTGCTGATCCGTCTCTTCCAATCTGTAAGTGAACGGCTTTGCAGTTCACCTGCAGATAAGCGGGTCGTTTTGCTTGGCCGGTGCTTTATCCCGTCGGGCAGCGCCGTGTTATTTGCGCGTGGCCGGCTTCTGAGCGATTTCTCAAGCTTCCATAATTCCCGGTCGGTATTTTCAACCAGGTCTTCATAAAAAACAATTTGGAGCTGTTTGTTACTGAACTGTTTTAAAGGTACGTAATGAATTACAGCCCAGATGAGAATTTGGTTCAGAATATAGTCATCTGAACCAGAAATATTTCGAATCAGCTCTTCTTGCGGAAAGAGGTAATCTTTCATGAGCGCCTCCTGCTTCAGGAACCCTGCCGGATCGTTATACCACTTCCACCCGGGCTTATTGAGTTTCGACAGAGCCACGGCAAATGGATTTCTGATGATGAGGATCAGGTCGATCTCCGGTTTGGCCCGGTGTATCGCGTAAGAAAAGAGATTGGCCGTAATATCCTTTACAAGCAGGCCGTCGAAAAGTTTGTGCTTATTTGCACGGTCCGGTTCCGGAAAAAAGGTGCTGCCATCGAAAACGTCATCTGCCAGCTGCTTTACCTGGTGATCAGGTACGCCGGGCCTCAGATAGAAGTGACCTGGCAAAAAATCTGCCGCCCTGTTGTGTGCGGAGTGAAAAGGCTCGAATAAAAATCGGTATTTACGCTTTGCACGCATCAGGTCGCAAAGCCAGGTGGTTCCGCTGCGGCCCGAGCCAAGTATCCAAACGGGGTGTTTAAACCTTCCAAGCAGAGTGCTGAAATGTATAAAAGTTTGATTGGATGGACGCAGAAAATGTTTCAGGCGCTGCAGTTTATCCATTTGAGTTGTTGGCTACCCCATCTTCTCGATATTACGAAGCAGATGGTGGAGGTGCGATTCCAGCGTATCATAAGGCCTGTATCCTTTCGACATCATCCCGGTATCATCGCCAATTTCGAGTAGAAGGGTTGGGAATGCGGATGCATTTTGATCCTGAACCCATTGAAACTGCTCCCTGGTTCTTTCCCGGATTTCTTCGCTGTTGTAAAGCTCAAGAAAAGACTCCACCGTTACGTCATAATCAGAAATGAGTTCGATGAATGTTTCGGAATGGTTCAGATTTTTACCCTCATGAAACAGGGCTTCCTGGAGTTTCCCTGCGAAATCGAGAGCGTGTTCAGGTGCAAGGGTATTGATAGTGGTTTGGGCAATACAGGCCGGTTCAGAATCATAAAAATAGCTTCCCTCTTCAACCAGGAGACGGAAATTTTGACCAAATGAAACCCCGGTTATTTTTTCAACCTGCTCCAGGGAATGTTTGATGGCTGAGTATCCCTCTTCAATGGTTTCAGCATTTTCATCGATGGCCAGGCCACCGGGAATAACCCTGATATTGAGACGGTTTTCAAACCGCTTCTGGAGCTTCCCCATAACGGGGTGAAACCCGTAACACCATCTGCATAGGGGGTCGTATACGTAAATGAGGGTGACATTATTACTCATAATTCCCAGGCGGTTTTATCCTTAGGTCAATTTTGGAAGGTGCTTCCTCAATTTCTGCGCTTAATTCTGCAAGGCGTTCACCCGCCTCTTTAATGGGTATGGATACTGCACTGGCTCCAGCTTTTTGCATAATCTCTGCTTCTTCCTCGCGCATGGTGAGAACATATATTAAGCCTTCAAAACCCACCGCACGCAGGGTTTTTGTCGCGTTCTCTTTTACTTCCTGGTTACCCATTGCGATCATAACGGATTTGATATTGTTGAGGTCAATATTTGTCCAAAGATCTGTATCCTGTATATCACCGTAAACAACCCTCCGGCCGGATTCAAGGTTTCGCTCAATTCTGTCGGGATCGATATCCATTCCAACTACAGGCTTACCCTGTTCCTTGAGTTTGTCGTATGCGGCCCGGCCGGCATTGCCCATTCCTACAATCAGAAATTCGGCTGACCCAAGAGAAACCGTCTGATGTTCGGGATGTCTGCCTTCGCGCTCAAACTTAAGGAGAAAATCCTGCCACTTCTTCCAAATCTTCTCTTCATTAATGGCAATAGGTGCGTTTATTGCATAGGAGATCGCTGTAATTAACCCCAGGATTACGATGACTTGGTCAGGAATATATCCATTTTGGCTGGCTACAATCCCGGCGATTAACGTAAATTCGCTATAAGCCATTAAAGAAATCGATGCAAGAAACCCTGTACGTGCCCGAAATTTGAATGCCATAAAAAAGACATAGAACAGGGCTGCTTTTACGGGTAGAATAAGAAGGATGATTGTAATAAAGTAGTAATCAGAAGCCAATGGGAATCCTGTGAGGCCCACATCAAGGAAAAAGCCGACCAGGAACGCCTCCTTTACGCCCCACATTTTTTTCCCGATCTGATCGGCCCGTTCATCGGAAGCCAGAAGCATACCGGCTGCAAGGGCACCGAGTTCGCCGGAGAGATTGAAAAATTCGAAAAATGCAGCCCCGCCAAGAGCAAGGGCCAGGCCAAAAAGCATCCATACCTCGTCATCACGGATTATTCCCAGCAGCTTGATGAAGAGCGGCCGAAACAAGGGGAGGGCAAAAACGGAAAGTGCCCAAAGTGAGGGAGCCGCGCCTCCTGTGTATGCGATAATACCGATGGCGACCAGGTCCTGGATAATCAAAATTCCGATCGCAGCCCTTCCATAAAGTGCTCCAAGCTCGTTTCGCCGCTCAAGGTTCTTTGCCGTTAAAACAGTACTGGAAAAGCCAAGCGTAACAGAGATAATGATGGCCGCTTCCAGCCCATAACCGAAAAAGAGGGATATGGGAGTGAAAATGGCAGTGGAAATCGCCAAGTGAGCCAACCCAATGCCAAGAATATCATACCGCAAAATGTTTTTCAAGCGAATGTGGAGCCCGACGGTAAACAGCAAAAACAGGACCCCCAGATGCGAAATTTCATGCAGCATTTCACCGCTTTCGTAACCGAAGAGAGCAAGGGTTAACCCGGCGGCCAAATAACCTACCAACGGGGGGAGGTGAATTCTTGAGGCAGCAAATCCGAAAAGAAATGCAACTCCGATCCAGATTATGTCCATAGAGAGTGTTTAGATTACGTATTGTAAAAGTTCAGAGTGCCAAATATAAGAATAGTTAATCGCTTATGGCGGAGTTAATTATTTTTTGGGCCTCTTCTATTTCATCTTCGTTCACAGTGTGACCCAATCCAGGATATATTTTCTTGGTGACCTCTGCGCCCAGATGGTTTAAAACGGATTCTGTTTCATCCACCCTCTCTTTTGGAATGTGCGGATCTATATTGCTGCATCCCAAAAATACCGGGGTTCCATTGAGTGAACCGCTATAGTTGTCTGACGAAACCTCATCACCAATTAAACCTCCGCTTAGTGCAATTAATCCACCATATTTTGCGGGATGGCGGGCTATAAACTCTGAAGCCAGGCATGCTCCCTGCGAAAATCCGAGAAATAAAATTTTTTCTTTTGAAATACCTTTCGACTCAAGTCCGACAGTGATATCAAAAATGGCCTGCAGCCCCGAAGAGAGTCCCGGTTCATTTCGTTCGGTTGGTGCCAAAAATGAATATGGATACCACTGAAACTGATAAGCCTGAGGAGCCGCAACATGTAATCCATCGCTCTTAAATTCGTTCGATAGCGTAATAATGCTCTCCGCAGTAGCACCGCGTCCATGAACCATAATGATGGCTGCCCGGGCCTCGCCTGGTTCCGTACCTGCGTAAACCACGTTGCTATCCTGGTGCGGACCTGTGAAGGGATCCTCTTTAGAAGCTCTGAACATATCGTTTTTTTTATAGTTAAATTTATTGACTTTGTGACTGGCTGCTACAGCTCAGGAAGCTGTTTTTCAATCTCCTCCCTGTGCTTCTCGTACCACGCGGGCAGCTGAAGCTTTTCTCCAAGACGTTCGAGTTCCTCATCTTTGGTGAACCCGGGAATATCAGTAGCGATTTCAAAAAGCACGCCGCCATGCTCACGAAAGTAGATGGACCTGAAATAATCCCGGTTTTGCACCGGTGTAACCTGAAAGCCCAACTTAATAAGTTTTTCCCGCCACAGCTGCTGGACTTCATCGTCAGGAACCCGGAATGCAACATGATGGATTGAACCGCGGCCAAACCGGCCGGATAACTTCGGATTATTTTCCAGATATACGTAGCGTCCAAGTCCGTTTTCCGGTTGCGAAGAGTAGCGAATTAAAAAATCATCAGATTCTTCCCTGTTCCATCCAAACTCCTTCAGTAGCTCGCCGGTTCTACCCGTGTCTGCCAGCGTTAGTGTAGTGCCGTAAAATCCGCGGATGGCGTGCTCATCCGGAACGCTGCCAAATCCCCGGGTTTCAATTTTTGCAGCAGTCGCATCCTCAACCAGCGATATTGCCATGCCATCGTTATCTGTAAGGGAGAGCATCTCTTCACCGAACCGTCCCGTCTTTTCATCCGCTTTAATACGTAACTGGCTAAAGCGATCTGCCCAGAACCCGATAGAGCCCGGTGGAATTGCGTACTGTACCTCGGTTGCTTCACCCGCAGACGGACTGCCCTGAACAACGTGCTGCCAAGGGAAAAAGGTAATGGAACTCCCCGGCGTGGCGTTATAATTGCCGTAATAGAGATGGTAGGTTGACGGATCATCAAAGTTCACCGTTTTTTTTGTAAAACGCAGGCCCAGGATCTTATGATAAAAGTTATAGTTTTCCTTTGGCGGCCCCGATACTGCGGTGATGTGATGGAGTCCTTCAATTTTTGTTGACATGGAACAGTTGATTGATTTTCGGTTGTGTATAAGATACAAAACTCAGAACAAAATAGTTTAATATTAAACTAAATGAGTTCATAAAAATAAAACCCGGCCTGAAGTGAACCGGGTTTCGGGTAACAACTTATTATTAATTTTTATTATAAATGAGGCCGCTCAGGGGCCAGTTCCCAGTGTTCGGGCGATCTCCAGAGGCTGGAGTGAAGTAATTCCCTCATAAACAGGAACTCTTTCGGCAGTTTGTCATACAGTTTGCTGAACAGCTCTTCGTGGCTCAGAACTTCTCTTTTCCACGCTTCACGATCTACAGACATAAGCTTCTGAAAGTCTTCCCGCTTGAAGTTTTCCATGCCTCTCCAGTCCATATCTTCGTAGCGCGGCATCCAGCCAAGCGGGCTTTCCACGGCAAAAGCCTTCCCGTTAACACGCTCAACGATCCATTTAAGTACGCGCATATTTTGTCCGAAACCGGGCCACAGGAATTTTCCCTCTTCGTTTTTGCGGAACCAGTTTACAGAGAAAATTCTGGGTGCATTAGGAAGGGTACGGCCCAACTGCAGCCAGTGGTTGAAATAATCGGCCATGTGATAGCCCGAAAACGGTAGCATGGCAAAAGGATCCCGGCGCACTGCGCCAATATCACCAAACGCGGCAGCAGTCATTTCTGACCCCATGGTAGCGGCAGCATAAACCCCAAAGTTCCAGTTAAAGGATTGGTAAACAAGCGGAACCATAGTGCTGCGCCTGCCTCCAAAAATAAACGCTTTGACCGGTACTCCGGCGGGATCTTCCCATTTATCATCTAGGCTGGGACAGTTAATGGCAGGGGCAGTAAATCGTGCATTCGGGTGAGCCACGGTCTGGCCGGATTCGGGATCGTGTACTTTTCGTTTCCAGTTCATGGTACCTTCCGGGCAGTCGTGCCCGATATCTTCCCACCAAACATCGCCGTCAGGGGTCACACCAACATTGGTAAAGATGGAATCCTTGGAAATACTTTCCATCGCATTTGGGTTGGTTTTGTAATTGGTACCGGGTGCCACACCAAAGTAACCAGCTTCGGGGTTGATAGCGTTTAACTGTCCGGTTTCATCTTTTTTTATCCAGGCAATGTCATCTCCAACGGTGGTGACTTTCCATCCGTCTATACCTTTCGGGGGTATCATCATTGCAAAGTTTGTTTTGCCGCAGGCACTCGGAAAAGCTGCGGCGATATATGTTTTCTCTTTTCCCGGAGACTCGACACCTAAAATAAGCATATGCTCGGCCAGCCAGCCCTCATCACGAGCCATGGTAGATGCAATTCGCAATGCAAGACACTTTTTGCCCAACAGTGCGTTTCCGCCATATCCCGATCCGTATGATATAATGGATCTCTCCTCGGGGAAGTGGCAGATGTATTTGGTATCGGGGTTGCATGGCCAGGGTACGTCTTCTTCACCGGGTTCAAGCGGTGCGCCAACCGAATGCAGGCACTTTATAAAATCTCCGTTTGCAAGCACGTCCAGCACAGACTGTCCCATGCGTGTCATAATTCTCATGTTGGCAACAACATATGGAGAATCTGTAATTTCAACTCCGATTTTTGATATTGGTGAACCCAGAGGGCCCATGCTGAAAGGTATCACATACATGGTTCGTCCTTTCATCGAACCGTCGAAAAGTTTTTTAAGCTTTTTCTTCATTATTTTCGGGTCTTCCCAATTATTTGTGGGGCCCGCATCACTCTTTCTTAAACTGTTGATATAGGTTCTGTCTTCAACTCGTGCCACATCGGAAGGGTCGGAAAAAGCTGCATAGCTGTTTGGCCTTTTTTCAGGGTTCAGGCGAATAAAAGTTCCCGACTCTACCATTTCCTGGCAAAGACGGTCATACTCTTCTTGTGAACCATTACACCAAACAACTTCATCGGGTTTTGCAAGTTCAGCTGATTCTTCAATCCATTTGAGTAGTTCTTTATTTTTGGTAGGTGCTGTATTCGTCATGATTTTTAAATTTAGGTTAAAGGGTAGCTCTCTTTATTTATCTCTTATTAAAAATATATCTCATTTTAGATATTTATACCTAAATTTCTGCAGCTAAACAGTTGAAATTCCCGTCAATTTCTGCTATTAAATCTGATCTTATTGAATTATTTAAAATCAATAAGATCAATTGGTTAATATTTTTTATTTAAAAAATAACGCTTCTTCAGCATGGGCAATGAATTTGAGATCTTAAGCTCTTTCTACTCATTAATAATGAGTAGATATAGTATCGGTGATGCGAGATGATCATTTTCTGTATTTTGCCTTCTGAAGCAAGCAGTCATCAGTTGGATATCTTTAAGAATTGCCTGACAGAGAACAGTGATATGAAGAAAAAAAAGTTTAAAAATCTGGGAATTGCCCTGGGTGGCGGAGCTGCACACGTAGGCATAATAAAAGCATTGCTGGAGAAGGGAGATCGTCCGGCCGCCATAACAGGCACGAGTATTGGAGCGTTTGTCGCCGCTCATATTGCTTTCGGTACATCTATAGGTGAGCTTGAGGAAATTGCCCTCGAACTGGACTGGCTGGACGTAACTTCATTTAAATTGTCAAAAATGGGACTGCTCACCAATGAAAGTCTTGGCAATAAAATATTGGATACGCTTGGCAAGGTTGATATAGAGGATGCAGATATTCCCCTATGTGTAATTTCAACCGATATTACTTCAGGTAAAAGAGTGGAGCTATCTAAGGGTCCGCTGTATAAAGCAGTGATGGCCAGTTCGTGTTTGCCGGGGATTTTTGCTCCCGTAGAGTGGGATAATATGCTTCTGGTTGATGGGTTTCTGTGTGAAAACGTACCCGTAAGCCCGCTGAAAAAAATGGGTGCCGAAGATATCGTGGCGGTTGATTTAACAACCAACAGGGAGTACAAGCGGCCCGATGATATTATCGACGTACTTTCAAATACCTTTGATATCGGGCTGAACAATATGATACGTCAGCAGATCAGGGAAAATGATGTGAAGTGGATACAGCCCAGCCTTAGTGCCTACAACAGGGCAGATACCAGTCAGACAAAAAAACTGATCGAAGAAGGATACAATGCTGCTAAAAAAACGCTCGCAGACTGGTAACCAGAGGTTTGCGTAATTCCTACTGTTCCACGGTTACAAAGCGCGCAATGACAGGCAGGTGGTCGCTGATCGTTCTCATCGTTTCAGGATCAAACGGCATCAACACTTCGGCGGAACCCGGTACCAGATCTTCATTCATTTGCCGGTTGGGAAGAATGTGATCCAGCTGGCGCTCGGGTTCATCAGAGGTGTGTGTAAACGAATCAACACCTGCAAGCGGATCAATAAACTGCAGAGACTCGCCGTTGCCAAGAAGGTGCAGAAACTCTCGGTCGCCGGGTAAAATATTGAGATCACCTGCGATTAAAATACGTTTTTCAGGATGGATAGCTGTGAGATACTGAAAGTGATCTTTCAGCAGATCAATCTGCCCGATCCTCCAGTTTTCATTACGTTCGCCGCGTCCGGCTTTCAGGTGCAGGCCGGTGAGAAGAAAACTGTATTGCGGATTCACAATCACGTCTACGGAAAGCATTCGGTTGTTGGTAAAATTTTGTCGCTCTGTTAATCCATTATCATCCTCTTCGCCCAAAATGTAGGAGTCGGGGTTGGCGTAGCTGTAGAGAAGTCCCAGCGGTATCCGGCTCATAACCACCACGTTCATGTACCAATCATTACTTTCCCGGCTGGTAAAGTAGCGGTAATTGAGTTCCGGAAAGTAAGCTTCAGCAAGTGCCTGCACGTATGCTGCACTTTCAGCCTCCTGCAAAACAATAATGTCGGCATCCATTTGCTTTATGGCGTCTGCAAGAAGCTCTCTGCGCTCATCCATGTTTTCGGGCGGATTATTTTCGCGTGCATTATCGATATAAGGGCTGTCGTGCTCATCAACAAAATGTTCAATATTCCAGGTAACTACAGAAATGGTGTCGTGAGCAGAGGCATCGTACCATGTGGGTACGGCTATCGATTCCCAGGCTGCAACATCGGGTGCTGTTTGTGTCAGGCGATCAGAAGTTGAGCAGGAGGCAAAAAACAGTGCGAATATGACTAAAAGAGAGTTTCGAAGACGATTCATAGAGAGTTTTTAAAAGTTCAGAATAAAATCAGCTGTAAGGAAGATTGATGAATTAAAATAAGCATAAACTTTTCGACGGACACCCCCATTGGGTAAAAAAGACCACCACCCGTTTTGTCCTCCAGATGTGGGGAATTTTACAGCAAAGTTTTAGAAATTTATCAATGCAAAAAATCATGGGTAAGGGAAGGGTAAATTAGTGGAGCAACGTCCAATTTCATGAAGTGTGTTGAATAAATCGTATCTTTTTTGATTGACTCAACCGAAGCTATCAAAGATAGATGAACATATTTACCATTATTATTCTGGCCGCTATTTTAATCGATTTTGTGCTGGAAATTGTATCAAACCGACTGAACCTGAAAGCACTTACCAAACAGCTTCCGGATGAATTTGAAGGTGTTTATGATGAAGAGACCTATGCAAAATCACAGGAATACACCCGGGTAAATACGAAATTCGGATTCATTACCGGCACATTTAACCTGGTTTTGCTCCTTGTTTTCTGGTTTGCGGGCGGATTTAACTGGCTCGATCAGTGGGCACGAAGCTTCGATTTTGGCGTGGTCGGTACGGGCCTCATCTTTATAGGTGCCCTGGTTGTTGCAAAAATGATCATCACCATGCCCTTCAGTATATACTCCACATTTTTGATTGAGGAGCGATTCGGGTTCAACAAAACCACCGCCAGGACGTTTATTCTGGATAGGCTTAAAGGCATTTTACTTACCGTTTTGATAGGCGGGCCGCTGCTCGCGGGAATCATCGCTTTTTTCGCATACGGCGGACAGTGGGCGTGGCTCTATGCCTGGATTGCGGTTACCGCTTTTTCTCTTTTGATGCAGTACATCGCGCCGACATGGATTATGCCGCTCTTTAATAAATTTGAGCCGCTGGAGGATGGCGAACTGCGCCGGGCAATAGAAAATTACGCTGATAAGGTAGATTTTCCCCTCCAGGGTATTTATGTGATTGACGGCTCAAAGCGTTCCGCAAAATCGAACGCGTTTTTTACCGGTTTTGGTAAAAACAAGCGAATTGCACTCTACGACACACTTATTGAAAATCATACCACAGAAGAGCTGGTTGCCGTTCTGGCGCATGAAATAGGCCACTATAAAAAGAAACACATCGTAAAAAACATGGCTATTTCTATTTTACAAACCGGCATTATGTTTGGTCTGTTGTCGGTATTTCTGCAGGTACCGGCTCTGTTTGATGCGTTTTATATGGACCAAATGAGCGTATACGCCGGGCTGCTGTTTTTCGGCCTCCTCTATTCGCCTGTGGAAACGCTGATTGGCCTAGGCATGCAGATTTTGAGCCGTAAGCATGAATATGAAGCAGATGAATTCGCTGCCAAAACCATCAGCGAAAAAGAGGAGATGGTAAACGTGCTGAAGAAACTGTCGAAAGATAATCTCAGTAACCTCACACCCCATCCGTTCTATGTGTTTTTAAACTATTCGCACCCGCCGGCGCTTAGCAGGATTGAGGCGATTCGAAGCATATAATCAGCGATTCAGATAATCTCGGCACTGCAATAAACCAGGCCGCAATTGAGATAAATCACAAAATTTATTCGATAATTGCGCACAGTTTCATTAATTAGATAGTACGATGAAATTCAATTCATCACTGTATTCATCACAATGAATCGAGTATGCCTGCTATGTCTTTCAGCGAAAATGAGATTAGATATTTAAAACTTCTTTCCAAGCAGTACCCGTCTATTCGATCTGCATCAACCGAAATCATCAACCTCAGCGCGATAATGGAGCTCCCAAAAGGTACGGAGCACTACGTCTCTGACATTCACGGTGAGTACGAACCGTTTATTCACGTTCTCAGAAACGGGTCGGGGTCCATCAAGCGAAAAATTGATGAAGTTTTTGACTACATGCTGGATGAGCATGAGAAGAGAGTACTTGCCACCATTATCTATTACCCCGAGCAGAAAATCCCAATGGTTTTTAAAAATGTGGAGAACCCTTCGGAGTGGTACCGAAAAATTTTGTTTCAGCTGATTAAATTATGCAGGGTCTTTTCATCAAAGTATACCCGAAGCCGCGTGCGAAAAACACTGCCGGAGGATTTTAACTACATTATTGAAGAACTGTTGCACGAGCAGGAGAGCAGGAAAAACAGACAGGAGTATTACAGCAGTATCATCAACACCATTATTGAAACAGGGAGAGCCGAAGCGTTTATCATCGCCATGGCGCACCTGATACAGCGGCTTACCATTGCCCGCCTTCACATTATCGGGGATGTGTACGACAGGGGACCGGGCGCTCATATTATTATGGATCGCCTGCTTGACCATCATTCGGTCGATTTTCAGTGGGGAAACCACGACATCGTTTGGATGGGTGCTGCTGCGGGAAGCTCGGCCTGTATTGCCAACGTTATTCGCGTTTCACTTCGATATGCCAATATGGAGACGCTGGAAAACGGATATGCCATAAGCATGATGCCGCTGATGTCACTCGCAGTAGAGGTGTATGGTGACGATCCCTGTACTCAATTTATTCCCAGGAACGCGACCGAAGAGTTTACGGAAAACGAGCAGCTTTTGATGGCTCGCATGCATAAGGCGATTTCGGTGATTCAGCTGAAAGTGGAGGGCCAGATTATACAGCGCAGGCCCCAGTTTCAGATGGAAGACCGGCTGCTTCTTGATAAAATCAATTATGATGAGGGTACTGTGCAAATCGGAAACAAATCGTACCCGCTAAACGATACTCTGTTTCCCACAATCGATCCTGATAATCCGTATGAACTCACGGAGTATGAGGAAACGGTAATGAATAAAATCTGCCTCTCATTCAGAAACAGTGAACGGCTGCAGGAGCATGTGCGCCTGCTCTTTTCGAAAGGGGGTATGTACCTTGTTCACAACAACAATCTGCTCTATCACGGCTGTATTCCCATGACAAAAAACGGTAAAATGCGCCATTTCCGGTTTGACGATACCGATCACGGGCCAAAAGCTTTTATGGACCGGCTCGAGCGGCTGGCACGCCAGGGTTATTTTGCCAAAGATAATCCCGAAAAGAAGCAGTACGGAATGGATACCATGTGGTATCTCTGGAGCGGAGCGCAGTCGCCCCTGTTTGGCAAGGATAAAATGGCAACATTTGAACGCTATTTTATTGATGATGTGGAGACCCATACCGAGCATATGAATCCTTACTACGACTACCGTACGAATCAAAAAGTAATGGAGGAAATTCTTGAAGAGTTTGGAGTGGATCCCGCAAAAGGCCATGTGATAAACGGGCATGTTCCCGTAAAGGTGAAAAAAGGGGAGAGTCCCGTAAAAGCGGGCGGCAAGCTGATCGTTATCGACGGCGGATTTGCCAAAGCGTACCAGGCAAAAACGGGCATTGCGGGCTATACGCTAATTTTTAATTCATACGGATTGCTGCTTACGGCCCATCAGTCGTTTGAGTCGACCCAGGAAGCGATCGAAAAAGAGGAGGACATTCACTCCACTACAAAAATACTTGAACAGGCGAGCGAACCGATCCGCGTGAAAGACTTGGATAGCGGCAGAAAGATTCAGCGCCGCATCGATGATCTGAAAAATTTGATGAAGGCATACCGTTCAGGCCTTATTAACGAAGCCTGAAATGTTCGGCAATGCATTCAGATCAGCTCTTTTTACTGTTCAGAAATCTATCCACCCGGCGAAGGTGTTGCGCATTCTCCCAAAATCTGCTAAACGGATCGATCTCATCTTCGGCCGAACGGATATCACTCTTTTTAATGTATTCGATAAACGCCCGGTCGTTAAGGGTTAGGGATAGCTTGAGATCTTCCAGTTTGTCTTGATATACATTTTCCCCGAACACGTCCTGAAGAAAGCCAGCTTTCAGAGCCGTTTCTGCGGTAACAACCTTCTGGCTTGCAAGCCAGTATTGTGCCGTATGTTTACCAACGGCTTCTTTCAGGCTGGTCATTCCTCCCCAGCCCGGCGGCAGGTAGAATTTCCCCTGGGTAAAACCAATTTTGGCAGATGAAGACGCTACCCGAAAATCAAAAGCGAGAGAAATCTCCCACCCGCCGCCATACGTGTGGCCATTGAGGGCGGCGAGCGACCAGCAGGATAAATTCCTGATGCGGTCGATAATTTTCATCATTCGAAGGGTCATGGTTTTTGCGCCGGATGCATCCTTAATCTGATGAAATTCGCGCAGGTCTCCGCCAGAAATAAAACTGCTGCCGCTTCCGGTGAAGATAAAAAGCCTGAGTTCAGAATCGTTTTCGACGTCGGTAAGCAGGTCTTCAAGCATATCCATCACATCAAAATTGATAGCGTTGCGGGCGCCGGGGCGGTCAACTGTTGCGGTAAGAGTGTAAGCCTCTTTTTTAGTCTTCAGACTCATAACTTATTTTTTGGCGTGATGGGAGCGGATACCGGCTTCTTTACAGATTTAAGCAGCCATTCCAGGTAATCGGCATTCCCTTCCTGTTCGGCCAGATTAAAGCTGATGATACAGGGAACTTCGTACGAGTGCAGCTCCTTTACCCGGTCTGTTAAGGCTGGTAAATTGTTGTAGGTGCTCTTAAGCAGCAGTATGCATTCGCGGTCTGTTTCAATATTGCCTTTCCATCGGTATATCGATTCCATTCCGTCCAGAATATTTGCACAGGCAGCAAGCTCCTCTTTTACGATAGTTTCACCAATAGATTTCGCTTCATTCCGGTCTTTGGTGGTTACATAAACAAGGCGAAGATTTCTAAACATGGCTAAGGTGGTTTTTTGTTTTGTCGGGTATTGAATTTAAAATGTTGCGCTGCCTGTAAGGTATTTTTAAGCGCGTAAAAATTAAAGGAAATCAGGTCAGTTTCTTTAAAATATCGGAAAAAAATGGTTGTTGGAGAATTGGAAAATGATTGTAATCGTACCGGTGTTGAATTGGCTGAATAAAAGCCGTAATTTGATAGGCTCCGATTCAAAGTATGAATTGGGTGATGCGAGAGTGGCGGAATTGGTAGACGCGCTAGATTTAGGATCTAGTACCTTTACCGGTGTGGGGGTTCGAGTCCCCCCTCTCGTACCAATCTGTTTTAAATTATACAGCAAACTTAAAAAGACAACAAGTGGAACTATCTGTACAGGAGCTCTCCTCCGTAGACAAAGAGATCACGATTAAAGCTAACCGAGAGGATCTCTCTTCAAAATTCGATAAGGCGTACAAAAAATATAAATCTCAAATTCAAATGCCAGGCTTTCGTCCGGGCAGAGTGCCTCTGGGGCTCATAAAAAAGAGGTTTGGAAAAGAGATTGAGCTCGAAGAGATCAACAATTACGTGCAGGAAGTGTATGAAAAGGAGATTGTGCCCGAGCACGAACCGGTGGGCGAAACCGAAATGGTAGACTTGAGCTGGGAAAACGACGAGCTCGAAGTGGTGTTTAAGGTTGGAGCCAAGCCGGAATTTGAACTTGCTGAGCTCGAATCGATCAATGTCGACAAGATGGTTCACGACGTTACCGACGAGGAAGTGGAAGAGGAGATTGAACGAACACTCGAGCGACAGGGTAACTGGGAAGAGACGGAAGATAAAATTACGGAAGAGTGCCGCGTTACGGTTGATGCCGTAAGCCTTGATGAAGATGGAAACCCTATTGAAGGCGAAATGGATGAAGACCAGAAACTGGATCTTCGTCAGGATGCGGCAAAAGAGTTTCGTGAAAATCTGGTTGGAAAGTCGGTGGGTGATAAGGTGAAGATGGAGCTTGGTGAAGATGAAGAGCTCGATCGCTTCGAAATGCACATCAAAAAAGTGGAAGTGATGAAGCAGCCGGAGCTTACAGACGAATTTGCCAAGGAGGCTTCAAATGGTGAAGCAAATAACGTAGATGAGTTTCGCAGCTATATCAAAAGCAAAATGCAGGAGTATTACGACCAGTCTGCAGATGATATGTTTAAACAGGATGCGATTGACGCCCTGACGGAAGCCCACGATGTGGAAGTTCCCGAGGTGATGAAAAAGCAGATTCTGAATCAGTATGTGGATTACGCCAAACAGCAGAGCGGCGGAGAGCTTCCTGCAGATTTTGATGAGGAAGCCTACAAAGAGCGGATGGATGAGCAGGCAGTTCGCGAGGGCAAGTGGGCTTTTATCAGCCAGAAACTTCAGGAAAAATTTGATGATATTGAGATCAAGCCTGAGGATATTGATGAGCACATTGCGATTGAGGCAGCAAAATATGGAGCCACAACAGATCAGCTGAAAGGCTATTACGCACAGAACCCGAGTATGCTCGAGAATCTGAGAAACAGCATCAGGGAAGGAAAGGTGTTTGATAAGCTGGCCGATATTGTTGAAATCAACGAACTCTCAAAAGAGGATTTTCGTAAGAAGAGAGAAGAACAAGACAAAGAAGACGAACAAGAAACTAAATAACTAAGAGTTATGACGTATAAACAACCCCTTTTCGAAATTCCTGAATTTGATGGCGCTTCACAGGTTCAAAACAACCTGATTCCCATGGTAGTGGAAACAACCAACCGTGGAGAACGCGCTTACGATATTTATTCGAGACTTCTCAAAGACCGAATTGTAATTCTCGGTACACCCGTGAATGATGCTGTGGCGAGTACCATTGTGGCTCAGCTGCTCTTTTTAGAATCGCAGGACGCCGAAAAAGATATCCACCTGTATATCAACAGCCCCGGCGGAGTTGTTTCTGCAGGTATGGCTATTTACGATACCATGCAGTATGTAAAATGTGACGTATCCACAACGTGTGTGGGTATGGCCGCCTCAATGGGTGCCGTTCTGTTAACTGCCGGCGCAAAAGGCAAGCGCCATGCTCTCCCGCACTCCCGTGTAATGATTCACCAGCCTTTAGGCGGTGTGCGAGGCCAGGCAAGTGATATTGAAATTGAAGCCCAGGAAATTCTGCGGCTCAAAAAAGAGCTAAGTGAAATTCTGGCCCATCATTCCGGCACCGATATCGAAAAAGTAGTTGAGGATTCTGACCGAAATAAATGGATGACTGCCGATGAAGCCAAAGATTACGGCCTGATCGATAAAGTGATGCGGCGCGAGAAATAATTTTGATTCCTGAGCACAGATTTTCAACTTATATGAATATCTGTGAATTGCTTTTTTAAGAGAAATAAAGTTTCTGATGAATAATAAAAATAACTCCGACACGGTAAAATGCTCATTTTGTGGCCGCGAAAGCCAGGAAGTAAGCTCAATGGTTGCGGGCCCTGATGTTTATATTTGTAACCACTGTGTTGAAGACGCTTCAAGTATAATACAGAGCGACCTCTCTTCACTTGCCAAACGAAGAGAGAAGCAGTATAAGCCAATGCTTAAACCGGTTGAAATTAAAAACCGGCTCGATGAGTATGTTATTGGTCAGGATGATGCAAAAAAAGCCCTCTCTGTTGCCGTTTATAATCACTATAAGCGAATTTCGAATTTGTCGGAAATTGGCGGTGACGGCACAAAAATTGAAAAAAGTAATATCGCGCTGCTGGGTCCCACAGGTTCCGGTAAAACACTGCTTGCGCGTACTCTTGCCGACATCATTGATGTTCCGATAACCATTGCAGACGCCACTGTTCTCACCGAGGCAGGTTACGTTGGCGAAGATGTGGAGAGCATTCTCAGCAATCTTTTACAGGCGGCTGATTATGATGTGGAGCGGGCCAAACGCGGAATTGTTTATATCGATGAGATCGACAAAGTGTCTCGAAAAAGCGATAACCCATCCATCACCAGAGATGTGTCCGGTGAGGGTGTACAGCAGGCGCTGCTTAAAATTCTGGAAGGAACAACTGCAAATATTCCTCCCAAGGGCGGGCGAAAACACCCGGAGCAGAGCTTTATACAGCTTGATACTTCGGATATCCTGTTTGTTTGCGGGGGAGCATTTAGCGGACTCGAAGAGATTATTGCCAAACGCCTGTCGGTAAGTTCCATGGGATTCCACTCCTCCGATCAGGTTAAGTTTGATAAAAAAGATCCCAAGATATTTACACACGTTGAGCCTGAAGACCTTCAGGCATTTGGACTCATACCTGAATTAATCGGCAGGCTGCCCATTATCTGTGGCCTTGAAGAACTTACCACAGAGGCAATGATTGAGATTCTTGTAAAGCCTAAAAATGCCATCACAAAGCAGTACCAAAAGCTTTTTGAGATGGAAGGGGTGGAACTTGATTTTGAAGAAGATGCTCTTGAGGCGATTGTTGAAAGGGCACGGGAAAGAAAAACGGGAGCACGGGGGTTGCGCTCTATCCTCGAAGATGCCATGCTCGAAATTATGTTTGTGATACCCTCTATGAAAAATGTGTCGCGCTGTACCATTACCAGAGACACCATTGAGAAAAAAGCTCCTCCAATTTATGAGAAAAGGAAAGTGTCTGCCTAAACAGACGGGCTGATGCTGTACTATTTGAAGGAGTAAATTCGTATCATAAACAGACTGGTTTTACGTTTTAAACTACCAAGCTTCCAGGAAGTACCTTGTTTCGTTCGTTAATCCGGCTGCCAATATGAAATTTTTACTCCCTTCGAGCCGTATCAAAATTATTCTGGTAACACTTCTGATCCTGCTTGCCGGAGCTTCGTTTATCTATAATCAGGTACTAATAAACCGGATTATGGAGCAGGAAAGGAAAAACGTACAGCTTTGGGCAAAAGCATTTGAGCACACCTACTCACCTATTCAAAGCAGGGTTAGCGGCAATTTAAATATGGTTGCCGGAGAACTTCAGAACAACCCAAACGTGCCCGACAGCCTTCGCCGAATTATCCTGGAAACCGAAAATCTGGCAATCACGAACGACTTTGTACAGAAAGAGATCATTCGGCCCGAGAACCTCTTTAATATTCCCGTAATTCTTGCGGATGAGTCGGGATTTGTGCTTGGCAGCCGATTTATTGGAAACGAAAACAGAAACGTTGACAAGCTTATAGGTGAATTTGCTGAACTTCATGAGCCCATCATTATTGAATATGGTGATGAAGATAAGCCGCTTATTAATTACGTCTATTACGGAGAAAGCCCCACCATTCGGTATCTTCGATTCTTTCCCTACGTTCAGTTTGGCATTCTGGCACTGCTGCTGGGTATCGGGTATACCACATATAAAAGTATCAAGAAATCGGAGCAGTCGAATTTATGGGTGGGTATGACAAAAGAGGCGGCTCATCAGCTGGGAACTCCACTTTCGAGTATTTATGGGTGGCTGCAGCTGCTAAAGGATAAGAACCAGAACGATGACGATACACTCTCCATTACTTACGAAATCGAAAATGACGTAACCAGGTTAAAAGGAATTGCGGAGAGGTTTAATAAAATTGGATCACAACCTGAACTGAATCCGCTGAATCTCGAATCCATTGTTGATGACGTGGTGACCTATATGGAGCGCCGGCTGCCGCAGCTTGGCAAGCATATAGAAGTACGCAAGGATGTAAGGGAAACATCCAAAGTTGATATCAATTCAGAGCTTTTTAAATGGGCTATTGAAAACCTGATAAAAAACGCGATGGACGCAATCAGAGAAAAAGAAGATGATCAGTTTTTGGCGATCAGGGTATGGCAGGAGGCTGATTATGTTATGGTTGAAGTACAAGATTCGGGTACAGGCATCGAAAAAAAGAACATCAGGGAAATTTTTAAACCGGGATTTAGTACAAAAAAAAGGGGCTGGGGACTGGGGCTTAGCCTCACACGAAGAATTATTGAAGACTATCATAAGGGCAAGCTGTACGTACATCACACTGAAATAGGGAAGGGCACAGCCATACGAATAGAATTGCCGATCTCTGTGTAAACGGAATTCAGAAATCAGTTATCCGTTTCTTTCCACTATCCACTAAAGAAAAAAATGCGGCGCTAACACCTTAATCTCCTGCGTACCCTCTTTTTTCGGCGTAGTCCATTAGCTGGGCTTTCAGTAAATTTCTTCCACGATGAAGACGGGACCGAATCGTGCCGATGGGAACATCGAGCATATTGGCGATCTCTTCATACGTAAAATCTTCAACATCGCAGAGAAGTACAACGGTTCTGAAATCTTCGGGGATGCTGTTTAGGGCTTTTGAAAGGTCGTCATCAATCAATTCCCGAAACATTTTATCTTCGAGGTCGGATGTTTCTGTGCGTTCTGCACGAATCGACTCGTAGAATGAGGCGACTTCATCGTAATCTACTTCTGAAGGTTTTTTCGATTTCTTTCGGTAATTGTTGATGTAGGAATTTTTCAGAATACGAAAGAGCCAGGCCTTTGCATTGGTACCCTTCTCGTAACTGCTGAAAAAGCGATAAGCTTTAACAATTGTATCCTGTACTAAATCTTCTGCGTCATTTGGATCGGCTGTTAAACGTAAACCAAAATTGTATAGAGCATCCAGATGAGGGATAATCTCGTCGTTAAAATCTTCCTGTTTTTTTAATTCTTGTCTGGTAAGTTCTGCCATCCCTTTGTTTTGTAGCGTCAGAACAACGATTCTGATTGTAGTTAAACAGCTATAATGAGTCTAAATAAGATATGTAGTAAACTATAACGAATCCAATCGATTAATCTTATTAACCATTTAAGTTTTCATGAAGTTCAGCAAATACACCTAAAAGCTTGATACCACAATCAAGTCGTAAACTGCATGAGTCCATGCTGCCATCCCAAACCCTCTTTTAACATAAATAAGATTTAATCCCAACCCAAATAAAAACCTGAATAAAAAGGAGTGCAGAGTAAAAGTATCACCATAAAAACCAATATAGTGTATACCACTAAAGATAAGTGCAGCTGTTATAATGGATAAAAATGATACAGAGGTTTGATTTTTAGTGAACAACTTGAATAAAAGGATTAGCAGGGAAACAAGTATCACCCTGAAAAACAACTCTTCATATAATCCGGCTCCGAGCGAGAGTGCGTAGAGCTGCAGAATATTGAGCGACTCCAACCCTGATGATGCGTCTGCCATTAAAAGAGCGTCCAGAAAGATATGGATGGTTAAGGTAATAAGGACCGAATATAGAACAGCCTCCGCAAGCATTATCAAAAAATACCCCTTCCTGATTCGCTGAAGCTCGGCACGTTTTATGTAAAGTAATATGCCGCCCAGGAGCGCGAATATACCCAATATCAGGGATGTGGAGTGGAGGCCTGTTACCTGTAGAATTTGCCTGAACCATACATCAACGGAGATGCGAACTGTTTGTGAAGGGTCCGGACTCGAAATCCAGATCAGAAATTCATACAAAAACAGCAGGGGCAGACAGGCTATGTAGCTATACAGAATACCTCTGGTATCTGTGAAGTAAGATCTGGCGGAGCTTTTCACCGGCTAGTTTTCGAGGTAAATCGTAATTTGTGGCTGTTCGATCGATGAAAAGTTCAGCATGTTATGTGCTTTATGTGAGAGTTTAAGTCCGTCTCCGGTAAGGCGGTCGTTTATTTTTACAAAAACCCCGTTTTTATTTGAGGCATTCTCTACATAAATAATACTGCCAAGAACGATGTTTGAGTGGGCTGCCGTTAACTGCCCGGGATTGTATAGCTCACCGCTCGTTGTAGGTTTGGCACGATCCTGATCGCTGTATACAAAAGCAGGTACAGTTCCCAGGTCTTCGAGATTTGCGCCTTTGCGATAGGGGTTGTCAAAATTTCGAGTGGGAGGGAGTAAAACGGTAATTTGCTGTCCGCCCGATAACGAATTTAAGTTCAGCCCGGGGTTTAGAGCACTAAGTTCGCTTCTGCTCATTTTATATTTATCAAGAATCGTCTGCGTGTTTTCACCCGATTGCAGCCTGTAGGTGGCAAAACGTCCTTGAGGGGTGGAGTTCTCAGCACCCTCTGCTACCGAGGGTGGTACCTGATTCTCCTTCACTGTTAAGCGCTGGCCAACCCGAAGCATATCACTTTGGAGGTTGTTAAGTGATTTGATTTCGTTGATAGACATATCAAAACGGCGGGCAATCTGTGTTAAATTGTCACCGCTTCGTACCACATAAATATCATTTTGTGCGGCTCCTTCTTCAATTCGCTGCACCAAAGAGCTTCGTTCACTATCGTCCATCTCTTCCACTTCAGAAATTGAGGGTGTGGGCTCCTGATTATCATTCTGATCGCTGTCGTAAATTACCAGGCGGCTCCCTATTTCAATATCCGTTCCCTGCAGGTTGTTCCACTGCTGTATTTCGGCTATGGTAACATCATACATTCTCGAAATTCCAAAGAGAGATTCGCCGGTTTCCACCACGTGAACCCTTCTGCTCTGACCCGCCGGTGGTGTAATTCGAAGTTCCTGACCGGGCTGGAGATCATCGCTGCTAAGGTTGTTCCAGTCACGTAATTCACTTACGGTGAGGTCGTATTCTCTTGAAATACTAAAAAGTGTTTCGCCTGCCTCAACGGTGTGAACCTGGTTTGCAGGTTCCTCTCCGCTGCTGTTTTGCGCAAAGACAGGGGCAGAGATAATCAGGAAAAGTAATAGGATAGAAATTTCTGCGATCTGTTTCATCATGGTTTTATTCGTCATTTAGCGTTACCAGTGCTTCCTGCAGCTCAGATTTTGTTCGGTGTTTACCCTGCTTATCAGCAACCTCGATACCTTTCTGAAACAGTGTTGCTGCGTCTTTATTTCTGCCTGAACTCTGATAGAGCTTGCCTAAATGGTAATACACTCCGGTATACTCCGGGTCTTGCTTCAGCACCGATTCGAAAAGCACTTTCGCCTTTGTTACTTCGCCTGACTTTAACAGTTCCAATGCAAGGGCAAACTTTGTAAATACATCGTTTGGGTTGTTTTGTAAAAACCCGGCAAGACGGCGAATATTTTGTTTATTATCGGGCATAAAGAGTTATGGTTTATAACGTTCAATAATTTCAGCCATGGAATCACCGCCAAACTTATCAAGAATGGCGTTTGCAAGCACGGGTGCTATTACGCTTTCTGCAACAACCACTGCGCGCGGAAGGGCACACACATCCGAGCGTTCATAGCGTGTTTCCTGCTCTTTTTTCGATTCAATGTCTGCCGTTCGCAGCGGCTTGATCATCGTGGGGATGGGTTTCATCACGCCCCGGAGTATAACCGGCATTCCTGTAGTCATGCCGCCTTCAATGCCACCTGCGCGGTTGGTTCTTCGCCTGAAGGTTTCCTCATAAACGATTTCGTCGTGAACTTCATGTCCGCGGGAACGTCCGGTTTCGAAACCAAGCCCTATTTCCACACCTTTCATAGCCTGTGTGGCTACAATTGCCTGGGCAAGCTGTCCGTCTATTTTACGATCCCAGTGCACGTAGCTGCCGAGACCGGCCGGCAGGCCTGTAACGATAATTTCGTAAATGCCGCCAAGTGAAGTTCCCTCTTTTCGCCTGATCTTAATCTCTTCGCGCATATCTGCACTGAGCTCAGGATTGATACATCGTACATCAGATTCATCCGCTTTTTTGTAGACCGATTCGGCTCCTTTCCCATCAGAATAAAATGAATCCACCTCATCTCTTATCGACTCCCAGCTCTCATAACCAACCGAACCGATCTGTATTACGTGTCCGCCAATTTCTATCCCAAGCTCTTTTAAAAAAGCACGTGCAACCGAACAGCAGGCAACACGCATGGCGGTTTCCCTGGCGCTGGATCGTTCAATTACAGGGCGGATATCATCAAACCGGTACTTTTGCAGCCCCACAAGATCGGCATGCCCGGGCCTGGGAAGGGTAATTTTTTCTACATCTCCCCGTTCTCCGTCTTTAGCCATTACTTTTGGCCAGTTGTCGGCATCTTTCTTGAATGCGCGATTCACCATTTCGAGCGAGATGGGGGCACCGGTTGTTTTACTGAACCGGACACCGGAGTTGATGATGGCTTTATCTTTTTCGAAGGCCATTCTGCCGCCGCGCCCATATCCTTTTTGGCGGCGAACCAGATGCTGCTCAATGTCTTTCTCTTTAAGGACAAGACCCGCCGGTACGCCCTCAACAATACCTGTTAACTGCGGTCCATGGGATTCCCCGGCTGTAAAATATCGTATCATATAAAAATGCTTAAAATAGATTGTTTGTGCTGATTGTGATCTAAGATAACAGTTATTCCTGCGACCTGCTTTTTCAAAATGTTTGCAAACCACAATTATGCCGTTACGATTAACGTACACATTTTGATAAAATGTTTCGTAATTTAAAAAGCTTATTAAAGCCTCTAATAATACAAGATTTTTGAACGTTCTACTGCATGTACGCACTCAAGGAATTAGGTAAGTACAGTTCGCTTCTATATCAATCGCTGCGCTCTTCCACCGAGTTCAGCACGTACAGGAAAAACCTGTTCCACGAACTTGTGAAGGTGGGTACCGAGTCGATACCCATTATTATGTTGGTGGGAATCTTTACGGGATCTGTAATGACGATTCAGTCGGCCTATCAGCTAGAATCGGCTTTTATACCGCTCTCGACGATTGGTGCCATTGTATCCGAATCAATTTTGATTGAACTCGCAGCTGTTATTTCAGGCCTGGTACTGGCTGGGAAAGTAGGGGCGCGAGTGGCAACGGAACTTGGCACTATGCGTGTAAGCGAACAGATTGATGCGCTGGAGTCGATGGGCTTTAACTCTATCTCGTTTTTGGTGGTGCCACGTGTGCTTGCGGGCATTTTGATGTTCCCGGTACTGTACGTGGTTGCCAGCGTTTTTGGACTTACAGGCGGTTTGGCAGCCGGCTTCTTTTCGGGCTCTGTTCCGCCGGATGACTTTCTGAAAGGAGCGCGTATGTATTTCTACCCCTGGAACGTGGTTTTCGGGGTAGTGAAATCGTTTGTGTTTGGGTTTATTATCACCTCTGTGGCCTGTTACAAAGGTTATTACGCATCCGGCGGGGCTGAAGGGGTAGGACAGTGCACAACCGAAGCCACGGTTATGGGCTGTATCTATATTTTGCTTGCAGACTTTATACTCGCGGTTTTATTGCTATGATCGAAATCAAGAATCTTACAAAAAGCTTCGGAGATCTCCTGGTTTGGGAGAACGTTAACTTCTGTATTGAAGATGGCGAAACGTTAGCCGTTATAGGCCGCTCGGGATGTGGAAAATCGGTACTCCTTAAACATATTAATGCTCTGCTGACTCCTGATTCGGGCGAAGTGCTCATCAAAGGTACGAACATTTTCGAGATGGATTACGTAGATCAGCGTAAACTCCGGCAGAAGTTTGGCGTTCTGTTTCAGGGATCTGCGCTTTTCGACTCCATCAATACATTCGAAAACGTTGCATTTCCGCTGCGTTACTTTACCGATTTCAGCGAAGAGGAAATTAAAGAAAAGGTAATGCAGGCACTGAGTTACGTAAACCTTGAGGGCGCAGCTGATAAAGAGACCTCCGAACTTTCGGGGGGAATGAGAAAGAGGGTGGGGCTGGCCCGTGCAATAATCCTGGAACCCGAATATATTATGTATGATGAGCCAACATCCGGGCTGGATCCCGAAACCGCCAATGAAATTAACGAACTGATCGTTTTGATGTCTGAAAAGTTTGACATTACTTCCATTGTAATCACTCACGATATGCACAGCGTTCTGGACGTGGCCGATAAAGTAGTATTTTTAAACAATCAGAAGCTAAGCTGGTTTGGCACGATTGATGAGATGAAAAAAAGCGAACAAAAAGATTTGATCGATTTTATAACCGCCAGTGAATACCAAATAAAATAACTGTATGAGTTTTAATTTAAGCAACGAAGTAAAAGTAGGTATAACCGTATTTCTGGCTCTGGTAGTCGCTATTATCGGATTCCGGTTTATGCGGGATATTCCCATTTTCAGACAGTCGATGGTTGTAATCGCTGAATTTGAAAAGGCCGATGGAATTACCAGCGGAAGCCTTGTTTATATAAAAGGGGTGCGGGTTGGTTCGGTACGAGACATAAACCTGCGAGAAGATATGAACGTGGACATAAATATGGCGCTGGATACCGAGGTACAAATTCCCCGGGAATCTGTCGCGGTGATAACTTCTCTGAGCATTGTGGAAGGAAAATCAATCGTTTTTGAGCTTGGTTCATCAGATGACTATATCGAATCGGGCGACAGAATAGAAGGCCGCTATGCTGAATCGATGATGGAGGTTATTGGTGAGAAAGGCACGGAAATCGGAGATGATGTATCGGGTACGCTTTCTGAACTGAACACCTTTCTGCAGCAGCTGAATAGCACACTGGACGACTCCACGCGCGAAAATATTGACAGCACAGTTGAAGGAGCCATGAAAACGGCTACAAATCTCTCCGAAATGCTGGAGAATAAACAGGCAGATATTGAAGATGCCATCGGGGCGGGAAGCAGTATGCTGCAGCAGCTCGATACGCTTTCGCAGGATACACGGCCCAGGGTAGACAGCCTGATGGTAGCACTCGAGAAGAATTTACAGGACCTGGAACGTCTGCAGGTAAGGATGGAATCGGCTACGGACAACCTCGACCAGATACTCGAAAAAATTAATAACGGGGATGGCACACTGGGACGCCTGGTTAACGACTCCTCGATGTACGAAAATGTGGATTCCCTTACGATTGAACTCAATGCTCTCATTCGCGGAATTAATGAGGATCCGGGCCGATACCTTAAAAACATGAGCATTATTGAAATATTTTAGCTGTACAGTCTGTTATAAGTGAATGTTGACTGAATCTATGCTGAGATTGTTCTTAGCGGCTGTTTGTTGTATATTTGAAGGCTATAAATCAAAACAAAAGCATAATTTTATTTTCTGAGGGTTTTCTATGGGTGTAATGGAAAAAATGAGAAACAGTACGTCATCCATTCTTTGGATACTGATTTTCTCGTTCGGTATTTTATGGGTATTGGCTGATACGCAGGTATTCGACGCGATCGCTTTGGGCCCGCAATCGCTGGGTGAAGTGAACGGAGAGTCTATTTCGCTTGAAGAGTACAACAATCGGGTTAGTTTCTATACCGACCAGTTTAATCAGCAGTCAAACCAAACGATGACCCCGGAAATGAGTACAATGTACGAAAATCAGGCTTGGGAAGATCTGGTAGCAGCACGGCTGATTCGGCAGAAAATGAACGACATGGGTATCACGGTCACTGATAATGAGCTGATAGAAATGATTACCGGTGACAACCCCGATCCGTTTATTCGCCAGCAATTTGGCGATGAACAGGGTAATATCGACCGAATTGCACTTCGCGCTGCGATTGATGCACCGGAAAACAGCCAGGCCTGGATCCAGATAGAACAGCAGCTCCGTGACAACCGCCGCCAGCAAAAAATGAGCAACTATATTGCATCAGGACTGAAGGTCAGTTCGCTGGATATTGAGAATGAATATGTAATGCAAAATTCATTTGCTGAAATTGAGTTTGTCCGTTTCCCCTATTCAGAAGTTGCTAACGAAGAAATTTCTGTGTCTGATGAAGAGCTCAGAGAGTATTATCAGAATAATCAGCCAGACTTCGAGCGAAGTGAAACCTACCGTTTTCAATTTGTGAGCTGGGATAAAACGCCAACAGCTGCCGATACTACCAATACCATTGAAGAAGTTGAAGAGCTGCGAGAGCAGTTTGCTACAACCGATAACGATTCGCTTTTTATACAGCGCTATCAATCAGCCACCTCTTACCGGGGTTCCTTTGTTTCGCTTGATGAAATGCGGGAAGATTATCGCGAAGTAATTCAAGGTCTTGAAGAGGGGGAAGTTTCGGAAGTGGTAATGATTAACGATGCACCCCACATGCTGAAGAAGATTGAGCAGGATGGTGATGAGGTCAGATTTGCCGTTTTTTCCTACGAAATTGAGGCGGACCCAATTAACACTCTCGACAGACTTGCGGAACAGGCCAACGAATTTGAATTTTACGCTTCATCAGACGGTTTTGAAACGGAAGCAGAACGCCGCGAGCTGGAAATCCAAACGGCAACCGCAACCAAAGATGTACCTTTTGTTCCGGGAATTGGCCAGGCGCCACAGCTGCTAAACGAGCTTGAAAATATGTCGGAAGGGGATATTTCTGAATCGATTGAGCTGAGCAACCAGTTTTTGGTAGTTCGTCTTACAGAACGCACACCAGAAGGTGTTCGCCCTTTTACTGAAGTTCGCAGTCAGGTCGAAAACAGTGTTCGAAATGAAAAACGCCGGCAGGCAGTACTCGACCGTGTAATGCAGCTTGCTCAAAACGGCACAGATCTTGAGCAGCTTGCTGAAGCATCAGAACAAGAAGTTCAAACTGCCGAAAATATACGTTTCGGAGGCAACTCAATTCCCGGTGCCGGACGAGAAGTAAAAGTGATTGGCCATATTTTTGGTATGGAAGAGGGAGATGTTTCCGGGCCTGTTGAAGGTTCAAATGCAGTTTTTGTGATTCGCCTGATTGAGAAATCCATGGCAGATCCTGCTGAGATGACAGAAACCGAAAGAAATGAAATTCGCACGAGCCTGGAGCAGCAGAAATTTCAAAACTTTAATCAGGTATTTCTTGAGCGACTGAAAGAAGATGCAGACATTACGGATAACCGAAGCGCACTGATTCAGTAATCTTCAAACTATCCTAACAACTTCGGTGTATATTAAGGGTATGAGCTTTTTGCCATACCCTTTTTTTATGGGCAATTACTGTCTCACAATTTCTGTTTTTCCTTCGCACTTATGGTAAAAAATCAGGATAAAATATGGATGCAGCGCGCACTAAGCCTGGCTAAAAAAGGCCGTGGATATGTGTCTCCAAACCCGATGGTTGGCTGTGTGATTGTATCGGAACAGGGAGATGTAATTGGTGAAGGATATCATGAACGGTTTGGCCATGCCCATGCCGAAGTGAATGCAGTAAACAGTGTTGAAAATCACGATTTACTGGAAGGTGCAACCCTTTATGTAACACTGGAACCCTGTTCACATCATGGAAAAACACCTCCCTGTGCCGATATGCTTGCCCGGCTGCCGTTAAAACGAGTTGTGGTGGCGATGAAAGATCCGTCAAAAAAAGTGGATGGCAAAGGCCTGGACATAATAAGGAAAGCCGGTATTGAAGTTGAAAGCGGGCTTTTACACAAGGATGCCGAAGATTTAAACGAATACTGGCTGCACTATCTGGAGTTTGGCCGGCCGTTTATTACGCTTAAAATCGCGCAAACTGCCGATGGATATATTGCAGCACCAAACGGGGATTCGAAATGGATCTCCTGCAACGAATCGCGCAGCAGGGTGCATCTTTGGCGCAGCCGGTACGATGCCGTGATGGTTGGCCGGAACACTGCGCTTCATGATAATCCGTCTTTAACGGTTAGGCTTGTTGACGGACGTCATCCCCGGCGGGTAGTCATTGACGGACCGATGGAGCTGCCCAGAAACCTGAATCTATTTTCTGACCAGTTTGAAGAGAAAACAATTGTGATTACCCATAACGCCGAAAAAGCCGGGCAGGATGCCGATCCCATGCTCAAAATGCTTCAGCCAAATTACTTTCGCGGAGAAACGGTAATAGTGGAGAAGGCAAACGGACACGTGAGGCTAAAATCGGCAGTGAAAAAACTGGGAGAAATGGGAATAACTTCGTTGTTGGTTGAGGGAGGTCAGCAGCTTTCAACGGTACTTCTGAAAAAGGGGTTGATAGACAGGCTTCACCTCTTTATTAGTCCGAAATTATTGGGCGGGGGTACAAAAACGATTGCCGGGCTGGGGATACAGCGTATGGAAGACATTGTACCCTTCAGAGATTTTTCGTGGGAGCAGGTGGGCACAGACATTTTATTAACAGCAAATTTATAGAACTATGTTTACAGGAATTGTATCAGAAGTGGGAACTATTAAAGAGATAAAACCGATGAGGGGCGGCCAGGAACTCGCCATACACTGCTCGTTTTTGGATGAAGTGCATGTGGATGAAAGCATCGCTGTAAATGGGGTGTGTCTCACGGTGGTCTCTTTTAATAATGAGGAGTTCAGAGTGCAGTGCGTGGACGAAACGCTGCGAAAAACAAACCTTGGGACTCTTGGTGTAGGAGATGGGGTGAACCTTGAGCGTTCACTTACGCTCGATAAAGCCCTTGAGGGACATATGGTGCAGGGACACGTGGATACCGTTGGAACCATTACCTCAATCGATCAAAAAGATGCCGACATTTTGTTGCGAATAGAATTCCCGGAAGAGTTTGATGACTTTATTGTAGGCCGCGGCAGTATATCTGTTGATGGAATCAGCCTTACTGTAGCCCGCGACGAGGAGAACAATGAGTTTACCGTGGCGATTATTCCCTATACCTGGGACTATACCAATCTGAAAGATAAAAAAGTGGGCAGCCCGGTAAATCTGGAATTTGATGTGCTTGGCAAATATATCGTAAAATATCTCGAAAAGAGAGGGCTTTAACCCTCAGGCATCACCCCTCTTTTCATTCCCTGCGGTTAATATTACAGATCACAGATGGGTTCTGGGTCGGCACAGGGGGGGCTAATTCAGCATGGATGAGCAATAGCTCGATTAGAGACTCATAAAAAAATAAGGCTCTATGTTGATCTTTGTGGGTACTTGAATTAACCTGCAATACGAATCACTCTTAAAGGGTCTGTTTCTCATCTTACCATTTTTATGGGTCAGGGTCAGGAAGATAAATCGCTGATAAAATGGGATTTCTTCAGACCTTACCCCAAAGGGGTTGTATAACACAGCCCGGGGCAGCACCCCGGGTACATAGGTACACCTCTCTAAACCATCGGGCTATCAACCACCAAAAGCACAAACCTGAACCCGATGGTTGTTCTCAAGCCCTAATCAACGCCCTGTTTCTCCTGATAGAATAAGAATTTCAACCCCTCGATACCGTTTGAAGCGTTGATGATATTTACTGCCTCGGGGAGTAGATGAATCGGTTCGTCGCCCCGGGCTATAGTCTGTGACGCCTTTGGCCAAGCCCCCCCTTTGAGACAGCGTCTTTTCGATAGGTCCATGAATCGATCCATAAGTCGTTAAACGCCAACAAACTCATTTTAAAACAATAGAGTGAAGCATTCTATGTTCATTATTCAACTAGTTGTACTATACAGAACACACAACACTTTACCATTACCCATACGAATCCATATAGACCCAAAAATAGATCGTAAAGGTCGCTGATAAACGGAGAGAAGGTTCGTTAGAAAAGATGTTCAAAGGGAAACCTGGCGCAAGTTTTAGTTGCTCACAGGTTTTGCTTCAATGAGTGAGTCATTTGTTGTGATTTCTCTGCGACTTTTCGCATTCTTGGCGGTTTATAATAGATCGAAGGTTTACATCCTGATGGCAGAAATGGTTTTAAAAAAATGTTAACCATAAACGTATGTTCCTATAAATCCTTCATCCAGAAAACCATTCTCTTTTCATCTTCCTGCTTCTTATCTATATCTTTCCAGGAGTATGCCATGGTAAATCCGGTTGTTTTCCGATACCCAAATGATTCCCATATCGAATCGAGCGGCCGGTAACTATCCGGTTTAAGCGGATGATCATCGGGCCTCACAACAGCACAAAAACAGATCTTGTTAAACTGTTTAAGACGTCGGGCATGCTCTTCCCTCTCCCGGAAAAACGATTTATAGATCCCCTTTCCCCGATATTCGGGCAAAAGCAGAGATTCACCGCAATAAAAGATTCCTGAAGGGTCGCTTCCCCGGTCAAGAAAGGGCCGCTGGAACTCTTCGGTTTCATCAGCCAGTGGAATTCCTGTTGAAACTCCCACTACGTTTAGTCCCGCCATCACAAGTACCGCAAGGCTGTTTGCCGATTGTACGTAGGTTTCCAGGTACCGCTGTTCGTATTCCGCACTGCCATCATAGAGGTAGGGAAATTCACGGAAAACAGTGATTCTCAGCCGGGCTATGTCGCTGAGAAACGGTTTAATCCCATCTCCGCTTACCGTTTTGATAACCAGATCCAGTTCAGTCATCCCAAATTCAGGCTATTTTTTTATCAGCTATTTCAGTTTTACTGCCGATTCGCAAAGTTCAACCAGTACGCCATTTGAACTTTTTGGATGCATAAACGCAATGCGTTTGTTATCAGCTCCTTTTTTTGGAACTTCATTAAGAAGCCTGAACCCCTCGCCTTTCAGACGCGCAATTTCGGCTTCAATGTCAGTAACTTCAAAGGCAACATGATGAAGGCCTTCCCCTCTTTTTTCTATATAGGATGTAATGACCGAATCAGGTTCGGTAGCTCCCAAAAGCTCTACTTTCGACTCTCCGGTTTCGAAAAAAGCGGTCTCCACTTTTTGATCCTGCACTACCTCCCTCTTGTAGCAGGGGCGGTTCAATAGTTTTTCCCAGGTGTTTATTGCGTCTTCGATGTTGCTGACGGCTACTCCAATATGATCGATATGCATAGTATTCCAAAGTTTAAGTCTATGATTCCATGTAATGTAAAGAAAGCAGATTTGGAAATTATGAAGTTCTTTTAGAAATGAAATGTTTGTTAACCGCTTACATCCGGCTGCGATCCAGACAGGCACTCATTGATTCGGGCAAGGACTCTGTAAATTGAAGCGGAGACTCCATAAAACTGAGTGTGTGTCTCAATTCCGATATTCGCCCGCCGGTGCCGGCCACAAATTCCATTTGGAAACTGCTGAAAGAATCACTGTAAGAGAAAATAAGATCGCTTTCGGACCGCATCCACCAGGGCGCTGCATCACCCCACATCGCTCCTGAAACAAGGTACCCATCGCAGGATACCCGAACCCATAGTTTTCTTGTTTTTCTGTCTGAACCGGGGACGGCATAGAGGCCTGTAAACGGCTCCAGGTCATTCCTTGGCTCTCCCAGGCTTTTCTGACCGTGTACTTCTTCAGGTTTGGCACGACGCTCATTTTGACTATGGTTCTGATTTTGTATCATCCCCGGAAGTTCGTCCTCTGAGTCGCCCGCTTCATCAGAAAATTGAGCCATTGACTCTTCAACCATATCCTGAATGAAAACGGATGTGATTTCTGAAACAGCAGTTACCTTTTCCATATCACCATTTTGAATATAACTCAATGTAAGTTCAGTAAGCTCCTCCATGTCCGGTTCAAACTGCTTTTTCTCTTCCTTACTCATACGGGAAAAATAGGATACGGCACCTTCTGCTCCCCGCTGCTCAATATTCTCTTCAATAGCTTTTGAAAGAAGCTGCTTATGCGACTCCTGTGCGTGTAAGCAGTTGAGGGATGAAAGAATGATTAAACAAATGAAAAATTGAAGGTAGTTATTATGAAAAACGGATAGTGGTTTCATGGCTGGTAACTCTGGTTGTTCATTGATCAGGATTACCTTTAATGCGTAAAAAACTTTAAAACAATATTATTACCGGCAAGCTGCTTGCAGCCCGGGGTTGGGTGCAAATTTTTGCGTTACTGATCGTTGCTTAAGCTTATACTACCCGTGAGACCTGGCCATGCGGCCTCACGGATTTATTCATTTATCTTTCGATATACTTATCAAACCACTTCAGAATTTGGGTTGATACTTCTGCAATAAGCTTTGGTTCTGTAGGGCCGTGTCCTGTTCTTGGCAGCAAAATCATTTCGGTATCCACTCCTTTTTCCTGCAGTGCCCAATAGAACTCCTGCCCCTGTGCCAGCGGAACACGCAGATCACCTGAACCGTGAATAATTTGCGTGGGGGTTGTCACATTATCCATAAAGTAGACAGCTGAGTGGCGTTCGTAGATCTCCATGTTCCCGTTCCAGTAGGGTCCTCCCATGTGTCCGAGCAGGTACCCCGGTATGTCTGTTGTACCAACCATGCTTACCAGGTTAGACAATCCTGCACCCATACTTACCGCTTTAAACCGATCGGTTTGGGTAACAATCCAGGATGTCATGTATCCGCCGTAGCTCCAGCCCATCTCAGCCAGGCGGTCCGGATCTGCAATCCCCATATCAATGACTTTATTCACACCGGTCATAAGGTCCTCAAAGTCGCCATAACCCCAGTCCTGAAAGTTTGCATAGCGAAAATCTTTGCCATACCCGGTACTTCCGCGTGGATTTGGCCTCAAGAGAGCATACCCTTTTTCGGCAAAGTACTGAATAGCATAGATGCTTCCGGCCCCGGTCCATGTTTGCGAATAAACTCCGGCCGGTCCGCCATGCACCATAAGTATCAGCGGAACCCGATCTCCCTCTTCATACCCAACCGGGTAGGTGAGGAGACCCTCAATTTCTGTTCCGTCGTTCGATGTCCATGTCAGCACTTCCGTTTTGCCCATCTCAGGGAATTCAGTTACTTCATGAATTCCGGAGACTTTTTGCTTTGAAAAGCTGCTTAAATCACTCAAAAACGCTTCAGCGGGCTGGTTTGAATTCTGATATGTATAGGCAACATGCCGGCCATCCTTACTCACCGAAAAGCCGCGATAAATTCCATCTTCAGGGGTCAGCAAGGTTGGGCCTGATCCATCGAGCGGCACCCTGTAAAGCGCCGATACCGTTCTTCTCGGCTCCTGAACAAGTAGATGTCCGTTACTATCAAAACCTGTGATGCTTGCATTTCTGTCGTAGGTGTGTGCCAGATCACGAATCTCGCCGTTTGAAAGTTCGATCACATAAAGGTCCTGCAGCCCGATCGCTTCAAGCTCATCACCGTGAGAAGTAAAAACCACTGAATTTCCATCCGGGGTAAATCTGGGCGATGAGTCGGTACCTTCCCAATTAACCAGGGCGATCACGGCTCCGCTGTCTGCCGGTACCGTTGAGATATCCATTTTATAACGATCATCGATTTTCGGGCTTGGCTGATGAGCAAAAACAATGGTTGATCCGTCGGGCGACCAGTCGAATGACGCTGTGTGCATATCTTCGCCGTAAATGGCTTTTGCACTATCTTCATCCGCCTGCTGAACATAAATTCTTGAATATTTAAAGTTCGTATCTACGATTGTAATATCCCTTTTTTCACGCTCCCTTTTTTTTTCATCTTCAGTTTGAGAGTCTCTCATCGTAAATGCGATTCGATTTCCACCTGGTGCCCAGGCGTAGCTGCCAACGCCGTTTTCAGCATGTGTGATTTGTTCGGCCTCACCGCCATTGAGATGCATCCGGTAGACCTGATTCTCACCGTTTCTGCCGGACGTAAACGAAAGATACTGTCCATCAGGAGTGAATTGCGGATTCGAAACAGAGTGTTCGCCCCGGGTGAACTGACGATTCATGGTGCCATCGGCCGAGGCGACCCAGATGTGGGTGAGAAATTCAGAATCCTCACCTTCCATTTTGGTTTCACGGACGGTGTATGCTATCATCGATCCATCAGGCGAAATAGCCGCAGAACCTACAACAGGCTGGTTCACCATCGATTCGGGGGTCCAGTTTTCTATAACGGTTTGAGAATGTACCGATAAAAAACCAGTGGAAACTACTAAAAAAGGCAGCAGAAATGAGAGCCGTTTTAACATCATTTTGATTAGATAAGGTTAAAGTTAAACTTTCATGAAATAACTACAAGAAAATGGTAAACGCAAGATGAGTTACTTCAATTCTTGCATTTGCGGGATACTGGTGTAAAGTTTCGATGGAAAGTCAATGCTACTATCAATCCGAAAAGAAATGTGGACGAGGTTGTTTCAATCATATGGCTATACCGGACTTCAGCAGATGGAATCAAAGGATTAGCAAGGATATGCCCGAGATGAGGAATAGCTACAAGAGATCCTGTAATAAGGCAAGTAATCCATGGATTTACAGAGGAGCCACGTATAACCGGATAAACAAATAGTGTAAAAAGCACTCCACGAATCAGCTGTAGTATGAAAAGATCGGGTGAAGAAGAAAAGGTTTGAAATGTGTGTTTCCAGAAAGGCGTGATTTCTCCCTCACTGCCATAGAAAGCTCTGAGTTCCGGGTTTTGCCACGCAATGTAATATCCGGCAATCCAATAAATGATTACATAGATAATAGAAATAGCTGCCAGCCTGATTATGAATTGATTGACTGGCATATACAATAATTTAAAAACAGCCCCGGTTCCGTCATTTTTCCAATAACCAAGGATAAATATAGCAATCGGTATGAATAGCAATGGTACAGTTAGCCCCATCAGAAAAAGGGAAGACATCAGCTCCGCAGAAATAGTTTTTCCAGTCAGAAAATACCAGGTTTCGATTTGAGTAATAAATGTGAAGGTACCGTAATATGCAATCACAAGGAAAAGTGTCAGTTTCCATCCTCTCCATTTGGACGTAACAATCAGGCTTAGAATGAGAAGCGTATTGACCAGGCCAAGAATCAACATTCCTGTCGTTTCACTTACCAATCCAGGCTCCGGTTGTATATCAGGCAGCTCACCTTGAAGAAACAATGTCCCGGAAATCCAGATGGGAATATATAGAATGGTTAATCCTGCTATTTTTATGAGCCAGATTAGATATTTCTTGACCGTTTTCATTTCCGCACACTTAAATTATTTATTGCGTTAATCGTCAATTGGCCTGCACTCTTTCAATTACCATCTCCTCGATTTCTATTTCATTATCAACTTGGGCCTGAATCTAATTTATTATAAATTTCCACAAAAGGAATTCAGTTTATGGTCATAAGTTAACTATCAATCTTGAATTAAAGATCGATTTGTTACTTGTTTCAATCCTTGTTTTGGTGGATTAGAGATGTGATGGTGGAAGGGTGCAGGGTTCATGCGGCCCTCAGCAACATGTAATATGGTATATAATAATAATAAGATGTAGGCTTTCACTTTTTCAAAGGTATTTATTCTTAAATGAAAAAATCCGAGAAGGTTAGAATTTGGCAGCAGGGATTATAAATAGTAGCAGTAGTTGCGATCATTAGCGGACTCCCAAGCGGTACAACCTAACCTTGGGCTGCGTTCAGCATTCCCGCAACGACAGCACCCAAGAAAACGGCAAAGAAAAACGCCGTAAATCCTCAGAGAAATTTATCAATAATATCTTCTTTCGTGAGCTTTGCTTTCTCTTTTGATGAGGTTTTCCTGTTTAAATTATTTTTTAATGAACGGTTTTGATTCATGACTGTTGAGTCATTTCATTGTTGAGCCCGTTTAAGAACGGGAAACCAAATGATCCTGTAAATGAAGTTTTCTAAGAAGTAAACTATAAGCAATGTCCTTTGTGATGTTATGCGGATTCTTTAGAGGCCTACGCTGGCAACTACACCCCTGAGGCCGCTATCATTAAATCGGAGTGTTCTGTGTTACGCGCAAAATGATTTAAGGTTTTACTCCTGGTTCAACGGCTGTCAACTCAACATAAACATCGGTGTTATTGGTACATATAAAAATGCTGGCTGTTTAGCTGGCAGGATTGTTCCCAAGACGTTGTAGGTATCATTATTTGGATAATAGGGCGTAATCAACTCTTCGTGCAGTGCTTTTTGAATCACTTCGGTATGCACTTTCCGTATTAAGTATAGCGGTATTGACCCGTGTAACTGCGATTTCGTTTATCGAGCTGCTGTGGTTTAATTCTGAAAGAATCCAATCACTCTTCTGATGAGATTCAAGGGTGCGATCAAACTATTTGGAACTTTCTACTAAGTAGTTTTAAGATTATTGCGTACACGAGTTTTTCAATGATAGTGCATCTGCAATATCGGTCCAGCTTATGGCCGTAACACTGCCGTCGTCATGTACAGGGTAGAAAGCGCCGTGTTCAAAATCTCCAAACGATTTTTGGGTCAGCCATATTCCATCGGTGTTGCGTGTAATTTCTCCTTTATAACCACCTATGTAGTTAAGCGTTTCACGATCAAAAACCTGAAATTTATTGATATCCGTTTCGTGCTGATCGGTAAAAATCCAGTAGCCGGAACCATCACTGCATTTGTACAGAGCAATTCCTTCGGGTTCGCTGTCGATATATTTATCTGTAACAACTTTTCCTTTGTAATTACCTTCCAGGTCATACTCCTTAATGCTTCTGTCGCTGTACGCCTCTTCAGAAATCAGCAAACGATTATTATCCCTGTCGGTCCAGAGTGATTCCACTTTACGCAAAACCCCCTCTCCGGATATTGCCCCAAAACTTTTCAGATGTTCACTTTCCAGAGAGTTGTCATGAACTGTAAATCGAAAGTGTTGAATTCTCTGATCCAGTTCTTCTTCGGGGGGATACCCCATCAGCGATGGGTTGTAGTTATCAGAAACAAAAACTTCATATGTATTTTCCGCAATTTTATCAATTGCCAAGCCGTATGGAAGTTTTAGTCCGTCGTCTCCACGCCCGTTGCCAAAATGGCCAATGGATTCAAATTCCGGAAGGGTAAATACCTGCACCCGCTGGTTGTCTCGTTCAACCACCAGTACAAGATCATCTATAACGGCTATCCCATTGGGGCGTTCGAACTGACCTTCTCCTTCGCCGCCTTCTCCAAATCTTTCGATGAGTGAACCGTCATTCGCATCGTAAGCAATAATGGTATTTCCCTCTTTAGCTGTTGCCAGCAACCAGTTCTCTCCATTGGAACCGTGCCAGATAGCGGGGCTGTCCACATTATCACCTTCATCGCGGTCGGTATGGAACGCTTCTTTTAAAACCGGAAGGAGTTTACCGCTTGAATCTTTAAAATTCTGACCATTTGCTGATTGTGTTCCGGTAGAAAGTAAAATCAGGGTAAGAATAAATACGGGTGCCGCAGAGTTTAGAAATTTCATCATCAGGTTAATTTGTTTGATCGTTGTTTGTTCAGGTTCAATTATTAGTTCAGGTAGAAGAGCTTCTGAGTTGATGGATCAGAATTGAAGCTTAACTCCTGCATTTGCCCACCAGGAGTAGTATTCCTGTTGCTCCGGCCGGCTGGTTACCCCATTATAAAAGCGCTGTGGTTCGTTGGTAATATTTAGCAGTTCAAGGTAGGCACTAATTCGGGGCGTGATTTGCTGTGTTGCAGAAAAGTCAAATTGCAAGTGTTTATCGTGATATCGGTCACTTTCTTCATTTTCCCTTACTGAAGTAATGAATGGAGCATTATAGTTTGCAGAAAGACGGCCCGTAAAACCACCATATTGATATGAGAGAGCCATGTTTCCAACCTGTTCACTTTGGCCCGGTAAAGGCCCTGTGCGAAATTCATTTTCCGTTTCCCCAAATAAAGTGGCTTCCGACCATGAGTAAGTATAGTTTGCAAAAAATCCGAATCCACTGGCAAACCCGGGTAAGAAAGACAGCTGCTGCTGCAGACTCACTTCAAATCCCAGTATTTCCGCATCATCACCACTCACGGGCTGTTCTGTCTCAAATCCTTCAAATTCACCGGAATCATTTATAAATAACCGGACATATCTGAAATCCTGGATATCTTTGTAATAAACTCCGGCTGAAACCGCACCTTCCTGGGAGAAGTAGTATTCCAGCATTAAGTCCCAGTTCATGGAACGGGTTGCATCGAGATCAGGGTTGCCCAATTCAACTTCATTGGCTCCTCTGTCAACGATTCGATAAGGTGCCAGATCAAAATAAGACGGCAAAGAGTACGTGTTGGTCCATCCCAAACGCACATTTACGTTTTCGGTGGGTTGATACTTTAAATGAGCCATTGGTAAAAAGAAGCTAAAATTTCTGTCTCCTTCCTGTGGAACGGCTTCAGGAATTAGATCTCCATTCTCGTCGAATTCAACAGATGAACCTTCATATTCAGTACTTATATTTTCGTAGCGTGCACCCACAATTGCGGTAAGATTGCCTAACTGTAAATCAGTCATGGCATAACCCGCAAATGTATTTTCAGTTGCATCATAATCTTCAGCCCGGCTGTCTATAAAGGTATCTTCGGCATTATAATCGAAGTTTGGCCGTTCGTTTTCGAACAGATCGCGCATTTTCTGAGGGCTGAATGTTCGGCCGACCTCATATTGATTATTGAAAAATCCCGTGTCTTCAAATGATCCGAGTAAATCCCGGTACGTTTTATCGCCTTCATATGTGTAAAAGGTCTTGTCCGGGTCAAGATCCTTACTTTTCGCTCTTGCAAGGCCTCCAAACTTGAAAGTACCGCTGGCATTCCCGACGTTGTAAAATTTACTTAGATTTAGCCTGGAAGTGTAATGTTGATCTGTGGTTAACTCTCGTGAAAACTCAAATTCATCGCTTTCATACAGGTCGTAGCTTAGAAGCCCGGCACCGGCAGGTGCATCATCTCTTACACTGAATTGAGGGTATTTGTCATCCGGAGTCAGGTTCATAAAATCTCCATCATGCTCCTGTACAAATATGGTTACGAATTCTCTGGGCGTATTTTGTTCAGAATAGGAATAGGAAAGTTTATAGTCGATTTCCCACGAATCATTTATTAAATGCCTGCCTCCACCGGAAATATTCATAACTGTTTGCGATTCAAATCGATCTTTTAGTTCGCGTTCAATCACGTCGGGTTCAACCAATGATGCACGGGAAAATTCCTGGTCACCAAATTTATTGAAGATTCCGCTAAGGTAAATGTTAGACTCTTCACTAAACCGATAATCGAGTGTTGAGGTTATCCCCAAACGTGTTCGGGTTATTTCATCGTCCTGCAATACAATCGACTCTAACTCTGTATCACTGTACTCCATTTCATTGTTGTCGGTACTCAGATTTCTGACATTGTAGCTGCTGCCAATCACAAAGCCCAGCTTCTGGTCGTCGCCAAAGCGCTGCCCGAATGTAAATGCTCCTTTCCCATATAGCGGTGAGAGGTATTCAGCGTTATTGTTATATCCGGGCCCAAATGAAAGTTCTAATATTCGTCCATCAGACGGAGCCTGTAACGTGTTCAGGTTAATAGACCCGCCTATGGCACTCCCTTCCATATCCGGTGTAATGGCTTTTGTCACCTCCATACTCGAAAGCATATTTGATGGAATTACATCCATGGCCACAGCCCGTAAATCACCTTCAGGCGATGCGATTTGTTCGCCATTAAAGCTGATATTGTTGTTCCCGGCTGATGCCCCCCTGATCTGTACGTATCGCCCTTCACCCTGGTCGCGTTCAATAGAAATACCGGGGATACGCTGCAGGGCTTCTGCAGTATTGTCATCAGGGAAGCTTCGCAGCAATTCTGAAGAGACTACATTTTCTATCTTATTGGACATTTTTTGCTGATTAAGCGCTTGCTGTTGCCCTCTTCGGTAACCTGTAACGAGTACCTCATCAAGTTCTTCGCCAGGCTCCAGGTATATATCAATTTCAACAACTTCATATATATCAACTTCTAAATCATAATCTTCAAGTTCAATTTCATCATCATCTACTTCCAATTCTATTTCTTTCGCCGTGTATCCTACATAGCTTACGATCATCAGATAGTCCCCTTCAGGTAAATTCCTCAACACAAATCGCCCGTCGTTATCTGTAGTTGTACCTGCGCTGCTTCCTTCGAGGCGTATATTTGCGCCGGGCAATACCTCATTTGTGCTGGCATCGTAAACCGTTCCTTCAATTACGCCATCTGTTGTTTGTGCAGAAGCCGTTATGGATAATCCACACGTTAAAACGATTATGGCTACAAACTTTAAATAATAAATTCTCATAATTTCCCCCAAATATCATTAATCTAAATTAAATTCCGATTTACACTTGCCGCTTCGGATGGGTAATTATAAAAATGATTCTTAAACAGATAATTATCTTAACATTATGCTATTATTAAATTATTAAAGAGAAAAATATTTTGGGTCTTAAGCCATTTATAACTCTTTTAAGTTAGCCTTAAGTCGGGCAGAATAAGGTGCAAATTGAACGCATTGAAGGCACACAAAAAGAAATGTTTCAATCCTTGTTTTGGTGGATTAGAGATGTGATGAGGCTGCTACGAATAGACGTGCTCAATTCATTCAGACGTTTCAATCCTTGTTTTGGTGGATTAGAGATGTGATGCTTGTAGAATTTATCAGATCCAATATGGCCAGCTTGTTTCAATCCTTGTTTTGGTGGATTAGAGATGTGATGATTAACAGCAGATGACACAGATGAAACAGGAGTGTAGTTTCAATCCTTGTTTTGGTGGATTAGAGATGTGATGTTCGAGGTAATTAATTATGGATGCAAATGGAAACGTTTCAATCCTTGTTTTGGTGGATTAGAGATGTGATGTTACTCATTGTATTATCCTTTTGGATTGATATATGAGTTTCAATCCTTGTTTTGGTGGATTAGAGATGTGATGTGAGTCAGATTGAGGCACTGAAGCAACTTGCAGTGTTTCAATCCTTGTTTTGGTGGATTAGAGATGTGATGGCGCGCAAAAAATAGCACAAGCCGAAAAACGGGCAAGTTTCAATCCTTGTTTTGGTGGATTAGAGATGTGATGTTCAACAGGAATGTTATCATCAGAAGCCAATACAAGTTTCAATCCTTGTTTTGGTGGATTAGAGATGTGATGATTGTTACGATACCGCCTATAATTTCACTCCGGCTGTTTCAATCCTTGTTTTGGTGGATTAGAGATGTGATGAACCCATCCATTTCAAGACTATATTTCTTGCCTCTTGTTTCAATCCTTGTTTTGGTGGATTAGAGATGTGATGAAGGACCTGAACCACTACAAAAAGAACAGAACATTTAAGTTTCAATCCTTGTTTTGGTGGATTAGAGATGTGATGACAAAGGACCCGCTTGGACAGTGGGGGTGAAAATGGGTTTCAATCCTTGTTTTGGTGGATTAGAGATGTGATGAAAAAGCCTCATTGACGACCCCCTCGTCCAGTGCGTGTTTCAATCCTTGTTTTGGTGGATTAGAGATGTGATGTCTACCTGATCTACCGACCATTTCCAGCTCATCCAGAGTTTCAATCCTTGTTTTGGTGGATTAGAGATGTGATGACTGGATTACCCAACACCCTCAACGATTTAAGAAAATGTTTCAATCCTTGTTTTGGTGGATTAGAGATGTGATGTATAGTCTTTCCCACCCGTAAAAGCAGGGTGAACTGGTTTCAATCCTTGTTTTGGTGGATTAGAGATGTGATGTGCCCTGCAGGAAGTGCAAGCGGATGGCTCGATTAGGTTTCAATCCTTGTTTTGGTGGATTAGAGATGTGATGACTGGCACATCGACCTTATCTACCGCGACCGCGAAAGTTTCAATCCTTGTTTTGGTGGATTAGAGATGTGATGCAGGGGCCGGTGCTGCCGGTGTCTTAATTTTAAACGTTTCAATCCTTGTTTTGGTGGATTAGAGATGTGATGAACCAAAAAACAGGTTACACTATGGACAATTCAGCGTTTCAATCCTTGTTTTGGTGGATTAGAGATGTGATGGGGGGCACAAGCAACATGCTTGCGCCAGTTGGTTATGTTTCAATCCTTGTTTTGGTGGATTAGAGATGTGATGTTGATGAACCGGCCCGATACCGAGTCGGCTGCGCCGTTTCAATCCTTGTTTTGGTGGATTAGAGATGTGATGGTCTTCGCTCAGTTTTTCGGGATTATCCAGCTTTTGTTTCAATCCTTGTTTTGGTGGATTAGAGATGTGATGTCTGATTTATTTGCCATTTTATTTTTATTTTTTGCGTTTCAATCCTTGTTTTGGTGGATTAGAGATGTGATGTGGATTCATAGTAACAACCCCACCATCCCTCTCAGTTTCAATCCTTGTTTTGGTGGATTAGAGATGTGATGAGTGAACAGCAATATAAAAATATTACTGGTTAAAGGTTTCAATCCTTGTTTTGGTGGATTAGAGATGTGATGAAGAAGGGGATGAGATCAAAGTATTTAAAGTGTCGTTTCAATCCTTGTTTTGGTGGATTAGAGATGTGATGATTTTCGGGGGATATGGAGTTTTTGAATGCGTTTTTGTTTCAATCCTTGTTTTGGTGGATTAGAGATGTGATGTCTGTGTGAAATTTGTCGTCTATGCCGGTGGCTTTGAGTTTCAATCCTTGTTTTGGTGGATTAGAGATGTGATGCAATTGCAGGCAAATCATCGTCATCATCAATAGATGGTTTCAATCCTTGTTTTGGTGGATTAGAGATGTGATGGATTAACAGGAGTAACCGTACCGCTGCAATAAGTGTTTCAATCCTTGTTTTGGTGGATTAGAGATGTGATGTAGACTCAATACAAACATTCGATTCCAGCTTTGGTGAGTTTCAATCCTTGTTTTGGTGGATTAGAGATGTGATGTTTTCGGGGGATATGGAGTTTTTGAATGCGTTTTTGTTTCAATCCTTGTTTTGGTGGATTAGAGATGTGATGACGTCAACCGCACCCGGCAGCAGATCCAGCGAAAAGTTTCAATCCTTGTTTTGGTGGATTAGAGATGTGATGGTCTCGAGCGAAGATTAAAATTAGTCCAACATGTAAGTTTCAATCCTTGTTTTGGTGGATTAGAGATGTGATGTTTCAATATTTGTGATCATTAATTCAACTAGCGGACGTTTCAATCCTTGTTTTGGTGGATTAGAGATGTGATGCTTTTTTGCCATCGAGCATTGCAACCGGAACGGGTTGTTTCAATCCTTGTTTTGGTGGATTAGAGATGTGATGTGCCTGCCTCCCGTATAACAATGTTACCGCCTGAGTTTCAATCCTTGTTTTGGTGGATTAGAGATGTGATGTGGATAAATAATAATAAGAATCTGTTGCTTCAGTATCGTTTCAATCCTTGTTTTGGTGGATTAGAGATGTGATGGTTATGTTTATGTCTCAGTGTCTGATGATAATCTAAGTTTCAATCCTTGTTTTGGTGGATTAGAGATGTGATGGTGTGATATTGAGTATGCCGCTATCGGTGTTCATCATGTTTCAATCCTTGTTTTGGTGGATTAGAGATGTGATGTTTATATAACTTCTTATCACTGCTGGAATCCTTGGATGTTTCAATCCTTGTTTTGGTGGATTAGAGATGTGATGATCATTTTGCTTTAATAATGAACCTCCGAGTATCCCGTTTCAATCCTTGTTTTGGTGGATTAGAGATGTGATGCAGGTGCCAATTTGTCTGTTGTTATTGAGTAGTTTTGTTTCAATCCTTGTTTTGGTGGATTAGAGATGTGATGAACGGCAACCGCACCCTGGTAATTCCGGACAAGCTGACCCCCCAGTCTGGGGAAACTGACCCCCCTTGGATCTGGTTGCGGTGATTTATTAGCTATGACAATATTACTGTTTTTTTCTCATGCTTTCACCACTTAATTCTATTCGGTGTGCGGTGTGTATTAAACGATCTAAAATGGCATCA
>Ga0081527_100090_pt1 | contig 77561 bp, 67 predicted proteins | sample HotLakmasection5_FD_70992 | JGI IMG/M metagenome (GOLD analysis project Ga0081527, IMG submission 70992) | Hypersaline microbial mat communities from Hot Lake, Washington, USA - Section #5 (SPADES assembly) (version 2) | ecosystem: Environmental > Aquatic > Non-marine Saline and Alkaline >...
GCGCTGCACACCCTGGCGCCGCTGCCTCTGAGCCTGCGCGACGATGAGCGCGCCTGGTCGTGGCTGGCCCCGGATGCCGCCACGCTGGCGATTGCCGCCACCGGTCGCCATGATGGGCTGTGGCTGGTCGATCTCGACGCCTTCGACGTCTGCCGCTGATCAGGCTTTTGAAGTACATCTTAAACGCTTGCCGTGGCTGGCCCTGTTCCGTACAATCTGAGGGAGTCCACGGCAGGTCACCATCGGACTGAGAACCCATCATGATCGGCGGCGCATGGCTGCCATCTCTCGTCTTTGTGGATCGTCCCGCAGCGAACAACCCGTCCAGTGAACAGGACAGCAACCATGACTGATCAATCTCCGTCCAATGTCGTGCCGCAGGCTGTGGCGCGCCTCAGCCTGACTGAACGCCTGCACCAGCCCCGGCCCATCCTGATCGATGGGGCGATGGGCACCCTGCTGGTAGAACGCACCGGCGCACGCGTCTCGGATTGCCTTGAGGCGCTTAACCTGTCGCATTCAGAGCGCGTCGAGCAGATCCACCGCGATTATCTGGAAGCAGGCGCAGAACTCATCGAGACGAATACCTTCGGTGCCAACCGCGTCAAACTCGGCGAGCACGGCCTGGGCGACCGTGTAGCGGCTATCAATCAGGCGGCGGTGGAGATCGCCCGCCGGGCCATCGAAAACGCCGGACGCGCCCACGATGCCTACGTCGCCGGATCGGTGGGGCCGCTGGGGATCGGCATCGCCCCTTACGGGATGCTGAGCCAGGCGGAAGCACGTACCGCCTTCGCGGAGCAAATCGGCGCGCTGTTGACGGCGGGGATCGATGCGCTGTTCTTCGAGACCTTCGCCAATGATGACGAACTCCTGCTCGCCGTTGAGGTGGCGCATCAGCAGCTCAGCGACCGTGACCTCGACCTGCCGATCATCGCCCACGCGACCTTCAACCGCGACGGCACAACCTACCTCGGACACAGTCCGGCGCGGGTTGCCAGTGCGCTCCACAAAGCCGGGGTGACTGTTCTGGGTGCCAACTGCGGCGGCGGGCCTGCTCACATCAGCGAACTGCTGACGGCCATGCGGCGCGCCGTGCCGGATGCGATACTATCCGCGATGCCCAACGCCGGTTATCCGCAGACGGTCGGCGGGCGCGTGATGTATCCGGCCCAGGCTGATTATTTCGCGCAGACAGCCTCGACGCTCAACGCGATCGGGGCGCGGCTGGTTGGCGGCTGCTGCGGCACCAGCCCGGAGCATATCGCCGCCATGCGCGCCGCACTGGATGCGCCCGCACCGGCCATCACGCTGCCGGGTACGCTCGCCATTGATGAGGACGAAAGCCACGTCTCGCAACTGCACCCGACGGAACTGGCGCAGCGGCTGAAGGCTGGGCTGTTCACGATCACCGTAGAGATGGCACCACCGCGCAGCTACGCCGCCGAAAAACTGCTCGAGAGCGCCCGTCTGCTGCGTGATGCCGGGGCCGACATCCTTGACGTGGCGGATACGCCCGCCGCCCGCATGAAGATGTCCGCCTGGGCGGTGAGCCACCTGCTGCAATCGCAGGTCGGCGTTGAGACGGTGCTGCACTTCCCGACGCGGGGGCGTAACATCCTGCGCGTGCAGGGCGACCTGCTGGCGGCACACGCGCTCGGGCTGCGCAACCTGTTCATCACGATGGGCGACCCGGCGCGCATTGGCGATTACCCCGACGCCAACGACAACTTCGACATTGCACCCTCCCGGCTGATTGAGGTCGTCAAGCATGAGATGAACCACGGTCGCGATATGGGCGGGGCCAGCATCGGCCGACCGACGGCTTTCACGGTCGGCTGTGCGCTGAACATGGGCGCTGATGATCTCGACCGGGAGCTGAAAGTACTCGGCAAGAAGCTGGAAGCGGGCGCAGATTTCGCCCTGGGGCAGCCTGTCTTCGAGCCAGAGAAGATCGACCGCTTCCTCGAAGGCTATCAGCGCGTATTTGGCGAGCCGTTCAGCCTGCCCGTGCTGATGGGCGTCATGCCGCTGTACAGCCTCAAGCATGCGCTCTTCCTGCACCATGAGGTGCCAGCCTTCACCATCCCTGACGCCATCCTCAAGCGGCTGGAGGACGCGGACGAGAACGCGCCGCACGTCGGCGTACAGATCGCCATTGAGCTGATGTCCCAGATGCGCGACCGCGTCCAGGGGGCTTACGTCATCCCGGCATTTGGTCGCTACAAGCTGGCCGCTGAAGTCGTCGCGGCGATCGTCGGCAGCTAAATTCGCACATGAGCGGGCGGGCCGTGGTGCCCGCCCGGCCCGTCTGCGGCACCCTTCCGGCCTGTATCGGCCACCCCGTCGAAAGCACCACGCCACCACCTCGGCAACTCTGACGAGCCAGCCCGCCGCAATTTGGCGAGGTTTCACAAGCGCGCTGTAACCAATCTGTTGTGCAGGCCGTCACCCAGGGCGATTTTCAGGCATTCTCACCAAACACTTAGCTCAAATCCGCCTGTTTTGACCGTTATACGGCCCTCCTGTGCGGCTGTTCTGCATAGCGATTTGTGCAGATTGTTCAGATACATTTGATCTCCCTGCCTGAATAGCGCGTATGCACAAGCGATAACCGGGCGAATAACCCGCCGCTAAAAAGTGCTTTGCACGTTCCCCCCAAAATCTGGGGGTTTCTTTTGGATGGTGCCCACCGTGTTTGTTTATTTTGACGGCGTTAGACTCCATTCGTAACAAAAGAGCGCCGGGTTGCTGGCATCTTTTGTCTTATTTACACAGTGATCCCAATTGATCGAGCCACGAGGGATAGACACATGCGCAAACGGAGCTTTCTTTACCGTCTGATTTCGATAGCGGTAGCGCTATCGTTCCTGTTCGTTGTCGGCATGGTCACGACCGCACAGGATGATGCGGCGGGCGATGCCACCGCCGCTGCCGAAGAGGTCATGCCCGAAGAAGCCGCAGACATGCTGACGGCTGAAACTGTCCAGACCAACCTCAATCAGATCTGGCTGCTGGTTGCGGGCTTCCTTGTGTTCTTCATGCAGGCTGGGTTCGCCATGCTGGAGGGCGGCTTCATCCGCCATACGGGGGTTGTCAACAGCCTCGCAGAGAACTTCATGGATGCGTGTATCACCGGCCTTACGTTCTTCCTCGTCGGTTACGGTATCGCTTACGCCAGTACAGATGGCAGCCTGATCTTCGGCGGGGCGACCTTTGCCCTGGGTGGCATCGATGGCACCGGCGCTGAAGACGGCTTCACCTTCATTGATTTCTTCTTCCAGTTCGCGTTTGCGGGTGCTGCGGCGACGATCGCCACGGGTGCCATGGCGGAACGCACGGATTTTCGCGGCAAGCTGATCTACTCGGCCATTCTGGGCGCGGTGCTCTACCCGATCGTCGTCTTCTGGACGTGGGGCGGCGGCATCCTGTCCACGCAGTTCGGCTTCATTGATTTCGCCGGCAGCACGATCGTCCACCAGTTCGGCGGCATGATCGCCCTGATGGGTGCCATCATCGTCGGGCCGCGTGTGGGCCGCATCTTTGGCAGCGCGCCGCGCCCGTCGAACTTCGGCCTGGCCGCGATGGGCACGTTCATTCTGTGGTTCGGCTGGTACGGCTTCAACGTTGGCTCCACCCTTGAAGCGACTGACCCGAACGCACTCGGCCTGGTCGCCGTCAATACGACGCTGGCTGCCAGCGCGGGTGCGCTGGGTGCGATGCTCTTTGGCTACTTCACCAAAGGCGGTAAGTGGGATCTCGGCTACATCCTGAACGGCTCGCTGGCTGGTCTGGTGGGTATTACGGCGGGCTGCGCCTTCGTATCGCCGGTTGCCTCGATCATCATCGGCCTGACGGCGGGTGTGGTCCTCGTCCTGACGATGGACGCGCTGGAAGTCGCCAAAGTCGATGACGCCGTGGGCGCATTCGCGGTCCATGGGGCGTGTGGTGCGCTCGGTTCGCTGGCGATTGGCTTCTGGGGCATCCCCGCGCTGACCAGCACTGCTGGCGGCCTGTTCCTCGGCGGCGGCTTCGACCTGCTGGTCAGCCAGCTCATCGGCGTCGTCTGGGTGACGGTGTGGGCGGTGGTCGCGGGTGGCCTGATGTTCGGCGGCCTGCGCGCTCTGGGCCTGCTGCGTATGCCCGCCAGCGCGGACATGGTCGGCATCGATGCTTACGAACATGGTGCCTCCGTCTGGCCTGATATCCTCCCGGTCCCCGGCGACAGCCCGGCTGCCGGCGACTAGACGCTGCCTCCCATCTGATGCGGCTGCGCGGGCGCTGGCTGCCCCTGCAATCCTCTGAAGGGCATGCATCAGAACACAATTCGCTGTGAACCAGGGGCCGGATGATTCCGGCCCCTTTTCATATCGTCACAAGCGATTCATCAGCGCTCCATGAGGGGTGCTTCACCGTTGCGCGGGCGACGATTCTTCATGTCAATTCCGGGGGTTGTGCGCTATGCTGATAGGAGCGTCCCTCCCCGGGCGCAGTTGACTGTAAGTGAGGAACGAAAGCTATGAAGAACGTCCTGGCGCGCATCGGCGTAGAAGTCGTGCGCTTTCTCTATCTGTCTGTATTCTGGTGGGTGCGGGGCTGGAAGATCGAAGCGCCCCTGGTGGACCTGCCGCGCATGGTGATCGCGGCGGCACCCCATACCACCAACATGGACTATGCACATTTTCTGGCGGCGGCCATCACCTATCGGCGGCGTCCGCTGGTGACTGTCAAACAGGAACTGACGCGCGGGCCGATTGGCTGGTTCGTGCGGGCACTGGGCGGCATCGCCATCGATCGCAACCGCCGCACGAATGCTGTTGAGCAGCTCGCGGGCTATTTCGAAGGGCAAAAACGGCGCGTCGTCGTCTTCACGCCGGATGGCACGCGCAGCTATCGCCCGCACTGGAAGACCGGTTTTTACTGGGCGGCGGTCAAGGCGGATGTGCCGATCGTGCTCGGTTATATCGATTATCCGCGCAAGCGGATCGGCTTCAGCGACCCGATCTACCCGACCGGCGATATTCAGGCGGATTTCCAGCAGGTGATCGAGTTCTACAGCACGCGCGGCGTCGGCCTGTATCCTGATCAGGCGACGACGGTCGCGCTGCCACCACAGGCGGATCCTGAAACGGCTGAACCGCAGCCCGTCGTGGAAGCGGTCACGCCGGAGCAGGGTTAAACAGGCGACCGCCGGCTTCTGGCCTGGCGGTCGATAGATGGATTTGCGCACAAAGAGGACATATCGTGATCATCAGAAATGAACGCGATCGGGCCGGCATCCTGCGCATCGGACAGCTCTGCGGCCTGACACTGCAACACATGCTCAGTCAGGTGGAGCCGGGTATGACAACCCGCCAGCTCGATCAGATCGGGGCGCAGTTCCTGCAGAAGCATAACGCTCAGTCCGCGCCGATCACCGCCTATGATTACCCGGGCTGGACCTGCATCAGCGTCAACGATGCGGTGGCGCATGGCGTGCCCGATGATACCGTCATCCAGGCGGGCGACGTGGTCAATATCGATGTCAGCGCAGTGCTGGAAGGCTACTGGGGCGATACTGGCGCGTCGATGGTGGTGCCGCCCGTCAAACCGGAGTACGAGCGCCTGATGGACTGGACGCGCAAGGCCCTGCGGGCTGGCATCGGGGCGGCGGTGGCGGGCGTGCCGGTCTTCAATATTGGGCGCAGCGTGCAGCAGGTCGCCAAGCAGGGCGGCTACCGGCTCATCCGGGAGCTGGGCGGCCACGGCGTCGGACGCGGCATCCACGAGAACCCGACCGTCTACAACTACTTCAACCGGCAGGAGCGCACTCGCCTTGTCGATGGCATGGTGCTGACGATCGAACCCTTCCTCACGCTCGGGCGCGGTAAAATCTACACCGATGATGACGACTGGACGCTGCGCACCATTGACGGCAGCATCAGCGCGCAGTTCGAGCATACTGTCATCATCGATGGCGAGACGCCCATCCTGGCGACGCAGGTTGAAGGATCGCATTGAGGCCCACACGCGCCCCGCACGTGCCCCGCACATGCCAAGAGCGGTTCCCCTGGCAGTGTCCGAAGGTGGAGGGTATTATTTCCCTCTACACGACCGCCGTTGATGGAGGCTACCGTGAGTAAAACGCAGATCAATGAAACGACCCTGCCGGGCGTCGGCGTGCGCCATGATTTCGTCACCGAATCGGAAAAACAGGTCGGGGTGCTGCGGCATCACTCCGGACGCCTTGATCTCCTGGTGTACGATGACATCGATCCTGATCGCTGCCAGAATACCATCGCGCTGACGGAGAACGAGGGCCGCGTCCTGGGTGAACTGCTCGGCGCGATGCAGGTCGTCAAATCCACGAGCGTCATTCAACAGTCGATTGGTGAACTGGTGATCGACTGGATCGAAGTGGCCGAACACTGGACGTGCGCTGATAAGCGTATCGATGCCCTGCGGCTATCGGATACGGGGGTGCTGATCGTGGCTGTCATCCGTGACGGCGAAACGACGCCCATCCCCAGGCGTGATTTTGAACTTCATGATGGAGATACTGTGGTCGTTATCGGCACGCCGGAAGGCATCAAGCGTGCCTATGCGATCATGCGCGGAGCGGGTTAATGCCGCCTAACCCGGCGACTACCGCCATCGACATCGCCCCATTCTTCATAGAACTCGGTATCGTCTTCCTCGCGCTGGCCATAGTTGGTCGGCTGGCCGGGCTGATCGGGTTATCACCCATTCCGTTCTATCTGCTGATCGGGCTGATCTTCGGCAACGGTGGTCTGATCCCGGTCAACCTCTCCACGTCGTTCATTCAGATTGGCGCGGAGATCGGCGTGATTCTGCTGCTGTTCATGCTCGGCCTGGAGTACACGCCCAGGGAACTGAGCGAGGGCCTGCGCAGGGGAGCCGTCGGCGGGCTGGCCAATATCGTGCTGAACTTTACACCGGGTGTTGTGTTTGCGCTGGCACTCGGCTGGGATATCGTGCTGGCGCTGCTGTTCGGCGGGATCACGTTTGCCTCGTCGTCGGGGATCATCTCCAAGCAGTTGACCGACCTGGGCTGGCTGGGCAACCGCGAGACGCCCACACTGCTGTCTATACTGGTGCTGGAAGACCTGGTCATGGCGATTTACCTGCCGCTGATGAGCGTGCTGCTGGTCGGCGCGGCGCTCAGCGAGGGGCTGATTTCGCTGTCGATCGCGCTGGTGACGGTGCTGGTCGTTATGGGGGTGGCGCTGCGCTTCGGCGGGCATATCAGCCGGTTGATGGCGACGCACTCCAATGAGATACTGCTGCTGACTGTCTTCGCGGTGGTGCTGCTGGTGGCGGGGGTCACACAGCAGCTGGAAGTATCGGCGGCGGTGGGGGCCTTCCTGGTGGGTATCGCGCTGTCAGAGCCGATCGATAAGCGCGTTCGCGAACTCATTAACCCGCTCAAGGACGTGTTCGCGGCGGCGTTTTTCGTCTTCTTCGGCCTGCAGATCAACCCGATGGACCTCGTCCCGATGATGGGCATGGCGATGCTGCTCGTCCTGCTGACGGGCATCACCAAAGTGCTGACGGGCTGGTTCGCCGGGCTGCGGGCAGGGATCGCCACGCCGGGGCGCTGGCGTCTGGGCACGCTGCTGACGATCCGTGGCGAGTTTTCAATCGTGATTGCCGGGCTGGCGAGCGCTGCTGGCCTGCAAGTGGCGGAACTTGCCCCGCTGACAGCCGCCTATGTGCTATCGATGGCGATTGTCGGCTCGATCCTGGTGCGCGTGGTGAACCCGATTGTGCGTCAGCTTATGCTCCGGGGACGCCGCGCCGCGTAATACGATAGGACTGCTACCTTAGGACCATTTATGAAACTACTGTTTGTCGTCTCTTCACTCGACCTGACCCAGCCTTTCAGCGCGACGCCGGCCTGGTGGCAAATGCTGAAGGGCCTTTATGAAATTGGCGTGGAGGTCATCGCCGCGCCCTATCAGGGGCCGCCGATTGAATCGCTGTGGTGGCGGGCCGCGGATAATCCGGCGCGCTGGCAGGGCGACGCCTTTAAAAATGCCCGCGACGCGCTGCGCCGCTTCATGCCGCAGCAGCAAACGCAGATGAGCCAGACCGTCCAGGCGGGCGAAAGCAGCGAAGAATCAGCGACGGACCGGCTGGTACGTCAGACGGCGCAGACGCTGGTCGCGCCGCTGTGGCTGCGCCACCTCGATAACCTGCTGACGCGGGAGCCGGATATCGACGCGGTCATCTTTCTGACGGTGCCGCTCAACCAGTTGAACGGCGTCCCGGCGGAACTCATCCGGCGGCATAATAAACCGGTCTTCTACTTCGATGGCGATGTGCCGGCCAGCCTGCCCAACATGCGCGGCTTTTCGACGGGCTTCCGCATCTATCAGGGCGCGGATCCGTCCGAGTATACGGCCTTCATCAGCAACAGCCTCGGCGGCGAGGAACTGCTGCGTCAGCTTGGCGCGAAGGCGGCGCACACCGTCTGGTATGGCGTGGACCCGGATGTGTTCAGCCCGATGCCGGTCGAGTCGCAGGACCTGGATGTGTTCTTCTACGGGCATGGGCGCGAGTATCGCGGTGAGTGGATCGACGCGCTGCTGCGTGATGCTTCGCTCGCCATGCCGGAGCGACGCTTCGCGGTGCGCGGCACGCGCCTGGGCGATCTGGGCCGGGTGGAATCGCTGCCGTATCTCAGTTTCAGCAAGCTGCGTGAGTACGCCTGCCGCAGCAAGATCAACCTGTGTATTACACGCGGCGCTCATGCCAGCCTGTATGGATCGGCCTCGTCGCGCCCCTTTGAACTGAGCGCGATGCAGTGCTGCGTGGTCGCCAACCCTTACAACGGGCTGGAGCTATGGTTCGAGCCGGAAAAAGAGATCATCATCGTCAACAGCACCGATGAAGCCGTGGACCGGCTGCGTTATCTGCTGGCGCACGATGCCGAGCGCGAACGGATGGCGCAGGCCGCCCGCGACCGCGTCCTGAAGGAGCACACCTTCCGCCACCGCGCCCGTGATCTGGTCCGCATCGTGCAGCAGTACGTGTAAGCTCGGATACGGCCACCATCTCGATGCCTACGGAAGCTGAACAGAGACAATCCCGCGTGGCCGGGGCGACCGCGCTGCTGGCGGTCGGCAATATTGCCAGCCGCGTGCTCGGTCTCGTCCGTGAGCAGGTGCTGACCTACCTGTTCGGCGCGTCGGCGGCGGTGGATGCGTTTCAGGTGGCGATTATCGCGCCGCGTGCCGCTTACGATCTGCTCATCGGCGGTCACGTCAACGGGGCGATCGTGCCCGTCCTGACGGACCTGCGCGCCAACAAAGCGGAACTGTGGCGCGTGCTTGGTCTGCTGGCCGGGCTGGTGATGGCTCTGCTGACGGGTCTGGCGCTGCTGATGATGGCGTTTGCGCCGCAGGTGGTGCGCCTGGCCGCTGAGGGCGCTGATGCCTCAACGCAGGCGCTGGCGGTCGCGCTGCTGCGGTTGACTGCGCCCGGCCTGATCTTCCTGGGGTTGTTCGCCGTCTTCAGCGGCGCGCTGATCGCGCTGGAACGTTTCATCTGGCCGGCTTTTGCGACGGTCGTCTTCAATGGCTGTATCGCCCTGGTGACGGTGCTGCTTGCCCCGCCGCAGCAGGTCATGCTGGCAGGTCCTGGGGATATATACGCGCCGGTACTCATCGCACGCCCGGCGGATGGCATCGCGGCGGCGGCGATTGGCTGGTTAATCGCGACGGTCGCACAGTTCGCGTTGCAGTTGTACGGTCTTGGGCGCGCCCGCACCGACGGGCCGCGACTGCGGCTGCGCATCGGCTGGCGGCACCCGGCGCTGCGCCAGATCGGCAGGCTGTACGTGCCGGTACTGGCTGGCCTGCTGCTGGATACGCTGATCGTGCGCTTCTTCACGTACAATCTGGCGACGCAGACGGGCATCGAAGGCGCGATCGGCTATATGGTCTGGGCGACGACGCTGATTCAGTTCCCGCAGGGGCTGGTAGCGACGGCGATCAGCCTGGCGGTGCTGCCGATGCTGAGCCAGGCCGCTAACGCGCTCGATGATTTCCGTGCGACGCTCGGGCTGGGCCTGCGGCTGACGCTCGGCCTGATCCTGCCGGCGGCTGTCGGGGTGTTCGTGCTGGCGGTGCCGTTGGTGCGCCTGCTGTTCGAACATGGGGCCTTCACCGCTGCCGATACGGAAATTGTGGCGACGGCGACCCGGCTCTATCTGCTGGGGCTGCCCTTTGCCGCTGTCGATCTGCTGCTGGTGTACGCCTTTTATGCGCGCAAGGACACGCTGACCCCCGCGCTGATCGGCGTGGTGAGCCATGTCGTCTACATGGTGACGCTGCTGCTGCTGATCGAGCCGCTGAGCCTGTACGCCCTGATGATCGCGGATGCTATCAAACATGTGGTGCACGCACTGCTGAGCGCGATCATACTAGGGCTGCGGCTGCGGGGCTATGGCCGGCAGGGCATTCTAGCGACGGGGCTGCGCGCTGGCATCGCGGCGGCGGTCATGGGGGCGGTCGGTGTCGGGCTTCTGCCGCCGCTGACTGCGTTCATTGGCGGCGGTGGCATATTGCGCGAAGCGGTCGGCGTCGGCGTGGCGGCGGCGATCATGGGAGCGGTGTTTCTGGCGCTGGCGTGGCTGCTGCGCATTCAGGAGCTGCGCTGGCTGGTGACGCGGGTACGGCAGCGGCTTGGGCGCTAACTGGACTGCGGCGTAGCCTGTCGCGTGGCCTCCGACGCGCGGAGGCGCTCCGCACGGAGTGTCTTAAGCACCTGCTGCGCATCGCGCATCGTGCTGACGCGCACAACCTGTTCCTGCCAATCCCCGGGCAAGACGCGCTTGACGATCTCCAGCATACGAATCATATGCTTTGACGGCAGGATGAGGATCGCCGTGTGCCGGAGTCGCTGGGGATGATACAGGGTATAGCGGGCCATTGGGATGATGCTGCCGTTGAGCGAAAACACGTTGGACAGGTCAAAGACGTGATCAACCACATGCGGCTGGGCGCATTGCATCTGCATACCAGCGTCAAACACTTCGTAGAATTGCTCCGGTTTCCAATCACGGTCGAACGTCCAGACCAGATATGTCTGCGCGTCGTCACCCCACTTTACGGTGATCGTTTTCATCACCCTACCTTGAGAATTGATATATGACGGTTATTTTCTAGTGCCACAATCCTATTTTAATACACTTTAACAAAAGAAGAATGAGGATTTCTCAATAGAGTACAAATTCGTTCGCAATCTGTGGATTTACAGCTTGTTGTGATCAGTTTCTTCGATGAGCTGCGAGAGAAAGCGCATGAAATCTGTGCCGCCAGTGCCGCGCGACTCGCTGGAGAGCGCGAAGATATAGGTGCGGGCGTAGTGCAGATGCGCCCGGCGGAAGGTCATCAGGCGCTGTAGTGCGTTGTTGTACTCATGACGCAGGGCCAGCCGCTGACGGGCATACTCGCGCAGGGTGCTCTGGCGCAGGTACCGGATGAACTCGCGGTGGGCACGGGGCATATAGGGGTGCATGGCGTTCAGGTGATGGGTGAGCGCGGTCTGCGCGTGGTCGACGCCCAGGCCGGCCAGCAGCGCCGGGACCAGGCTGCTCTGGGCACCGGAGCCGCCGCGCAGCGTCTGCGGCTCGGCGAGTGCCGGCACATCGTCAAAGCGCACGCCGTCAAAGCCGAACAGGAAGGGCCGCACCTGCAGATAATACGTGCGCGGCTCGCAGTGCTCCGGCATGCGATGAAACAGGCGCGTGATGTCGATCAGGCCGCGCTGCAACTGGCGCAGGGACTTCAGGGCGGCGGCTTCGTCCTGGTCGGCGGCGGCCCGCATCCCCTGACGCAGCGCCTGCAGCAGCGCCCCGCCGCGCGCTTCGATCGACGTATGCACGGCGAAGAACCAGCGCTCGTCCTCCAGCGTGGTGAAGCGCACCTGCACGTCGATATTGTCGGGCGTCAGGCCCTGCGCAGGGTCGCGCAGTCGCCAGTTAGTCAGCACCTGAGCCGTATAGCTGAGCATGGGCGGGCGTCCGACGTGCTGGGCCAGCGCCGCCAGCGGAACGGCCAGTGTCGGCGGCAGGTGATCGTGCTGGTGCGGCGGCGACAGGATATACGCGCTGGCGAAATACCCGTACAGCATGAACAGCCGCTCAATCGCCCGACCGTCGATGGTGGCCAGAGCCGCGCCGTCAGGCTGCCACAGGGGCAGTCGTTCCAGCTCAGCGCGGACAGTGCCGGCGGTGATCCACTGCGGCAGGTGTGCGGCGGCGTCTTCGATGTGCGCGGCAGATTCTGGCGGCAGCAGTGGTGCGGCAGCGCTCAGATCGCACAGCGGACCGGGCTGGATCAGAAAGCCCGTCTCGCCGGGCTGCCAGTGCGGCTCGATATGAGGTTCAGAGGACGATGGCGTTTGCATACCTTCGATTATCAATCATCTGCGTCACGCTGAACAGGGACACCCCCGGATAAAGTGCCTTCTGCGTGGCTCTGTGGCTCTGGTTGGGCCGTAACCCCCCTCCGAAAGAGAGGGGGCGACAGCAAGTGATTTGCTCCCTCAGTTAGCCGGGCAGGCCGCGTCATGAAATCAGGCCGAACGCCTTCTCCAGGTCGCGGATTTCCGCTTCGCCAATTGGCACCAGCGGGCCGAGCACTGCCGTATCGATCAGGGAGCGCGCGCTGTACTCGGCGACTTCCAGCCGATCGAAGGCGTTCAGGACGTCCGTGCCGACAGTCAGCACGCAGTCATTCTGGACGAGCAGCACCGGCGTCCGCAGGGACACGAGGCGGGCGACTTCTTCCGGCTGCGTGTAGAGCGTCTTAAACGGAATCAGTGGGATATCGCGCAGCAGAATGAAGCTCTCCGGGATCGTGCGCGAATCAAAGGGCACAGCGGCGATGGCGTAGGCGGTCGCGTTCGGGCACTGCGCCATCATGACGCACTGTACGTCGGGGTGCATGTCGTAGATGTGCTGATGCAGCCGCACTGACCGGCTGGGGTGCTTGCCTGCCTCGTGCGCGCCATTGCGCACCAGCACCACATCGCGTATGGAGATCGTGCGCCGGTCGACGCCGGTCGGCGTGATCAGGAAGCTGTTATCGTCCAGCCGGGCGGAGACGACGCCTTCCGTGCTGATCATCAGGTAGCGGTCATAGGCGCGGGTGACGATATCCACGATCTGCTGGCGCAGTTCGCGCTCGCGGCTGCTGTGATGCGTCGGCACGAACTCCGGCAGGACGCTGCGCCGCTGGTCGAACAGGTTGAGCGCGGCATCCGAAAGCACGCTGACATCGCCCAGCGCCCGCGCCCGGATCAGCGTACGCGCACAAAAATCGAGCGTCTCAAGGCGGTGGAAGGCTTCCAGCAGGTTGGCACCGGCAGCGGCCATGCCGTGATTCTCCAGAATGACGATGTTGTAGCCTTCCGCAAAGGTGCTGGCGATGCTTTCGCCCAGGCTCTCGCTGCCAGGGAGCGCATAGGGCGCATAACCGACCGGGCCGCACAGCCGGTTCGCCTGGGGGATGATGCGCGTATCCGGCACCTGCCGCACAATGCTGAAAGAGACGAGCGCCGGTGGGTGAGCGTGGACGATCGCGTGCAGATCGGGCCGCTGCTGGTAGATGGCGCGGTGAAACGGATACTCCGACGAGGGCTTGTGCGGGCCTTCGATGGTGCCATCGGCCCGGACGCACATCATGTCCTTCGGGGTGAGCTTGCCCTTATCGATGCCAGAGGGTGTGATCCAGATATCGCCGTTGCCGTCCTTGATCGACAGGTTGCCGCCGCTGAGTGTGGTCATGCCGTTGTGATAGATGCGATCCATGATGGCGACGAGTTGGTCGCGTGGGTGCAGCAGTTGGAAGTCCATGATGGTGCTGTTTCCTCCGATCATCCCGTGGATGTCTGTAACGGTAGCTCTCAGGGTGAGTCTGCCATCACTATACATCAGGAATAGCGGGGCGTGTGTGGCATTTGGTCATCTTGTTTTATCGCGGCGGCTGGTGTACAAGTTGTGCCATGTTGAACGTCTTTTACGGTGAGTTTGCCCATGCAGGCGGGTAAAGGGGCTGCACAGTTTCTTTTTGATCGCCGGGTGGTGCGGGGCGTCACCCGGGTGCTGCTGCTGGTGATCCTGCTGGTGGCTGCTGGCGTGCGCCTGCACAACCTGGAGGTGCAGTCCTTCTGGTATGACGAGGGCACGACCTACGGGCGCAGCCTGCGCACCATCCCTGAGCTGATCGAGACCATGCAGGCGAATATCCACGTGCCCGGTTACTTCGCGCTGCTGACGCTTTACGAGGATGCAGCCGGACATACGGAATTCGCGCTGCGCAGTTTCAGCGTGTGGTTTAGCCTACTGAGCGTCGCCCTGACGTATGTGCTGGGGGCGCGGCTGTATGGGCGTGTAGCGGGCATCGCGGCGGCGAGCTTCGTCGCGCTGAACACGTTCAGCGTGTATTACGCCCAGGAAGCGCGCATGTACAGCCTGTTGGCGGCGGTCGCCGCGCTGAGCATGTACGTCTTCGTGCGGTTGATGCAGGCCATGCAGCGGCCAATCTCGGCGCGGGTCTGGCATCAGCGACCGCTTGTGCGCTGGGGCGCGGCGCTGGCCGTCGTCAACATCGTGGGGATGTACACGCACTACCTCTACCCGCTGATTATGCTGGTGCAGGGGATCATGGCGGTCCTGTGGCTGATCGCCCTGGCCCTCGATGATGCCTCGCCAGACGATGCCTCGCCAGACGATGCCCCGGCGCGGCGCTACAGGCGCAGCCTGCGCGGGCTGCTGGCTTATACCGTCGCCAATCTGGTGACGCTGGCGGCGTTCCTGCCCTGGCTGCCGATCGCCATCCGGCAGATCACCGGGCACGGCAACCCGGCCCTGGATGAAGCGGTACCACAGGCAGCCTTCCTGCGCGAGTTCCAGGGCGTGCTGACCTTCGGCACGACTTATGAAGTCAGCATGGGCGGGATGGGCATCGCCGTCTATCTGCTCGCGCTGTTCGGCCTGGTGATGCTGCCCGCCAGCCTGATTGGTGAGGCGCGGGCACAGCGTCAGGGCTGGCGAATGCTGCTGCCGCCGCTGTGGATCGCGCTGTCGCTGGTCTTCTTCATGGTGCTGGAGCTGGGCGTGCGTTACCTGCGCTTCCTGACACCGGCGCAGATCGCGGTCGCGCTGCTGCTGGGGCGCGGCGTCTGGGTGCTGTGGCACATTCGCCCGCGCCGCCCCACGCCGATCACGCGCTATATTCCGCGCTTTGCGGCGGTCTTCACGACCTGCGCGCTGCTGGCGACCATGGCCGCCGGTCTGCCGCCGCTGTACGAAGACCCGGCCTATCAGCGCGACGACTATCGCGGGCTGGCCCGGCAGATCGAGGAGCGGCTGCGCCCCGGCGATGGCATCATCGTCAGTGGGCCAGGCGTTGCGGAGATCTTCGGCTATTACTATGACGGCGCGGCCCCGGTCTACCCGCTGCCCCAGGGCGATGCCGCCCGGACGCGCACCGACATCGCCGAGATTGTCGATCAGCATGACCGCCTGTTCGCCGTCTACTACGGGACCAATGAGCGCGACCCGGAAGGCAGCGTCGAGGGCACGCTGAACGCGCTGGCCTATCCCATCAGCGATGTCTGGGTCGATGATATGCGGCTCGTGCGCTACGCCATGCCGGCGGCCTTCACGGTGACGCGGACCGCGCAGGCCCGATTCGGCGAGGCGATCACGCTGGAAGAAGTCGCGCTGTCGTCGGAGGGGGTGCAGGCGGGCGATGCGCTCAGCCTGCGCCTGACGTGGCGCACCAACGCGCCGCTTGAAACACGCTATAAGGTCTTCGTGCAGCTTCTGAATCCTGATGGCACGCTGGCGGCGCAGCGCGACAGCGAACCGGGCGGCGGTGCCCTGCTGACGTCGCTATGGCCAGTCGATGAGGCGATTGAGGATAATCATGCACTGCTGGTGCCCGACGATCTGCCGTCTGGCGAAGGCTATCAGCTCATCATCGGCCTGTATCCGATCGACGATCCGTTCGGACGGCTGCCGGTCAGCGGCGCAGATGCCAGCGGCACAGATGCCAGCGGCGATTACCTCACCGTGGCGGAGATTACCGTCCAGCCGCCCCCATCCTGATGCAGCCTGAAGAATCACAAACCCCCTCCTCAGACGAAAGAAGGGGGCAGCGACAGACAGCAATCAGGGCGAACTTGTCTTATTCAGCGGGGAGCACCGCTGTATTCACCACGTTGTTGTAGACATTGTTGAGCAGCGCATCGACGATCAACTGGGCGGCTTCCACCGCGACGGTGATCTGCGCGTCGACGGTACTGGCGGCGAGGTGCGGCGTATCGATGACGCCGGGCAGGCCGATCAGCGGATGATCCGCCGGGGGCGGCTCCGTCTCGTAGACGTCGAGGGCGGCACCGGCCACCTTGCCCGATTTGATCGCCTCGGCCAGTGCCACATCATCGATGAGGCCGCCACGCGCCGCATTGACCAGGCGCACGCCGTCTTTCATCTTCGCCAGCGCCTCCTGGTTGATCATGCTGCGGGTGTCATCGATCAGCGGGGCGTGCAGGCTGATGAAGTCGGATTCCGCATAGATTGTATCCAGATCGGCAGGGATTGCGCCCATCTGCTGAGCGACGATCGCAGGCACCAGCGGATCGTAAGCAAGTACGCGCATCTCGAAGGCGAGGGCGCGCTTGGCGACCGCCTGACCGATCCGCCCGAAGCCGACCAGCCCCAGCGTCTTGCCGCGCAGCTCCACGCCGACGAAGGTCTTGCGATCCCACTTGCCGGCCTTCAGCGAGGCGTCACCCTGGGGGATGTGCCGCGCCAGCGCCAGCATGAGGCCGAAGGTATGCTCAGCGGTGGAGATGGTGTTGCCACCGGGCGTGTTCATCACGATGATGCCGCGCTGCGTGGCGGCGTCCAGATCGACATTATCGACACCGACCCCGGCGCGCGCGATCGCTTTGAGCTGTGGCGCAGCCGCCATGACCTCGTCGGTGATGGTGACGCCGCTGCGGATGACGAGCGCGTTCGCCTGGGGGACCTGCGCCAGCAGGTCGGCAGCGCTGAGCTTGCCAGGGGCCACCACGGTGAGGCCCTCAGCCGCCGTGAGAATGTCGATGGCCTTCTGATCGACGTTATCCGGGATGAGTACAGTCTGGGTCATAGGTTGCGGTCTCCAATTGGATGATTTTGCAGGACAAAAAGCGCATAACGCCTTCTATAAATCAAAAGCTATGCGATATCACCGTATCCCTGAGCCGCCCCGCGCTGGCTGCGGCCTCGGAAAGGCCCCTCCTGAGCAGAGGGGCCGATGCAATCGGACAGAATATTATTCGATTACGATCAGGTCCTGCCAGCCGCGTGTGAGTGGTTCGCCGCCATTCTCGCGGACGACGACCACATCCTCAACGCGGGCCGAAGGCCCCGCCATTTGCAGGATGCTCGGCTCCACCGTGAAGAGCATGCCCGGGGAGAGCGGCGTCGTATCGGTGCGCGTCAGGAAGGGCGGCTCGTGGACGTCCAGGCCGATGCCGTGGCCGAGCCGGTGGCGGAACAATTCGCCCATACCCGCATCCTCGATGACCTTGCGCGCGGCGGCATCCGCTTCGGCGGCGGTGTTGCCCGGCTTCAGCGCGGCGATACCGGCGGCCTGTGAGGCCATCACCAGTTGGTGCACACGCTGAATCTCCTCGTTTGGCTCGCCAAAGAAGACCGTCCGCCCGAAGTCATAGCAGTAGTCCTCATAGATCGCGCCGAAGTCGAACAGAATGCTGACCGGCGGGTTCAGCGGGCGCGGGTAGGTCTCCAGCCGCTTGCCGAAGATCAGCGGGTGATGGATGCCGGAATTGTACAGCGCCGTCGGGAAGCTCTCTCCGAGTGACCCATGTTTGCGCAGCTGATAATTTACCTCGCTGACGACTTCCAGCTCGGTCATGCCGTGGCGCAGATTGCCGAGCGCATCGGCGAAGGCGGCTTCTGTCATGGCACCGGCCCTGCGCATGGTGTCGATTTCGGCTTCGCTCTTGATGACGCGCTGGCTGCGCACGATGTTCGTGCCGCTGATGAAGCGAGCGGCGGGCAGCAGCGTCTGCAAATTGACGAGCGTCTCGCCGTGAGCGCGGTCGCCGACGGCGATAGTCGGGGCGGCGGGCAGGTCGAATCGCTTGAGGATGTCGAAGGCCAGCGCCGCCGGATCATCATGATCGCCCAGCACACGCACTTCTACTTCTGTACTGTTGAGCAGGCCGCCGAACTCAGCGGTCATGCGCGGCAGCGTCAGCACCGGTGGATGGTCCGGCGTGATCCACGCGCCTTCGACCCAGTGGCCGGGGTGAATCGTCCAGCCGAAGCTGGGGACATCCCGGGGCACACCGGTCAGATAGTGCAGGTCCGCGCTGATGGGTAAGAAGGCGAGATCGGCCAGCGGGCGCAGATTCTCGCGGAAAATAGTCATACGGGCGGCATAGTCGCTCATGAGATAACCTCTGTTGTGCGTGGGCCAATCGTGGGCTATGGCGCAGGATTCTAACACACTTGCGGCTGAGTTTCGCCCTGTTTTCTGGTATGATGAGAACAAATGGACGGAATTCACATCGTAATAATGGCTTTATACCGGTGTGTGTCATGAGTAAAGTTTAAAGACAGGCTAACACCCTGACAACCTGGGCTGGTCGAAAGTTGTATACGATGAACATGGCCATCCGCATGATGGTCCGGCATCGTAGGAGACAACACGACGAAAAGAGGTGCCTATGCCCGACGATCCGTCCTTCCAGACAAGCTATATCGAAGGCATTTCCCGCTTTCATAACCTGCGCGCCCGTGCCTTCTGGCAGGAGGCGCTTAACCTGTTACGTGGTAAATCAGCGGAGCTGCTGAGCTTCGAGGAGATTCGTCAGCGCCTGCGCCTGCGCGAAGAGAGCTACAAGGGCCTGCAGGATATTCCCCTTGCGAAAATCATCGGCAGTGTGGGCCGCTATAAGGATTTCACGGCGACCTTTCTGCCGCGCAGCAACGAGATGAAAGACCGGTGGAGCCGCGTCTATGCCAGCGTCAACAGCATGATGGGCGTGCCGCCCATCGAAGTCTACAAGATTGGTGAGGCGTACTTCGTCCGTGATGGCAATCACCGCGTCAGCGTTGCGCGGCAGATCGGCGCGAAGACCATTCAGGCGCATGTGACGGAGCTGCCGACCAGCTTCCGGCTGGAGCCGGGCATGACGATGGCGGATATCGACCAGGCGGCGACCTATCTCGCCTTTTTGGACGAGACGCAGCTCAGCCGGATGCGCCCGCACCATATCAACATGCAGCTCAGCGAGCCGTCGCGCTATCCTGAGCTGCTCGGGCATATCTATCTGCACGCCCGCGTGATGGAGCAGTTCCGGGGTGAGCCAGTCAGTATGGAGCTGGCCGCCGCCGATTGGTATGACAACGTTTTCCGCCCGGCGGTGACGCTCATCCGCAAGTACAACATCCTTGAAACGACCGGCGAAGCCCCCCAACGTACCGAAGCGGACCTCTATCTGTGGCTGGTCGATCATCTGCGCGATGTGCGCCAACAGTACGGCCAGGAAGCGCCTGTGCGTAAGTTCAGCCACGCGCTCATCGACTACCTGACGGAACGGCGCATCCCCGTCCCGCGCGATCTGGTCGAGGAGGACGACAGCAGCGTGATCCTGTCGCGCACGCAGGTTCTGGATGCCATCCGCCGCGCACGTGAGGGCGAGGGCGATGGTGACGACGGCGAAGGCAACTTCCCGGATGAATACTGAGCGCGTGCCATACCGGTGATTTCGGCGGGCATACTGCGCGCCCTGATTGACTCCCTATAGTACAAGAGTATAATATTACGTAAGCATCTGTTGCGATCTGATGCTCGAGTGCACATTCTGATTGGACGTGCATAGGCATACATCGACATCAACTTTGCTCTCGCCTTTCACGTCTGTTGAAGGGGAGAGTATGTCAGACGTTCAGACACATCCGGAGAGTTTTTCGCAGCGGGTGAATTTTGGCAATTACGATGCCAATCTTCAGTTTCTCAGTGAGGCCGGGGTCCTCTCAGAGGGCCAGCGCATTCTCGAAATCGGCACTGGACGTGGTGCGCTGGTGAAACATCTGCGCAGCGCGGGATACGACGTTGTCGGCGTCGAGATTAACCTGGCGTACGTGCGCGATGGCGAAGCCATGTACGGTAAGCTGCCCATCACCCTTATAGACTCCGTCGTGCTGCCCTTCAGGAGCGAACAATTTGATGTCGTGATCAGTTTTGATGTGTTCGAGCATATCCATGATTCCGATCACCACCTTGAGGAAGTCCGCCGCGTGCTGAAGTCGCATGGCGTCTATGCACTGCAGACCCCCAATAAGTGGACCAACATGGTCTTCGAGACGATTCGCTGGAAGGGCCTGGGCTGGCGCGAGGATCACTGCGCACTGCACACGCGAGAACAACTGACGAATCGCCTCAACAGGCACGGTTTTGATGTGGCTTTTTTCGATATCCCGGTGGTTAACGCGTACTTCAAAAAGAAGGTCGGCCATTATATACCCGTAGTCGGGCCGGCGCTGCTGCGCGTGATCAACCCTGACAAACTGCCACCCAGTCTGCGTACCAACATCTACGCCAGGGCCACGCTTCGCCAGTAAAGCAGACGAGCGGCGGCGCGGTGATTCATCCCCATATAAGCACGCCAGGGTCAGCCCGTGTCGATCTGCGGGCTGATCCTTTGATCCTATGCTAAAATAGAACAAAAATTTCATCTCAATGCGCTAGCATCAGTGCAGCCGACTCTGTGCGGGTTGGGGCAGGGTTGGCCTGGACCGGATCAAGAAAGCAAAAAGGGGGGATCATGCGACTCACAGACTATCAGCAGTATGGCGGCGTTCCAGAGACGGGGACGGTACGTAATGTGCTGGCCTACCAGGGCGTGACGATGCCACACACGGGCGAAGCCCCATCGCATGCGCTGTGCTTCGGCCTGAGTGGTGGCGTGGTGGCGGGCTACTTCACGTTTGAGTATCAGGGCGAGCTGCCCTACCTGCATTTCCTGACGCGCAACACTTTTGATCCGATGGATACGCTGGTAAAGCGTCTCAACGTGCCGGTTGATGTCAAGCAGACGGACAACCCGGACCGCGCCGAGGCCAATCTGGTGGAGGCACTGCGCGCCGGTCAGCCGGTCATCGCCTGGGTGGTCATGCAGGAGCTGCCCTACAACGGCATGAGCACAGCCGGCGATCCATTGACACTGCCGCTGGTCGTCACCGCGTATGACCCTGAGATGGGCAGCGCGCTCGTGTCGGATCGGGCGCGGGTGCCGATGGGAGTGACGGTCGATCAGCTGGCGGCGGCCCGGCTGGGCGTTAAACGGCTGCGTCACCGGCAGATGACGCTGGGCGCGCCGAACCTCGATGATCTGCCGCAGATGGTCGAGGCGGCGCTGCGCCAGACGATCGAGGGCTTCGTCGGGGAGCCGCCGCGCAAGCCGATGCGCAACAAGTACGGGCTGGCCGCCTACGATCACTGGAGTGATCTGCTGGATGCGAACGAGAAAGAGGGCTGGCCGAAGAAGTTCGCGCCGGGGCCGCGCCTGCTCTCCGGCCTGATTTCCGCTTATTTCTACACGAATCTGGCATTTACGGCGGCACCACTCGCCAGCCGATCGGAGTACGCCGATTTCCTCGACGAAGCCGCCGCCATCCTGCAGCAGCCCGCGTTTGAATCCGCGGCGGACGCGTGGCGCACCGCTGCCGAAGCCTGGGAAGTCCTGAATGACGCGCTGCTGCCCCGGCGTATGCCGCCCTTCGATCGCCTGCGCGATCTGATGGATGCGGAGCACCGTCTGTTCATTGAGCAGGGCGCGGATTCACTGGAGCAGCGGGCCAGTGTTCACGCAGAGTTCGAATCACTGAAGGCGGAGATGGGCGCGGATTTCCCGCTGGGTGATGCTGGTGTGGCCGTGCTGCTTGAGGCCATCCGCGAGAGCCTGCACGATGTTCGCAGCGCGGAGGCGAAAGCAATCCAGGCGATGCAGTCGCTGCTGTAGGTGCGGCGCTGTCGTGCGGGTTAGCCCTCGCTGGGCTCCGGGTCTTCGCCGTGGATGATGGCGCGGCCTGCATCCAGCAGGGCGGCGCGCCGGTCCGGGCTGAGGTCGTCGCGGCTGCGCAGATACTGATCGAGCAGTTCCTCCGGTGTGAAGCGCTCCGGATTCGTGCCGAGCCGGGCGCGCTGGGGGCGCTCGATCTCGCGGCGCATCCCCGCCACGTGGAAGGCACCCGCCCGCCGCAGGGCATCCCGCAGGGCGACGTCATTGAGGCGGGCGTCTGTCTCCGGTGTGAGCTGCACGATCAGGCGGACGATGGCCTCGTTCAGGTCATGCTGGCTGATGAGCTGGCGCAGCGTGCGCGTCGGGTCGCCATCCTGGCGACAATCGGCGCGCAGGGTGACCATGGGTCGCGCCGCCACCGGCACGAAGTCATAGGTCGTGTGGTGGCGCGCCAGATCAACGCGGCAGTAACCCTTCTCGTCGCCCTCCTCGCCGAAGTCGATGCGCTCCAGGCTGCCGCAGTAGACGACCGGCGGCGCGCCTTCACGATCAGCGGTCAGGTTCTGATACTTGTGGATATGCCCCAGCGCGACGTAATCCCAGCGTGGGTCGGCGACCAGCCCCAGTGAAATCTGCACATCGCGGCCCAGCATGACGCTGCGCTCACTGCCCAGGCGCGCCCCGCGCACGGTAAAATGGCCGGTCAGCAGGCGGGGTGTGGTGCCGTCCGGGTCGAGTTCGTCGGCGCGGGCGGCGAGGCCGTCCAGCATGTCGCTGAGCGTTTGCTCCAGCAGTTCGTCGACTTCGCGGATGCTGCGCGCAGCGGCGGGCAGCGCCTGCAGCAGCCGCGCACGGATCGGATAGGGCGCGGTGCCGACCAGCACCCGGCCCCGTGCCGTCTCGATGGTCAGCAGGTCGTAATCCTGGGCGACGGTCACGTTAGGTACGTCGAGCGTGTTGTAGATCTCAACGCTGCTTGCCTTGACGGCATTGGGCGGCAGATCATGATTACCGACCAGCAGTATGACCGGGGCCAGCGCCGCCAGATCGCGCACACGCCATGCGAACTCGCGCTGAAACGTCGGCTCCGGCGAGCGCGTCTTGAAGGCATCCCCGGCGAAGATGACCAGATCGACGCCCTGCTCGCGGGCGGCGGCGACCATCTCGTCCAGCCGCCGCAGAAAATCCACCACGCGGCTGCTGAGGCCGGTCTCCGGATCGGTGCGCCCGTAATTCTCCATGCCAATGTGGACATCGGCGAAATGCAGCACGCGGATCGGTTGCGGCGTCGATTTGCTGGCTCGCTTTTTGCTCATGCGCTGGCTCATCGTTGAATGACTGGGCGATCAGGTCGAGGGCTATTGTACGTGCAGATGTCCATTTTGACAGCACCCACCCCGATATTAGACAAGTATCAAACTAATCTTTACGTTCCTGCGCGCTGCGTTTTTTTATACTGTCATATGTCGCAATAGTGCGGCGGGTATGTGTTCATATGTGTGGAGATTGCTGAATGAAATTATTTACGCGTTGGCCCACGATGGCCGTCACGCTGGTATTCGTGCTGAGCATGGGGCTGGTGACGACCCGCGCGGGCGTCTCAGGGTGTACGGTCGAAATTCTCGAGACACAGTCCTATCTGAACTACGCGGAAGTCACCTGGGCAGCCGGGCCGGGATGCACGGGCGAATTCTACATCTATATCGATGCTTACGTTCAATTGCCGCAGGGGCCCGGTGAGCCGGAAGTACAGAACGTCCCCCAATTCGTTCGCACACCCTCACCCGGCTTTGACGATCTCGCTGATTTCTACGCTGCATTGTCGCCGGTAAGCCTTTCCGATGCTGGTGAGAATAACGCGCTGCGCGTCGGTGGATCGAGCTACCATCAGAGCATTTTTGTAGGGACCTATTTTGGTCAGAGTGGCACCACGAACACCTTCGGCATCGAGATTGACCCTGTGCTGCCGGAAAACATGGACGTCACCATATACTACGACATCGAAGGTATGGATGAATCCGAAAACTGGGACGGCGATTATACGCAAGAAATGGCCTCCGGCTTTTACACGCCGGGCAGCAGTGCGCCCGTGCCCAAGTGCGGTTTCGATGGCCGCGTGAATGCGCCGGACTGCGCCCGCGATACCTTCGGCCTGTACGTCTTCGCGGATGACGAGGGCTTCAACATCCAGGTATACGATGCGCTGACCAACCGCGCCGTGATCGTCGTCTTCCCGGATGAGCTGGATGATCTGGCGGATAACCCGGTCAGCAGCCCGGATGGGCGTATGGTGCTGTATCAGAATGCGGCAGGCGATTACGTGCTGGAAGTCGTCGAGCCGGATGGCAAGACGAGCGTTATTATCTTCGACGTGCCCGTGACCAAATACGAGCGCGCCGACCGCGAATAACGCGAACGCGCTGAAGGCGGCCTCATCCGGTGGTATGGGATGGGGCCATCATCCCCGGCGGCTCAGCCAGCCGCCAATCCATCCCCCCAGCAGCAGAAGGCTCACGCCAGCCGCGACGATGATCAGCGGGCCGATCTGCGCCCAGGTACGATCCAGCACAGTGATGCTATCCAGCGCGTAACCGGCATCGTCGGCGATGAGTTCGACTTCAAATGTCTGCGGCAGCAGGCTGTGCGCGATGGTCAGCGACTGCCAATCCGGGTTGCGCCCGGTGATCGCTGCGACCTGTTCGCCGTTGACCCGGACGATCGTCGTCCCGGCGTTGACGCGCAGCAGCAGCCGGACGTGCGTCCCATATGCGCTGAAGCGCGTCGCTGACGTGCGCACCGCATCACCGAACTGGGGACCAGTGGTGAGCGTCGGCTCCAGATGATTCTCGCCGCCGTGGGTGATTTCCCAGGTCTGCGCCTGATGCGTGCCGCGATAGAGGATCGGGTTAGCGCGGGTGCGGCTGATGTAATCGCGCATGGTGTTGTAGACGGGCAGCGGCGTGAAAGTCGGCTTGTCGGGGCTATAGTCCGGCTCCACCATGCGGAAGTAATAGAAAGCCTGCCCGGCTTCAAATGGATCGGGCCGAGTGAAGAACCAGTAACTGATCTGACCGATCCAGGGCCACTCCTGACGGGCGCGCTCGTAGCCGAGCGGCATATAACGGGCGGCCTGCTCCTGCGTCACCGTGCCGAACTGATCATACTGTGTGATCTGCTCCGGCGGCAGTTCGGCATCGAGCACGTGATTCCAGGCGGCTTCGCTCAGCCAGATGGGCTTGTGAGCGTCGCCGTTGGCGACCATCAGATCACGGTAGAGCACGTGCCGCTGGTAGTTGACCTGCGTCAGGCTCAGGCGGCGGTCGGTGGGGCCGCTGCGCAGGCCGTAGCCCTGAGCCGCCAGCACGTCGAAGCAGGCCGCCGCGCCCGCATCATACATGCGTTGCAGATAGATCACGTCCTGCAGGCCGTAGTAGCTATCGAGCGAGATCGTCGGCGCGATCGCCGCGCTGACGACCACAATATCCGGGTCGATAGCCTTGAGCGCGTCATGCGTGCGGCAGAGCATATCCGTGTACGCTTCAGGATCGGCGAAGGCTTCGCCCCACTCCGGATAGATGTTCGGCTCGTTCCAGATCTGGTAGTGCTGGATGCGTCCCCGGTAGCGCTGCGCGACGGCAGCAGCGAAGTTGACGAAATCCTGGAAGTCATCCGGCGGCGCCTGGGCGGTGGTGTTGGGATCACTGCGCGACCAGCTCGGCGGGTTGCTCAGCCGGACGAGCAACCGCAGGCCGTATTCCTCGGTCAGATCGACGATGCGGTCGTATTTGGCCCAGGCGTCGAGCGTATCCGGCACGCCGTCGCCGTCCAGGTCGTTGCGACTATCGGTGAACTGGCCGCGCCCGTCGACTTCGAGATCTTCCCAGGTGAACTCCTGCCGCAGCCAGACGAAACCCGCGTCGCGGATCATGGCGAGCATGGCGCGGATTTTCGGCTCTTCGACTTCTTTCTGCAGGAAGACGTTGATGCCATAGGGCGGGCTGTCGGCATGCTGGATGGGCGTCAGCGGGGCGGTGTTGGGCTGTGGCCGCAGCAGATTTGCGCCCAGTTCCATCAGGCCGCGCACCTGGCCGAGCGGGTCTTCCTCGCCGGTCTGGGACCAGGCGAACTGCCAGACGAGGCCGCGCTGCCACAGATCAAGGGCGAGCAGCGCGCCAAGCGTCAGCAGCAGGGCAACTATGATCAGGATCGGACGCCAGCGACGGCGTGAAGGGGACGTTTCGGCGTTCATGGCGGGCATTATGACGCAGGCAGGGCGTGGCGTCTACGGCGACTTTGGCAATCTTAACGCATACACTCGCGTTTTTGAATTAACATAAAATTGATTATTAATTGTGAATGAGGTATAAATCAATGGCTCTTGTATCTCTCGTCTATGTGAGTGTAGCGGCTCAGCCGATGAGTGATGACGAACTGCGCGACATCCTGGCAGTATCGCGCGAGAATAACGGCAAGCTCGGCATAACGGGCATGCTGCTCTACCGGGATCGTTTCTTCATTCAGGCATTGGAAGGCGAACAGGCCGCAGTCGATGCACTGTTTGATAAGATCGCTGCGGATGAGCGCCACGAAAACGTGCTGAAGGTCTACGAGACGCCTATCGAAGCGCGCTCTTTCGGAGAGTGGCGTATGGGCTTCAACAAGATGGACGATATCACAGACGAGGATTTGCCCGGTTTTACCGATTTCATGGCTGATCTGAGCGACCTGGAATTCTTCACCGGGACGCCGAGCCGTGCGACAACCCTACTGGATGCATTTAAAAATCGCGTCTACTTCTAAGCGTGATTTTCCTACATGCCTTTGATGCCCCGGGTCCCCAACCCGGGGCGTTTGTTTTCTGCATGAATTCCCCCAATCGGCGGGGGTGGTTGCCAACAGGGGCGTAAATGCCGTTATAATGGAGCCAGGGAGAATCATAAGGGAGAAGACTATGCCCCGTAAAAACGGCAAACAGGACGCCTCGGACGCTGCCGAAAATCTGGAACGCACGATTGACGACGCGCGCGAACGCCTGGACGATGTGACCAAACGCCTCGGCGAAGGTGCCGAAACAGCCCGTAAGGGCATCTCCAAGCGCCTGGCAGAAGCAGCCAGCGCCATCCGCACCGAACTTGACAAAGCTGACGAACTCGATGACGACGCCCGCGAGCAGGCCAACAAGCTCATTGATCGCCTCAACAGCGCTTCAAAGTACCTGGAAGCGCACAATCTCGATGAGATCGAAGACGATGCACGTGAGGTCGTCACCGAGAACCCGTGGCGCGCGATCCTGATCGCGTTCGTTTTTGGCCTGGTGATCGGTATGCTGCTGCGCGGCGGCCAGAAAGACTGATCACGCCGTAGTTTTGCAGCAGTTTTTTCAGGAAAACAGCGTTTGGCGGCCCCTTCTTTTATGGAGGAGGGGCGCTGCCGCGTTCTGATGTGACACTTCTCTCAGGCTCCTGCAACCTCGTGCAACGCCCGACCACAACCAGACCGCGCCCCTGAGCCAGCCGCAACCTCACCCGCAAAGATGATAATGCGCATAGAAATCAGCCTGTCAGGGGCTGGGCTTCAGATATTCATAAATACAGTAATTGAATCATCATTCGATTATCGCTATAATTAATCTAACAGCCATTAGATTACTTAGGCGTTGTTTCACCCTGATCACAGTTTGAAGGATTATAGACGCATGGTTATGACCGCACCGACCCTCGAAAACGCCATCACCGCGTTTGATTATTACAAGTTCGATGAGCGCCTCACCGATAAGCAACGCGCCACCCGCGATAAGGTTCGGGCGTTTGTTCAGGAAGAAGTTCTGCCCAATATCAACCCCTACTGGGAAAAGGCAGAGTTCCCCTGGGAGATCGCACGTAAGATCGTCGATCTGGGCATCATCGGCGGCCCGCTGGCTGGCATGGATTTCATGGAGCTTGGGCTGGTGTCGTATGAGTTCGCCAAAGGCGATGGCAGCATTGGCACCTTCTACGGCGTACACAGCGGCCTGGCGATGGGCAGCATTATGATGCTCGGCAGCGATGAGCAGAAGGCGCGCTGGCTGCCCGATATGATGACGCTGAAGAAGATTGGCGCATTCGGCCTGACGGAGCCGCAGGTCGGCAGTAACGCCGTTGGCATCCAGACGACGGCGCGCCGCGATGGCGACAGCTACATCCTCAACGGGGCCAAGCGCTGGATCGGCAACGCCAGCATCAGCGATCTGCTGATCATCTGGGCGCGCGATGAAGACGGCAAGTTCGGCGGCTTTGTCATTGAAGACCCGCGCGAGACAGCCGGCGTCACCCTCAAGGATATCTGGGGCAAGATCGGCAAGCGCGGCGTGCTGAACGCCGATATCACGCTGGATAACGTGCGCGTCCCGGCCGCCAACCGGCTGGAGAATGTCAGCAGCTTCCGGCATATGGCGCAGGTGCTGGGTCTGGGACGCTACGGCGTCGCCTGGGAAGCGGCAGGCGTGGCGGCGGGTGCCTTTGAGTTCGCCCTGAAGTACGCCACCGACCGCGAGCAGTTCGGCAAGCCGATTGCTGGCTTCCAGCTCATCCAGGCCAAACTGGTCGAGATGGCCTCGGAGATCACCGCGATGCAGGCGCTGTGCTTCCGTCTGGCGGAGCTTATGCAGGCGATGAAGGTCGATGAGGGCATCCTCAGCATGGCCAAGTATCACAATGCGAACAAGGCCCGCCGCGTGACCCAGCTCGCCCGCGAGACGCTCGGCGGCAACGGCATCGTGATCGATAATCACATTGCCCGCCTGTGGACAGACGCCGAGGTGATCTACACCTACGAAGGCACCAACGAGATCAACCTGCTGATCGTCGGGCGCGACCTGACCGGCGAAAACGCGATCGTCTAGCATCTGTAACCATGAATCCCCTCCGCACGGAGGGGATTTTTCAACACAATAAACACCATGTTAAAGTGTTATCGCCCCTGTTGATGAGGCGTGCCCACTGGCTATAATGGGCGCGGAATTTGTCTATCTGCTGTGATTCAGACGATACGTGACCATGCCGCAAGCAACGCCCACAGTCCCTGAGCCATTTCAGCCGGAGCATACCGGCCTGTTCTTCGGTGCGGAGAGCATCGCCATAGCGCAGGCACAGCGCGCCGAAAACGCACTGGTGCAGGCGGCCTGGGCCTGGCTCGATGCGGCACCGGGTGCCATCGTGCGCGAAGGCCACACCCAGCTTAAGGACGAGGTCGCGCAGGCGATCCGCAAGCCCACGCTGACGCCGCTGGCCGGCGTGCTGGTCGATGGGCTGCGCTACCGCTTTCTGAATGATATGGCGGGCGGGTCGCGGGCGGTCGCGGCGCTGCGCGAGGGCGTCGGGCTGGGCCAGCATGACACGCTGCAGGCAGCCCTGCTGGAAGCGGTCGCGGCGGCGCAGGCACACGAGATGCTGCATGATCACCCGGATATGGGCGACTTCGCGGCGGACTGGCGGCGCACCTATGCCGAGCGCACGCAGGAGATGCTATCCGCAGAGGCCGAAGCAGGCTTTGTCGATGGCCTGTGGCTGATGCTGCTGCGCATCGTCAGCGGCGTCATGCTGGAGGATATCACGCTGTTTCAATCGGGCGTCGATCAGTTCCGGCAGACAGTCGATACACAGATACACGTCGAAGGCTACCTGCGCTTTGTCGAAAAACAGAAGAGCAACGCTTCGTTCCGGCAGATGTTGCTGGGCGTCGCCGCGCTGAGCCTGGCCGCTGAAGCCGCCACCCGCGCCGGGGTCGATCTGTGGCGCTATGAGAGCCGGGGCGTCAGCGTGAGCACGGCTATCGCCTACGTGGTGTATTACTACTTCTTCCCTGATAAGTGGCGCTGGCCGGAGGCATCGGCACTGACGGCGGAGGTTGTCTACGGGCTGTTCAGCCAGTATGGGGCGTTCGTCGGCATCGCCCATTACCGAACCGCGCCGCGCTTCACTGACAATCTGCTGGACGAACTGGCCCCGCTCTTCAGCGAGAGCTGCGGCGGCCTGACCACGCTCACCCATCCCGGCAGCGCGCCTGCCCCGGCGCGTAAGAAGTTCCTCGGCCTGTTCTGAGCAACCTGTTCTGGAGCATCAAAAAGCCCCCGCACGCTGTCGCGCACAGGGGCCGGTCTGATGTGTCGTTAGCGGCTCGTTAGCTGCCCAGGATCTGCTCGGAGCGATCCAGGCTGCCGACGGCGTAGTACTTCGCGTCCTGGTGATGGGCGAAGATCGCCGCTGTGCTCTGCTCCGGCACGATCTGGAAGGAATCCGTCAGGTGCAGGCCGAGCTTCTCCTCAATCTGCGGCATGAGCTGCCAGACGATACCGTGATCGTCCAGATCCGGGCAGGCCGGGTAGCCCCAACTGTAGCGCTTACCCTGGTCGGCGGCGATGCCGAGCTGCCCGCGCACGAGGTTGGTCATGTAGTTGGCGACGCCTTCGGCCATCTGCACCGCCAGACCGTGAAAGAAGTAGGCTTCGCTGTAGTTATCAGCCGCTTCCAGCCGGGCGAACGCTTTGTCGGCAGGCTCGCCGACGGTCACCGCCTGCAACTGCACGACATCCACGCCGCGCCCACCGACCGGCTCATAATAATCGCTGATGCACAGATACTCGCCCTGCGGCTGCCGTGGGAACGTGAAGCGGGCGATTTCCTCGGTGGTGCCGTCGGCACTATAGCGTGCCGGGTCGTAGATGATGAGAGCGTCACCATCGGCATTGGCCGGGAAGTAGCCGTAGACGGCGGCGGGGGCCAGCGACTTTTCGCGCTCGGCCTCGGCCAGCATCCGGGCGAAGCGCTGCTCGAACTCAGCCTCGATCTGTGCCCATTCCGCGCCCTGCTTGTTCTTACCGCCCCAACTCAGACGGTACAGCTCCGGCTTGTGAACGTGCTGCGCGACGATCGAAATCGGCAGGTCGGTGACGGTGCGCACCCCCCAGAACGGTGGCTGCGGCAGGACCGGGGCCGGGCGGACGGTCTTCTGTGCGGTGGCGGTGCGGCTGCGGCGCGTTGGGCGCGTCTTGCCGATTTCCTCATAGGCGGCGTCGATGGTCTGCTGCAGGAAGTCCTCGCGCCGGCCGCTCATGAGCTTGTCCATCGCCTCCAGGCCCTCGAAGGCGTCCTGACAATAAAAGACACCCGGTGCGTACGGCTCGTTCGTCTCATCGAGAAACAGAATGCGCCGACCAAAGCGGCGGTTGATCGCCGCGCCGCCGATCAGCACGGGGAAGCTCAGTTTGCGGCGGGCCAGTTCGTTGACGATCAGCGGCATCTGGCGCGATGTGCTCACCAGCAGCGCCGACAGGCCGATGGCGTCGGCGTTGTATTCGATGGCCTTCTCAATGATGGTGTTGGCGGGCACCTGCTTGCCGATGTCGTGGACGGTGTAGCCGTTGTTGCTCAGGATGGTTTTGACCAGATTTTTGCCGATGTCGTGGACGTCGCCGTAGACGGTCGCCAGCACGACGGTGCCTTTGGTCACGCCCTCCACCTTATCCATGAACTGTTCCAGATAGGCGACGGTCTTCTTCATGACCTCCGCTGATTGCAGTACGAAGGGCAGGATGAGTTCCCCCGCGCCGAACTTATCGCCGACTTCCTTCATGGCGGGCAGCAGGACGTTATTCAGCACGCCGACGGCATCCTGACGGGTCAGGCAGTCGTCGATGAGCGCCTCGACGCCCTCTTTCTTGCGGTGGACGATCTGCCAGTGTACGGCCTGCTCGCTGGTCATGTCTTTGGTCGGGTCTTCGGCCTCGCGCCCACCGAAAGCGACCGTGTTCTGCTCGAAGTACTGGATGAAGCGTGGCAGGGCGTCTTCGTCGGTGTTGAAGATCAGATCATTGGCGATTTTGCGCTGCTCTTCAGGAATCTCCGCATAGGGCGTGATATGGGCGGGGTTGACGATGGCCATATCCAGACCGGCCTGCACCGCCTGATACAGAAAAACGCTGTTGAGCACGCCGCGCGCGCCCTCGCTGACGCCGAAGGACACGTTGCTGACGCCGAGCGCCGTCTTGACGCCGGGCAGGTGCTGCTTGATCAGACGGATGCCCTCAATGGTTTCGATGGCGTCCTGGCGTAGTTCGGCCTGGCCGGTCGTCAGCGGGAAGGTCAGCACGTCGAAGATGAGATCTTCCGGCTTCATGCCGTACTCGTTGACGGCGATCTCCGTGATGCGGCGGGCGATCTTCAGCTTCTTATCGCGGGTGTGAGCCATCCCCTCCTCATCGATGGTCATGCTGAGGACGGCGGCCCCGTATTTGCAGGCGATCGGCAGGATCTGGTCGATGCGCTCGCGGCCATTCTCAAGGTTGTTGCCGTTGATGATGCCGCGCCCCGGATACAGCGCCAGTGCGGACTCAGCGACGTCGGCTTCAGTGGTATCGATGATGAGCGGCACGGTGACGGCCATCGCCAGCTTTTTGACGAGCCTCTCCATTTGTTCGCGCTCGTCGTCGCGTTCCGTCAGCGCAACGCAGACATCGAGCATATGCGCGCCATTGTTGACCTGATCGACGGCGATCTGCACGATGCTGTCGTAATCGTCTTTCAGCAGCAGGCGCTTGACCTTGCGGCTGCCCTGGCTGTTGACGCGCTCGCCGATGAGCGTCGGCCCCGGGTCGTTGACGAGGGGCGTGGCAGTCATGCCGCTGCTGGCCTGCGGCGGGAAATCGATGGCGCGCTGTTCCGGCGCTTTGCGTGCCGCCTTGCCGCTGATGAGGTCGCTGTGTGGGTGGCCGTGGACCTTCTGGTACAGCTTGTCGAGGTGCTCCGGTCGGGTGCCGCAGCAGCCGCCCACGATGTTGATGCCCCACCGCGTGAACTCGCTGACCATCTCGCTGAACGGCTCCGGCTCCATCGGGTAGACGGCCTCGCCGTCAACGTTGATCGGCAGGCCGGCGTTGGGCAGCACGCTGATGGGGAACGGGCTGTGCTCCGCCAGGTATTGCAGCGGTGCGCGCATGTACTCCGGACCCGTCGAGCAGTTGATGCCGATGACATCGATGGGCAGCGGGGCCAGCGTCACCAAGGCGCTGCCGATATCCGTGCCGAAGAGCATACGCCCGCTCACGTCGAGCGTCACCTGCGCCTGAATCGGGATGCGGACGTCGGCGTCCTCGAAATAGCGGTTGATGCCGTGAATCGCTGCTTTGACTTCCAGAATATCCTGGCTGGTTTCGATCAGCAGCAGGTCCGCGCCACCTTCGACAAGGCCCTGTGCCTGCTCGTAGAAGATGTCGGCCAGCTCGTCAAAAGTGATATTGCTCAGGTCGGGATCATTGCCGCTGGGCAGTTTGCCACTCGGGCCGATGCTGCCCGCGACGAAGCGCGGCACGCCCGTCTTCTGCTCCCAGATGTCGCAGGCGGCGCGGGCAAGCCCGGCTGCCGCCCGGTTAATCTCCAGGACGCGATCGCCCAGGCCGTATTCGCCCAGGGTCAGGCGGTTACCGCGAAACGTGTTCGTCTCTACGACTTCGCTGCCGACTGCCAGAAAGCTCTCATGAATGGCCTGGATGACCTCGGGCCGGGTGATGACCAGAAAATCGTTACAGCCGTCGTACTGCTCTCCGCCAAAGTCGTCCGCCGTCAGGTTGTAGTTCTGGATGCTGGTGCCCATCGCGCCGTCAAAGATGACGACGTGGTCCTCGATGGCGTCCAGGTAGCGTCGATTCGTGTAGGTGCGTTCCGATTGGCGAGAATTCTGTAACTGCGTGAGGGACATCGCTGTTGCGCTCCGTGTGTGTCTCCAGGTTGTAATTGCGCACGCGGGAGGCCGCGCAGAAGCTGCGCTGACTGGTTACGGTCAGATGATGGGGCTAATAGTATTGCCATTATGTTTGATTAATCATAGCGGTTTTGCCGCGAAATCGTAAGAGAGAGCCAGCTTAAAGGGAAAGGAGAAAAGGCGGTTATGGTCAACCTCACCCGCCAGGAAAGGCGAGGCGCGATCAAAAAAGCGCTTTTTGGTGGATGCAGACAAGCGAAAGGGCCGGAATCATCCGGCCCCGATATCGCTGTGCTGTGGTGTTGACACGCCATAACCCGTCAGCGCGGGCCGAGCGTCAGCGGTGCGGAGATCAGGTCAGGCGGTTGTAGAACTCAACCACGAACTGAATCTGCACCGGCACCTGAATCTCACCCGGCTCCGGCAGGCGGTTTAAGGTGATCGTCAGGTTGTCCTTATCGATGCTCAGGTAAGGCGGGTAAGCCGCGATCTGCTCCACCCATTCGAGGATGTGCGGGTTCTTTTTCATCCGGTCGTGCAGGGTGATGACGTCGCCGGGCTGCACCTGATATGACGGCAGGTCGAGCCGGGTGCCGTTGACCAGGATGTGACCGTGGCCGACGAGCTGACGCGCCGCCCAGATGGTCGCGCCCAGGCCGCCCTTGTAGACGATATTATCCAGGCGACGTTCCAGCAGGCCGAGCAGGTTGCCGCCCGTAGGGCCAAGCATCTGCGCAGCGCGCTTGTAATAGTTACGCATCTGGCGCTCGCGGATGTTGTAGATGTAGGCCAGCTTCTGCTTTTCTGCGAGCTGCAGGCCGTAGTCACTACGACGACCGCCACGGAAGGACTTCTCGCGACCGTGGTCGCCGGGCGGGTAGGCGCGCTTCTCCAGAATGCGGTGGTACTTGGGGCGCGGCATGAGCACCTCACCGAAGCGGCGCTGCACTTTCGCCTTAGGACCGTGATAGGATGCCATAATCTGATTTACCTCGATTTTCTCGTATCGGGTCAGCCGCTGCCCGATGCTGCTGTCACAGTTGAGGACGGAACATTGCTATTCTATGGGGGTTGAGGGATTTTTCAAGTCGGGATTTGGCGTACTGATGCGCTCTGCGCTGGGGTTTTCCGCCCGGTGCGCTTTGATGAGCTTTTCCGCATCTTCGATCGACGCCACCACATGAAATTCCCCACGGGGATTGCTGAGTCGCAGGCCGACCTGAATGACCACGCGCATAAACGGATTGTTGACGACCAGCACAATGAAGCTCGTCGCGGCGGCCAGATGATACTGACCCTCCTGCACCCGTCGGCCAGGGATGGCATTTGATGGAAAGCTGACGCCACGCAGGTCAAAAATCATGTAGGCACGCATGCTGTTGCCATATTGCTGTCGCATCTCTAAAGAGAACGCCTCTACGAAGGCGATATGTTCGTCCCAATCCCAGGGACCCTTGTACCTGATGAGCAGGATGGTCCGGAGGTCATCGTGCCAGTGGCGACTTATCTGCATGGGGCGTCCTTCGGGGGCGTGCCGAATATATGTTGAAGGATTATAGCCTGCACAGTGCTCAGCCGAGATGGGTAAATAGTCGTATGAGAACGGGGCGGGCAGCAGCCCACCCCCGGCGCAGGTGATGCTTAGCGGCTCATCGGCATGATGACGTGGACGAAGTCATCACGGTTTTCTGGGCGGATGACGCCAGGATTTTCAGGGCCGTTGCTCTGGAAGATGACGCGCTGTTCTTCAATGACGCGCAGGACGTCGATCAGGTAGGCGATGTTGAAGCTGATATCGAGCGGTTCGCCCTCGACGCTGGCATCGAGGACGCCTTCGTTATCGCCGCGCTCCGCGCTGCGCCCCACGACCATGACCTCGCCCGGTTCGCTCGGGCCGCCCGCCGGTTTGACGTAGAGGCGGCCGCTGTAGGCGCTATCACGGGCGAAGATCTCCGCACGTTTGCAGGCGCGCAGCAGATCGTCGGTGTACATGACCGTCTGTGTGACGTAGCTCTTGGGGATGATCGCGCTGAAATCCGGAAAGCGCCCGTCGAGCAACTGGGCGGAGATGTTCAGGTGGGGCAGCAGAAAGGTCACCGTCTCGCGCTTTTTGGGCAGCGCCAGGCCGACCTCACGCTCGTTCTCCTCGATGGCGCGGGCGACTTCCATCAGCACGCGGGCGGGGATGACGATGCTGGTCTTGGGGCCGCCGTAGGGTACTTCCAGCTTGCCACTGCGGACAGCCAGCCGGTAGCCATCGGCTGCGGCCATGGTGATGCGGTCGCCTTCGATCTCGGTGTAGACGCCGGTCAGGATGGGCCGGGTGTCTTCGCGGGCAGCGGCGAAGGCTGTCTGGTTGATCATGCCGCGCAGGGTGCGGCCTTCGATGTGCAGATCGGGTTCCTCGTCGTGCATGATGGGCGGGAACTCGTCGGCGTCGATGCCTTTGATGTTGGATTTGGTCGCACCGCAGCGCACCAGTACCGTATTGTTGGTCTGGTCCAAAGTCAGATCGACGCGCTCCTGTGACAGGTTATTGACCAGATCAACGAAGGTCTTGGCGGGCAAGGTGACGGAGCCGGGCTCGGTGATTTTGGCACCGATCCACATCGTCATGCTGATTTGCAGGTTGGTCGCCGCCACCATGAGCTGGCTGCCTTCCGCCACCAGCAGGACGTTCGCCAACACGGGGAGCTGCGGCTTGCTATCGACCGCCTTGCTGACGGTGCTGAGGGCTTTTGCTAGATTGTCCTGTAAGACGCTGACCTTCATGACGGCGTTCCTCGCTTCGGATAGTGGACAGGCGGCGGTAGTAGCTGACGATGCTGATGTGGCACCTGAGCGTCCGTTATATCCCTGGTATATCCCAAAAAAAGTGTCAGAAAGAAGATTATCCCAATTATAGCCCAACAGTGCGCCTTTTGATAGCGTTTTGCCGGATTGACGCTGTCGGTTTGGTGGGCTGTGGGTGCTGGCGGCGCTTTACGGTGTGGGCGGCGGCGGGTATGATTCCTCGGATGGTATCCGCCACAACTCACATTCGCCCTGGGGGGATATATGCTGTTGGCGCTGCTCGACATCATGCTGACGGTGATTGCGCCTATTTTCATCATCATCAGCCTCGCCTTGCTGCTGGCGCGACGCTTTCAGCCGCAGCCGCAAAGCCTGTCCGTCTTCCTGATTTATCTGTTCATCCCGGCGCTGGTATTCCGGGGCGTGTACAACAGCGATCTGTCCAGCGGTCAGTTGGGTGGGATTGGGGTTGTGGTGCTGGGCGTCATGCTAACGATGGCGGTGATTGGCGTGATTTACAGCCGCGTGCGCGGCTACGATCACCGGATGGAGGGCGCATTCGTCCTGAGCATCATGCTGGTGAACGCGGCCAACTACGGCATCCCGCTGAACACCTTCGCCTTCGGCGAAGAAGGCGGCGCGATTGCGATACTCGTCTATGTCTTCAATACGGGTTTTGGGACGATCCTGGGCGTGTACTTCGCATCACGCGGTAAGAGCAGCTTCCGCGAGGCGGTGATGAACGTCTTTAAGGTGCCGATCACGTATGCGGCGGTGCTGGGCTTCATCATGAACTTTGCACGCAGTGCTGACCCGAGTTTCGCGCTGCATCCGACGCTGGAACGGGCGATCAGCCTGGCGGCGGATGGTTCCATCCCTGGGATGCTGGCGCTGCTGGGCCTGCAGCTCAGCCGGACGCGGCTATCCGGCCAGTTGATGCCGATCCTGACGGCGGCGGGGGTGCGTCTGCTAATCGGCCCGCTGATCGCGCTGCCGCTGGCGCTGCTGGTCGGTCTGCAGGGCGTTACCTTTCAGGTGGCGATCGTACAGGCGGCGATGCCGACAGCGGTGCTCTCCAGCGCGCTGGCGACCCAGTTCGGCAGCGATGCGGAATACACTTCAGCGGTGACGCTGGTCAGCACGCTGTTGAGCGTCGTCACCTTAAGTGTGCTGATCTTCATCCTGCGCGGCAGTTGAGCGTTACCGCAGGCGATCTGAGCGGCTGCGGTCTGAGCGGCTGCGGTGGGTGCTGATCTGCGTGGGGGCTTCTTCTGGCTGGGGGCGGCGGCGCAGCGTGTCGATCAGAATGGCCATCACGACCTTGACCATATAATAGAGGGCGCGCCGCATCGACAGGAACTGCGAGCGCCCGTGCAGGCGCTCATGAAAGTGAGCGGGCGCTTCCGTCCAGCGCAGGCCGAGCCGGTGCATCATGATGATGACTTCTGGCTCTGGGTAGTCCTGCGGGTACTGCGCAGCGAAGCAGGCAATCGCCCGGCGGTTGAAGGCCCTGAAGCCGGAGGTCGGGTCGGTGACGGGCTGGCGCGTCAGGATGCGCAGCAGCCCGGTGATGATGAATATTCCGGCGCGGCGCGATGTGGGCGTCCGGTAGCCGGGGGCACGCCCGACGACGGGCGCGGCGGCACCCAGGAAGCGCGACCCGATGACCACATCCACGCGCTTTTCGTGCAGTGTCGCCAGTAGGCCGGGGATGTCGTCGGCCTCGTGCTGGCCATCGCCATCATTGCGGATCATGACGTCATAGCTCATGCGCTGCGCATAACGGAACGCGGCCTGCTCTGCTGCGCCAATGCCGACGTTATAAGGCATCTGCAGCACCTGCGCCCCGGCGGACCGGGCGCAGTCCCCGGTCGCATCGACAGAGCCGTCATCGATGACCAGGACATCCGCCCAGGGGACGGCCTGCTGCACCCGGTGCACCACGCGTCCGATGTTGGCCGCCTCGTTGAGCGCCAGCAGCGCTACTAACGTTTTGACCTCACTCATGTCTGACCTCACTCATGTCTGACCTCACGCATGAGCGCGGGGTATCCTGATACAGACGGGCAGAACTGCAGCCCTCTTGCAGACGATGATATTCATATCGATTCAGCACGGACAAGGGATATTTCAATCAGATGACTAGCGATGGTACGGTTTCAACGCAACAGCGTAGCGCAAAAGCGCAAAAGCGCCTAGTGGCAGGGTGAGGGTGCCGGGTCGGGCATCAGTCGTCCAGTTGTTGACGGACGAGATCGTTATCGTTGAACTGTGGATTAAGTGCGGCGCGCAGATAGTCCGCCATTTCTGCCTCGTAAGTCAGTTGGGCGTCCATCTCTGCAGCCATGCTGAACTCAATGATGACTTCTGCCACGGCTTCCTGTACGGTCCTGCGGATCAGGGTCTGCAATTGACTCACGGTTAATTCACTGATCTTGGGGTCATCGCCGGAATCGTTCATATCGATAGCGCACGACACCATCTCGCCGTTGGGTGGGATGTCAGTCGTGCCAGGCTCCTTCCACATCTTTAACTGATGATACATGACTATTGTACTCCCTCGTGCGTGCTTTTGCATCTGAGGTGGGCAACCATCGCCCAGGAAGCGGCCCGACGTAGGCTAAACTCCCCGTAAACTGACGCCGGAGTTTGGAGATTGTAAGGTTCAGACGCATGCAGATGCGTCAGAATTGATAGCTGTCAGAACCGCCGCAGGGGGTGAAGCGAAGCGGCAGCAGCTCATCGGACGCGCGGCATGTGTCCGGCAAATGCCCGGCAAATGCCCGGCAAATAGCCGTCAATGGCCCAGCAATGGCCCAGCAATGGAAGTTGTCGGGAAGCATTCCTGAGAGTAAACTAAGCGGTAAAATTTCTGCCAACGTGATGTCTGCGATGAGGGGAGAGGCCGTGCCTGCCTACTTTACACTGGCCCATTTCACTGCTTTAACGGCTGATCTGGGTAACCAGATGTCGTCGCCTGAGCGCGAGGATGCGCGTCAGCGGCTGCGCGAAGTCCACGACCGGGTTTATCCTCCGCTGCGCACACAGAATGTTGACCTGCACCAATGGACGAAATCCGTCGTGACGGAGTACTCCGTCGGGGCGGTGGAACACGGCGGCGCGCTGGTCGTCCAGTATCTGCGTGACAGCGCACAGGCCCGCGTGGTAGAGCGGCTCATGGGCCGCGAAGAAGCCGCCGCAAGCGGCGATCTGGCGGTACGGCGGCACCCGGTCATCGAGATGCGGCTGACGCCGCGCGCCTTCGTGCTGGAACTCATCATCGCGCCCGATGCGCGCTGGGATCAGCAGAACCTTGCCGGCAAGCTGACGATCAGCCGCCACAAGCAGAGCCTGTTCAGCATGCTGCGTCAACTGGATAACACCTATGCGCTGGGCTTCTGGCGGGGTATTCATCGCAGCGATATGCACCTGACCGGGCATCATCTGCAGCATCCGCAGATCCTGGATGAGTGGCTGAGCACTTTTGAGCCGGGCCAGGACTGGTTCCGGCTGGGGACGTGGTTCGCGCCGGATGACCCACTGTTGTATACAGATGAACTGAGCGAGGCGGTATCACAGCACGTCAAGACGCTGTACGCGATCTATCAGCACATCCTATGGACGAGCGACAACAATTTCCACGATTTCTTCCAGCGGCGCTGAGTTGACCAGGGCGCGTTAGGCTTTGTCGTCTTCCGCGAAGACGCGCTCGTAAGCGACGAGCTGTTTTTCCTCATCGATGCTGATAAATGCGCGCCGCGTATACCCCAGGCGATCATAAAAGCGCAGCAGGCGTGCGTGGTTGGCGACCGCGTCGAAGCGCACCGCATCGACCCCGGCTTCTTTGCACAGCCGATCAACCTGCTGCATCACCCACTCGCCGACGCCCTGCCCCTGATGCGAAGGCAGCACGCCCATGCCGCCCAGATACCAGGCGGTATGCTGCGGGTTAGCCCACATCTCCAGGCGATAGTAATCGCGCGAGTGTGGGTTCAGGTTGAAGGTCGCTACCAGCAGATTATCGCTGTAGACGGCGTAGAGGTGCTCCTGATCGGTGATTTGCAGGAAGCGCTCAAAAGTGCGAAAAGGGTACCAGTGCGCCAGACCAAGCGTGCGGTGCATGTGCTCACCGGCGATGGCCAGGATGCCATACAGGGCCTGCAGGTCGCTTTCTGAAGCCTGGCTGAGTGTCAGGTTGATCTTCTTGGGCATGTTCCTCACCCATTGTTGATGGTTGTTCGAAAAAGGCGGCTCCGCGTGGGTGCCTTTAGCCATAGATGTCCGTGCGGCGATCATCGAAGACGGGAATGCGCTGACGCACTTCCTGCACGCGGTCGAGTTCGATCGTGGCGGTGACGAGTTGTTCTTCCGTGCCGGCCTCGATGACGATCTCGCCCCAGGGATCGACGATCATGCTGTGACCGCCGAAGACGGTATCGCCTGTTTCGCCGACGGCGTTGCAGGCGATAATATAACACTGATTCTCGATGGCGCGGGCGATGAGGAGTGCGCGCCAGTGATCGATGCGCGCCAGCGGCCACTCCGCCGGGATGACGATGATCTGCGCGCCCATATCGGCGGCATAGGAGCGGAAGACCTCAGGGAAGCGCAGGTCGTAGCAGATCGCCAGGCCGGTGATCCCCCAGGGCAGGTCGACAGCGGTCAGGGCCGGGCCGGGTTGCAGGTAGCGATCCTCCTGCATCAGGCGGAAAAGGTGCAGCTTGCGATAGATGCCCATCATGCGGCCATTAGGCGCGAAGAACGGCGCGCTGTTGGCGACTTCCATGCCGCGCTTCTCCAGGATGGAGCCGGTGACGGCGATTTTGTTCTGGGTGGCGACGAGCGATAACTGGGCGAACATGCCCTTATTGCTCTCATCGGCGAGCTGTTTGGCGTCTTCCAGTGCATAGCCCGTTGACCATAGTTCCGGCAGCACCAGCATGTGCGAACGGCGGCGGGCTGCTTCGGTGGCGACGACCTCCATCTTGCGCTGGTTACGGGAGACGTCACCCAGGGCAATATGAATCTGTGCCAGGCTCACTGTCAATTTGGCCATGTTTGATCCTCTGAAGTTTCCAGTCTACCTGTTAAGCGCGCCCAGACCCGCCGTGCTGCACCGAAGGTTGCACAGGATCAGGTGAGACGCCCGTTTGCCCGTTCCAGGGCGATGAACTGATGGGCGGGGCCGCCGTTGTCGCTGGCGAGCAGGACGCCCGATTGTTTGTTAATCACGAGCTCGCCCAGGTGTTTGATGAGCTGGTTGATCTGCTGACGCATGATCATCATAACGTCATCCCAGATGACATCATCCGGCAAATCACCCTCGCGCAGGTCGCGGGTGCTCTCCAGATAGGCGATAGCCGGGTCCACCTCCGGGAAGATCAGCGCGCTGGGCAGGTCGAAGCGCACGACGCTGTGGAAATAGCGCGAGAGTATGCGGGTGCCGTTCTCCAGGGCGAAGGCATCGCTGGGCAGGGCCGGCGGGCGAATTTCAGAGGCACCATAGCGCGTCAACAGGACGATGGCGCGGCGCATCAGCACCTGCAGTTCGGGCATGGATTGCATGCTGTTGGTGGCGACCATGAACGTCCCGGATGGCTTGAGCACGCGCCGCACTTCGCTCACGGCGGCTTCAATATCGGGCAGGTGGTGCAGCATGTGGTTGGCCATGACGACATCGAGGCTGCCATCGGCGAAAGGCAGTTGCATCGCGTCACCCTGGATCAGGCCGGTATCGGCGGGGTGCTGCTTCATCATACTGCGCAACAGATCAATGCCGTAGTAGCGCAGCCCTGGCCACTGATCCAAAAGCCGCTGGTAGTAGATGCCTGGCCCGCAGCCCATATCCAACACGGCCTCATCACCGCGCCAGTTGATGCGCTCCAGCGTCCAGCCGACGTAGTCGCGTCGGGGAACCGTGTACTTCTCGTGGGTTTCGTGCCGGATGCGCAGATTGTTGTCTGAGGCATAATACCGGCGCACGAGCTTCGATTTTGAGTCGTCAGACATAAGTTTTCTCAATGATGCGTGGCGATGAAGTGAGCAGGCTACCAATTCAGTAATTTTATTATACCCAAAATCCACCTAAATTCTGCCTTGGGGTTGGGTGAATTGGACTGCAAGGCAGGTCAGGGCGGGGTCAGCGGCCCACGATCGACCTGCGGCGCGTGGAAATCCTCTCGTAATCCGAGGGGAGTATGCTACGCTTGGGGCCTGACGTTTCGAGCGGTATGCACGGTCTGCGTGCATGATCTGAGAATTGTTCTACCTGTAATTGAGTGCGTTGGAGACGTTGTGGTAATGCTAAAACGTGCTGTGATCGTAATGACTGTGCTCATGGTAGGCGCGCTGGCCTTCTCGCTGCCGATGGGCGGCGTACAGGGTCAGGGCGGGCTGACGGGCTTCGCGACTAATACGCCAACTGTGCCAGCGGAAGCGGCTGTATCCACGCCGGTGCCACCGACCCCCGCGCCGACTGTCGCGCCGACGGTGATGCCCGCCGCACCTGAAGAACCGGTGCCGGTGCAGGTCTTCGAGCCGGAAGCCTGCCGCTATGTCCCCGGCCAGACAGCGAGCGACGAATGCCTCGCCATCATGGAAGCGTACCCTGAGCCGGACGTGCTGCCTATCAACCCGGATTGGTTCACGCTCAATCAGTATTCGTTCTGGCGTGTAGGGCCGCAGCCCGTAAACGCTTACGATAACCCCGGCGGCAACGTGGCGCGTGTGATCCCGCAGGGCTTCAACTTCGTCAATGCGGTCAATGAGACGGACGGCTGGATACAATCCGAAGATGGCGTGTGGATCAGCAAGAACGACGCCTACTACGTCCCGGCGAGTACCTTCACGGGTGTGATGCTGCCCGAAGGCTGGAACCAGCCCTTCGGCTGGATCCTGGATACGACTGGCATCTGGGCGAGCACCTACCCCGGCGGCCCCTCCACCAGCGAGAGCGGCCTCGTACCGCTGCATTACGAGCGTTATAACATCTTCGCCGAGGCCGTCGACGATGAGGGCTGGACGTGGTACATGGTCGGTCCGGATCAGTGGGTCAAGCAGATTTATATGACGGTCATCAAGCCGGTGCAGCGGCCGGAGGGCGTCAGCGGGCGCTGGGTCGCAATCGACCTGTTTGAGCAGTCGCTGGTCGCCTATGAAGACGATCAGCCGGTATTCGCCACGCTCATCAGTACGGGCCTGCCCGGTACGGAGACGAACGAGGGTCTGTTCACTGTCTGGGCGCGGCTGGCCCGTGATGGCATGTCCGGCGCGACCGGCGCGCCTAACGCCTATGCCCTGCAAAGCGTGCCGTGGGTCCTGTACTTTGATAACAGCATCAGCCTGCACGGGACGTACTGGCACGATCTGTTTGGTTACCGGCGCAGCCGGGGCTGCGTCAACCTGAGCATCAGCGATGCCCGCTGGGTCTTCGACTGGACGGCTGCCGATGCCGATGCCAACGGCGAGATCATGACCTTCGTCTATGTCTACAGCACGGGCGAATATCGCAGCACGACGTAACGCGCTTGAGTTTTATGCTTTTGATCGGGGTCGGCGGTGCTGGCCCCGTTTTCATGCTTCGCAGGCGTTTTTTTCTACGGCGGCAAAATGAGCTGGACGAGGCGGTTCTCGAGATGGGCCAGATAAGCGTCGGGATTTTGCCGGAAGCGGAGCTGCAACGTTCGCTGGCGTCGAGCCGTGGCCAGTTCGGTTCGCAGCGTCTGCCAATCGGCGATGGATGAAGGCACAAGATCAGCAGCTGAAAAAGGCCGGAGGCGGGTCATCACCGCCGCCACAATCCGCACCGATCCGCGGATGACCAGAGTGGGAGACGCTACTTTTCGTCCAGTGATGCGACGCTCAAGATAGCGGTGCTGGCCAAAGAGATGTTCGAGATCATTATTGGTTCTCGGCAGGTCGGGCACGTCATAGCAGTGGAATAAGCCCGACCAGTAGCTGCGGGTGACCTTGAGAAAGTGGGCGACGGCGGGTTCCAGCTCGCCGCCGTGAGGCTGCCAGCGGGTCATCGCCCCCAGCAAGCCAATGAAGCGACGTTGCACCTGTTTACCGCTCAAGCCTGCGGGGTTGTCCAGCAGATGGGCTGCCGAGTGCACCCAGCGATAAGCGCTCTGAATAGGTGGCCAGAGGTGGGCGGTGCGCGCTAATCCCCGGTTGAGCAGGGTTTCGAGCCGTGTTAATTCGGCTGGAAGTCCCCTTTTTGCCGCACCCGCGCCAAACTACTTACAATGGCCGTCAGTCGCTGATGCAGGCGCAGTCCCGAAGCGGTGAGCGGTGGGCGTCCATCGTCAGTGAGCGCACTGCGCACTGCCTGACAATAGTCGTGGATAATGCCTCCCAGCGCGTCATCGCGCTTGGCCGCTTTGCGTTCCAGCGGACGGATCTGGCGCACCTGCTTTTTGAGTTCCTTCTTGGCGTGGCGATCCGCTTCGTAAATGGGACGGGCGGCTTCACGTAGATAGTGGAAATGGCATAATCCATGAGGGGCATCCGGAAACGTCTGGGCAATGGCCTTGCGCAGCGATTGCTGTCCATCGCTGACGAGGGCAACCACTGGCACAGGCAACCCTTGCTTCACTTCTCCCAGCAGTTTCGACAGATCGGCCTGTGAGCAGGACAGCAGCGCGCGGGCACACAACACCTCGCCTGACAGACACTCGCGCACCACCCACAGCACCTCGTGACCCATGTCCGGCTGCAGCCCGTCTATGGCCAGGATAACCCGTCCCTGCTGCTTGAGGAGTTCCTGAATCCGTTCATTGGCCTGTAGCGACAGCGCCACCAACTCGTCATAGCGATCCAGTTGGTTGGTCACGCTGCGCTCACTGATGACCACGCCCTGTTCCCGCAAGTGGGCATGGATTTCCCCTACCGTCTCGTGGTGACGATAGCGCCGATTCCCAATGACCGCCAACACATCCAGCCCGAACTCATGCTTCGGCAGCGCCCAGCTCCCTTCACATTCGGGACGATAGGGCTTGTGATAGCGCGGGCAGTCTGCGTTCTGACAACGCCGTACCTTCAATCTGAGGCGCACAACGCCTGTCATCGTGACCACGCTGCGGTCATTTTCGTAATCGATCCACATCGCTTCTCCGCAATGGGGACAAGTCTGCGCGATACATTCCAGCACAACGGTATGTGTGGGTTCGGGTTTGGCGCTACGACGTGCCATCTCATGCCTTCTTCTATTTCTGTTTGGACCAGCTTACCTCATTTGCCTCGGCTAGTCCATTTTGCTGTCGTAGTTTTTTTCAGGATGACTTCTGGCTCTGCAATGTTGATTTGCAGCATGGACTTCGACTTAAGCGTTTCCAGGGAATAACCATAGAATTCGACAGCGGCAGGATTGGCATTCAGGATACGGGCGGTTTGCGGATCCGTAATGAGTTTGGGTAAACTGACATCTTCGAACATACGCCGATAGCGTTCTTCACTGCGTTTGATGGTTTCTTCGGCTTGTTTCTCTCGGGTGATATCCAGGCTGATCGCACCGAGCAGGGGCGGCTGTCCTTCACGTGGTATTGGGAACTTAATGGTCAGCCAGTGCGAAAGCCCATCCGCGCCGGGAAAGCTGTGGTGGAACTCCATCGCCCGATTTTCAGCGAGAACGGTCTCGTTCTGGCGTATGAAAGGTATCGCCAAATCCTCTGACATATACTCCTGGCTGCGCTTGCCGATGATGTGCTGTGGTGTCGTGCCGCTCACAGCGGCGTAGAGTTCATTACAGTATATCGTGCGTTCCGCATTATCTTTGATGAACACCGCCCCTGGTAGATAGCGCATGAACTGCTGGAACTGTACTTCGCTCTGGCGCAGGGCTTCTTCTATCGACTTGAACTGCGTAATGTCGCTGGCATGTATAAGTGCCGTTGTAATCTCGCCAGAGGCGTTACGGATGGGTTGAACGCTGGTACGATACCAGCGGTGTTCGCCTGATACGTAACTGGGTGCCTCATTGACAGAACCTTGTCCGGTACGGATCACATTACGTATCGATGTAAGCTGATAATCCGCAACATCTGGGGGGAAAAGCTCGTGCATGTTCTTGCCGATCACGGATGCGGGCGAGGATCCAAGCTGAGCAGCGGCAATTGTATTCGCGAATTGCAGATTCCCGTCGATATCAAACACGGCGATAGCCGCTTCAGAGCTTTCAACGAGGCTCCGGTACTTTTCCTCACTCTCTCTGAGGTCTGTTTCGGCCTGGGCGTGTTCGATCACCAACCCGGCAATCCGCGCTGCTAACCGGATCAGGTCAAGTTCATCTGTGGATGGCAGTCGGGACTCGGCATAATAGAGCGCAAATGTGCCTAGAACCCGTTCACCGTGCCCAATGATTGGCTGTGACCAGCAGGCCTGTAATCCGTGTTTGGAAGCAAGCCCTTTGAAATCTTTCCAGAGTGGATCGGTAGCAATATCTTCGACAACCACCAGACGTTTTTCGTAGGCAGCAGTGCCGCAGGAGCCAACCCCGGATCCGATGAGTACCCCATCAATTGCCTCATTGTAGGCATTCGGCAGGCTTGGCGCGGCACCATGGCGCAGTTGGTTGGTGCGTGGATCCAGAAGCAGCACAGAAGCCTGGATCTCGGGTTCAAATTCTTCGACTGCCAGCACCAGCTTTTCCAGGATCACAGGCAGTTGCTGCCGCTTAGCGGTTGCTTCCAGTGTCTGGCCGATCTGCGCCTGCAAAATGTCGCGCCGCTTCTGCGATGTAATGTCGCGGTTGACCGTAACGCCGCCGATGGGTTCACCCTGTTCGTCGTAGAGCAGATTAACGGAAGCGACCACATAATGCTGCTCACTGGCTTTGTCTATCTGGCGAATCTCACCACGCCAATGCCCTGTCTCCGCGACAGACACTTGCGCAGATGACTGGCTTTCCGCGAACCATTCGGTTCTAAGTAGCTCATCCATCTGCTGTCCAATGGCTTCGGCTTCTCTCCAACCGTAGATGTCTGTGGCAGCTCTGTTCCAGGAGGTAATTCTCAGGTCGCTATCGGTAGCAATAATCGCGTCGGATACCTGCTGCAGCAAGCTTGCTTGGTACTGCACAGTTGCCTGTGCTTTCTTCTGCTGGGTGATATTGATACCAACACACTGAAATGCTGTTGGCACTTCATTCGCATCCGTCAGGCAAATGAACTCCCACAATGTTGTACAAACACTGCCATCAGGCCTGGGCTTATCAAGCTCCACCTGGAATGGGATACCGGGTTCTGCAAAACACTTTTCTACAACTTCCATCGTGCGCTGGTGATGATAGGGCATGATCGAACCGAGTGAAACACTACCCAGCATCCCATGAGGTTCATACAGCCAACCGAACTCTCGTTCAAACTTGGGATTCCAATAGGTGTAACGTCCGTCCAGGTCGGTGCGAATCAGGTAATTCGTCTGTGAGTCAATCAGACTCTTTAGATGGACTTCACTGCTGCTTAGGGCCTCTTCAGTCTGTTTGCGTGCTGTGATGTCTCGCGCACTGTCGTTAACACGAGTCGGATGTCCGCTCGCGTCGTAATTGATCCATGCCCGACGATGGATCCAGCGGACTTGCCCATCGGGCCAGATAATGCGATGATCGAGTTCCACGAAACCCTCGGTCATGCAGGTCTGCATGGCCTGTGTTGCACGTTCCAGATCATCCGGATGAACGACCTGCAGGAAGAAATCTATGTCTTCAATAAACCTTTCATGCGAATAGCCCAGTACATCTTCAAATGCATGACTCACAAAGATAACGTGCCTATCCGGGAGGGAGATGGACATCAATGCATCCTGCATGGTATCTAACACCGCATCGAAATGTGCGCGATACGTCGCCAGTTGCTGTGCCTGCTGCTCTCGTTCTGTTACGTCGCGCCCAACGCCCTGATATTCGATAAGTTGTCCTGAAACGTCGAAGATCGCACGGTCTGTCCATTCCATCATGCGGACACTGCCATCCGGTAGTATGGCAGCATGGGTAGATACTGCCACCGGGTTGTCTGCCGTTAATGCCTTTACATGTGCGGTTGCTCGTTCCCGATCTTCAGCGGGGATTTTTTCGGTGACTCGTACTCCGATAAGTTCTTCAGCGGGCACTCCCTGCCAGTCACAGTAAGCGCGGTTTACAAAGAGAAGTCTCAGTTCAGTATCATAGCGACAAATTAATTCGGTTTGTTGATCAACAATATTCCTGTAGATCGCCTCACGCGACGATATCGGCCCCACATTCAGCACTGCTCTAATCAGGTCGAGTGTCCGCTGCGGATTGTTCCAATCGACAACACCGCTGCTGCCTGCTCGCATCAGATCCACTGTGTGATCTACAGTTGGATGATCCAGCAGCACAATGACTGGCGTGTGCCGAACGATCTGGGTGATGAAATCGGTTATGTGAGTATGCTGCTCGTCAGAAAACACACAATACAGAGCGACATCCCACTTGATGCTTTCGCTAACAACGAAGGTATTTCGAGCGTCGAGGAGGGTCGTTTCGAATTGAGTATGGGTACTTAACAGATCAACCAGGTCCGCATGTTCTTGAGGCGAATCGCTGATAATGCCTATCTGACTCTTAACGGGTTTAGTTTCCATAATTTATATTCTCTTCCAGGCTCAGCGATGGCTTGATCTGGGTGGATCAATACAATATGATCCCAATACGTTTAATCCAAATTTAACTTATTTTAACTTACTTTAACTTAAACAAGGACGGGGAATTTGTTGAGTTTTACGGATGCAGACAGCAGTTTTTCTGATGCTCATGCTCTTTGCGAAGCGATTAATGCATATGACTGAAACTGAGAGGTTGTCACAGTGTCACAACTATCACAACCTCCTTCACAACACATACAACTTGCTTGTTGCGGTCTATCTGCTCTGTGTCTCAGGTGTCACAGCCGTCACAGTCCAAAATTTCGGACTTAAGTTGCCATAATCGTACTCTGCCACCTCGAACCCTGCGCTGAACTGTCAGATTGAGGTTTCCGGGCAGCAAGAAGCCATCCTCCTTGAGCATCTTGCCGATGGCATTGGCTCCGAAATTGAGCGGCTGGACGTGGTTTACCGCCTTGAGTGCGATCTCTGGCAGCAGGTAGACGAAGTTGTCGTCCTTGTAGCCAACGACCGTCACACCCGGCGGGTATTCATGCGGATTGCGCATGTCATCGTCGATGACCGCCTGCCCACCGGCGAGCAGTTGACCCAGAATGTCCAGAAAGACCTGGCTGGCAAGCTCCTGCCGCAGATTTTGCACGGTCTCCACGATGCAGTCCTGCCACGTCGGAAGCAGATAGTCCTCGTCTGTCTCCGCGACAAATTTCGAGAGCATCTGGAACACGGTCACCAGCACCGCCCAGTTCTTCACGGCGCGGTCATGCGCGTTCGATTTGCCGAGCTGCGCGGTCACTTTGGCGTTGTAGCCGATCACATTCTGGCTGAAGCGGCTGGCAAGTTCGGCTTTGAAGTCACCCTCATCAAGTTGACGCGCTACCCATGACGCGAAGTGGGCGGTGAATCCGGGCAGCTTATCGCGCAGTGCCTCGGCTTCTCTCAACGCCTTTCCCTGCGGATCACGGTGCTTCCAGGGCGGGATTTCCAGCGCCATCATACGCGAGGAGACCGACATCTCCCCTTCGAGGCTAGTCTCGCCCGTGGAAAGGATTAAGCCTCGGCAGGGGCGCGAGGTTTGCAGCTTCGCATCGCGGGTCAGGCGCCCGCGACCGAGGTTACGGGAGTAACTCTGCAAAAAGCGCGTGAACGTGCGCGTGTCAGCGTAGATGTCCTTGTAGTCATCGACCCAGTAGAGCGCGTCCGCCAGCGGATAGCCCAACATTTCCACTGTATTTATGGTATCGCCCCATTGAGCGGGCGGCGTGTCGCGGCTGAACTGCCCGTAGAAGCTGCACAACAGGGATGCAATCTCGCTCTTGCCGCTGCCCGACGTGCCGACCAGATGGATAGCTGGACGAGTCGCCGATGGCGGGAAGAACCGCTGGATCACTGGCAGGAGTGCGAAGGCAATGAGCGAGGGTGCCAGATTCGTCGGCAATACCTTTGTTACCGCATCGAACGCTTGCAAACTCTCCTCCCAACTGATCGCCTGCAATCCGTAGTCGCGGAGGCGCTGGTCGAGTTCGACCGAGGGTGGTTCAGCCAGTTTCCCCTTTACGGTGATGCAGTCTTCGGGTGACAGGTACACCCATCTGCCGTCGATCTGCTTCCAACCCATGAAGTTGTAGTGGCGGTGGGTGGGAAACTCGCCCGATAACTGCACAACCGCAGGTACGAGATGTTTTGACATCCCAGCACGAACCACGTACTGCGCTCCGGCATTGGCTCCGATGAAGCGCCGCAAGGCAACGTCATCAACGAATACCTCACCGGGCACTTCCAGCTTTTTTACTGCTGATCCCCGCTGCAATTCGATGGTCGTGACGTGCGCCTCCTTGCCGTCGTCATCGATCTGGCAGGTCTGATGCAGTGCAGTCGCTGCCCAGTCGGCGACGGTCTTCTCGTGTGTGCCGCGATAGCTCTCCTTGCGGTAAATCATCTTGCCGTCCAGCAGCAGATAGCTCTCGGTATCGACGTATTCCTGCTGCCGCTGGCGTTCCAATTCGCGCTTCTTTTCCTTATAGAGACGATCAATATCGCCGATTTTCAGCCCATCGCCAGTGAGTGCCTTGAACTTCTCGCGCTGTTCAGCCCATTCGACGGCGTTGAGGTGAGCACAGGCTTCCACGGCTTCGATAATCTCAGCGGTGGATGGTTTTTCAACCGACTTTTGCCGCGTATCATAGCGATCCACCAGTTGGCTGACATGCGCCTCGGCGACCTGCCGCCGTGACTGAATGGGTTCTCTGGGCGGCTGGCTGAAGGCGCTGAAGATAGTGGCTTTTGCCTCCTTCTCGCGTGTGGCAAGGTTCTCACTGCCATCTCCATCGGCAACGTAGCGGCTGACGAGTTCGCGTTCGGCATCGGACTGGCTGTACCCCGCATCTCGAAGCTGACAGGCAGCAGCGAACAACTCTTCGTTCCGGTTGCCATTAACCGCGCCGGATGCCAGATAGCTCTCGGTACGCGGTGGCAGCGGCGCGTTGCCGTTGAGCGTTACCACGTTCAAGTTGCCCATGCGCTCTACGTGCGGTCGCGGTTGCACTTCCAACCAGTCGAAACAGTGCAGTGGATACCGCCGATTCGGATACCAGTCGGTGATCTGCACCGCTGCACCGTCGCGGTCGGGCTTGGTGTTGATGCTGTCCGGCAAGCGCATCACGGATGCCACCGATTTCACGTAGCCTTCATCACCGCCGAGTGCAGTGAACAAGCCCTGCATCATGCGCCCGATTTTCTGTTTGTTCTCCTCATTGAGCGCTAGCGGTTCATCCAGCAGCCAGTAGCCATGCCAGCCGCCTCCGCTATTGACGATGACGGATGGTGGTGGATCGAAGATTTGTAGGCGTTCCAGATCGCGTTCCCTATTTTCCGCCAGTCCGTCGATGTCGATCCAGAGTGCGGGCAGCAGTGCCGCCGATGCCGCGTTACCCTTCTTCTCTGACCGGAGGCAGGGCGCGAAGTACACGCTGTAGCCCTCACCATTGAGCGAATCTGCCTGCTTGAAGATGGCTTCGCGCTGTTTGTCGTTCCCGATCTGCGTCCAGAGCGCACGAACTTCACCCGTTCCCGGATGGATGCAGCGCAGTTCCAGCCACAAATCAGCGGAGGGCTGCGGATACAATGCAGAGAGAAAAGCGTCTCTGCCTGCGTTTTCGTCGTTGGTCGATTCGTGTTTCTGTGTCATACTGTGTTTATTCCTTTTAGATGTACACAGGGGCTAGAAGCGCGTTCGTTTGGCGACGGGGTGCGCTTCCGGCTCCTGTGTGCGTTATGGTCAAAGTTCAAAATCAGGCGCGGGATGTAACCCTGCGCTGGTGTCGATATCGCGCTGGTCGCGCCGATCACGCAACTGCTCTTTGAGTTGGATGGAGAGTAACTCGGCTTCATCATGATCGAGGTTGTCCATCACCGGGCGGAATTGCAGGGTCGTCTCGTCTTCACGATTCTTGAAGTAACCATAAAAGCCCACTGCACTGGTGTCCTCGTCCGTCCGCCGCACACCTGCCCAGACCGCGCCGATCTCCGGTTCATATCCATGCGCTTCCTCTATAGTGGCGACCTGTTCCTGTCGTTCGCGCACAGCGGCGAGCGCATCGTAACGCTGCTCCCAGTCAGGACCGGCGAAGCGATCCATGAGCGCGGCCATGTTCTCCTGCGTGACTTCGTGCAGCATGTCGATGTGGTTCACCTCCCGGTTACGCGAGAAGTACAGCGGCTTGCGTCTGCCTTCGTCCGCGTCGTAGTACGTGCCCGGCAGAACGACGTGGCTATGCGGGTTATGCTGGCCTGGCGCTTCATCGCCATCCGTCTGGCGGTGATGCAAAACAGCCGACCACTCCACCCCGGTATCAATGCCCCTGGCATCGAAGAAGTCGTTCATCGTTCGCTCGGTGAGCTGCCGGACGAACTGCTCTCGGCGCTCTGGTGGCACCATGCGGATGAGATCCACATTCGGGTTAATTACGATGCTGAACATCAGCACATGTTCGCTCTGGTAGGCATCGCAGCGGTCAGCGATTTCAGTCACCGAGCCACCCATACCGCGATCCAGCCAGCGCTCGCGACCTCCCCGCTGACGCGCCTTCTCGGTACGCGACTCCCTGTAGGTCAGGTACTTGAGCAGGTTCTTCATGCGCTTGCCTTCGTGCTGAGTCGGTTTCTTATACTTCACGTTCGACACACACATCTGCTTGCGATCCATGTCCTACCCCTCCCGCTTGCGCCTGAAGTACGCGACCATCTTCTCCAGCAGATCGTTTTGCCGCTGAAGCTGCTCCTCGACGGCATCCAGCCGTCCTTCCAGCTTGCGCGTGATGGCTGCCCGTGTGCCAGGGATGTCGTCCTGGTGCGATAGATACAGGTTCAGTGCGTCTCGAATGAGGTCTGTTTTGTGCTGCATCTCACCCTGACGCGCACGCACGCGCAGAATCTCCTCCAACCGGCGCATCTGCTCCGGTGTGAAACCGACCGACAGACGTTCGGTATAGCCGTCACGGTTCTTACGCTTGTTCAAGGTCAACCTCCTGAGTAGCTATTTTCAAGTTCTCTGTAGGACGGAAGCGCCCATAGACCCGGCGCAATCGTCCATGCTGAACTAGCAAGCCACCGGCTTTCATGTCCTGCACTTCGATGCTCAGACGTCCGATGTCGGGGACGATGATGCTCCTGCCATTCACTAACTCGACAAACCAGATTTCGCTTAGCACTTCGACTACTTCCGCCACGTCGCGCTGTGTACGGTGTGGTAGTCGTCGGGCAACTTCGGCAATTACTTCTCGGTGAATCATTTTGCTCTCCTGTACTTGTCGTTTGTTTTGGTCAGCCGTCGTAAGACAGGCTGACGTGTTGCTCTTCGGAGCAACACCACCACACACCGCGAAAACGATCGCGGGTGTGGTCTGTCGGGCTGGCAAACCAGCGCGACAGGTGCGGCGGACACGCAACACCGCCGCATGGGTGCAGACGCCATCGGGCGCTGCACCAAGCCCCTCCGGCGTTGAGGAGCCAGCGATTTAGCTGGCTTGTTACCCTGAAGAGCGACGGGACGGTGTGGCACACACTTCCTGAGCATGGACAAGGACACCGTCCGCGCTCGAAGGGGAACACTCGCCGCCACATCATCCCGGTCAGTCACTGTGGCAGCGCGGCTCTGTGTACTACACTCACTGGGCACGCTCGGCGTGACCCAGCGATACCAGGCCGCGCCAGCGGGCTGAGGCGTCGGACATGCGGAACAGATCACCATGTGGCTTTCCTCATGCGCTTTGTCCGACGTTCGGCATCGTCATCCGTCAGAGAGGGTTCATCCCTCTGAACAAGTGGCGAGGCTCTGGGTGGATGCTGTCCTACCGCTACCGGCTGAACGACGGTGTTGGCTGCCACATGCTGGATGACGCGCTCCAGATAGGCGGGCATGTCGTTGAGGGCATCCCGTATCCACAGGGTGTCGCGGCGCACTTCCAGCAGCTCCGGCAGGTCGATGATGGGTGCTTTGCTGGGTTTGCGCCGGACGCTTCCCAGTTGTTCCCGGATCAGGTCACGCATGGCGTCGCTGCGTTCGCCTTCTTCGATGCCCTCCCACCAATCCAGAATATCCTGGTCGGTGTCATAGTAGGCTTTGAAGGCAATCAGTTTGAACCCGCGCTTGCTTTTCTTCTTCGGCATATTGTGCATCCCTCCTTATATGGGGGTTTTACGCGGTATACACACCTGGCATACCCGGTAAAACCCCCGTTTTGAACTAACCCTCGCGGCTGACGAAGTTGGCGTAGTAGAGATAGCCTCTCGCGTTCGCCATCTGCGCTTCAGGTACAAGTCTGGTCTGCGGATAGGCATCAGCCACTTCCTCGTAGACCAGCTCCGCGCCACCGCCACTCAGGTAGATGACATCGACGGTTGTGCCTCTCTGCCACTTCTCTGACATCAGATTGACCGTTGCGCTCCGAAGAGGGGAGAGTGCCTCTTCGACCGCATCGCTGTAATCGATGGGTTTGCCGCTGGCGGTGAAGATGCCTGTGCGGAGAACCTGCTCAATGATCTTGTAGGGCATCTTCTCGCGGTAGTCACGCTCCAGCATGGCGGAGATGCGTTCCTGCGCGGTATACACCCCCCCTTCGATACTGCCGCTTTCGCTGTCCACAAACTCGCCGTCATCGTCCAGCGCAACATCGACGGTGTACGTACCGACATCGACAATCCCGGTACGCATGTAGGTGTGATAGACGTTGATCTCGCCAGTAGGCGTAAGCATCTGCGAATAGGCGCTGCCATACGGTTGCGGCATGACGATGACTTCCGTTACGTTGGCGATAATCTCACAGCTATCCGTCTTGATGAGATGCTGACCGAGCAGGGCTTCCTTCAGTTCGGCGGCATCCCGCATGTGGTCTACCGGAAGCCCGGTACTCACGCGCAGATGCACCACATCCCGCCCCCAAACCCCCTGCACCAGCTTGCCGATGGCGACTTTTGCGAGGCGCTGGCGGAAGGTGTTGCCCATCGTCTTTTCGTTGGCGGTACGTCCACGCAAACGCAGCAGTTCGCCGGGCGGAAGCTGACCCAGTGCCAGATCGCCGACGAACCATGTGCCTTCGTCGTCACTGATCTGGTCGCCGGGGTACTTCTGCTGGATGGTTTCCTGCTGGAACTTGATTTCGCGGGCGTGACCCATGACAGAAGGGAAGGCCAACGCCCCATCATTGGTGACGACCTTCACCACGCCATAGCCGATGTCCAGACCGACGGTGGTGATACCTGTGGTCAGGCTGTTGAGACTCTGCTGTTGCTTCTTCGTTTGTTTAGCCATTGTTCCTCACTATCTCCGAATCAAAAGCGGAAGCATCAGTCGGTGGACTGGCTTCCAGGTAGGCAAAACGCGACGCGAACGAGCCGTCGAAAGCTCGTGCCACGTCGCTCAAGTCAAACGGCACAATTCTTGGGTGATTTGTTACTGAACCAATGAATGAGTATCTGTCTCTTAGTTGTGTCGGTAGAGCCATAGAAGATGTTAAAATGTCACAGAGGTTCATCTCACCTGATTCAACACGATCAGGAATCTTCATGTCGATCTTCCTCTTTTGCCGAATTAGATGGATTTGGTAGATTTGTGGATTGATTATTGGTGGGGCTATCACGCGGTAAATCTGTTTCGCGTGACGTAAATGTGGGTAAAATTGTAGTTGGATTGAGTACGGCAAGGTTCAAGCGGCGGAGGCGATGGGGGTTCTCATTTCGTGCATTCTGTCGTGACGAATTCTCTGAGATTGCGAAGGACGTCGCTCCCGCAGTTTAAGGGTGAGCTTTCAGATAGTCCAGAAGGGTATCCGACGACGCAAGAAAACCCGTCTCCGGCACTTTAATGCCTTTGCCATGAACCTGAGCGATCTTACGAAGCTGGAATAACGAAACGGCTGAATGTCGCAATGCGGAAAATGGCCAACTGATTACCATCCGTCAATGCGTTGGTTCCGGCACGATTCAATACGATACCCTTGTTTTCAACAGGGGGCCTCTCAGCCCGATTGTATTCGCCTTCATCATAGCAGGTGCCATATAGCAGGTGCCATCTATTCACGCGCTTACTGCTCTCAATAGTCATCTTCGTTGAAGCCCGATCACCGACTCAACCTGTGTGAATCCTGTTATGCTTCATAAAAGGAGCGAGTCTGGTGAAGGACGGACAGACCCGCATGCACTGTAGATTTCAACATGACCCTACAGTGAGTGAGCGAAGCGTTAGCAGAGATGATCTTCCCTATCCAATTAACCCTATCCAATTAACCATATGGGCAACCGAAATTCGCAGTCGGTAAATTTCGGTCTGTCATGTTCATACTTTCATCTTATACATGCGAGAACGGCAGCATCGTTTGTGTAAATCTTAATATTGAGTTCCGATGTGGATTTCAGCAGGGGGATCAGGTTCAATGAAGACGTGATTGTACTTTTTCTCACAAAGGAGTTGTTTGATGAGACATCTATTATTGACGATTCTGCTGCTGGCTTTGAGCCTGACACCTGCGCTTGCACAGGATGAAACCGAGGGCGATCTTACGCTGCGTGTCGCCGGAACCTGTGCTGCCAACTCGCATATGATGCCCTTCTGGGTGCTGATGGAACAGACCGGCGGTGAGATCGACGGCGTGACCATTGAGTATCTGCCGGTCACCGGCCCCCCGCAAATGATGGCGCTGGCTGTCAATCAAGATTTTGATGTGGTGATCGCGTTCATTTTCCAGGGGGCGAACTTCTTTACTGCCGGTGGCGCAGAATCGCTGCGGCTGGAAACGGTCAGTATGTGGCGCGGCTTCGCCCTGCTGACTGCACCAGACGTTGAAAGTTGGGAAGACCTGGTGGGCCAGCGGATTTTGCTGCCACAGGAGGGCAGCGGCCCGGATGTTATCACACGTCGTTCGATGGAAAGCGCAGGTTACGATCCCTTTGAGGATTTCCAGATCGATTACTTGCCGCCAGCGCAGATGGGCCAGCTTCTCATTGCAGGGGAAGCGGCGGCAGCGACTATTTCCGAACCGCAGTTGACCATCATTGCAGGACAGGCTCGCCAAAACGGTGTCACGCTGGCACCCTCTACTAGTATTGATCTGTTGCAGGGCATCTATGAATCAGAGTTATGGGAAGAAGGCAGACTGCCATTAGGTGCTGTAATGGTTGATACGTCCGTACTGGAAGACGAGGACATGGCCGCCGCTTTCGTCGCCTTCAACGCCTCCTATCACGAGGCCGCCGCCTTCGCGCAGGAGAACCCGGCGGAAGCCGCCGCGTTGATCGTCGCACAGCTAGAAGCGAACTGCGACAGCCGTGCTAATCCTGACCCGATTGAACGAGCGCTGGCAGGGGATTTCCTGATCTACGACCCGGTTCCGGCAAGCGCCCTGTTGCCCGACCTGGCCGAGTTTGTCAACATGCTGTATGGCGAAGATGTCGATGAATCGTTCTATGCCGTCACCAGCGACGAGTAACGCTCCGCGCTGGGTCAAGGCGGGTCTGGCGGTCCTGTCCGTACTCCTGTTGATTGGGGTATGGGACTGGGCCGCCCGGTCTTACCCGGTGTCGATTCTGCCCAGTCCGGCAGAAACAATTGAAGCGCTCGGCTGGCTGCTGGGGCGCGACAGCTTCTATCATCACCTTGAAATGACGCTGACCCGCTCCGGAACCGGCTTCACCGCCGCAATGTTCATTGGTGTTGTCGGTGGTTTGCTGATCGGGCGCTTTCAATGGCTCTACTGGTTCTCCAACCCGTTGATCGCCATCGCCACGACGATCCCACCGATTTTCTGGGTGGCGATCATGATTATCTGGCTGGGGCTGGGTTCGGGTCCACCGATTCTGGTGATCATTATCACGGCAACGCCGCTGGTGATGGTCAACATCATCCAGGGGATGCAGAACATCCCCCCCGGGTTGGTGGAAATGGCGACGATTTTTCGCGTCGGCTTCTGGAATCGCCTGCTGCGCCTGTATCTGCCCGCCATGAGTGGCTATCTGTTCGCTGCCGCGCTGATCGCTACCCGCTTTGCATGGCGCACGGTCATCATGGCGGAGTTTATCGGCAGTTCCAACGGGCTGGGCAACCGGCTGGCATGGTCGCGCCAGAATCTCGAAACCGATCTGGCCTTCGCGTATATGCTTGTGATTCTGACGTTCAGCCTGGTGATCGAGTACGGCATTCTGCGTCCGGCGCAGTCGCGCTTCAGTTGGATGACCGGGCATCGCCGAGGACAGCGCTTACAGCGTCAGCTTAACACGCAGAATTCGCCAATGCCACAAGCACAACGGAGGCGAAGCCATGCTGCTTGAATTCCGCCACGTCAGCAAGCAGTTTTGCAATCTTCCCGTGATTCGCGATTTCAGCCTGTCGTTGGCGGCGGGCGAGGTCGTGTCGCTGGTGGGACCGTCTGGCTGCGGTAAGTCCACGCTGCTGCGGCTGGCGGCGGATGTCGAAACACCGGACAGTGGGCAAATCACGCGGACATTCGGCGCGGATCAGGTCGGGTTTGTGTTCCAGGATGTGCGCCTGCTCCCCTGGATGACCGCGCTCGATAACGTGCTGTTCGTGCTGCGCGACCGCATTGCGGATCGCCACCTGCGCCAAGAGAAAGCCGAACGCGCTTTGCAGCAGGTCGGGCTGACGGAGTTTGAGAGCTATAACCCGGGGCAGCTTAGTGGTGGGATGCGAAAACGGGTTGCTATTGCCCGTGCGCTGGCGGTAGATGCTGATTTGCTCCTGTTTGACGAGCCGTTCTCCGACCTTGACCTGCCGCTGCGTCTGCGCCTTTTGAAAGACATCGGCGGCATCCTCAAACGTGGAGGCAAATCGGCCATCTACGTGACGCACGATGTGCGCGAGGCGCTGCTATTGAGTCAGCGTGTGCTGGTCTTGGCAGCACGCCCCACCTATATCAAGCAGACATTTCACCTGTCCCCCGGCATGAGCAAGCCGGATTTACAGGTGATTGAAGAGCAGGTTATTCGCTTGCTCGGCGATGAAATCGACTACACGCACTTTGGATAGGAAAAGGAATCATGAGCGAAGCAAAACCTTACATTGCCGTACCGGTAGCCGACGATGGTGAAAGCCTGTGGGACGATCACTTTGGTGAAGCGCCCCGCTATCATCTCTATGACCACGATGGTCAACTCGTAGAGCAACGCGACAATCCCTACTGGCAGGACGATCATGATTTCCATACCGGTCCGCAGAAGATGGTTGACCTTCTGCCGGAGTGTGGCGTGTTTATCGCTCGTGCGATGGGCAACGGTCAGAAGATTCTGCCGACACGGTACGGTGTACAGCCGGTTATAACGACAGAAACAACCATGCGAGGCGCGATCGAACGCTATCTTGCCGATTTGGAGGCATCTCGAGACAATCAATAATTACAAAGGAGCAATTTGCATGATTACGTTTTCCGACAAGGCGCGGGCGCGGCTGGTTGAGATGCTCAAAGCCGAAGGGCGCGAGGGCTGGGCTATCCGCATCCGCGTCAAGGGGCGCGACAACGACACCTACATCTATGACTTCCGGTCGGTTGAAGTGGCCGACAAAGGTGCTGGCGATGCGGTTGTCGATGCAGGTGATTTCCTGGTCTATGTCGACCCAGCGAGCGCCAAACGCATTCAGGGTTCATCCGTTGATCTGTCAGTGGCCGAGATGGGCCGCTTCGTCGTAGAGAACCCGAATCCCGTGTGGCAGGATGAGACAGCGGAGAAAGTCGCTGCGCTCATTGTTGACAAGGTCAATCCGGCGGTGGCGATCCATGCCGGGCGTGTATCACTGGTGGATTTCAACGAGGACATCGCCTACATCGTGATGCAGGGCGGTTGCCAGGGCTGCGGTCTGGCGACGGTCACCCTGCGCCAGGGCATCGAACGCTTGATTCTGGACGAAGTACCCGCCGTCAAGAGTGTGGTGGATGTCACCGAGCACGACGAGGGTGAGACGCCGTTCTTCCGGCACGGGCAGGTCGGTGAGTCGCCGCTCACCTGAACCACTGAGAGTGAACACACGGCGGTGATCTGAATGCCATCACTGGGGCGGAGCAATCTGCCTCATTTTGGTTCTCCCCGAGACCCCATCGGCGCAAACTTAACCCGGGCTACATGGCTGTTTTACAGGGATTACCGAAATGTTTAACAGCCGCTCTATTGTCTGCTCAGCGAAAGATATTTTCAGATGCCCATCGTCAAAAATTGCGGGTTGCCTGCCTGCGTGGACAGACCTTCCGTCAATGGGCTATCGTAAACCCATAACAATAATCTTCGTGCACGATCAAAGGTGTGTTTTCTTGAAAGCGATTTACCTTGAGCAAGGTCAGCAATCTACAACGGGATTACCTGGCGGAAATCTACCATCTCGGCCAGATTGAGTCAAACAACAGCAGCGGATTCGTATCATCGGCAGACCTGGGTCAGCGGCTGTTTGCCAGCCAGTCCACCGTCAATCGTGTGATTGAACGGTTGCGCGACGAAGGATTGATTGAGCATCAGCGTTATGTGGGAGTGCAGCTCACCGAACGAGGACGACAAGAGGCGCTCGCGAGTTTGCGCAGGCAGGCGATTGTTGAAACGTTCCTGGTGAGTGCTATGGGCTTCGGCTGGCACGAAGTCTACGAGGAAGCGCGGCGCATGCGCCATCACGTCAGCGAGGTGGTCTTGACGCGGATGTGGGAGATAGCCGGTCGTCCGGCCCGCAGTCCCTTTGGCGAGTGGATCGATGGCACTGGACCAGAAGACCACACCGAGATTCTCCTGAGAGATGCGCCTATCGCACAGGACTATCGTATCGCTCGCGTGCTGACGCGCCAACCGGATCGACTGGCCTATCTGGCGGCGCTGGAACTGAAGCCGGACACTCAACTGCATCTGCTCCACAAAGCCCCCTTCAACGGTCCTATTCAGATACATCTGGAACGCGACTATCGCATTATCGGCCATGAACTGGCGAAGATACTGACGGTTTCGCCGGTTGAATAAGCGATTTGCCCACGTGGTTAATTCTTTTATCTCAGCCTGAGCAGCATTTCTTCGCAATGACTGCATCCTCACTTTGAGTCAGCAAAATCAGCCGCTTAAACGCGCGGGGTTGCGAATATGCAGGATGGGTATGGATTGAAATAGTCAAGTTAAGCCGTGCGTTAATCGCTGCCGTAGACTTTGACAGGGCACATTCGGTATCAATGATGCAGTGACCGAGGTAGCTTTTTTGGGAGAGATGAATGATGTCACGTTTTTCTATACGCTGGATGCTGTTGTGTCTGTTGAGTCTTCTGCTGGTGGTCGTACCTGCTATCGCCCAGGATGAAGCCCCGGAATCGGTGACGGTTATCGATGCCTATGGCGAAGAAGTCGTCATTGAGGACACCTCACGCATCATCACAATGGGCGGTTCTGTGACTGAGATTGTATTCGCGCTCGGTGCGGGCGATCAGGTTGTGGCCCGCGATAGCTCCAGCCTGTATCCCCAGGCGGTCAATGAACTGGAAGAAGTTGGCTATGTGCGGACACTCTCCGCCGAACCGATTCTATCGCTTGACCCGACCCTGATTATCACCATCGAGGATGCTGGCCCACCAGAAGCGCTGGAACAGCTCGAAGCCTCCGGGGTGACGATCCTCGTTGTGCCGAGTGCAGACTCGATTGACGGCGTCGTCACCAAGGTCGAGACGGTCGCACAGGCGCTCGGGCTTGAAGAAGCCGGGGCGGAAATTATCGCCACCATTGAGAGCGACTATGCTGCTGCTCAGGAACTGCAAACCGAGATGACGACGACGCCGCGTGTGCTGTTTATCTATGCGCGTGGCCCAGGTGCGTTGAGTGTGGCGGGGACGAACACCAGCGCCGCTACCATGATCGAACTCTCTGGCGGCGAGAACGCCGTAACCGAGTTCGAGGGTTTCCAGCCACTCACTGCTGAATCAGTGGTCACTGCTGCGCCGGATGTCATTCTGCTGATGACGCGCGGCCTGGAGAGCCTCGGTGGGGTCGAAGGTCTGCTGGAACAACCGGGCATCGGCCAGACCCCTGCTGGCGAGAACCGCCGCGTGGTGGCGATGGACGACCTGTATCTGCTGGGCTTCAGCACCCGCACGGGGACGGCTGTGCTTGATCTGACGTACCTGCTGCACGAAGAATTCGATGCGCCGCTGCTGACGTTGCTGCGCGCCGATGGACGCTTCAACACGCTGCTGGATGCCGTCAGCGCCGCCGGGCAGATGCCGCTGTTGAGCGGTGTTGGTCCCTTCACGATCTTCGCGCCGACCGATGACGCTTTCGCTGCGCTGCCAGAGGGGATGATGGACGGCCTGATGAGCAGCACGATTTCGCTGCAATCGGTGCTGGCCTACCATGTACTCGAAGGGCAGGTACTCGCTGAGGATGTTATTGCACTGGACGGCCAAACCGTGCAGACCCTTTATCCCGAAGGTCAGTTAGGCATCTCCGTGACGGATGGGGGCGTGATGCTCAACGATAGTGTGATGGTCATTGAGACCGATCATGTCGCTGCTAACGGCGTGATCCACGTCATTGACGCGGTGCTGATGCCGGAACGTCCGTCGTAATGGCTTCGACACACGTTGCAAAGCGTGGGGAGTTCCGCCAGAAGGCGGACTCCCCGGTTCAGGTCAAGACGCTGCGGGTAGCGCTGGTGCTGCCCGCGTTGCTGGTTGCGCTGGTCGTGGTCGTGCTGCTGGGCGTGGGCATTGGTGCTGTCGAAATCACGCCGTCGCAAGCCGTGAGCATCCTGCTGAGCGAGCTTGGCATCGAGAGCGGCATTGCTTTTGAGGATCGCCAGCAGGCGGTCCTGATGGTTATTCGCCTGCCGCGTGTGATAATGGGCATCTTGATCGGTGCGTCTCTGGCGATATCCGGGGCGGCGATTCAAGGACTGTTCCGCAACCCGCTGGCCGACCCCGGACTGATCGGTATTTCCAGCGGGGCAGCGCTGGCGGCGGCGCTGATGATCGTGCTTGGCAGCACCGTGTTGAGCGGAATCGTTGCCCTGCTTGGTGATGCCGCACTGCCGCTGGCAGCTTTCGGCGGTGGCGTGCTGACAACCCTGGTGATCTATAAGCTTTCCAGCGTTGGCGGGCGCACCCGCGTTGCAACGATGCTGCTAGCCGGGATCGCGGTCAACGCGATTGCCGGGGCGGGCATCGGCATGATGGTCTTCATGGCCAACGATGACCAACTGCGCGATATCACCTTCTGGAGCCTGGGCAGCCTGGGCCGCGCCAGTTGGGATACGATTCTGGTCATGCTGCCGTTTCTCTTCGTGGCGCTGGTCCCGCTGCCATTTCTGGCGCGGTCGCTCAACGCGCTGCTGCTTGGCGAAGCCGAAGCCGGGCACCTGGGCGTGGATGTCGAGCGTGTCAAGACACTGGTCATCATCATGGTGGCACTTGCTGTCGGCGCAGGCGTGGCCGTGACCGGCATTATCGGTTTCGTCGGGTTGGTTGTTCCTCATCTGATGCGCCTGTTCGCCGGGCCGGATCATCGCCTGGTGCTGCCGGGATCGGCACTTTTAGGTGCGACGCTGCTCGTCGGCGCGGATTTACTGGCGCGGACGGTGGCAGTTCCGGCGGAAATCCCCATCGGCATCGTTACGGCACTGGTGGGCGGGCCGTTCTTCCTCTGGCTGCTGCTGCGAGATCGAGCGAAAGGCCATTTGCTATGACACTTTTCGCCGAAGGTCTTACCGTTCAAATTGGTGATAAGTCGCTGATCGAGAACATCGCACTAACGCTCACACCAGGCGAGATTCTGGCCGTCGTCGGGCCGAACGGCGCGGGTAAATCAACCCTGCTGAAGGTACTCGCCGGGGAGATGCAGCCCTCACAGGGACAGGTCTACGTTGGCAATCGGAGTATAGCAGGGTGGCGTAAGCGCGATCTGGCAAGAATACGAGCTGTGCTGCCGCAAGCATCAACGCTGACCTTTGGCTTTCTGGCACAGGAGGTCGTCCTGATGGGCCGCACACCGCATCTCAGCGGTGGCGAAAGCCGTGAAGATCACGCGATTGTCGCCGACGCCATGCACATGACGCGCACCGATCACCTGATTGATCGAGTCTATACGACGCTTTCCGGTGGGGAGCGGCAGCGCGTTCAGTTAGCGCGGGTGTTGGCGCAAATCTGGGAAGGCGAAGCGCCGCGTTATCTGCTGCTGGATGAGCCGACCAACAACCTTGATCTGTCACACCAGCACGGCACGCTGACGATTGCGCGGCAGTTCGCCGAGCGCGGCGTGGGCGTGTTGACGGTGCTGCACGACCTGAACCTCGCCGCTCAATATGCCGACCGGGTGCTGGTGCTGAAAAACGGTCAGGTGTTGGCTGAAGGCACACCGCTATCCGTGCTGACGCCGGACATCATCCAGCAGACTTTCGATCTGCCTGTGATGGTGCAGCCGCACCCCTGTTACAACTGTCCGTTAATTATCCCAATGCCGCATTTTGTGGCAGAAACCCCAATGAATCAGGAGAAAGTATCATGATCGTGACCTGCAACCGCATTCCCGTGAACCCTGAACATGCCGAGGCATTTGAAGAACGCTTCGCGGATCGCTCCGCGCTGGTGGATGGTATGCCCGGTTTCATCTCGTTTCAACTGCTGCGCCCGAAAAAATCCGGTGATCCCTACGTGGTGATGACCTTCTGGGAATCCGAGGCGTATTTCAAAGCCTGGACACAGTCGGACGAGTTCAAAGAAGGCCACGCCCGTTCCGGCTCACTGCCACCTGAGACGTTCAGCGGGCATCCCAAGCTGGAGATGTTCGATGTGATTCAGAGCACGGCCGAGATTAATCGCGTCAGCGAGGCGTGAACCCGTTCGATGAATATGGCAAGGCGCTGATCCGCTGGTTACTCATGGTAGTGGTGGGGGTGTGTTTTGCCATGCTGCTGACATTACTGACGCTTCGTGCCTGATTTGAATAAACGGGAGGCTAATCCGATGTCACAGTTGCTGATAGCTCACGCGGAAAACCATAAACTGACGCTGTACAACGCTAGCGACCTGCACGCGATACGTGAGTTCGAGCTTCCTGGTCGCATCGCGGTGCTAGGAACCAGCAGTGATGGGCGCTATGGCTTTGCCATCCATCGCGATGACGATTGCATTTCCATCATTGAATCGCGTGGTGAAGTGGTGCGGGCGATTGCTGCATCCGGCAAGCAGCCAACCCACTTCCACGCCCACGCCGGTTACTGCCTGATCTTCAACGATGGCAGCGGCAGTGTGATGATTTTCGATGAAACTGATATTCCACGGCACATCAATCAGGTTGTCAGGCAGCCAGATCATGGTTCTGCCCTGAAAATTGGCGATTACCTGATCATTGGTTATCTGCGTGGTGGCTGTGTTGAGGTGTACCGCTGGGGAGATGCCGAGCCTGCTCAAACTTTCGACTGCTGCCCGATGCTGCATGGTGCGGCACAGGTCGGTGATATGGCGTTGTTCGGATGCAGCGATGGGGTGCTCCTGCTCAAACCGGATGGCGATAATTTTGTGGCAAAGAAACTACCAAACCCACCGGATACGCCGGAGCGCGTGCGAGTCGGGTTGCTGACGACACATGAAGCGTCCGGGTTTGCAGCGGGCAACTTCGGCCAGGGATTAGCACTGATTGATCCCGCAGAAGAGACGATGCGCGTGCTGCCCCTTTCTGATTATCCGCTCAAATTCAGCTTTGATACATCCGGCGAATACCTCCATGTGCTGACCAGTGACGGCTTGTTACAGCGACAGTCGCTCAGGAGTGATGAACACAAGACCGTGCAGGTCGTCCAGCCGGTCGCGGCTCCGAAAGGGCCGGATAAGAAAGCTCGCCCGACGTTCGCCGCATATGGTGACTGGCTGTACATCACTAACCCGGAACAGCAATCGGTGCTGCGTGTGTCAGCCAACGATCTGATCGAAGATCGACATGCATCCCTGTCCTATAGACCTGCGGCGGTTGCTTATCTGAAAGGATAGTTTTTTGGGAGGCGCAAATTGGGTACTATCCATGCGAATCCGATTATCACAATACGAACCGGCACTGCCGTAAATGAATTGCAAAGACATATCACACCGCTGACGACCTGCGTGGGCCTCTTAGCGCTGGACGCCGATGGGTCATTGGACTGCCGGATTTTCATCCAGAATTTGCCCGTTCCCTGTGCCGGGATGGCCTTCGTCACCGACATCAGGCTGCGTAGGCATCGACGGTTGGCGGTTGATCTGAGCCTGTCCCGGTACCATGCCTGTCCCTGTCGGGTCTTCGGAGATGAAGCACAGGCACACTGGTGGTTACAGCAGCGGGTTGGAACCCCTTCTTGGTGAACCTGACAGGTGCTGTTCCAGCGAATGCTTTGGTTGCAATGCTTATTTTCGAGTTCAACACTTAAGGGAAAACGATGCGATACCGTAACTTGACTATCCTGACGCTGCTGACACTGCTGCTCGTGAGTGTTGCACCCATCACCGCACAGGATGCCGCCGAATGTGAAGACGGCTTCCGCCTGTTCGAACATGAAATGCTCGCTACTGATCCGGTGTGTGTGCCGGAAAACCCGCAGCGGGTAGTTGCGCTTGATCCCTTCGCCTATGAACTGCTCATTCTCAATGATACACCGCCCGTTGGCGCAATTGGCTATCTGGAACCGGTTTACAGAAACAGTTTCCCATATCTGGCTGAGGAAGTTGCTGCCATTGAATATGTGGGATTTCCAGCTAATGTTGAGGCGATTCTGGCGCTAAACCCGGATTTAATCATTGGAAGTTTCCTGGACGAGGGACTCATCACACAGCTTGCTGAAATTGCCCCCGTTGTCAGCTATAGCACCGTAGGCAGCGGTGACTGGAAGCGCCCGATGCAAATGGTGGGAGATCTGCTCGGCGTATCTGAATTGGTGGATGATTTGTTCGCCCAGTATGAAACGCGCCTGGCTGATCTGCGTGCAACGGTTGAAGACCCATCAGGGATCGAAGTATCAATCATTCGCATTCAACCAGATCGCATCATGCTCAATCTGGTCAATTCGTTCCCCGCTGTTGTGGTCACTGATGCCGGGTTCGGCAGGCCGGAGTCGCAGGCCTATTCGGAAGAAGAAGCCATGGAGGTTTACGGCGGAGCGGTCGGTGCGTTCATCTCTATTGAGGAAATTCAGCTTGCAGATGGTGACTATATCTTTGGCTGGAGCAACCAGGCCGACGCCGAGGGAAACGCCGATGCCGACGCGAATTGGCAGGCTGTGCAGTCGTCGCCCCTGTGGACAACGCTGACAGCCGCCCAGAACGAGACGGCGTATCGAGTGGATGGTCACTGGCTCGGTTGGGGCATCTTCGCCGCGCACGGCATTATCGACGACTTATTCACTTACATTGCTGGTGCAGACCCGGCAGAAGTCTCCCCGAACCCGTTCCTGACGGATGACGAAACTGAAGGAGAAGTAACCCCTGAAGCGACGGAAGAAGCATCCGACTAACCATGTCCAACGCCATTCGAGCGCTTCTTCCGTTTCTTAAGCCTTATCGGGGTCGGATGCTGCTCGTCTTGATCAGCATCCTGGTGGTGGCGGGGGCAGGTTTGCTCGCCCCCTGGCTTGTCCGTGAGCTGGTGCGCATTGTCCGGCTGGCGGCAGGTGACCTGACAGCCGCCAATCAGGCGTTGGTAGGGATCACCCTCGCGCTGCTGGTTGTCTACCTGCTGCGCAGTGCCGGGCAGTTCATCAATTTCCACGTCTCGCATGTCGTTGCGTTCGGCATCGTCCACGACTTGCAGGTGGCTGTCTACAAGCAGTTGCAACGCTTCTCACCCGGTTACTTCGCGGATCGCCAGACCGGAGAGATCGTCTCGCGCGTCGTAAAAGATACCGTCGATGTAGAGCCAGTGATCGCGGATGCTGTCTACGATTTCGTCGTCAGTTTTCTGCTGGCAGTGGGTATCGTCATCGTCCTGCTGACGCTCAATCCGGGCCTGACCCTGTTGGCGTTGCTCCCGGTGCCGTTCGCGCTGGGCGCGGTGATCTTTCTGGCTCTGCCGATGCAGCGTGCCTTCCGGCAGGAGGGCGAGAACTACGGCGAGATGAGCGGCCTGGTGCAGGACAACGTCTCCGGCATTAGAGAAATCCAGGTGTTCAACCGCGAGCGGCAGGAACTGGCGCGTGTGCGCCACATTTCACATCGCTATGCCGGGCAGTCGATTCTGGCGCGTAAGCTGACAGCCTTTCTCTTCCCGTCGATTGAGGGTGCCACCGGGATCAGCATCACCCTGGTGGTGTGGTTCGGTGGACAGCAGGCGCTGAGTGGAGCAATTCCCGTTGAGGATCTGGTAGCGTTCGTGCTGTATCTGACGACGTTCTACCAGCCGCTGTGGCTGCTGCTCGGCACGGCGGAGAGCCTGCAACGCGGTGTTGCCGGCCTCAATCGCATCGACGAAGTGTTGAAGATGCAGCCGGAGGTGGATGATCCGCCAGACGGCATCGATCCCGGTCGCGTAACCGGACGGGTGCAAATGGAGTCGGTGCAGTTCAGCTATCGCAAGGGCGTGGACGTGCTGCATGACATCAGCCTTGCCATTGAGCCGGGACAGACACTGGCGCTGGTTGGCCCGACCGGGGCGGGCAAGAGCACCGTCGTGAGCCTGGTCGCCCGCTTCTATGATCCGCAGGCCGGGCAGGTGCTGATTGACGGCGTGGACCTGCGCGAGATGAAGCTGGGCGCGCTGCGCCGCAACCTGAGCATGGTGCTGCAAGATGTGTTCCTTTTCAACGGCACGGTGCGCGAGAACATCCGCTTTGGTCGGCCCGATGCAACGGACGAGGACATTATCAAGGCAGCGAAGGTCGCCAACGCGCACGAGTTCATCCTCTCGTTGCCTGAGGGCTACGACACGCTTATCGGCGAGCGCGGCGTGAAGCTCTCCGGCGGGCAGAAGCAGCGCCTGAGCATCGCCCGCGCCGTGCTGAAAGACGCCCCGATCCTCATCTTAGACGAGGCCACCTCGGCGGTGGACACCGAGACCGAGGCGCAAATCCAGGAGGCGCTGGAACGCCTGATGCGCGGGCGCACCGCCATCGTGATCGCCCACCGTCTTTCGACCATCCGTAACGCCGATCAGATTGTCGTGCTGGACGAGGGGCGCGTGGTCGAGCGCGGTAGTCACGAAGATATTGTCAACGATGATGGGCTGTATGCCCGTCTGGTTGAGCGCCAGCGACAGGCGCTGATTTCATAACCACTTTTAATCCATTCAATGGGAGTAGCCTACTTTGAAATTTCGTAACCTTTCCATCCTGACGCTTGTAGTTCTGCTCTTGAGCGTCGTGCCGCTTATGGCGCAGGATGCTACCGATTGTGAAGACGGTTTCCGGCTTTTTGATCATGAACTGCTGGCGACGGATCCCGTCTGCATCCCGGATGAACCGCAGCGGATCATCACGCTGGGTATGCCGTCCTTTGAGACACTCATGAGCTACGGCATACAGCCGCTTGCTTCACCATCACCTTACCTGCAAAACTACGCGCTGAACTTTCCGGCGCTAGCTGACGACCTGGAGGGCATCCAGGACCTCGGTTCTTTAGCGTTTGCCAACATTGAAGCGATCATCGCAGCCGAACCCGATCTCATCATCGGACATGCGGCACGCTTCATCAGTTTCTACGATGACCTATCCGCTGTCGCACCGACGCTGCTCTATGAATTCGAGCATAGTGGCGTCTGGCAGGATGTGGCGCACTTCGTCGCCGAAGTCGTTGGTCGTCAAGCTGAGTACGAGGCAAACCTGGCAGATTATAACGCCCGCGTTGCGGATTTCCGCGATAGTCTGGGCGAGCGTGAGATCGTCGTCTCGGTGATCCGCATCCGCCCGGATGCCTTACGGCTGTATGTCCAGGATTCGTTCCCGGGGTCGGTGATTGCAGATGTCAGCCTGGTACGCCCCGAATCGCAGCGGTACACCAGTGAAGAAATGCAGTCAGAGTTCGGACAGACGACGTTCTACGCTATCTCGCTGGAAAGCATCCAACTGGTTGATGGCGATGTGATCTTCATCTGGACGTCGTCGCCGACGCGCGAACTGGCCGAGCAGAGTGACGAGCGACTGCAAGAACTGGTCGATGACCCGCTGTGGGGCACGTTGGATGCCGTGCAGGCTGGGCAGGTCTACGAGGTCAGCGGCCACTGGATCGGTTCCAGCTTCATTGCCGCGCATTACCTGCTGGATGACCTGTCAGTTGGGTTAGATGTCGAGGTTGAGACACCGAATCCCTTCAAACCAGAGGCAGAACAGGCGGCGGGCACCAATGACGAATAACGGCGAAATCGCAAGCACCAAAGCCTATTGCAACGTGCTGGCGCTGGAAAAGGGGCTGGACCCTGCCGGGTACGCGGGCGTGTTCGATACCGCGTTCGCGCTGGAACTGCCGCTGCCCTGGCCGCGTGCCATCCTGCTCGAACCGGATAAGCTGCCACCGGAACTCGTGCAGTTGATCGGGGTCTACCTGAACATGCCGGAGGACGAACGTCCGAGCATCCGCCCGCTGTTCATCGCGCCCGACGAAACCTACTCGAAACCGGGGTACCGGCGCTTCATCTATTACACACGCCCGGCGGGTGCTCTCGCTGAATTCGACCGTCATGAATACCTCATGCCAGAAGCCGAAGTCGGCAAGTTGATCTGGGCACTGCAACAGGAGCCGGAAACTGTCGCGCAGTTCGCCCCCTACCGTGTTGATAACGGCGATGTGCGCGACATCATGGTCTGCACACACGGTTCAGTAGATGTCGCCTGCGCCAAGTTCGGCTATCCGCTGTATCGTCATTTGCGCGATGAAATGGCGACGGACAAGCTGCGCGTGTGGCGTGTCAACCACTTCGGCGGGCACGTTTTCGCGCCAACGCTGATGGACATGCCGCGTGGTGATTACTGGGCCTTCGTTGACCCGGATGACGGACGCCGCATCATTGAACGCGATGGCGACTTCACGCCGTTGGGCAAGAAATATCGTGGCAGCGCGGCACTGACCTACGGTTTCGTGCAGGCGATGGAGCGCGACATCCTGCTGCGCGAGGGATGGAGTTGGATGACTTATCAGCGGCAGGGCATCGAACTGGCGAAGGATGAGGGCGTCCCGCCGGGATGGGCAGAGATTCGCATCACCTACCAATCCGAGGACGGCAGCGTGTGCGGTGCTTACGAAGGGCGCGTCACTATTGCCGACCATGTCGAGACCATTGGCTCTACCGGAGACGAAAAGACCCACGCCTATCCGCAATATCAGGTCACGCGATTGAATAAGGTCGAGTGAACCGCTTGCTCATCGCTTCGCTGTCGCTGAGTTGTGCGACGCGCGCGAAACTGCTAGATTTGAGTACTGCGAGATTTAAGCGGCGGAGACGATGGGGTTGCTCATTTCGTGCATTTTGTCGTGACGAACTCTTTGAGATTGAGACGTTCATCGCTCCCGCAGTTTCAGGGTGAGCTTCCGGATATTGTTCAATCGTCTCGTGCTGCTTCACCGTCACCTGTGGTTTAGTCACTTTGGAATCCCTTCCTCGGAGCTGGGTGATTTTGCTACGGATTTTTGCCCGGCTTCGATGCGGTAACGCAGCATACAGATCAAGCCGAATCGCGCCTTCATCCAGCATGTTTTCCAGCGTTTCGATTGTCTGCTCAACCCATCGTTGACCGGCTTTTCTTGGATGCTTCTATTTCACGTATCGGCTTGGGCGAGACAGGATAGGTTAGGGGTCGCTAATGGTTTACGTCATCTCTGCTTTGGCCTACATTACGCGCCGCGCGCAAGCGGCCATGCCACATCGTCCATTGAGGGGTCTCTCCCGACTAGCACGTACAATGGGAGCATTTTGCCCATCTGCGCCTGTTGAAGTCCATTTGCCCGGTGGCCTTTTGATGCAGCTGAACTGCCAAAATCCTACTGAACGCCAGCTATTCTTCAGTGGTGTGTATCAGGCATCCCTCGCACAGGTGCTGCGCGAAGTTGTACCTGCTGGCGGTTATGCCATCGATATTGGCGCGAATCTGGGCTATTACAGCCTGCTGTTGAGCAAGTTAGTGGGGAAATCAGGACGTGTAGCAGCGTTTGAAGCCAACCCGCATTTACTTTCACGGTTAGAAGCAGATCGCCAACGTAACGACTTCAATCACCTCACCTATTACGGACAGGCGGTCGCCGAACGAGCCGCAGAGATGACTTTTGCCATTGCCAAAGACTATGGCAAGTCTTCTCTACGGGCTGACTCCATAAGCGACGTTCAAGAGCGCATACCAGTGCAGACAGTCACGCTTGATGATTTTGTTGCTGAGCAGCGCTGGCCGCGTCTTGACGTTATCAAAAGTGACATCGAGGGCAGCGACTGCCGAGCGTTGTTGGGAGCGCGGGAGACAATCGGCCGCTTTCGCCCTTTCATCGTTTTTGAGCTGTGGCGCGACACTCCACCTGACTGTCTAGAGGCGGTGCGTAAGCTTTTGCAGGATGAGTGCTACCGGTTGCAGTTGTTGCATCTTTCGGGCAAGCGCGTGCCGTTTGACTGGCAGCCGCTCACAACCCATCATGTGGATGTCTTGTGCTTTCCGATGTAGTGGTGGTGTGGTTCAGCTTCTCGGACTGAGCGGCTTGTTCGCGGTGGAGAAGGCACAGGTCGTGCGAGATCAACTGCCGATTTCGTGCATTTTGTCGTGACGAGTAGCTTGCGCCTGCGGGGCAAGACCATCATCAGGGAGCAGAGTTCATCCGCAGAGATGGTCTCTGCGTTTCAGTTGGCGCGCACGACAGGCGACTGAGGTCTTCAAACAGACAGACCATGCATCTGGATGTAGCTTATCTCAGGACTGAACTTAATTGATGTGGAAAGCGTGTTGGCCGGATCAGGTTAACGTTTGCGCTTGCGTTTCCCATGTGACAGATATTTTGGCAGCTTCATAAAGGCGAACAATACAGCAAACCCAGCGAAAACGACCCCAAGAAGCAGAAGTAAGCTGTCCTGCGCGGTCCGCGCCGCTTGCCATTGCATCTGATAGTAAGCCAGCAGAGCCTCGTTATCGGGATAATGGTAGCGGTCGATGTTGGTGCGCGATCGAAAAACATGTTCCGGTAAGCCTCGGTTGGGGTTGCGCTCCATGTTTAGCCACGACAGTGAGTCAATTGCGCCAATTTCATGGGGTAAAGCATTTAGCTGATTATCTGCTACCCATAATCCGCCCAGACTGTCCATATCACCAATTTCCGGTGGAAGATGTGTGATCTGATTGTTGCCGACGTTGAGGACATGCAACGCGTCCAATTGACCAATCTCTGGCGGCAGTGTGGTTAGTTGGTTATCAAGCACACTGAGCTGCCGCAAATTCTGGAGCATCCCAATCTCTGCGGGTAGCTCCGTAAGCGAATTATTGGAAAGATCCAGTTCTTGTAGTTGGGTCAGTTGGGCAATTTGTGGCGATAGCTCGAGTAGCTCATTGCCGGTGACCGTGAGCTTGGTCAGATTGGGCAGCGTAAAGACTACGTCGGGCAGTGTTTGGAGTTGGTTACTGCTTAAATCCAGATGACTCAGTTGCGTGAGTTCTCCGAGCTCCGGTGGCAGGGTCGTTAATCCCATGTTGAACAACGAAAGCCCGGTGATATTTTTTTGTTGTGCTTGGCGGATTTCTGCTTGTGCACGGTTGAAAGCATAGTCATCTCGTGCCAGGCTGCCTGATATGTTCGAAAGCAGGCATAGAAGCCAGATCAACCCGATACCAATCATGCGTGGCTTTAGATATTGAATATGTGGTGAGCGCCTCTGAAGCATAGATCTTTCTCTCCTGAGTGACTCTCATTGTACGACAGATGTACTTACCGCACTCAACGAATCTGCTACGATGATCACGAGTGGTCTGCTGTAACCTTTTTGTAGCAACTGCTCAAATGCTGATTCTGACCGGATGAGCGTATCAGATGCGCAGACGCACGACATCCGCTGAAAGATACGCAGGGAGTGCATCCATCACTGATCCAGGCATTCAGGTCGCCTTCCCAGAAGCAATCCCAGCAACACGAGAACCCCATAACGTTTGACCTGCATCATGTCCTCCATTTATCGAACGCTTCAATCGCTCGTTCATCATACCTGAGCGTGAACGAGCCGGTGGGCGGAAAAGAAACCCGACCGGCTTACTGATTACGTTTACTGCACGAGCATAACAAGCCCTCGCTGTTCGGCTGTAGCCGGCAGCGCACCAGGGTGCTGCGTACTGCTTCTACGCCACCCAGCCCGGTCAGCGTTAGCAGCCGACCAGTTGGGTTCGTGAAGTAGGTTCTGAGTTCAGCGAGTTCTGCGTCACGGCCAATGAACGGGGTTGAGAGCGAAGGGCGCTGCTCATGGCGAACCGAATCCTTGCTCTGAAGCATTTCCACCAGTCTCGTATTATGCGTTTTTGAAATGCCGGACTAGTGACATGAATTTTGAACTGGTTCTTTCGCTTCTGGTCCGCGAGCGACACATGAGCCGTTCTGGTGCTATTGGTCTGTTACTGGTCTGCTTGACAGCGGATCAATCCGGATTATACTCTAAATGAGAACGTTCTCATTCACGGATAATGCAGCCCACCATGTCACGCGGACCGACCATCATCGACGTTGCCCGGCTCGCCGGGGTCTCTAAAGCTACCGCTGCACGCGTCTTAAATGGTCAGCAGGATATGGTCAAGGAAGTCACCCGTGAACGGGTCATCAGCGCCGCCCAACATCTGGGATACGTTCGTAATGCTGTTGCAGGCAGTCTGCGTACAGACCGCACGCACGTCGTCGCACTCTCGATCCCGGATATCACCAACCCGTTCTGGCCTGAAGTCGCCAGGGGAGTTCAGGACACAACGGAGGCCGGTGGATATACCACGGTGATTGTCAACAGCGATTGGAAGCACGACCGCGAAGAGACGTTCTTGAAGTTGGTGCGGCGCAATCGCTTTGACGGCCTTATCATCAACGTGGTACAGACACCGGCGGAAGACCTTCTGCAACTGCGTATTCCGGTGGTCATCCTGGGAGGGGGCGAGAATTACCCCCTTATGGATAGCATCGGCAGTGATACCGCTGGCGGGACAGATGCCGCGCTTGCGCACTTGTACGATCTTGGGCACCGACGCATTGGCCTGATCTGCGGGTTGAGTCGGCGGCGCTACTCGATCCAGAACGAGCGCTATCGGGCCTTCCTTGATGGCTGCGCGCTGCCGTTCGTCCCGGAACACGTCATTGAGAGTGACTTTACTGATCGGGCGGGCTATCAGGCGATGGAGCGACTGCTACAACAGCCAGACCCGCCGACGGCGGTCCTCGCCGCTAACGATACCATCGCGATTGGTGCGCTGAAGGCGGCACAGGCCTTGTCCTGGCGCGTGCCGGAAGATATCTCAATCGTAGGGATGGATGATATCTACGCCGCTGCAACGACATCGCCGGCGCTGACGACAGTTGCCAAACCCAAATATGAGATCGGCGTCAGGGCGGCCCAGTTATTGATGGCGCGCATGTCTGAAGAATCCCATGACGATGTGACCCGCACCCGACTTGCCTGTGAGTTGATCGTGCGCAGTTCGACAGCGCCTCCGCGTCCTGATTGGCAGAGCGGCGCGCTGTAATAGAGTACAGGATTTTTTTCGCAGGGAATGAGAACGTTCTCATTTTGGCTGCGAACGGATTTATTGAATGAGACAGGGTTATTCAATGGACGGTTTAGGACTTGAGAATAAAGCGGTCGGCTGCCTGATTGGTCTGGCGGTGGGGGATGCCTTTGGCGACCTTGGTCGCAATGATGCGTATCGTCAGCGTTACGGCATCATCACCAACCTGTACGATGGGGCGCGCAGCACGGATGACACAGAATTCGCCATGCTCACGGCGCAAACGCTCATCGACTGCGGCGGCGACCTGACGACCGAAAAGCTCGTCGCATCCTGGCATAAGTACATCATCAACGAAGGCGGCGTGGCTGATCGCGGTGGTAAGCCGCTGTATGGCTCAGTCGCCAACCTGGAACGCGGGATCATGCCGCCGCTCTCCGGCAGGGATAACGTCCAGAATAATGACGATGGTGCGGCGATGCGCATCGCCCCGATTGGTATCCTGTGCGCTGGTGACCCACAGCGGGCGGCGCAGCTCGCTCTGATTGAATCGGAGATCAGTCACGCGGCGGATGGTATCTGGGCCGCGCAAGCGGTCGCGGCCAGCATTGCCGTGGCTATGATCGATGATTCCGTTGATGCGATTATTCAGGCAGGGCTGGAATATATCCCTGAGGATAGCTGGCTGTATCGCGCTATGATGCGCGCCTTCGACATCTGTGATGCCGGTGGCAGTATCGAAGCGGCATGGGAAGGGCTGCATACCCAGTTGTGGACGCCTGTTCACGCGACCGCAGCGGAGGCGATCCCGCAGGCTTACAGCATTTTCAGGATGACGGGCGGCGATTTCCGGCGCGGCATGTTCTGGGCGGGCAATTTTGGTCGTGATGCCGATACGATCAGCGCGGTAGTTGGGGCACTGTCTGGCGCGATACATGGCATTCAGGTCATCCCGCCCGACTGGGTGGAGAAAGTGCGTCGTCCTGCGGGCGTTTGCCTGCGCTTTGCGGCGCGGATGGACATTGTCGAAGTGGCAAAGCAACTCATCGCCCTGCGGGCCGCGGTCAGACAACGCTCTCATGGTGCCTGATTTGTGCGCCGTATTGGTTATCTCGAATAGAGCCTTTTAGTTGAGAGAATTAGTGCTGTGATCAATTTACCGAAAATAGGGGTATGGCGTGATCTCTCAGCCAGCCGACGGCGCGAAGCCCTCACCGGCTATCTGTTCATTGGACCC
>Ga0081527_100043_pt2 | contig 76937 bp, 60 predicted proteins | sample HotLakmasection5_FD_70992 | JGI IMG/M metagenome (GOLD analysis project Ga0081527, IMG submission 70992) | Hypersaline microbial mat communities from Hot Lake, Washington, USA - Section #5 (SPADES assembly) (version 2) | ecosystem: Environmental > Aquatic > Non-marine Saline and Alkaline >...
CTGCTTGGCCTTCTTGCGAGAGAACCCGTCGAAATACGCCTTGTCACGGTCCAGACATTCGAACAACCCACCGTTCAGAAACGGGATGCCCCGGAAAAGTTGCAACACATCTTTTTGCGAAATCGCAAATTCAGCGCCATAGCGATACAGCACCTTGACCCCGAAGTGTTCGCGGTTCTCCGGGATGTTGCCCGCATCCACCGCAAATTCCCGCTCCTTGATCTCGGAGTTGAGCGTGGCGAAGAACAGGTTCTGGAGGATAGCCCGGTAATAATTTTCGCCGGACAGCGGATTGAATGCTTTCAAAATGGTCTTGAGCTCACCCGGAGAAAAGAGATTGTCCGGCACCAGTCCCTTTTGTTTCAGAAACCAGACGAACATCAGGCGGGTAATGAGCCGGATGATCTGTTCCGACTTCACTCCGCCGGGCTCCTTGTCCTTCACGATATCGTTTGGGAAGAACAAATCGTCGGCGTCCATAGCGTTCTGGTACCAAGCGAACAGGCGACTGTAAAATTCCTTGGTCAGTTTCTCGACCGAGAACGCATCCTTCAGTTTGTCGAATGTGGACCAATCGAGAGCCGAACGATCACGAAACGTTTTGTTGGCTGCGTCGGCCTCGACATAAAAGCTCGACCGCTTGGCCGAGCTCCAGACCAGTTTAGTTCCTTCCGCCTTGCCGTAAACCAGACTGAGCCGGAAATTCCCGTCATCATCGTAAAAGACAAACAATCCCTGCGTCAGAATCCCCTCGATACCCGGCGTGGGATGCGTCAGTGCCGCATCAATCGTCTTCTTCGCAAACGTGAATTGCTTAACGCGGCTGCTACGCTCGCTCAGCGTGGAATCCTCCGGCAACCGCGCCGCCACCACCAGCAAAGGCTTGTTCGCTCCACCCGGTCCCGTCAGCGTCTTAATAAGACCCAACCGCTCCGCATCCACATACGGCGCATCCGTGGCCACCGCCACCTTCGCCCGTGTCTCCGAAAACGACGGGAACTTCCCGCGCAGCCAGCGGCAAAACACCTCGTCCTCAAAACCTTGGATCAAATCCGTGATCATAGACTTGCTATTAAAAGACCATTTTTGTGAGTAGCCACACGACGGCCTTCCCGGGAGCCGTAACCCGGACAAACCATGCCATCGGCAGCGTGCCGCGTAAATCTCAAAAACAGCTAAACGGCCCAAAGCTTACTTGCTCGCCGATTCCTCGATGGTCTCGTAAAAGAGCCGTACAACCTCTTCCGCTTCCGCATCGGTTGCGCACTGCTTCACCGCAAGGGCCAGAAGGGGCCGTATTCCGATGTCCTCATGGGGCAGTTCTTCCGCTATCGCGTCGGCTTCCAGTGTTTCCTCTTTAATCCGCGCATAGTCCGCCTCAGTCGTCTTCCAGTCTGTAAACGGCTCGACGTTTTCGGGGTCAGCAGCCTGGATCTCCTGCCAACCTTCATATTCAACCTTCTCGAGTTCGGAATAGGTCATATCCTGCCGCGCACATTCTTCAAGCCCAGCCCGATCCATCAGCAAAAGGCCAAGCATATCGCCCAATTCGATAGCGATGCCTTGGACGTCCTTGTCGGTCAAGGATTCAGCGTATCGTGCTTGAGCTGCGTTCAGGGGGAAGTCCTTTGAGCGCAGGTGATGGGCCAGCCATGCGCAGTATCGGCAATACGCGTCCCCTTCCACAGGACGCCGCGCCCAGTCGGGTACTTCCCTGTAGCGCCAGTCTCTTGGAATGTGCCGCAGTCCGCTCATCGCAAAAAGTACTGGTTCCGATTGATCATGGTGCATTCTTAATCCGGGCCCGGCCCTTCTCGGTCAAGCGGTATTTCTGCGTTGGGCTTTTGGGTGAGTCGGGCTGGGTCATTTCGACCAGCCCGCTTGACAACGCAGGCTGCAAGTAACCGTACAGGAAGGTCGGGCGATGGTTCAGGCCCAGCTTCTCCATGGCATCTTTGCTGCCGATTTCTTTGCCTTTCAGGATGGACAGCAATCGCCCTACTTGTTCGGTTACTTGTTCGGTTACTTGTTCGGTTACTTGCTGGGTTGCTGGGTCTACTTGTGCCTTTGACTCTACCCCTAGCTGGGTCTGAATGCGATGCGGTTCGGCCAAATACACGGTAAACCGGACGCGCATGCCGATTTCCTCGATCTTTGGTTCCGGTAGGCCCAGTTCCCGGGCTTCGGCGAAGATGCGGCGTACGCCGGTGCCCCACTGCTCGATCAGGTTCAGTTCCTTGAAAACGCGGGCAAGGACCGGGTTGCGGATACGGGAGGTGCCCTGTTTCATATCTTCGATGGTCAGGCCGGGCAATAGAATGCCTATGCTTTCGACTTCAATCCGGTCATCGAGAAAGACAACCCGGATGGGGGCACCGCGCTGCGAGTAATCGCTGTGCACAAGGGCGTTGATGAGCACTTCGCGCAAAATACCCAGCGGAATGCTCCAGACATCCTTGCGGCGGACTTCGGAAAGATCAGCTCCGCGGAAAGCGTGCTTCTTAAGAAACAGCATAACCTCATCCAACGCCTTCGGCAATGGGACGTCGATGTCGATATGGTCGAAGATATCGATCTTCTCGGTGCCAAAGAACCGTCCGCATTGAATCCAAGCATCGGGAAAGTGCTCGATGCGCTGTCTGCCGAAAAGCAGGATACCGCCTTTGGTTGGCACCAGCCGCTTTTGATGACGGGCCAGCAATTTCAAAGTCAACAGGGCTTGCTCATCCAGAGGCCTGTTTTCGCCGAACGCCGCTTGTGCCGCGTCCATATCCAGATCTGCAATGGACAGTTCCGGCATGGGCAATTCATCAAAGGTGATACCTTCCGCCGTGCGTCGCAGTTCCCCGATCAATTCCCGGTCGGCCTGGCGGTTGGTGGAGCCGAGTCGGACATAAACCCCGGTTTCAGGTCCTTCGGCGCGCAGGTAATGGGGGCGGGAATTGCTGGGAAAGACCTCGACCATGAGCAGCGTTTTGCCATTGACCGTTGCCATTTCCACATTGGGCACCAGACGGGGGCTGATGGAGTCGGCAATCAGGTTGCAGAGCCGTTCCTCTTCATCCAGCGGTTTCTCGAGCCCTAACGGTTTACGCGTCTTGTCCGCAACGCCAATGATAACCCTGCCGCCAGCGCTATTGGCGAAGGCCACCAAGGTCTTGAGCAAATTGCGCGGAGAGGATAGGTCCTGCTTGAATTACAGCGTCTTTCCTTCATCAGTCTGTAGCAGTTCAACCACGGTCATATCTCGAGTTCCTCCGAGTAGATATGAAGCTATAGTCAATGGCGGTGGCAGGGCAAGGGGAATGTGTCCATTTGCCACCCGACCACCCGGTCAATCCCTCGGCGGGTCGGGCAATCCCCTGGGCCGCGTGTTCCGTAGCGCGCCTCGCTTCTCCGTGCCCCGGTGACTCCGTGGTGCACTCCCGGTTTATTCGAACTGGCGCTTAAATTCAGCCCATTCAGTTTTTAACCGGTCCATTTCTTCGCGCAGTGTTTTTACTTCGGCTTGCATCACGTCGTAACGGGACGGAGTCGGGCTGCTCTGCATCCGTTCCGCCGCGTCATCCGCCTGCGCCGTCAAATCCGGTGGGTCCCCTAACACATGCTGGTACCGGGATTCCCGACGGCCTGGTTCGCGCGGGAGTTTAGCCACCAAGGGCCCGCCCGCATAAGCCATCAATTCGTCCAGCGCTTTTTCGACCGCTTCCAGCGAGTCAAACGCAAACAAACGGGCAGCGCGACCGCGCAGTTCGCCCACGGTTTGTGGTCCGCGTAAAAACAATTCGCAGAGCACAGCCTGCTGATCCTCGGAAATGGCATAGCGGTCGGTGATCGTATGTTTAAATTTGTGTACCCGGCTTCCCGACGTATGCACCAAGGTAACAAGGCGGTGCGAAAAACGAAGGGACTCCAGCGCGTTTTCCACATCGTGCTCCGTTAAGTACATTACGGGATCGCGATTGGATTTCTGGTTGCAGGCGTTCACCAGCGCGTTAAGCGTCAGGGGATAATACTCCGGTGTCGTGACGGCTTTCTCCATCAAACAGCCTAACACGCGAATTTCGACCTCTGACAACAGCGACGTTTCTTCACTCATACATCACCTGTTATGCGTACATGCCTGTCGTTTTCCACGCGCAGCCGGTTTTCGGCCATCAAGTTCACGGTTCGCACCAACAGCGTATGTTCATGCTCCAGAATGCGTGCTGCCAACGAGTCGCCGGTATCATCGCCGCGGACTTCTACGACTTTTTGCAGAATAATCGGTCCTGTATCCACGCCCGCATTAACAAAATGCGTTGTGCAACCGCTTACCCGTACGCCATAGTCCACGGCTTGCTGTTGCGCGTGCAACCCGGGAAAAGACGGCAATAAGGAAGGGTGAATATTTATTATGGAATCAGGGAAGGCCTCGATCAATGCCGGTCCCACTACCCGCATAAATCCAGCAAGGACAATAAATTCCGCGCCCGCTTGCTTCACCAGTTCGACCGCGCGCGTTTCCGCATCCGGATTTTTCCACGACACATATTCCGTTCGCACGCCGTACGCGCGCGCCACATCCAATCCAGGCGCTTGCGCCCGGTTGCTAATAACCAGTACCGGCTCCGCAAGTAAGGAACCGTTTTTGAACGCCTCCAACAATGCAGCCATATTGGAGCCACGCCCGGAGATAAATAACGCAAATTTCTTCATACGGCTACCCGTCCAGAGTGACGGATTTATCCGGCGACGCAATGACTTCGCCTAAGACTTTCGCGCCGGGGAAATACGCCACGACGTCATCCACGGAAGGCGGACGACACACGGCAACCATGCCAAATCCGCTGTTGAACGTCGCCAGCATTTCTTCAAGGCTCATACCCGCTTCACCTGCAAACCATTGAAACAATTCCGTGCCCGGCCCTGTAAATGCATTCCGCCAAAGCGTCGCTCCACATCCGTCGGACAGCGAGCGAGGCAGGTTTTCAAAAAATCCGCCTCCGGTAATGTGGCTTAACGCGACGACATCCACGTCATGCGCGCGCACCGCCTGAATGACGTCCGTGTATAAGCGGGTCGGCTCCATCAACCATTCTTTCACTTTGCGTGAAACACCTCCGCACGCCAATGTCGCTTCCAAATCCATCGAACGATCCTGGATCACTTTGCGTATTAAAGAATAACCGTTGCTGTGAAATCCGATGGAAGGAATACCCACCAGCATGTCCCCTGTGGCGACATGGGCGGGCGACAGGATTTCGGATTCCTGAACCCCGGCAATACCAAAGCCTGCCAAATCGAAATCACCGGGTTCATACAATCCAGGCATTTCGGCGGTTTCCCCTCCCAGAAGCGGCATGTCGCACGCGGAACATGCCGCGCGTATCGAGCGAATAACACGGCCGTATGCGTCGGGTTCAATGCGCCCGGTTGCGTAATAATCCAAAAAAGCGAATGGCTGTCCGCCGCATGTAATTAAATCATTGTATACCATGCCCACAAGATCCTGCCCGATGCCATTCAGTAATCCTGTTTGAACACCCAGCAGGATTTTGGTGCCTACCCCGTCTGTACTGATCGCCAGCCATCCGCCTTCTTGCGCCATCCACGAGGGCAAAGCAATTAACTGGCAAAAATAATTCCCCGGCAAAGGACTTTCAGGCGCGGCGTTTTTCATCAAGCCTTTGATCAGCTCGCCTGCCAGCGCCGGATCCACACCGGCCGCGCGGTATTTGTCTTGGTGTGCGCTCGTACTCATTGTGTTGCGGATACTCCTTCCACGGGCACAGGGTAACGTCCCGAAAAACAGGCGTCACAATAACTGTCCATCCCGGCATGTTCGCGCATGACGGCTTTTAATCCTTCATGGCTCAAATACGCGACGCTGTCCGCTTCAACATAATCGGTGATGCGTTCTGCGGTTTCTAGGCGGTGTCCAATCAATTGATCGTAATCGGGCGTATCAATGCCATAATAACAGGGATTCTTAAAAATAGGGCTCCCTATGCGCATATGAATTTCTTTGGCCCCGTATTCACGCAGGATGCGCACCAATCGGCGACTGGTCGTGCCGCGAACAATCGAATCGTCCACCAACACCACGGACTTGCCTTCGACTACGCCGCGCACTGGATTGTATTTAATGCGGGCGCGCCAATCGCGGATGGATTGGGCGGGTTCAATAAACGTGCGGCCGATGTAGTGATTACGGATCATGCCCAGCTCATACGGCAGCCCCGTGGCCGCCGCGTACCCCAGCGCCGCCGCATTGCTGGAGTCGGGCGCGTTAATCACCACTTCAGCCGTAGGCGCGGGCGCTTCTTCGGCAAGGCGGCGGCCCAGCGCAGTGCGAATGCCAAGTATCGAACGTCCATGAAATAAACTATCCGGGCGGCTAAAATAAATGAGCTCAAACACACAAAAATGATCTTTTTCCTTTTTCGGAAAAGCCCGGTGCGAGGTCAGTCCGTTGCGATCAATCACCACTACTTCACCCGGCTCGACATCCCGAATAAACCGCGCGCCAATCAAATCCAGCGCGCAGGTTTCGGAAGCCAGCATATACGCATCGTCTTTGCGCCCGATGCACAAAGGACGGAATCCGTCGGGATCCCGCACGCCCACCAGGTGATCTTTGTGGAGCACCACCAGGGAAAAAGCCCCTTGAATAAACTGCAAGGCATGAAGCAAACGCTCCATGAAATCCTTGTGCGCATGATTCGCCATAAGATGAAAAATGATCTCGGTATCGGACGACGTTTGAAAAATGGCGCCTTGATCGCCTAATTCGCGTTGCAATTTGCTGGCATTGGTAATTTGACCGTTATGCGCAATAGCTACTTCGCCTACCGCTAAATGCGCATGCAGCGGCTGGGCATTGACGTCATGACTGCCGCCGGATGTGCTGTAGCGCGTATGCCCAATCGCATAATTCCCCGTGAGTTGATGTTTGAGGATATCGGCATTAAACACATCCACGACTTTGCCCATGCCTTTATGAATGCGAATATGGTTTCCATCCGAAACGGCAATGCCCGCGCTTTCCTGTCCGCGATGCTGAATCGCGTACAGGCCCGCATACGCCAAGTGCGCGGCGTCCGGTCCGTTCCAAATTCCAATCACTCCGCATTTATCGTGTAGCATAACTTTTTGTGGGTTTATGATTATTCATGTTTACCAAATATATCGGGTTCCGCCCAAAAAGGGTCAAGGGAGGCCCGCGCGTGCGCGGCATAATCCACCAAGGATATCGCTTCTTTGCCTGCGCCTTTCAAAAGTCCCGCCCCCGCGTTCACCCGGGCGATACGGCGCGCGTCATACGTTTCCAACATACCTGTGACATCCACCGCGGCACCGGAAGGGACAAAAAGAAGATAGCTGCACGCGCCTTCACCGAATAATAACGAGCGGAGATCTTCGCTTTCGTCCAGCGTCACATCCACATCGGCTCGCGTGAAAAATTCCACCAGACGTTTAAATACGCCTCCTTTACCGATATCCCGCGCCCATACACGCGTTCCATGCGCGCGATAAAGTTTCAGCAATGCCTCGGCCAGCCCGCGTTCGCGGTTAAAATCCACGTCCGGCACGCAAGCACCTTCGAGATTGCCGTCGCATTGTATGCGCCATTGCGCATATACATCGCCTTCGTTTAAGGCCAGCGCACCGGTCACGTACAACGACCCCGGCTCGCCACGCCACCGCAGCCGATCCAGTCCCAGCACGCTTTCGCCCACAAGAACAAATACAGGGGTAGGCGCAATCGCGCCGACATTCGATTCGTTGTAAAAACTAACATTGCCACCTGTGACAGGTACATCCATGGCCCGGCAAAATTCGCCCATAGCCAGCGTGGTGCCCCCGAAATCAATCATGGTTTCCTCGCGATCCGGCGAAGGATAATTCAAACAGTTGCTTAATCCCAGTGGATACGCGCCTGCGGCAATGGAACGACGGAATGCAGACGCCAGTACCGCGCGCGTTCCCCGGTACGCATGCAACAGCGTCCATGGACTTCGTGAATGTACGGTAAACGCGATGACGCGTTTACTCTCGGGGTCGTACATCAACGTGTGGTCCTGTCCCGGTCCGCTTAGCGTCCGTTGATTGATTTCGTAATCAAATTGTTCATAGATCGTGGAAGCAGAAGCATAGTGCGAGACGGCTTCAAAGGTAGCCAGTAACGCTTTCATATCCGGACCGCGCGTAGCAGTCGCGCCTGCTTTTGTGGCGGTCATGCCTGCAATGCCTGCTAATGAAGCGGAACGGTCCGTGCCTTGGCGTAATTGCTCTTCGGTTAGCGTGCTGTAGTCTTCCACCGGACATCCGTCCACCAGTAAATCCAACGGCATGCGGGCTACAATCTCTCCATCAAATTGCACGACAATATCGGAAGAATCGTTGATCACGCCGATCCACCCATAATCCAGCGGATATTGGTTTAGAATTTCCTCGGCCAACGCTTTACGTTCAGGAGGAATCGTGGCCAGCATCCGTTCCTGGCTTTCGCTAAGCAGGATTTCCTCGGCGGTTATGCCGGGCGCCCGGACAGGTACCGCGTTTAAATCCACGTCTATGCCCAAGCCGCTTTTATGCGCGATTTCAGATGTGGAGCACGTAATCCCGGCCGCGCCCATGTCTTGCATAGCCGAGGGTACACCGCGACGGATCAATTCCAACGTGGCTTGCATGATTAGTTTGCCCATAAATGGATCCGCGACTTGCACGGCGGATTTCTGTTCACGGGTTTCTTCGGTCAAATTCAACGACGCGAAAATAGCGCCTGCAATGCCGTCCCGCCCGGTTTTATTGCCAAAATAGAGCACCCAATCCCCGCTTTGCGCTGTAGAGGCTTTAAGCACATGTTCCGGCTTCAGTTTTCCCGCACAAACCACATTCACCAGCGGATTGTCGGTGTACCACGGATACGAGGAATATTCCCCACCAATCGTCGGAATGCCTGTGCAGTTACCGTAGTCCGCTATGCCGTCCACGACATGTTCGCAAATCCATTTTCCCCGATGATCACGGATATCAAAATGCAAGGAATTCATTAAAGCAATAGGCTCTGAACCCATTGTAAAAATATCGCGCAGGATACCGCCTACACCGGTGGCGGCGCCTTGGTATGGGACCACAGCGGACGGGTGGTTGTGCGACTCGATTTTAAAAGCCACCGCCAAATCCTCGCTAATTCGAATGATACCTGCATTTTCACCGGGTCCCGCCAGCACATGTTCGCCATCGCGAGGCAATTGTTTAAGGAAATAGCGCGAATGCTTATACCCGCAATGTTCGCTCCACATAGCGCTGATCATCGCGACTTCGGATGATGTCGGTTCCCGTCCGAGTCCCCGGAGTAGCTCCTTTTTCTCGCGCGGCGTCATTATCGTATCAATTAGATTTTTCATGACAGAAGACTTTCGAAAAGCAGACGTCCGTCCAGTCCGCCGGACCAAGGGAGCGCCCGGCGTTCCGGGTGCGGCATCATGCCCAGCACGTTGCCTGCTTTATTGGTGACACCGGCAATATGGCCCGCAGATCCATTGGGATTGCCGGCTTCATTGATGTGCCCGGCATCATCGGCATAACACAGCGCGATTTGATCATGCTCACGCAGCGTGGCCAGCGTGTCGGGCGCGACATAATATTGGCCGTATTTGTGCGCAATAGGCACACGCAATGTTTCGTTGGGTACATGTTTAAGAAAAGGACTACGACGCGATGCCACGCGCAGGGTCAGCTCGCGACAGATGAAACGGCCATCCCGGTTTTTCAACAGCACACCGGGCAACAGACGGATTTCACATAAAATCTGGAATCCATTACAGATACCGATGATAGGCAGTCCTTGATCGTTGGCTTCGTATAAAGCGCGGGTAATCGGCGCAGTCCGCGCCATGGCGCCGGGCCGGATATAATCGCCGTACGAAAAACCACCCGGCACCACCACGCCTTGTATCCCGCCCGGCAAATGGTCCTGTTCCGCCGATACAAGGACCGGTTCACACGACTCAAACGCCGCTAGCGCGTGATAACAATCGCGCTCGCACAACGTGCCATGAAAATCAATAACAGCAATGCGGGCGCGACTCATAATGACTCAATAGTCCAGTCGTGAATTTCAGGATTGGCAAGCACATCGGCAGCGAGTCGTTTGACTGTATTTTCCGCGTCCACCGCTTCATCGGAAAATTTGATTTCGTACATCTGGGTATGTTGCAATTGCTTGATGCCTTGCGCGCCCGAGCGTTTCAGCAAGCGGTGCAATGTTTCCATTTCCGGGTCCAGCACCCCGTCTTTGATACGAACATGTACACGATACTTCATTCCTGCACTCCCATAAGTCGGTCGCGAATCGAGGTGTATCGCGCCATTGTTTTTTGAATTACATCCGCGGGTAACGTAGGCGCAGGCGGCCTGCGATTCCAGCCGATTGAATCCACGTAATCCCGGACAACTTGTTTGTCGTAGGACTCAAAGTGACCCCGGTCCACATCTTCTTTCAATATAAAACGCGAGGAATCGGGCGTAAAACATTCATCAATCAACGTGATCGTCCCGTCTTTCGAACGTCCGAATTCAAACTTGGTATCTACGAGCACAATGCCGACCTTAGCATAAACCGCGGACGCGTGCAGGAATAAAGCAATGGATAAGTCGCGCAACGTCCATGCCATGTCTCCTCCTATGGCCGAAGCCATGTCCTCGTAGGTAACAGGCATGTCGTGTCCGGTTTCCGCTTTAGTTGTTGGCGTAAACATAGGCGTATCAAACGGGGTCATGGGTTTGATTTCCGGATGCGCTTTCAGATACGAACCAAACGCATAGCCGCGCACAACACATTCAAACGGGATTACATCGCACTTGGTGACAAGCATCGCGCGATCCGGCAAATCGGTTCGGTAGCGGGGATCTTCCAGTTCCAACCAATCCTTTTCCGACAAATCTTTAAGGAACGCACGATCGTCGCCCTGCCAATGCGTAGGCACGATGCCGGACACACGCGCAAGCCACCATTTGGAGATATCAGTCAATACGACCCCTTTGCCGGGGAACGGATCAGAAAAAATGACATCATACGCCGACAAACGATCCGTGGCCAACAACATCAAATGATGCTCATCCACATCGTAGATATCTCGTACTTTACCTTGTTTTATGAGCTTCATGTTAGAAACCGAATAAATACCATATATGGAGCGTGATTGTCATGGGGAACACTATATATAGTGGCAAAACTTCAGCGCGTGTGAAGTTAATTTTTAATAAATTTACAATTCGTTTGCGGGCAATGAGATACACAATCAACGATCCGGGCGGATAGGACGTACAGGAAGAACGCCGTGTTTTCCAGTCAACTTCGATTGAGGCTTGCACTTTCCGCAATGATTAAGAGAGCGTCGTATAAAGTGACGCGTCTAGGGTTTGAATTTTAATCAATGATTGATAACGCCCGTGAGGCGCGTAAACATTTGCGCGCTTGCATGCGGTATTCAAGCGTTAATTCCGGCGGGGCGTTCATGGCTCTGGAAATCCGTTCCGCTTCCTGCGCCGCGCGCCATGCGCGATCGTATTCGCCAATCAAGAAATTGGCTTCGGACAAGGTGCTCCACACGTGATAGTTATTCGGCTGTTTTAACAACGCGTCCTGCGCAAGCACAATAGCGCGACGCGCGTCCCGAACTTCGCGATCCGACGCGGTCGCCAATACCCAGGCGACATTATTTTTAATCATAAAATCGTCGGGGTATTCTTCCATTAATTTTTCAAGTATCTGTAACGCGGATTGATAATCCCTTTTTTTGACCATCAATGTTCCATATCCGAAACGAGCCTGACGATGGTCGGGATTACCCGCCAGCACGCGTTTAAACAGCCGCTCTGCTTCCTCAACTTGATCGTTTTGCATGGCCGCAAATGCATCCTGAAGCGTTAGCGCAGCCGCACGACTCAGCGTGTGCTCCGCCTCCTGTTCTTCCCCGTTGACCAGCGCCGTGGCCGCCATACACATAAAAATCAAGACCAGCCGAATCCGGGTCGTCACGGCGTCACCTCCCCCAAAGGAACAACCTGACCGTTATCCGGCGTTTCAGGAGCCAACATCGTGCTTACAGTCACCACATCCGGGGTGATGGTGTCCAACCGCACCTTAGGCGGGAGATGCACCCGAAGGGGCAGTTCCGTAGGCGTGCCCGGTAAAAGCGTGGTTGCTTCGACATATACATGCACGTCTTGCGAAGTCAAAGATTCCAGCGCATCGGCGCGGCCTAACAGTGTCAACGAGACATGGGAGGGCTTCACTTCCACGGGCTGAATCGTTCCGGGCGCTTGAAGCACGCGAATGCGGACATCTTCAAGCTTGGTTGAAGCGGCCCGCTCCACCAACGTAACCTCTACATCCACGCGTTCAGGGTCCACTTTGGCTACCCACGCTTTGCTGGGCGGCACAATGCCTGCGCGTAACCGGAACGATTGCAAACGTCCTTCCATGTCAATAGGCGTCGTGCGCACCGAATCAATCGTATCGAGACGAAGTCTGGGTCCACTAAGCAATACGGTGTCCGGTTCGGGCGTGGCGGTTTCCAGATCATACCCTTCCGGCGGATTCCCTTGAATATGCACACGGACCGGCACGCGTTTCTCGCTTTCCTGATCCACGCTTAACACCAGTTCAGCGGGCCGTATAAACACAGGTGTAACACCTCCCGGCGCGCGTACATGTGACAATTCAAGCGGCACGGTTAAGGATTCCCCGTACGGCATGCCACGAATATCCACCTGCACTTCCAGTTCGTCCTGCCGCAAATACCGTATGCCTTCGCGGGAGCCACGGAAATGCACATCCACCATGCTGGACGATTGTTCCAGCACAGCCCACCCGGGATCCACCAACACACGCACAGGGATATCGCTTATCAGCGACTCATAACTAATCGCGGGCTGTATGGCGTACCACGTAGCCACGGCGATAACCAGCGCGGCCAGCTTCTGGCTTTTATTGCGCAAAAAAATACGCATCACCTGTGCGAGTTTATTTCTCATGGTCCTCCGATAATTCCGCGAGGACAGCATCGGTGCGCGCGACACCTTCCGGCGTCAAGTCGAGGCTGTCTTTCATGCGCGACCAACGACTTTTTTCCGTCGCTTTACGCGCCAGGATCGTGGACAAAATACGGTGCAATCGCTCCGATTCAATGCCCCGGCTCAACCGCCCCCGGTACGCCAGGGACACCGCGCCTGTTTCTTCGGAAACAACAATGACCACGGCATCTGTTTCTTCGGTAAATCCAATGGCCGCGCGATGCCGCGTGCCTAAAGACCGGCTGATTTCCTGACGCTGCGTCAACGGGAACATGCAGCCCGCCGCCAGGATGCGATCGCCACGAACCACCACGCCGCCATCATGCAATGGCGTATGGGGGAAAAAAATAGATGCCAGTAATTCCGGCGATACTTCGGCATTAATCGCGATGCCGGATTCCTGAATATAGCGCGTGCCGATTTCCCGTTCAATGGCTATCAAGGCGCCTATTTTCCGTTCCGTAAGCAACTCCACGGCTTGTATTATATCATCCACAATTTCACGTTGCGCCGCTTTGTTGCTAAACACTGATTGTTTGCCCAGCTCGGCCAGCGCCCGCCGAATTTCCGGCTGGAATATAACAAGAAAAGCCACAGCTAAATACACGGAGAAGCGCTGAATAATCCAACTTAACGTATTTAAGTTAAACGCTTGCGTAAAAACAATCAGCGCAATCAGCAGAAGAATAAGTCCCGATAACACCGCCGCGCCGCGTGTGCCGCGGAAAAAAGAAATGATGTAGTAAAACATAATGGCCAGCGCGAGAATTTCAACAATTCCCGCTGGGCCCGGCCACTGTATCTGCTCCATCCATGTCATGCTCGCGTTCCTGATGGTGCAGTTTAGCCATAACGCGCACGACATCGCAAGTATGGATTACATCATGCACCCTAAGAAGATGCGCGCCGGCATGCGAGGCATAAGCCGCCACGGCCAGACTGGCCGCCAACCGGTCATCGGTTTCCCGATCACACAGCGCACCCAAAAATCGTTTGCGCGATGCCCCAATCATCAACGGACGTCCCTCGCGTGCCAGCGCGGATGTGCCTGTAAGCAACGTCCAGTTATGCTCGAAGGTCTTACCAAAACCCAAGCCCGGATCCCATACAATTTGGTCCTCGGCACAACCATGCTTCAACGCAAAAGCTGTTTGTTTTTTCAGAAATACACTTACTTCTTCCACTACATCACAGTAGGTCGGGTTTTCCTGCATGGTTTTAGGTTCACCTTGCATGTGCATCAGCACCAGACCCGCGCCATGCTCCGCGACCACCTGCACCATCCCGACGTCGTGACGCAATGCGGATATGTCATTGATAATGTGCGCGCCTGCTTCCAACGCACGCCGCGCCACGTCCGCTTTCATCGTGTCCACCGATACCACGACTCCGGTTTCGGCCACGGCGATTTCAACAAGCGGCATGACACGCCTTAATTCCTCCTCCACCCCGATCCGTTCCGAGCCGGGCCGGGAGGATTCCCCGCCGATATCCAGTATGTCAGCCCCTTCATCCACCATAGTCCGGATACGGGTCCGGGCGGCTTCGCGCGAGGTGTAACGACCGCCATCGTAAAACGAATCGGGTGTGGCATTTAAAATGCCCATGATCAAAGGGCGACGATCAAAACGAACTACGCGACCACGGCAGGACCAAATGCGTTGTTCCACACGTTGCAAAGGGTTTCCCCTCTCCTGTTCAGGCGATGGAAGCGCCGGGCTTAATATTCGGCGGGAAAGCAGGCTCATCTTTTGCTTCGGCTTTCGCCTCGCGCTCAGCTTGTTTTTCCGGCGGCCCGGAAGCTGCGGGCTCATCGGTTTCCGCGCGTTCGACTTCCGTTAAAATGCGCCCGTGTTCGACGATTTCTTCAATGTCACGTCCTTCCAACGTTTCGCGTTCGAGAAGCATTTGCGCAATCATATCCAATTCCTTGCGATGCGTTTTAAGCATTTCCAACGCGTTGGCATAGGCTTCACGAAGCAACCGGTTTACTTCCGCGTCAATTTGCCGGGCGGTTTCTTCACTAATGTCATTGTTGCGACTGACTTCCCGTCCCATAAACAACATTTCTTCGCGGTTCCCGAAACTTTGCGGTCCAAGCGCCGGGCTCATCCCCCATTCGCAGCACATCATGCGCGCAATGCGGGTTGCCTGTTTTAAATCGCTATACGCGCCGGTGGTTACATCGCCAAACACGATTTCTTCGGCGGCGCGTCCTCCCATAATTCCGTTCATTATTGCAAGCAATTTGCTTTTACTTTCCGTGTACCGATCTTTTTCCGGCAACTGCATCGTGGAGCCCAGCGATTGGCCTCGTGGAATAATCGTAACTTTATGCAACGGCTCGTTGCCTTCCGAAAGAAGCATAACCAACGCATGACCGGCTTCGTGATATGCGGTCAGCCGCTTTTCGTTTTCGTCCATGGAACGACTGCGCCGTTCCCGGCCCCACCGGACTTTATCCCGGGCTTCCTCCAAATGCGGAAGCCCGACAGTCTCCGCGCCTTCACGCGCGGCCAGCAAAGCCGCTTCGTTGATCAAATTAGCTAGATCCGCCCCCGAAAACCCGGGGGTGCCACGGGCTACGCGCCGCATATCCACGTCCGGCGCCAGTTTAATTTTCTTGGAATGAATTTTAAGCACCGCTTCACGGCCTTCGAGCGTCGGAAGATCAATGACAATCTGACGATCGAATCGGCCTGGGCGCAGCAGCGCGGGGTCCAGCACATCCTGACGGTTGGTAGCCGCCACGATAATGACCCCTTCTTGCGTGTCAAATCCGTCCATTTCCACAAGCAACGCATTAAGTGTTTGTTCGCGTTCATCGTGCCCGCCGCCTATGCCGCTAAAACGACTGCGCCCCACTGCATCAATTTCATCAATAAAGATAATGCACGGGGCATTTTTCTTTCCTTGCTCAAACATGTCCCGCACGCGTGAAGCGCCGACGCCGACAAACATTTCCACAAAATCGGATCCGCTGATGCTGAAAAACGGGACTTCCGCTTCTCCGGCAATGGCTTTAGCCAACAGCGTTTTGCCGGTACCCGGAGGGCCAACCAACAGCACTCCTTTAGGAATACGTCCGCCAAGTTTTTGGAATCGTTTGGGGTCTTTAAGGAAATCAATAATCTCGTGCACTTCTTCTTTCGCTTCTTCGATACCGGCCACTTCTTTGAACGTGATTTTGTTTTTCTCACGGGTCAGCAAACGCGCGCGGCTTTTTCCGAAACTCATGGCGCCTCGGCCGGCAATACGCATTTGCCGGATAAAAAAGAAATACAGCAATCCAATAATCAGCAGGAAAGGAATAGCGCCTGTAATCAATTGCCACACATACGGATTCTGCGGTTTGAACTCAAACGGTACGCCATGTTCGCTCAGCAATTCCTGCAAGGCGTCGTTGGCGATCACTTCCACTCGAAAACGCTGAGGTCGCGATGTGTTCGGATCGAGTTCGACCAATTCCCCGCGCACATATTGCTGGCCCGAAACTTCAAGCACAATTTCAAGTTTGCGTATTTTCCCGTCTTTTACCAACTCCACAAAGTTGGGGTTATACGGAATACGCATTTCCTTTTCCTGGTTTTGCGAGAAAACCTGATACATTGTCAGCGACATCGCCAGCAGCAATAGCCACATAACAAGCCCCCGCATGGGGAATTTCTGTAATCCGTCGTCGGGTTCGTTCTTATTATTTTTGGGTTTTTTTTCCATGGTTCAGCCAGGACAAAGCCCGGTCCTTACTTCTTTCGTGCATATGATAGCAAATGGATGGCCATAACGTCACTCATGGTCATGGAATAATCAAGCACGAATGAGCGATTATTCTAATCCCCGGCATCCAATTGTTCGGCCAACATGGCAAGCACAACTGGAGGATTGGCTTTTCCTTTGCTCATACGCATGACTTGCCCCATTAGAAATTGCAAGGCCGCTTTTTTCCCTGCGCGGTAATCCTCGGCGGATTTGGGGTTGGAGGCAATGGCTTCGCGTACCCATGTTTCGAGCTCCCCGGTATCGCTTACCTGAGCCAAGCCTTTTTCCTCGACAATAGTTTTCGGGTCGCCGCCTTCATCAAACATAAGCTGAAATACAGTCTTCGCGGCGGTTCTATTGATGGCGCCTCCGGTCACCAACGCGATTAAATCCGCCAACGCACGGGGAGTGATGCGAATAGCGGCGATGTCCATTTCTTTTTCAGCCAGCGCGCGCAATACTTCCGTCATAATCCAGTTGGACGTTTCCTTGGGTTCTCCACAAGCAGCCACCACGGCTTCAAAGTAATCCGCCACAGCTTTATCCGCGACAAGTACGCCCGCATCGTATTCGGGCAAACCATACTGCGAAATAAATCGTTCCCGCCGTTTTGCGGGCAGCTCCGGCAACGCATCGCGCCACGCGCTAATTTGCTCGTCCGTCAACACCACAGGCGTCAAATCCGGCTCCGGGAAATACCGGTAGTCATGCGCGTCTTCTTTGGTGCGCATGGACCGGGTCATGCCGGCTTCGTCATCCCAGCGCCGGGTTTCCTGCACAATAACGCCTCCCGCGCGCAAAATCTCCACTTGGCGCGCGATTTCATACGTCAACGAACGATGAACACCTTTAAAGGTGTTCATATTCTTGATCTCGGTTTTCACGCCGAGTTCCTGTTGCGTGGCCGGACGCACACTGCAATTGATGTCGCAGCGCAAATTGCCTTGTTCCAAATTGCATTCACTGACGCCGCCGTAGACTAGAATTTGTTTAAGCGCTTGAAGATACGCCACTGCTTCGTCAGCCGACGACATATCGGGTTCGGAAACGATCTCCATTAAAGGCGTGCCCGCGCGGTTAAAATCCACACCGCTGGAGTGCTCGAAGTGATTGTTTTTTCCTACATCCTCTTCCAGATGAATGCGGGTTAAACGAACTATTTTCGACTCGCCTTGCACCAGGATTGGGACTTGTCCCCCAAGGCACAAAGGCTGGTCGTATTGGGATATCTGATAATTTTTGGGCATATCGGGATAAAAATAACTTTTCCGGTCGAACTTGCTGGTGCGATTGATGTCACACCCGAGCATAAGTCCGGACAGGACCGTTAATTTTACCGCTTCGCGATTTAACACAGGCATCGCACCGGGATATCCCAGACATACAGGACATACCTGCGTGTTGGGTTCGTGCCCGAATGTATTAGGACAACCGCACCATATTTTTGTGCGCGTGTTTAATTGCACGTGCGTCTCAAGGCCAATATGGACTACATACTCCATCACACGACCTCCGGAGGAACACGGGCGGTCCAATCCGAGGCCTGCTCGTACGCATGCCCTACGCGAAGGATCGCGGATTCGCCTAAAGAGGGGCCGAGTATTTGCAAACCTACCGGAAGATTTTCCGATGAAAATCCGCATGGAACGGAAAGACCGCATAAGCCCGCAAGATTGGCTGTGACGGTGAAGATGTCGCCTAAATACATTTGCACGGGATCGCTTGTTTTTTCGCCGATTCCGTAGGCAGGGGTCGGCGCAACCGGTGTAAGCAAAGCATCGCATTGTTTGAACACGTTTTCGTAATCGGACCGGATTAACGTACGCACTTTCTGCGCGCGCAGGTAATACGCATCGTGATACCCACTGCTCAACACAAACGTCCCCAGAATAATGCGGCGTTTAACTTCGGGACCGAAATACGTTGCGCGCGTGCGTTCGTAAACTTCAATCGGATCCGCGCCGGATTCCCTCGCGCCGTAACGCACCCCGTCGAACCGGGCGAGATTGGCGGAGGCTTCTGCGGTGGCAATGATATAATAAGCTGCTATGGCATACGGCGTGTGCGGCAAATCCACGTCCACCACGCGCGCGCCCAGCCCCCGGCATACCTCGGTAGCTTCGCGCACCAAACGCTCCACATCCGCATCCATGCCGTCCACAAAAAACTGTTTAGGCAATCCGAGTGTCATTCCTTGTAAGTCTTGTTTAAGCGCCACGGTGTAGTCCGGCGGCACATCCTGTATGCATGTTGAATCCATGGAATCCGCGCCAGCCATGCATTGAAGCAATAACGCGGCATCGCGCACGGTGCGGGTGATCGGCCCCACCTGATCCAACGAAGAAGCATACGCGGTAAGGCCGTACCGGGAGACGCGTCCGTACGAGGGTTTTAATCCGACACAGCCGCAAAACGAAGCCGGCTGCCGCACCGAACCGCCGGTATCGGAGCCCAGCGACGCGATGGCTTCCCGCGCCGCCACCGCTGCCGCCGATCCGCCGCTGGATCCTCCGGGCACGCGGTCCAGATTCCAGGGATTGCGGGTAACGCCAAACGCGGAATTTTCGGTGCTCGACCCCATCGCAAATTCGTCCATATTCACCCGACCCAAAAACACCGCGCCTGCTTCCCGCAAGCGCGCGATAACCGTGGCGTCGTACGGGGACACATACCCTTCTAAAATACGTGAGCCACAACGACAGGTCTGGCCACGTACATTCAGCACATCTTTCACCGCGATAGGGATACCGGTCAGCGCCGTGGCCTGCCCTTTGTCGCGTAACGAATCCGCCGCGCGCGCCTGCCGCATCGCGTCATCGGCATCCCAATCTATATACGCGCCGATGCGATGATCATGCTGTTGGATGGCGTTGAGCACGTCGGAGACAATATCCACGGAGCGGCACGTGTTGGACGCCAGCAAATCCGCGCATTGACTCAGGCTATGTTGATTCAGGGTAGGCATAGTGATTTCTTTGTCGCGATTCCGGTTTATTCAATGATTTTGGGAACCACAAACAGACCGGCGCGTTCTTGTGGCGCGTTGGCCAAAATGTCTTCGCGCGCGAGGCCCGGCAATACGTCGTCTTCCCGGAATACATTGGAAAGCGGACGGGCATGCGCGGTCGGCTGTATATCCGTAACATCCAATTCAGAAAGCGTAGCTACATGTTCAAGGATGTGCTGCAATTGTGTGCGGAACAATTCAATTTCGCGCGCATCAAGCTGCATGCGCGCTAAATGCGCGACCTCGTCCACGTTAAGTTCAATAGGATTGCTCATGAAAATACAGTATAAGGACAAAGAAACGACGTCAATACTGTCCTCGCATAGCGGACTCGGCATCCGGAAAATAATGATGAATCAAGGATGTTTGCCATTCCGGGACCATCGGGTGGTCTCCTTGCAGCGTCACAATGCGCCCTTTCTCGGCGGTCCCGCTAACGCGCCCTTCCGGCAAATCCAGTCGCCAGGAAAACGCGGGTGTATGTCCCCATAGCCAATCCTGCGAAGCATGCCGCGCCCGCAGGGAATCAAGATCCGATTGCCACGACGCTAGAGGAAGTCCGTGGTACGATGCCGCCCCGAACCGGGACGTAAAAACATCCATCCAAGCCGCGCGCAGCGTGGTTTCATCCATCGCCGTATTCATGACTTGCGCGGGAATGGATGCAATGGCGCGTGTTTCGATAAACAAGGCCGAGGCCGCCAGATAATTCTTTAACCGGGCCAGATCTGTGTTTAACAGCATGGTGCCATGATGCAGCACTGCGTTGCGCCGATAACAAAACGCCGAGCCCGATATTTTCCGGTTTCCCACGGCCAGACTGTTTTTGTTCATGCGTCCCGCTTCCAGACCGCATTGACGCAATGCTTCCAGCACAAGCGCAAGCACCTCATCTTCCCGGTACGTGGCGCGAGGAAGAATAAGCGCATAATTCACGTTGCCTTCGTCATGATACACTGTGCCGCCGCCGGAGATGCGCCGCGCGAGGCGGACTTGATCCCGGCACAGCGCCGTCCAATCGCATTCACGCCATGGATTCTGGTTTTTGCCGATAACTACCGCCGGCGCGCTTTTCCAGAAAAGAAGCGACGGCCCTAGCTCGTCCAGGCGATCAAGCATGAACTCTTCAAGCGCCAGATGCGCATATACATCTCCCCCATCCGGTTCAAGGATTATCAAACGCCGCTCCTGTTGGTTACTGGCGACCTTCAATCAAGGAATCCACCACCGTCGGATCGGCCAGCGTGGAAGTATCCCCAACTTCATCCACATGTCCGTCGGCGATTTTACGCAAAATACGACGCATAATTTTACCTGAACGCGTTTTGGGCAACGCGTTTGTAAAATGGATTTTATCCGGCGTGGCAATAGGACTGATTTCTTTACGCACATGCTGCACCAGTTCCTTACGCAACGCATCGGTGGCTTCCTGACCTGCCTTCAGCGTCACATAGCAATAAATGCCCTGCCCTTTGGTTTCATGAGGAAACCCGACGACCGCCGCTTCAGCCACGGACGCATGCGAGACCAGCGCGCTTTCGATTTCGGCTGTGGCAAAACGATGCGCCGAGACATTTATCACGTCGTCAATGCGACCAAGCAACCAATAATATCCATCGGCATCGCGACGGCATCCGTCACCCGAAAAATATTTACCGGGAATGCGAGAAAAATACACATTGCGGATCAATTCATGTTTATCGTCCCCGTAAACTCCGCGAATCATGCCGGGCCATGCGCCAGCCATAAAAAGACTTCCGCCTTCGTTGGTATCCGCCGGGGCGCCATCTTCGCGTAGGATTTCCGGGCGTACGCCGAAAAACGGTTTGCCTGCGGAGCCCGGTTTAGTTGCTACAGCGCCGGGCAAGGTTGTAATCATGATGCCGCCGGTTTCCGTCTGCCACCATGTATCCACAATAGGACATCGTTCGTGGCCAATCACGCGGTGATACCACATCCATGCTTCCGGGTTGATCGGCTCGCCGACCGTGCCCAGCAAGCGCAACGATGACAAATCATGCCGGTTCGGCCAATCATCGCCCAATCGCATCAAAGCGCGAAGCGCGGTCGGGGCCGTGTAGAAAATGTTGACTTTATAATCCGCCACGATTTTCCAGAAGCGATCCGGTTCGGGATACGTAGGCACGCCTTCAAACATTAAGCTTGTTGCGCCGTTGGACAGCGGACCGTATACCAGATACGAATGGCCTGTCACCCAGCCAATATCCGCCGTGCACCAGTAAATGTCATTCTCCTGATAATCGAATACATATTTGAAGGTAGTATGGACGTGCAGCAAATACCCGGCGGTTGTGTGCAACACGCCTTTGGGTTTTCCGGTACTGCCGCTGGTATATAAAATGTATAATGGATCTTCGCTTTCCATGGCTTCCGCCGGATATTCATCCGACACGCCCGGTTCCTCCAGCGCGTCATGCCACCAGCCGTCACGACCATCCTGCATGGGGGGCTGCGTGTTGCCTCGATTAAATACAATGACATTTTTAACGGTTGGGCATGCATGAACCGCTTCGTCCACTTTTTCTTTCAGCGGAATGGTTTTGCCTCCGTGAAAACCGACATCCGCGGTAATAACCATCTCTGATTTGCAATCTTGAATTCGATTACGCAGCGCATCGGAGCTAAACGCCGAAAAAACCACGGAGTGAATCGCCCCTACCCGCGCGCATGCCAGCATCGCGACGGGGAGTTCGGGGATCATGGGCATAAATAACGTTACAGTGGTTCCTTTGCCTACGCCTTTGTTTTTAAGCACATGGGCAAAACGGCAAACGCGCGCATGCAATTCGCGGTACGAAATGCGCTGTCGCTCTTCGTCTTTTTCGCCCTGCCACAATATAGCGGGCTTGTCTGCGCGCCCGTTTTCCAGGTGACGATCCAGACAGTTGTACGAGACATTCAGTTGCCCACCCGGGAAAAAACGGACATACGGTTCCGTGGTGGCGCCAATGGATTCAAAATCCTGCTCCATGACCCGGTCCCATTTTTTGAACCAGGCAAGATGCTCTTCCGCCTGCCCCGCCCAGAATGTTTCCGGATTTTCGATGGATGCGCGGTATAAACCTTCGTACGCTTCCTCTCCCGCGATATGCGCGTGCGCGGAAAAAGATTCGGAGGGTGGAAAAATGCGATCTTCTTTCATCATAGACGATATATCTTGACTCATAGGGTCTCCTTTCAATGATCGTGTGTACTCCAAGAGCGCATGTCACGCGCAAGGAACTGTATAACGTATAGGAGCGGTATCGTCTACCCTGTAAAGGCATGTTGACCCCACGGCGCCGATACGCTAATCTATGCCTTGAGTCTGAAATAATCCATCATGACGCACCTTATTGTAGTTAAAGGCGAAAAAATTGGTCAGGAATTTTCCGTGCCACGCACCGGTATGCGTGTGGGGCGGTCGCATGCCAACGATGTTGTATATTCCGACGATGCTCTTTCGCAATTCCATTGCCGATTTTTTTTCAAATCGGACGACACGCTATGGGTCACGGATTTTGCCAGCACCAATCAGACGCTGGTCAACGGAACTCCGGTCACCGAACAGCAGCTTTTTGCCGGGGATATGATCGAAATCGGCAATCAAGTCTTTCGTGTGATCCGGGGCACGATGGACGGGGATCCCGCGCCCGACGTCGAAGCGCCGCCTGCAACAGCCTCGGCCGCAGTCCAAGCCACGGATAAAAGTTCAGCGCCTCCGCCCGCGGCTCCTTCGTTTGATTTGGGTTTCAAATCGTCCAGCACACCAACCTTTACCAAAGGACAGAAACGGTCCGCGGTGTTAAAGCTGGCATGGACGCTGGCGGGGCTTCTCCTTGTCGTGGCAAGCGCGATTCTTGCGTTGCGATTTGCCGGAGGAGAGCCGGAAGAAGTCATACCTTCCCAGCCTCCTGTTCCGCCCTTAACGGTGCTTTACGAAAAAATCGAAGGGGATCCTGAAAATATATTTCGATATGCGCTGCGTATCGAAGACGACGAGTTGCATATTCAAATTGATGACATCAAAAACCAGCGTCATGTGTACCGGGAAAAAGAATTGGATCGCGAAATTGTGGACGGATTGACCGAAGCCTTGCAAGCCTCGCAATTCAGCGCGTTGCAAAACGATTACTCGGGAGTCTCTCCCGGCGTGCATAATCTTTCGGATATCACGGTAATCATTGGACGAAAAGCTCATCGTGTCCGCGTATTAAACCGCGTAGAGCCGGAAGATTTCAGGCGCGTGCAAGATCTTATCGAAGAATTTGGACGTGTAGAGCTTGGACTGGCCGCGCTCGCCATGACGCCGGAGCGTTTGCGTGAATTGGCGCAGAATGCATATCTGGAAGGCAGAAAACGCTATGAAGAGCGCGATGTACGTTACGAAAACTTATCGGAATCCGTGCGTCAATTCACCTTAGCGCAGTGGTATCTGGAAACGATTGAACCCAAGCCGGCTTTCTATCCCGCCATTTTGCAGGGACAGGAACAGTCCATGAGCGAATTGAATGATCGTTACAGCGACTATCTATTTCGCGCCGAACGCGCCATTAAACTTAAAGACTGGGAGGAAGCCGCAAGCAATTTGCGCGTTATAATGGAACTGATACCGGACCGCTCGGATGAACGTCACCAAAAAACAGAAAATCAATTGCTTATTGTGGAGCGCTACTTAAGGCGACGATAATAATCATGGGCTTTGTTACAAACACCTATCGTTGGTTTACGGCAGTCAGGCTGCTTTCCCTGATGGCGCTCTGCGCCGGTTTGGTCGCATGCGAGTCGCAAAAACGAGTGGAAGAATCCCAGGCTGAATTAACGGTTACAACGCGTCCGGAAGGCGCGCAGATATTCCTGAACGAGGAACCGCAGGGCACAGCGCCGATTACGCTTCGCGAAGTCGCTCCGGGACCGAATTTAATCGAGGCGCGGCGCACGGGCTATCAACCTGCATTTGCCACGGTAAATATTTTTCCCGGTCAACGCGCGGCTCACGATATGACACTTGAACCGCTGCACGCCCTGCTGCTGATTGAATCGGACCCGGAAGGCGCGGAAGTTGTTATGAACGACGCGTTCCGCGGGCATACGCCACTGATGCTTGCAGACGTTCCCTTCGGAACACACCGCATCCGCTTGCAGTCGGAACGTCACTTTCCCCGGGAATTGACCGTCACACTCGACGACCGAACGCCGCGGCATGTTTTTACGGAACTGGTGTCTGATTCCGCGGTGCTTGTCGTATCGTCTACTCCGCCGGGAGCCACGCTGCGTATAGACGGCGCTTCGTTCGGAGAAACACCACTACGCGCCGAACGCGTGCGCACAGGCGAAGTAAACGTGGAGTTGGCGCTTGAAGGATTTATGCCTTACCAGCGCCCCGTTCGACTTCGTGCGGGCGAAGAATTCAGAGTAGACGCTCAACTGATCCCGCTTCCGACGGGATTAACCGTGTATTCAACCCCGCCGGGAGCGCAAGTATACATTGATAATGTGCCGCTTGGCGTCACGCCGGTCACGATTACGAATCTCGCGGTAGGGCAGTACGAAGTTCGCGTGGATCTGAAAGGATATCATTCGCAGTCCCGGACCGTAGATCTGGCTTCCGGCACGCGGGGTATCGAGGAATTCCGCATGGAAAACAATAGCGGCACAATTATGCTGGTCACGGAGCCCGCCGGCGTGCAAGTGCATTTAAACGGCGAATTGCGCGGCACAACCGAATCAGCGGATAGCGACGTTATTTCCAAACCCTTGACCATTGATATGGTGGAAGCAGGAGAATACCGTTTGCAATTAACACGTCCAGGCTACCGGTTCCGTCCTAAAACCATTACGATCGAAGCCAATCAAATGCTTTCACTGCATGAACGGTTAACGCGCATGTTTATTCCCGATACCCGCATACGCACCGGGGATCGGCCGGGTGACGCCTACACCGGGGTGCTTGTCAGAAAACATCCGAATGGCGATGTTGATCTGGAAACGCGACCGGGCATTATTATCACCCTCAGCCAGGACGAAATAGTGGCCATTGAACCGCTACGTGTTTCGGAATGATTAATTCGTCAACGCGTTTTGAATCACGCGTTCCAACGCACTGGAATCAAGCGGGCCTTGCACGATCTCGTACACGCGCCCTTGGCGATCCAGCACCCATTGCGCAGGCACTACCCTTAACGCGGGAAAAGCATCTTGAACCGTCGGCGTAGCATGCCCGACCGGATACGGAATGTCAAAACGGTCCAGCGCCTTGCGAACATCCTCGGTATCCCCTGTGTCGAGACAAAGCCCGAGAAACGCAATATCGGATGCATCGGCATTGCGAAATATTTGAGCTAAAGCCTCGCGTTCCTGAATACTGGGACTATTCCATGTAGCCCAGAAATCCAGCACCACGACTTTACCCCGCAAACTTTGCAATGATATCGTGCCTGGCTCGGAAAGCATGGGTATTTCCAAAGCGCTTGGCGTTGAAGCGGGAGGCGACACTGGCGAAGGCGGCGCATCGGGCGCGTCCAGTTCATCTTGTGGCGGCGTACAGCCAGAAACAATCGCAATACCCGCGACCAGGAAAAGTGTTAGAAATTTATTCATGCGGAAATCATACGCACACAATCAAGCAAAGCAAGGCGAATACGCGCTTTTTAACAGGTTGAAATATAGTTATTATTAGGCCGAATTTCGTTGCACTTATGAACATTATGTATCACCATCCCCCTAAATGAGGCAGGGAACACTGTTCGCGACATTGATATCATGAGTACAAAACGTACATGGGGACCCCCGGGATGGCCTTGGGAATTGGAATTATTGGCATTGGTCTTTGTGATCATTGCCCTGACCATTCCGTTTTATCTGAGCTACATGGAAGGGCCCAGTCAAACGGAAATGAGCCTTATTGAACAAGCGGAGACCGCACGGCGCGCCGAACAAGCATCGCTTGACGACCAACGCAGTTTCTTCTGGGCTGTCATTATTATTGGCTTGTACGTCGGCCACTTAATTGTGGCTGCCGCTTCTATCGAGATGATTTCCACCCCGTTCATTTATTTGTTCACGCCTCTAGTCTTTTCTATGATCACGTATTACCGGCTCTACATGTTGAGTTTCCAGAAAAATGCCGCGCATATTGTGTCAGGCAATCCTATGGAAATTGCCGCATGGGTTCTTGCCGTTATTTTCATCACCCTGGTAGTCACACGCATCCGCATGTCCCGTCACATGGCGCGTTTTAAAGGCGTGACGTGGGACATTGTAACCAAAAATCAATTGGATGGCTCCTTTTTTTCCGAATTGCTGTTGGCCGTGCGTCCTTTTATATATCCGCCACGCTTTTATAAAGCATGCAATGAAGGCATTCTAATTGAAGGATGGCTATACATCATGCCGATTTCATTTCACTCGATTCAATCGGTTGAATCCGTCAAACGCATGGGTTTTATGACTTCGGGCAAATACCTGGCCACTTCTACAAGGACCATGATGCGCATTCAGTTGTCCGACACACCAACGCCAATATATATCTCGCCGAAAGACCGCGATTCATTTCTGCATTATTGCAATCAATATCTAAGTCGCGGCAAATCATCGCAAACGCGCGACACGCTTCACGGAAATTAGGAATTTTCTTTTAATCTACTTGCATTCGTTGAAATATGGTTTAGTTTTTGACTATTCAAAATAATTATTACGGAGGCCAATAATATGTGGAATGCCATAACGAAACGTACAGGGATGATGGTGCTGTTGATTGCGATGATGCCGGGCATGAAAGATGTCCGCGCGGAGGATCTTCGCATTGTCGCAACCACCGGCATGATTGCGGATATTGTGCGGCAGGTTGTGGGAGAAGCTACGCAGGTTCATAATTTGATTGGCGAAGGACTTGATCCGCACCAATACCGCCCTACCCGCCAAGACATTGCCCGCTTGCAACAAGCCGACATGATATTTCATAACGGACTTCATCTTGAAGGTAAAATGAGCGATATCCTCGCGCGCATGGCTCAACGCGGTAAACCCGTAATTGCCATTGCGGAAGCTATTCAGGAATCGTCCTCGTTTATTTTGAAAGATGAAGAAAAACAATTAGACCCGCATATCTGGATGGATGTCCAAGGCTGGATCAAAGCTGTAGAGGTCGTCACAGAAACCATGATCACGCACTATCCCGATCAGGAACAGGAATTGAAGAAACGCGCTCAACAGTATACGCAACAACTTGAAACACTCGATGCCTATGCGCGTGACGCGCTGGCTTCCATCCCCGAGGACAAAAGGTCGCTGGTTACAGCCCATGATGCGTTTAATTATTTGGGACGCGCCTACGGCATTACCGTGCGAGGCATTCAAGGGATAAGCACCGAATCAGAAGCAGGCGTGCGGGATATCGAAAGGCTGGTGTCTTTTCTCGTAGAAAATAAAATACCCGCTATCTTTGTCGAAACTTCCGTAGCCGATAAAAATGTCCGCGCTTTAGTGGAAGGAGCACGCGCGCAAGGCCATAGCGTAGCCATTGGTGGTGAATTATTTTCCGATGCCATGGGACAAGCCGGAACGTACGAAGGGACGTATATCGGAATGATGGATCATAATATCACAACCATAACCCGGGCACTTGGAGGGACCGCGCCCGCGAAAGGTATGCAGGATAAACTCAACCATGCACATTGAAGAACCCACACGCCCTACGCCCGATCATGCGCCTTCCTGTCCGCTGGCTATTGATGATTTAACAGTTGCGTACCGGCGTAAACCTGTCTTGTGGGATGTGGATATTGACATTCCGGAAGGCAAACTGGTTGGCATTGTCGGCCCTAACGGGGCGGGAAAAAGCACGCTGATCAAAGCGTGCCTTGGTTTGGTGCCTCAAACATCAGGACGTATTTTAATTTATGGCAAACCTTACGCCCAGCAACGCAAATACGTAGGCTATGTCCCGCAGCGCGAAAGCGTGGACTGGGATTTTCCGGTCAGCGCGCTGGATGTAGTTACCATGGGCCTGTACGGGGGCATCGGCTGGTTTAAGCCGGTCCGTTCCAAACACACCGAGCAGGCCATGCATGCGCTGGAACAAGTCGGGATCCCCGATCTGGCTCATCGACAAATCAGTCAACTGTCCGGGGGACAACAACAACGCGTTTTTCTCGCGCGCGCGTTGGCGCAACAAGCCCGGCTTTATTTTATGGATGAGCCGTTTGCGGCTGTGGATGCCGCGACGGAACGCGCGATTGTGAATTTGCTTCACGAATTAAAAGACCAAGGCAAAACCTGTCTTGTCGTTCACCACGACTTATCAACCGTCCGCGACTATTTCGACTGGCTGATTCTATTAAACATGCGTGTGGTGGCAGCCGGTCCAACGTCTGACATTTACACCATGGAGAACCTCCAACGGACGTACGGCGGTCGTTTGCTGCTACTGGATGAAGCCGCACATGCGCTGGGTGGCGCTCCCCGATGATTCCATGGGATACCATGCTCGAAGTGCTTACGCTTCAGCAATACAACACCCGTCTGGTGGTGTTAAGCACCGCGTTGCTTGGCTTGGCATCCGGTATCCTCGGAGGTTTTTTGCTTATGCGCAAACGATCATTGCTCGGCGATTCGCTTTCGCATGCCACTCTGCCCGGCATTGCGTTGGCGTTTATGCTTATGGTTTTAATGGGCGGCACAGGAAAATTCCTACCGGGTCTCTTGATGGGCGCCATGCTCACGGGACTTGCCGGCGTCGGGTTGGTGCTGTTGATACGCAACACCACACGCATAAAAGATGATGCGGCTATGGGGATTGTGTTGTCTGTATTTTTTGGCGCGGGCATTGTATTGCTCGGGATCGCGCAGGATATGCCTGGCGCAGGCGCGGCGGGTCTTGAACAATTTATTTATGGCCGCACCGCGTCTATGGTTCTTTCCGATTTTTTTGTCATTGCGGGGGTCACGATCGCCAGCGCTTTGGCTACGTGTTTTTTGTTTAAAGAGTTTTCCATTTTATGTTTCGACGAGGATTTCGCCCGCGCGCAAGGATGGCCGGTGCATCGGCTCGACATGATCATGCTGGCGCTGGTGGCTGCGGTTACTGTTACCGGTCTACAAGCGGTGGGCTTGATTCTGATCATCGCTTTTTTGATCACGCCCGCTGCCGCCGCGCGTTTTTGGACTGATCAGTTAAAATATATGTTGTGGATTGCGTCCTGCCTCGGCGCTATCAGCGGCTGGTTCGGATCGTCCATTAGCGCGTTGCTTCCCGGGTGGCCCGCAGGCGCGGTGATTGTGCTAACCGCCACGTTTATTTTCTTGTTCAGTATGATTTTCGGTTCCGCCCGCGGTGTTTTGCCACGTTACCTGCAACATATCCGGCTTAAAAAGCGCATAGGTCGCCAGCATATGTTACGGGGCATATTTGAATTGCTTGAAAACGAACAAACCCGGGGAAAAGGGCGTCCACCTGCAAATTCCCTGGTGGATTTAGCGTCTTTGCAAAGCATGCGGACGTGGTCCAAAAGCACACTCGATCAACTAATTCGCCAGGGACTACGGGAAGATCACATTGATTATTACGACGGCCATAGCGTCCGTTTATCCGAATCGGGTTTTGGAGAAGCCGCGCGTATGACGCGGAACCACCGTTTATGGGAAGCGTACTTAATGGCTTATGCCGATGTTGCCCCGCAGCATGTGGATCGTGACGCCGATATGGTGGAGCATGTGCTTAGCCCCGAAATCATACGGCAACTTGAACACAACCTGCCCGACACAGTGCGGGATTCATCTATGCCGGCCAGTCCGCACCAAATTAAACCGGCGGAAGGTCCCGCATGATCTGGATGACGCTTGATACGTGGATTGTCGTCATCGGGGTATTGTGCGCGGTAGCGTGCGCGCTACCGGGCTGCTTTCTTGTACTGCGCAAAATGAGCATGATGGGAGATGCTATCAGTCACGCGGTGCTGCCCGGTCTCGCCATGGGGTTTCTCCTTACGGGAACGCGCGCCAATATCACGATGTTCCTTGGAGCCGCGCTGGTGGGTGTGCTCACCGCGGTATTCACGCAATGGATCAGCCGGTATGGCCGCGTGGATAGCGGCGCTTCCATGGGTATTGTTTTCACCAGCTTCTTTGCCGTCGGAATTCTCCTTATTGTCCGCGCAGCCAATCATGTGGATTTGGATCCCGGTTGTGTGCTGTACGGCGCGATTGAGCTAACGCCGTTGGATACCATCACAATTAAAAGCTTTAGCGGATGGATAGTGGAAATTCCGCGCGCTGTAATTACGTTAACCGCGGTCTTGCTTCTTAACGTGATCCTTATTGTTTTGCTTTATAAAGAATTTAAATGCTCCGCTTTTGACCCGGAACTTGCCACCGCGCTCGGCATCAATGCGCAAGTCATGCATTATGTGCTGATGGCTATGACCGCGGTGACCACGGTCGCGGCATTTGAAGCGGTCGGCAGCATTATTGTTATTGCGATGCTTATTGTCCCTGCTGCGACGGCGTATGTATTGACGCGTCGCTTGGGCATGATGTTAGCGCTTGCTTCATTTGTAGCTGCCTTAAGCGCTATTCTGGGCCACGCTAGCGCTATTGTACTACCGTATTGGGCCGGGTTGGACGGGATCAATACGGCAGGCATGATGGCTGTGCTTTCGGGTCTATTATTTTGTATCGCGTGGATAACCGCGTTTGTGAAAGAACACGCTCGCCTCACTTGACAACAACGCATTCGCGGTTAACTATGGTTGTGTGCAACGCGCGCATGATTCGTACGGCACGTAGCGGCCGGAAGCTGGATAATAAATATGAAGAAACCCGATCAGCGTATATCGTCAATAGGGAAATCAACGCGACGCGATTTCCTGCGCGGGCTTGGATTAGCGGCGGGCGCGACTACGTTATTGCCCGGCGTATCGCGAAGCGATGCGCCTGCGGAATCCGACGCGGCTCCCGCTGTAGATGGACTACGGGAAACCGGGCGTGACTTCAGGGATATCCAACTGAAAATTAACGGGGTCACGTTTAACGTGAACGTGGAACCGCGAGAGACGTTGCTGGACGTACTGCGTTATAAACTCCAACTTACCGGCGCCAAACAAGTATGCGATCGGGGCGCGTGCGGCGCGTGCAACGCGCTGATGGACGGCCAAGCCATCTCGACCTGTATGATCGCGGCGGTCGAAGCAGAAGGGCATGACATACAAACCATAGAAGGTGTGGCGGCCGATCCTCGGTATGCCGCGTTGATCCATTCATTTTGCGAACATGATGCTGCCCAGTGCGGTTATTGCATTCCCGGGATGGTGGTGGGCAGTGCATCGCTGTTAAACCGGAATCCCCATCCCACGCGGGCCGATATCAAAGAGGCTTTATCCGGTCATCTCTGTCGCTGCGCGGCCCATACGAAAATTGTGGAAGCCGTTTATGCGGCTGCACACGGAGGCGGTGACGCATGAAATCGTCCAATCTCGTCGCCATGGAAAACAAAGAACCGCGTCCCGATATACGCGCCAAAGTGACCGGCTCCGCCAAATATACAACCGACGTGCAATTTCCTGATCTTATACATGCTCAGTATATTCGTTTCCCGTATGGAAAAGGCCGCATCACGCGCGCGCGCCTGAATGCGGCGCGAAATATGCCCGGTGTGGTTCATGTGGAACTAAACGAGCAGACCGAAGGCCAATACGCGGGCCAAGCCATCGGCGAAATTGCGGCGGATTCCCCGCAGGCGCTTTTTGACGCCCTGACGGCGCTTCGGCTGGAATGCGAACCGGGCCAGCCTGTTACACGCGCTCCTGCCCGCGACCTACGCCCCCCTGCCCCATCGCCGGATGACCAATCCAAGCTGGAACGATTATATCAAAAAGCTGCGGCGGTAGTGGAAGCCGTGTACACCACCGAGGTACAAACGCATTCATGTTTGGAACCCCATGCCGTTACAGCCGATGTGCGCTCTGATCGCGCCGATGTATGGGTCAGCACCCAATCGCTGATGTCATGCCACGAACAGACAAGACGCGCCACGAAATTGCCTGAATCGGATGTAACTGTACGCGCAGAATTCGTGGGCGGCGGATTCGGCAGTAAATTCGGCATTGGCGCGGAAGGCAATCTTGCTATTAAACTTTCGCAACGTTACCAACGCCCGTGCCGCGTGGCGCTGGATCGTCGAGCCGAACATGAAGAAGGCGGTAATCGGCCGGGATCTATTCAGTTTTATAAAATTGCCGTGGACGAATCCGGCCGTTTACTGGGGGGACGCATGCATCTGGCCAGCACCGTCGGCCATCATGGACGCGGAGGCGGGGTGCGCGCGCCGTCGTATTACCGGTGGGGCGATATTGTGCGCACAGACGAAAGCATTGCGTTAAACAGTGGCGCGCCTCGCGCATTCCGCGCTCCCGGCTATCCGCAAGCATCGTTTGCCATGGAAAGTGTCATGGACGAATTAGCAGCTGCGGTGCGCATGGATCCCGTCGAATTCCGTATTCTGAACGAAACCAGTGATCGCCGACGGAAGCAATTGCGGGAAGGCGCGAAGCGCATCGGATGGAGCGAACGAAAACCGGACGGCGAGGGAGCGGGCCGCGTTAAAATGGGTTTCGGTTGCGCGGTAGCGTCATGGGGTAACGGACAAGGACGGTGCGCCGTGGATTTAGATGTCTTCCGATCCGGTCAAGTCAATGTGCGCATCGGCATTCAGGATATAGGCACGGGCGCCAATGTATTGGCCACCGACGTCGCGGCATGGCATCTGCAACTGGATCGTTCGTGGGTGCGCGGGAAAGTCGGCGTAAGCGATTATCCTCCCGGTCCCGCAAGCGGGGGATCCGTCACATCGCGTTTCACGGCTCCCGCTGTGCGTGATGCGGCGCAAAAAGCCCTTGATCAACTGATCGCGCTGGTGGCGCGAGAATGGAATGTCGCCGGGGATGAAGTGACGTATGCGCAGGGCAAATTTCAAGCGTCCGGGCGCGAAGTCGCCTGGAAAGATGCCTGCGCATGGATCGGCGCCGATAAACTTTCGGTGCGAGGCGAATTTAATGATCGTTACTGGGGCAAAGGAAACTCCGACACCGCGCAATTTGCGCGCGTTGAAGTAGACACGGAAACCGGATTGATACGGGTGCAAAAACTGGTCGCCATCCAGGCATGCGGATTGCCGATCAATCGTCTGACGGCCGAAAATCAAGTGCAAGGCGGCATGATGCAAGGATTGAGTTATGCTTTATTTGAAAACCGCTTGCTTGACGGTCCTACCGGGGCCCAGCTTAACGCGGACTTGTTGCAGTATAAAATTGCAGGTATGGGCGATTTGCCGGAGATGGAGGTTGTGTTGGATGTCGAGGAAGGCGAAGAGGGTGTGCGCTCCTTGGGTGAGCCCGTGACGATTCCCACCTCAGGCGCTATTGCTAATGCCGTTGCCAACGCCATTGGCGTACGCGTGCGTTCCCTCCCTCTCACGCCTGCGCGCGTATTGGATGCCATGGCCCAGGCAGCGGGAGGAATGTCATGAAGCCTTTTGACTACGCCATAGCCGAAAACAAACAAGGCGCGTTAGCGGCCTTGCAGCAAGGCTATCGCATTCTGGCCGGTGGGGTGGACATCGCGGACTTGCAAAAAGAACGCATTGAAACAAGCGAACGGTACGTATCGCTAAAACATCTTAAAGAACTCAAACAAATCGAAGCAGACGGAACAGGCATCACGCTGGGCGCGCGCGTTACGCTTGCTGAAATAGCGGCATCGCCGCTCGTGCAAGAACGTTTCCCGGCTTTAGCACATACGGCATCCACCACGGCATCCTCTGCTGTTCGTGCGCGAGCGACTCTAGCCGGGAACATCCTGCAACGGCCCCGTTGCTGGTATTTTCGCTCGGATCGTTTCCCATGCTTAAAAAAAGGCGGGCAGCAATGTTATGCGTGGGCTGGCGAAAACACTTATCATGCTATTTTTCCGGCTGGCCCTTGTCGCATTACCCATCCTTCCAGTTTAGCCCCGTTGCTGGTTGCAGCCGAGGCGGTCATGATGGCCGAAGACGCCGCAGGGGAAACAACGTTTAAGGCGTCGGACTTTTTCCTGAACACGGACAGCAGTGTGCAAAAGGAAAACAGGCTAAAACCGGAGCAGCTTATAACGCGCATTGAAATAAAAGCGGATGTCAGGCAATCGGGACATGAAGAAATCAAAGAAAGAGCGTTGTATGATTGGCCCGCGGCATCGTGCGCCGCAGTTCGCCATCCCGAAGGCTGGCGCGTGGTGCTCGGACATGTGGCGCCTCTGCCTTGGACAGCCAAAGCAGCCGAATCACTGCTTGGTCACACGGAGGATATAGACGAAACATTAGCGGCCCGCGCGGCGGATGCGGCTGTTTCAGATGCGCAACCTATGAGCCAAAATGCCTATCGCGTGGCGTTGACACGAGCCGCGGTTCGACGCGCCTTACTGCGGGCCTGCGGAAAGGAGCCGACCTGATGGAACCTTGGTTTGACGAAACACCCAAACCCTGTTGCATTCACCTGCGCATGAATTCCATGTATTATCGCGACGACGAGCGGCCGGGCTTACTTCATAACGAAGAAGCAATGGGCTATTGGTGCAACCAGACCAACACCGCCAGTGGACCGGATGACAAAGCGGCAGCGCACGATCTTTGCCAGTCCGGACGTGCATGCTTTAACTGCCATGAGTCTCCATAATGGGTGACTCAAACAACCGTTGGCGGTTTAACCACAGTTATACCGCTTTGCCCGATGTGTTCTTTGAAAGGGTACGCCCCACCCCTGTAGCGCAACCACGGATGGCTGTATTTAACGATGCGCTGGCGATCCAATTAGGTCTTGATCCCGCCTATTTTCAAGACGATGCAGGCACAGAGGAATTAGCTGGTAACCGTTTACCGGAAGGCGCTGAACCTATCGCGCAAGCGTATGCGGGCCATCAATTCGGTCACTTCACCATGTTAGGCGATGGACGCGCCATTTTGCTTGGGGAACACATAACCCCGGACAATATGCGTGTAGATATCCAACTCAAAGGATCGGGACAAACGCGATATTCACGCCGAGGCGACGGGCGAGCCGCGTTAGGCCCGATGCTGCGTGAATACATCATCAGCGAAGCTATGCACGCGCTGGACATTCCCACCACGCGCAGCCTGGCTGTTGTATCCACCGGTGAACCCGTGTATCGAGAAACGCCTTTGCCCGGCGCGATTCTAACGCGTGTAGCCGCCAGCCATCTACGCGTCGGCACGTTTCAATACGCCGCCGCTCTTCAACACCCTGAACAGCTTAAAGCACTTGCGGATTACACCATTAACCGCCATTTTCCTTTTCTCGCTGATAACCCAGCCCCCTACCCCGCGTTGCTTGAAGAAGTCATCGCCCGGCAAGCACGTTTGATCGCAATGTGGATGCGCGTTGGATTTATTCATGGAGTCATGAATACCGATAATATGGCTTTGAGCGGGGAAACCATAGACTACGGGCCGTGTGCTTTTATGGACGCATACGATCCCTCCACTGTGTTTAGTTCCATTGATCGTCACGGGCGATATGCGTTTGGCCAGCAAATGAATATCGCGTTATGGAATCTTGCGCGATTGGCGGAAACTCTTCTGCCGCTAATCCATGACGACACAGACAAAGCGATTGCCATAGCTGAAGAATGCCTGCTCCGCTTTGGTCCCGCATTTCAAGATCACTGGGAACAGGCTCTACGCCACAAAATAGGGTTATTTAATCACGAAGGCGAAGATGAAACCCTCACCCGTGATTTATTGACGATCATGCAAGACAAGCATGATGATTACATCAATACGTTTCATCGCTTAATGGAGTCGCTGGATCAGCCGGAACATTTTTGCGGGCAAGATCCATCGAAACACGCATGGTGGGAGCGGTGGCACGCCCGCCGCCAGCGCCAAACGCAAAACGTCGAGGAAGTATTGTCTCTTATGCAAACGTCCACACCGGCTGTGATCCCCCGTAATCATCGTGTGGAAGAAGCCTTAACTTTCGCCACGGAACATCAGGATTATAAGCCTTTGCATACGCTATTGACTGCGCTTCGTTGCCCTTACGACTACAGCGTGAAGCGGGACGACGCCTACCAACAACCTGCCCCGGCTGACGCGCCGCCATACTGCACCTACTGCGGCACCTGAACTTTTCGCCGGATGGGTCGCGAGGCCTTGCGATGCTTCGGAAGATTATTTCGGTCTTTTCCATTTTGTTTTACCTGTTAAATTAATCTTTATGACCACGCTCCCGACGTATATACGCAGGCATCTCACGTTTACCTCATTAGGGGCATCCCGCCGCGTGCTTCAGCATGTATTGGAGCACGGCCCTGTTTCCCAACCCGATACGGCTTGTGCGTTGAATATTAGCCGCGGAACCTGTCATCTCCATTTTCAGAAACTACAACATCTTGGATTGATTCATGCCGTGGAATCCCGTGTTAAAGGACGCGGTCGTTCCACCGGCATTTGGGCCGTGCGGGAAAAAGATAATTATTTTCTGACATTGATTTGGGATACGCCGTATTTTCAGGCGGCCTTACTGGATTTATCCGGTCGGGACATTGAGGTATTTAGTGAGGATTGGACGTCATGGCGTGATCAACACGCGATGCGGCGGCGGCTCGATACTGTCGTCGAGCAATGCAAACGCATTGCGAAAAAAACAAATGGGGTCATACGATATACCGCTGCTTTTGTGCCGGGATTGCTGGACGTAGCTACAGGCACGGTTATGAAGTCGGTCAATGCTCCGTACCTCGATGGATTTTCTGTGCCTGATTATATGCGCGATACGCATGCGCTGCCTTGTTATTGCGGGCCATTAGGTGCGGCTTTTTATCATGGGGAAATGGAGACATTGGAACCGGGACAACGCGCCATGGTTTTACACTGGGATTTAGGCGTTGGCGCTATTGCCGGAACCGGTGACCTTCCTTTTTCCGATCGGAACGATACGCTATTCCCTTATGAACTGGGCCATGCATGTTTACACCCGTCGGGGCCGCGCTGCCATTGCGGCAAAAAAGGATGTCTCGAAGCGTATGTCGGAGGTTGGTCCATGATCAAACAATTAAATGATCCGCGCATACAAACCCTCGACGCGTTCCGGTTGGCCGTCAACCAAAGCAACAAGCACGCCGTACGCATAGCCAAACACGCGGCACAGGTTCTCGGGGAAAACATCTATTGGGTGCTGTATGCCCTGCAATGCGAACGGTTGGCGCTAAGCGGTCCCCTATCAATTTTATACCCCGTCATACGCAGCGCCTTTGTTACAGGTCTTGCCAAACATTTCACCGAAACAGAAATTGCCGCATTAAACCCCGTCGCCAGCACGGATTACGCGCAAGCGATGAAACGAGGCGCATACCGCGTCGCGCGTCGCCGTTTCTTTTATGAAGGAGATTAAACTGGAGGGGAGACCTCCGTGTCGCTTTCTGTCTGGAGGGGCGACCTCCGTGTCGCCCGATCCTGGAGGGACGACTTTCGTATCGCTTTCTCCTGGAGGGGCGACCTCCGTGTCGCCCGCCCGCTGTCTACGAAATCTATGGGCCCGGCAGGGCTCGAACCTGCGACCCGAGGATTATGAGTCCCCTGCTCTGACCAACTGAGCTACGGGCCCGGAAAGCAAACATAATGCATCGTACGATTAAAGGACGCAAGCCTGTATCTTCCCCGCCCCGCGTACACGGCGCAAAATCCAACGCAGCATACCAAAAAAACTTGTGCCAAGATAAATAAGCGCGTCCGCTCTCGCTCATGCCGCTACTCGCGAGGGCTTTGAACAAGATAAGATAATATCTTCCCCATTAGTTGGTTAATCGCTTGATAGCGATCCGGGGATACGGACAGGATTTCTTCAGCCGATTGCACATATTTTGATGGCGCCAATTCCCCGCTGCAATGCGAGACGATGTCTTTCGCCAACGCAGGGGTTGTTTCAAGGTGGAATTGCAATCCGATCACCGACGAGCCGAGTTGAAAGGCCTGATTTCCACACCCCTCGCTTCGCGCGGTTCGGATGGCCCCCGGTGGCAGATCGAAGGTATCTCCATGCCAATGGAATACCAGTTCTGAATCCGGAAAGGTAAACGCGCCGCAGGCGTCAGTCGGGACCGCATGGATAGGATACCAACCGATTTCTTTACAGGGGTTGCGGTACACGTTCGCGCCCATGGCATGGGCAATAATTTGAGCCCCGAGACAAATGCCTAAGACGGGAATGCGCGATACGATAGCCGAACGGACATACTGTTTTTCAGCAGCAAGCCAGGGATAACGATCTTCATCATGCACGCTCATGGGACCGCCCATGACAATAAGCAAATCTATATTTTCAGGATCCGGCAAGGCCATGGATTCGAAGAACTTGGTGTGCGTCAGTTGGTATCCATGTTCCACCAACCACGGTTCAATACGGCCCAGTCCTTCAAAAGGCACATGCTGGAAATAATGCGCGCGCATTCCTTTTTTCAATCTCTTGACCTCCCCAATACAACAGAGAAAAGCGCCAGTCGGCGGATCGTGAGTCTACGGAGCCATGTTTAGTGACGGAAATGGCGCATGCCGGTAAACGTCATTGCAATGCCGTACTGGTCGCAAGCAGCCACTACTTCTTCGTCACGTTTGGATCCTCCCGGCTGAACAATATATTTGATGCCTGACTGCGCCGCAATCTCCACGGTATCCGCAAACGGGAAAAACGCGTCCGAAATCAAGACTACTTCGCTTAACACCTGACTTTGAAATTCCTGCGGCGACTTGCCGTATACGTTCTCCTGCTTATACAGCGCTTCAATATTCTCACACGCTTTGGTCAACGCCAGCTTGCGAAGTGAATCAATGCGGTTCGGTTGTCCCGCGCCCATGCCTAATACCGCATAATTGCCCGGACGATATTCGCGCACCAATACAATCGCATTTGATTTTACATGTTTGCACGCTTTCACACCAAACTCAGCCAACTTCTGTTTATCGTCGGGAAATGCACGTTCGGTAGGGGTAAACCAATTCTCCGTTAAAGCCACATCGCGATCCTGCACAAGCAAGCCTCCTCCCATTTGACGAATAGACACGCCTCCCCCTGTGCCGGGCTGCGTCATGGGATGTTTTAATTTCAGCAATCTTAAATCTTTGCTTTTACTCTGCAAATATTCCAACGCGTCCGGCGCATAATCCGGCGCAATTAATACTTCCACAAAGCGGCCTTTCAACAATTCCGCAGTTTGTATATCCACGGGCTGTGTAACCGCAATCACACTGCCAAACGCGGAAACGGTGTCACCTCTCCAGGCCGCTTCAAAAGCTTCCGCCAGCGTCTCCCCGGTGGCATAGCCGCATGGATTCGTGTGTTTAATAACCGCCACGCCGGGTGCGCCGGATAATTCTTTGACCGCCTCCAACGCCGCATCGCCGTCCACGTAATTGTTGTAGGACAATTCTTTCCCGTGCAATTGTTCCGTGTGCGCGATAGATGCTTCGGAGCCATGTGTGTCCACATAACATACGGCATCTTGATGCGGATTCTCCCCGTAACGCAGCGGCGTTCCACGGCTATACGCCAGCACAAACGGGCGAGAAGCCTCCTGCTCGCTCTGCACATGATCAGCCAAATATCGCGCGATAGCCGCATTGTATTCCGCCACCCGCGCGTATACTTTCTGCGCCAACGCCACACGCAATTCCGGGGTGGTATCGCCATTGTTTTCGTTCATGCTGTCGAGCACACGCGCATAATCAGCGGGATCAGTGACGACCGTGACAGATCGCATGTTTTTAGCGGCGGACCTCAACATAGCCGGTCCCCCGATATCAATTTGTTCCACGGCGTCTTCAAACGTCACGCCCGGCTTGGCGACAGTCGCTTCAAACGGATACAAATTCACACACACTAAATCAATAGCCCGTAATTGGTGTTCTTGCATGGTTTTTTCGTGGGACGGTTCCCCACGCACATACAGCAAGCCCGCATGCACTTTCGGATGCAGCGTCTTGACGCGTCCATCCAGCATTTCGGGAAATCCCGTAAACTCCGACACGTCCAACACAGACAACCCCGCTTCACGCAGGGTTTTGGCGGTACCGCCCGTGGACAATAATTCAACGCCCATACCAGCCAACGCCCGGGCAAAGTCCACTACGCCTTTTTTATCCGATACACTAATCAATGCACGTTCGATTTTTTTCATAGCGAGGAACTCCCGGTTTTGCGAAAGGATTTATAATCCCAGTTTTTTAAACGTGCTGTCTATGTGACGAAAATGCTGACGGATGTCGAATAATTTATCCAATTCCGCAGCGGTTACTTTGCTCATCAATTCCGTATCCTGCAACAGCAAGGTTTTAAAATCCTGGCTTTCGTCCCACGCTTTCATGGCATTGCGTTGCACCCATCGGTATGCTGTTTCCCGGCTGATTCCTTTTTCCGTGAGCAGCAACAACACTTGTTGCGAATGAATCAAGCCATGCGTCATATCTAAATTGGCTTTCATGTTTTTGGGATACACGACTAACGTGGCAATCATTCCCGTCAGTTTGACAAGCATATAATCCAGCGCAATCGTCGCGTCCGGCAAAATAACGCGTTCGGCGGACGAATGCGATATATCGCGCTCATGCCATAGCGCCACATTTTCCATGGCCGTCAATGCGTATCCGCGTAACAAACGGGCCATACCGCACAACCGCTCGCCGATGATCGGATTCTTTTTATGAGGCATCGCGGATGACCCTTTTTGATCCTTGGAAAAAAATTCCTGTGTTTCGCGCACTTCGGTCCGTTGCAAATGACGGAATTCCGTCGCCCACCGATCCACCGAACAAGCGCACAGCGCCATCGCGGACACATATTCCGCGTGACGATCGCGTTGCAATATTTGCGTGGATAAATCGGCTGGCTTTAATTTCAGTTTGCGGCACACATACGATTCCACATACGGATCCAGATGGGCATGCGTGCCTACCGCGCCGGACAACTGACCGACCCGAACCGCTTCGCGGGCTTGCTCCAAACGCGTTAGCGCGCGGCCAAATTCGTCGTACATCAATGCCATTTTCAGGCCAAACGTAATCGGCTCGGCATGAATCCCATGTGTTCGTCCGATCATCGGCGTACATTTATATTTCCGCGCTTTTGCTGCAGCGGCTTTGCGAAGGGCTTTCACATCGCGAATTAACAGATCCATGGCTTCCACCATTTGCACCGCCAACGCGGTGTCCAGCACATCGGAACTGGTTAATCCTTTGTGTATGTACCGCGCCGACGGCCCGACGTATTCGGCGACATTGGTCAGGAAAGCAATGACGTCGTGATCAACTTCTTTTTCTATTTCGTCAATGCGCTCTACGCGAAAATCGGCTCGCTTTTGAATGCGTTGCAGGTCGGCATCCGGCACCGCGCCTTGTTTGTTCATGGCTTCGCAGGCCAACACTTCCACGCGCAACCAGGTACGGTATTTATTTTCGTCGGACCAAATGGCGGCCATTTCGGGCCTGCTATATCTAGGAATCATTGTAATCCTTTTTCTGGGTAGTGATGCAGGGCGGTAACCGTAGCGACAGACGCAATGAAACACAATGAAAAAAAAGTGGGCCGACGCGGGCGCCCTCTCCTCATCCCGCGTTACTCTGACCTTCGCTTAAGCGTCCCACATGCAGAGGCCGCTTGGGATCGCCCGCCAAATGCAGGGTCTGCGTCGGGAACGCAAAATCAATGCCTTCTTCGTTAAAACGCCTAAGCAACATACGATTTACTTGCTCACTAAATGCGCAGTAAGCCCACCAATCAGGCGGATGATACCAATAAATGACAAACAAATTAAGCGAGGTATCATTAAAATTATCAAAGTACACGCGCGGCGGAAAATCCGGATGCATGCCTTCGTGTTCTTTAAGAATATCTTTCGCGATTTCCACGGCGCGATCTACTTTTTCCGGAGGCGTATCGTACGTAATGGTTAGGTTCAATATGCGACGAATATGCGGACGTTTGGAAATATTTTGAATGGTCTTATTTGCCAGCTCGCCGTTCGGGATCGTAACCAGATGCCCGTCCAGCGTGCGAATGCGTGTAGAGCGGAACCCAACCTGTTCAATTGCGCCGTCATGACCGTCCACCACAATGCGTTCACCCAATTCAAACGGCTTATCGGCGAAGATTACCAACGAACCGAAAAAGTTCTTCACGGTATCCTGCGCGGCCAATGCCAGCGCCAATCCGCCGACACCAAGGCCGGCCAGAATAGATGTCAATGGTTTGTCACTTAACATCGTTGCGATTTGAAGCAAGGTAAGAATAACCACGGTAATGCGTAAACTCGTCCGCACCATGGGCACCAGCATGTCGTCCATCATGCTTTCCGTGCGCGCGGCTGCGGTTGCTAACCAGTAACTGATCACATCCACCAAGCGATAGGCCACGTAACCTATCGTGCCGATCATCAATATACTGACCATCGTCTCCACCCCGTTCTGCACCACCGGAATCAAGTTCAGAAACGAGACTCCTATGCGAAGACCAACAATAAACGACACCATCACGATAGGCTTGGCCAGCGCTCCCACCACCACCGAAAGTAAGGCATGGTTTTTCTTTTCCAGCGTCGAGGCGGATTTCTCAAAAGACAAGCGTAAGATTTTCCCGGCGATCAAGGATAGTAGCAGGGCAAGAAAAAGCCCCAATAAGCGCCATAATTCGTTTCCGGCGACTGTGTATGTTGTAATGGTTTCCCAAAATGACTGCATAGCGTGTCCTTCATTATCGTTTCTGTTATCCAGGGATTTCTTTTTCTATAGCACTACACATCAGGTGACAATCAGAAAACCGCACGGTATGATTTCATTTTAAGCATGGCAACTATTGCCAATCCCGGTATGCTTATAGCAAAAATAACCTTGGAAAAAATACATGATGACCCCGCACTGGATTCAATCGCCCCGCGAAGTGATGGTGGATTGGCAGCGACCGGTTCTTCCCGCTCCGCTGTTTCGCCGTGTATTCCGCGTAAACACCGTGCCTCACCATGCGTTGCTCCGCCTTTGCGGACTTGGGTTTTACGAACTATCCCTCAACGGCTCTAAAGTCAGTGATCACGTGCTTGACCCTATTCCTACAATCTATGACCGTCGCGCGCGGTTTGTTCGCCACGATGTAACGGCGCTGCTACAAAAAGGCGACAACGCCATAGCGGTCATATTAGGCAATGGCTGGTACAATAGTCACACACCGGATGTCTGGCATTTCGATAAAGCTACGTGGCGCGATTATCCCACGTTATGGCTGGATCTCGAAATAGTAGATAGCCATGGCGCCGTGACACGCGTCGTCTCGGACACGCAGTGGCGCGTGGGTGAAGGCCCAATCCGTTTCGACGCGCTACGCAACGGGGAAATCTACGATGCGCGGCAAGAACAAAACGGCTGGGATACATCCGATTTTGATGATGCTGCTTGGCCTCGCGCGCGAATTGCGTCCGGTCCTGGTGGTTTGCTGGAAGAACAAACAAGCCCGCCCTGTAAAATCATGGAAACCATCGTTCCGGTATCCGTACGCGAAATTAAACCCGGGGTAGCTTTATTTGACATGGGACAAAACATTGCGGGATGGGCGCAACTTCGTATGGCGGGCGAAGCTGGACAAACGGTGACCTTGCGTTACGGAGAGCGATTGCATGAAGACGGGACGCTGGATCAAAGGGCTATTGGCGCATGCATCAAAGGCGGCGACATACAAACCGACCGATACATTTGCAAAGGGAAAGGCGAAGAAATTTGGGAGCCGCGCTTTACGTATCATGGTTTTCAATACGTGCAAGTTGAAGGGTTGAATCACCCTGCCACGCTTGCTATGCTTCGAGGCCGCGTCGTACATACCGCTTTTGATTCCTCTGGCACATTTGATTGTTCGAACGAGGATCTAAATCGTTTACAGGCTTGCACAAGGCGGGCGTACCTAAGCAACTTTGTCGGCATCCCTACAGACTGTCCGCATCGAGAAAAAAACGGGTGGACCGGTGACGCGCAGCTTGCCGCGGAAACAGGGTTCATGAATGTAGACGCAGCGACATCGTACGAGCAGTGGATGTATACATTGATGGATACGCAGCGCCCTAACGGCCAGCTACCAGGCATTGCTCCGACATCCGGGTGGGGTTACAACTGGGGCAGCGGCCCCGCTTGGGATGCCGCGCTGATTTTAATTCCTGGTTATATTCATCTCTATACGGGTTCAGACCGCGCGATTCGCGCCGGCTACGATGCTATGCGGCGTTATATGGATTACTGTGCACAAATGGAGGAAGACGGCTTGTTGACTTTTGGACTTGGAGACTGGTGCCCTCCGCGCAAGGATACTGTAACTCCTGCCTCGTTGACATCCACGGCTTACTATTACGTATTCGCGCGGCGTCTCGCGGAGTATGCCCGCTTAATCGGACGCCCCGGAGACGCGGACGCCTACCAAGCACTGGGCATGCGCGTACGCGATTCATTTCATCGCGCGTTTTATAAAGGCGACGGCTTGTATGCTGATGGTCAACCTACCGCTCAAGCTTGTGCTTTGTATCAGAACCTAGTGGATGCAAAAGACCAACCACGCGTGGCTCATCGCCTTGTTGAAGCGCTGGATAACGCAAACGGCGTGGCGGATTTCGGCATTCTTGGCGCGAAATATGTTCCGCGCGCGTTAGCGGAACATGGGTACGCCCAGCGCGCCTATGCGTTGCTGACACAACCTTCATTTCCGGGGTGGGTACATTGGCTGCGGCAGGGAGCGACAACATTGTGGGAAGAATGGGATGGCAAAGGAAGTAGAAACCACGTCATGTTCGGCGATATCAGCGCCTGGATGTATCATTATCTTGCCGGGATTCAACCCGATCCGGATGCTCCTGGGTTCCGGCACATACGGTTACGTCCTTTTTTCGCGAAAGGACTGGATTACGTGCGGGCTTCGCATCGTTGCCCCTACGGAATCATTCATAGCTCTTGGCAACGGAAAGGAAATTATGTTGTGCTTGATGTAACTGTTCCGCCCGGTTCCTCGGCTACGTTATGCGCGGAGGCTATTCCTGAACAAACACTTTCATCGGGTGCATATCAATTTATAAGTGAATATCATGAAAACGTATGACACCATTATCATTGGCTCCGGCGGTGGCTTCAAACTAGCAACAGCGCTTGGACGACTGGGAAAACACACCGCGCTGATCGAAAAAGACCGCACGGGCGGAACTTGTTTAAATCGCGGCTGTATTCCAAGCAAAATGCTGATTCATCCTTCGGGTACGCGCGACAAAATACGCACGTGGAACAAACTTCATGTGCAAGCGGAGTGGCACGGCGCAGACTTTCAAGCGCTTACAAAATCCATCAACGACTATACCGACGGATTATCCGATCAAATGGGTTCAGGTTTCGAGCAACATGACCATGTGGATTTTTATCGCGGGGAAGCCCAATTCATTGGTCCAAAAGTCGTACGCGTACAGGAAGAGGATTTGACCGCGGAAACCATTATTATCGCCACTGGTTCGCGCCCGTACATTCCTGCCATTCCAGGATTGGAGGGCACGCCGTTCATGACCAGTACCGACGCGCTACGCAATCGCACACTCCCCCCGCGTCTAATTGTGCTTGGTGGCGGTTATATCGCAGCGGAATTGGGAGGCGCGTATGCGGGATTTGGAAGTCACGTTACATACTTGTTGCGCAGCGCTTTTCTTCGCAGGGAAGATCAGGATATCCAATCCCATTTTACAAAGCATTTCTCGTCCGGAAAAACCGTCTATCCCCACACACGAATTCTACGTGTTGGTTATGAAAATGATTTATTTACCGTAGATGCGCTTGGACCGGAAGGAACCTCGTTGCGCGTTGAAGCCGAGGCGTTGCTGGTGGCCACCGGTGTACAACCCAATGCAGATCAGTTGGGCCTTGAGCACACAGGCGTGAAGACGAAGTCTGAGGGTTTCATTGCCGTAAATGAGTATCTGGAAACGTCTGTGCCGGGAATTTACGCTTTCGGCGATGTGGCCGGAAATTATTTATTCCGTCATAGTGTAAATTTTGAAGTAGAATATTGGATTGAAGCCAATTTCCTATCCGAACAACCTTTTCCGATCGAATACCCTCCTGTGCCCAGCGCGGTTTTTACCCACCCGGAAATTGCGTCGGTGGGTATGACGGAAAAACAAGCGTGTAAAAGCGATAAATCCGTGGTGATCGGCCATGCCCTCTACCCTTCCTGCGCCATGGCCGTTGCGCGAGGCCTCGACGAGGGTTTGGTGAAATTGATATTTGACGAATCATCCGGGAAACTCCTTGGCGCGCACATCATCGGGGAAGAAGCATCCACGATGATCCAAGAATGTGTGTTAGCGCTTACACACGGCATGACCATGCACGACATGTACAAACAAATATATATTCATCCTGCTTTCCCCGAAGTCGTGCGCAATGCTGTACGCCATGCCTTGCGGCACCATGACCGCAAACGGGCTGTTTTATTCTAAAAGCGTGGGTTGGGCCAAAATTATCTCATGACGGGAATAAGATGCGCCTCCAAGACTCTTATCCCAAAAGGAGCATACAAGGATGCAAGATTTTTTTACACGGCTTTTGGAATCTATCGAACAACTTGGCTGGCTGGGCCCAGCCGTATTTATAGCCGCATATATTCTAGCGTGTGTGCTTTTTTTCCCCGGCGCCGCGCTTACATTAGGGGCGGGCGCGCTATTCGGCGTTGTGCGCGGCTCTATATTGGTTTCGATCGCTTCTACGCTTGGGGCTACCGCCGCGTTTTTAATTGGACGGTATGCCGCCCGTGACTGGGTGGCGCGGAAAATTTCAGGCAATGCCAAATTCTCTGCCATTGATAAAGCGGTAGGCCGCGAAGGTTGGAAAATTGTAGGACTCACCCGCTTATCCCCGGTATTTCCATTTAATCTTCTAAACTATGCGTACGGTTTGACCAATGTCCGCCTTCGCGACTATGTGCTTGCTTCATGGGTCGGCATGATGCCCGGTACGATCATGTATGTGTACATTGGTTCATTGGCCCGGTTGGGCGTGGAAGCAGATTCCGCGTCGGGCGCACAAACCATGCTGCGCATCGTCGGTCTGATCGCCACGATTCTCGTCACCGTTTACATCACGAAAATCGCTAAAAAAGCCTTAAAGGGAAAAGTAGCATGACCGCGCTGATACACCCCATGGATAAACATAACCAAACGTTGATCGAGAACGTACATCCCTCCGACTGGAAAAACCCCACGCCGGACGGCCCGTATAATCTTGTTGTCATCGGCGCGGGCACAGCGGGGCTCGTCAGCGCGGCAGGCGCGGCAGGATTAGGAGCCAAAGTCGCGTTGATCGAACGTCACTTGATGGGAGGGGATTGTTTGAATGTCGGGTGCGTCCCTTCCAAAGGATTACTGGGACCCGCACATAGAATCGGAAAAACGCGGGATGGACGCGCGTTGGGTTTGCTACTGAAAGACGGGTATGACGTGGATTTTCCCGGCTTGATGGAACGTATGCGAAGTATTCGCGCGCGGATCAGTCATCACGATTCAGCCAAACGATTCAAAAAACTAGGCGTGGATGTCTTTATCGGAGAAGGTCGTTTCACGGGGCATCACACGTTGGACGTTAACGGGCAATCCTTGACGTTCAAGAAAGCTGTGATTGCCACGGGCGCGCGCGCAGCCGCCCCTCCTATCCCCGGACTGGATCAAGTAGCTTATTTGACAAACGAAACCATTTTCTCGCTGACGGAACTTCCCAGACGGCTAGGCATTATTGGCGCGGGTCCGATTGGCTGCGAAATGGCTCAGGCATTTTCATCCTTTGGCAGCGATGTGCATTTGATTGAAGCAGCGCATGGCGTCCTTCCTAATGAAGATCCGGAAGCATCGGCAGTCGTGCAAAAAGCGCTGGAAAATAGCGGCGTGCATTTATATTGCTGCGGCAAAGACCTCGCTATTCGCAAACAAGACGATGGCATTCATTTGTCGGTGCAAGCGCACGAAATAATGTATGACATCACCGTGGACCAGGTATTGGTGGCGGTAGGTCGCGCTCCTAATATTCAAGCATTACAGCTCGACGCCGCGGGCGTGCGCGCGCACAAAAAAGGCGTGGACGTTGACGATCATCTACGCACATCCAACCCCGATATTTTTGCGGCGGGCGATGTGTGTTCGCGTTTCCAATTCACCCATGCCGCGGATTTCATGGCGCGCATAGTCATTCAAAACGCTTTGTTCAAAGGCCGGGCTAAAGCCAGTGCGTTAACGATTCCCTGGTGCACGTATACCGACCCCGAGCTTGCGCATGTGGGCTTAAACCCGAAGGCCGCGCAAGAAGCCGGCATTGAAATTGACACATATACTCAGCCATTCGATGCCGTGGACCGCGCTATGTTGGAAGGGGAAACCGACGGATTTGTGAAAGTACATGCACGCAAAGGTACAGATAAGATCGTCGGAGCAACCATTGTAGGCGCGCATGCCGGCGACATGATTTCAGAAATAGTGCTTGCGATGACGCACGGACTAGGTCTTGGCAAAATCGCATCCACAATCCACCCCTACCCAACGCGCGCGGAAGCCATTCGTCGGATCGGCGATCAATACAACCGCACCCGCTTGACTCCGCTGGTGAAGTCGCTGATGGAAAAGTGGCTGGCATGGACGAGATAATGCCGTTTTTACTTTTTTTTCAATTCTTTTACTTGGCGTAACACGCGTGCATCTTCTTGATGGCGAGGATGATTTATCGAACTTTTTATGGATAAAAGAGAATCCAGATCAATCCAACAAGCTGGACTATCTCCGTACGTCGAAATAATACGCTTTTCCCATGCTTCCCCGAACGATACCGGCTCCAGATGCACAAGCAAATCAATCCGGTTGGGGGCTAAACCGATTTGCACGATTTGTTCGGGCTCGTCATGCGAAAGCAATGTAGGGCTACCAAATTCATGCAGGGCTGTATTAGCGCGTTCAATGTTGGCATGCGTATTTTCAACCCAGATATCCATATCTTTCGTATAACGAGGTTTGGCATGATATATAAACGCCAATCCTCCCACGATCAGATATCGGACGTCATGCTGATGAAACAACACAAGCAAATCTTCAAAGTCCGGCACGGCTTCCATCATTCGCATCCTTTTGCCCTTTGCACCTTCGCAATATCTTCTCGAATAGCGAGGAAAGCCCTTAAACGCTCTTCGGGGCCTTGTTGTTGCCAGTATTTCAAATCCCAATCTTCCGCGTCGGAAAAATGGCGAGCTTTATGCGACACCATACGCGTGCGCCGCTCTTCACTTCGTTTGCGTAATGCATCTTGAGTACTCGAACTGGAACCGACTATGCTCATATGTAAAAGTGTAATTTGAACCAACAAGCAACGCAAGCCAACAGAAGGAAGATAATGGCGTCACAGGTCATCATATTTACCCGTTTCCCGGAACCGGGACGGACGAAAACGCGATTAATACCCTCGCTAGGCCCGGAACGTGCTGCCTGTTTGCAAGAAGTTATGACAGGGCGCACGGTATTGATGGCGCGGTGTTGGGCCGCAGCATTTCAAGGCTCGATTACGCTTCGTACAACCGGGGCCAAGGAACGAGCCTTTCGCAACTGGCTTGGAACAAATCTGAATATCATGGACCAAAACAATGGCGATCTCGGTGACCGAATGCGCGAGGCCGCAAACAATGCATTCCAACAGGGCGCATCGCGTGTAGCGCTCATTGGTTGTGACTGCCCTGTTTTGTCCCCCGCGATCCTCCAACACGCGTTTGACGCGCTTGCTACGCACGATGTCGCGATAGGTCCCGCGCGTGATGGCGGGTATTACTTGATTGCTTTTAAACAAACGCACGCCTGCTTATTCGAGCAAATATCCTGGGGCACGTCCGCTGTATGCGATCAGACCCGGACCGCTGCCCGGGCGAATGGATTAAGCGTTGCGATGTTGGAATCCTTGCAGGACGTGGATGAACCCGGGGATGTGAAAGAATGGGAACGTTATGTCACGCCCAATGATACTATTTCGTTATCTGTTATTATCCCCGCCCTTGAAGAAGCATCACGGATAGAATCCGCCATACAGTCCGCGTTACCCGGCGCCGGGGAAGTGATTATCGCGGATGGAGGAAGCTCGGACGACACGATAACGCGTGCGGAATCCGCCGGTGCGCGGGTATTCCGCGCGCCACGCGGTCGAGCCAGGCAACTCAACGCAGGAGCATGGGAAGCGCGTGGAACGTACCTATTATTCCTGCACGGGGATTGTCGCTTGCCCGAAAAGTACGCGGCCCATCTTGCGCGCGCGCTGAAAAAGCATGTCGCGGGAGCTTTTCATTTCGCCATTGATCATCCGGACCGGCGTTATCGCGTCATCGAATGGGGGGTGCGCCAGCGTTGTCGCTTATGGGGTGTGCCCTATGGTGATCAAGGGCTTTTTACCAAACGCGAGACATTCTGGCGAACAGGCGGTTATTCGGATATGCCGATCATGGAGGATTATGAATGGGCGCATCGCATGAAACGGCGCGGCGAATTCGCTCTGCTTGATCAACCGCTCTATGCGTCTGCGCGCCGATGGCAAACACGGGGCCTTGTAGCTACAACACTTATCAACCAAGGCATAATATTGGGATCGACTCTCGGCATACCGCACGACAAACTGGCATCTTGGTACCGGCGCGGATAGCGACTTATAAAACAGACGTAAGCCAGGTAACGGTTTTGTGAATCGCAATCTGTTTGTGAGGCACACATGCAAACGTGTGGTCGCCTCCGTCAATAACTTCGAGGCACACCGTTCCCCCCGCAGATTCCACTGCGCGCTGGTACATATAACCTTCTTCGTTAGGCACGACTTCGTCGTTGCTTCCCAGCAGAATAAACGCTGGCGCAGACCCTCGCGCTAAAACAGGCACCGGGTCTAACGTGGGCAACTCCTCCATCAAAGCCGCTCCCACAGCCCACCCATTAAAATCCACAAACCCCCATTCCTGTAATTGGCGGGCGCTATCCGGCGTGCGCCTTCTTTCGGCGGAACGTCCGGGACAAGCCACGGGATTCCAGAGCACAACGGCCCGCAATCCGGGATCATCGGCAACAACATAAGGCGCGACAGCGCCACCGATGCTTAATCCTAGCAAACCTATACGCGCGGGGTCCACGCCCGGACGACTACGCGCAAACGCCAAAGCCGCGCGCGCATCAGCTACTTCGCCCATGATAGTCAAATCCTTAAAATCACCTTCGCTATCACCCGACCCGCGAAAATCAAAACGCAACGCGCCAATGCCTTGCGCAGCCAATGCCCGGGCCGTCTCTACAAAAAGCCGGTGCGACTCTGCTTTATGCCCGGTAAATCCATGCAAAAATACCACGGCAGGCGCTGCTTGCTCATGCGTTCGAACAGGTTCGTGCCACATGCCGACTACTTGCTGGCTGTCACTTAAAAAAACGACAGGCTGTTCCGCAATCATGCCTGTTACCCTTCCTCACCCGGCGTTGCGGTCGAGCAATCGTTTAAGGTTTCAATTAACTTGGTTAGCTTCTCGGCTCGCTCCAATAAATCCTTTTTCCGCTCTTCCTGTTGCTGAACCACTTCACGAGGCGCTTTATTTATGAAATCCATGTTATCCAGCTTGCGCATGACGCGTTGCAGATCGTCTTTGACCTTGTCGAGCTGCCCGGTCAATTTGCGGACTTCCTCCTCTGCATCAATAAGCCCGTCCACAGGCATATAAATCGCGCCTAATTGACTAATCGCGCTGGGCAACGCATTCGGCGGCGTAAACGCGCGATCCAAGGTAATGCGACCGGCGTTTAACATAGCGGCAATAGATGCCTGATCTTCTCCCAGACGTTTTTCGTATCGCTCGCTGGAAGGACGAATAATTAATTCGATAACTTGGCGCGGCGTCAGATTGTAATCCGCGCGTAATTGCCGGGCTACACGGATCAAATCATGTTTAGCATCCACGTAACTTACAATTTGCGATTTGACACCCCATTCCTCCAGTTCCTCCGGTTCCCGGACTTCCGGCCATGCGGCGATCATAATGGAGTCCGCCACCCGGTTGTACCCCATGCCTTGCCATAATTCCTCGGTGATAAACGGCATCATGGGATGCAGCAGGCGTAACGCGTTGGAATACACATAATGCATAACGCGCAACACCCGCTCTTTAGCTGCGGCATCCTCGCCATTCAAGACCGGCTTGGAATATTCCAGATACCAATCACAATATTGATGCCACAAGAATTCATACAAATCGCGCGCTACATCGTTAAAACGAAGCCGTTCCAGATTATCCGTGCACGATGCAATCGTGCTATGCAAGCGGGCAATAATGTGCTGATCATCCGAACTTAAGGAACCCGGCTCAAACGAGGGTTGATCAAAACCTTCCGGCGCATCGCCACCACCATTCATTTGCATGAACCGCGCGGCATTCCATATTTTCGTGCCGAAATTCCTGCCTATTTCAAATTTATCGTCTGACAAATAGACGTCTGTGCCGGTCGCGGTAATCATCAGCAAACTGAACCGGAGCGCGTCGGCGCTGTATTTTTCAATAACATCAAGCGGATCAATGGAATTGCCCAGGCTTTTGCTCATTTTACGCCCGTCATCGGCGCGTACAGTCCCGTGGATATACACTTTATCAAATGGAATATCGCCTATGCATTCGAGGCCGGCCATGACCATGCGCGCAACCCAGAAAAAAATAATTTCCGATGCCGTGGAAAGCGTGCTGGTTGGATAATAGAATTTCAGATCCTCGTTGGTGTCCGGCCAGCCGAATACGCTAAAAGGCCATAACCATGAAGAAAACCACGTATCGAGGACATCTTCATCCTGCCGGATTTGCGCGCTGGCACAGGAAGGACACGTGGACGGTTTTTCGCGCGCCGCCCACGCATGATCGCACGCGTCACAGTAATACACCGGAATCCGGTGACCCCACCAAATCTGTCGCGAAATACACCAGTCACGGATATTCTCCATCCATTCCTGATACACTTTGCTCCAGCGTTCGGGCACAAATTGTATGCGGCCATCCTGCACTACTTCCAATGCAGGGCGGGCCAGCGGTTTCATTTTCACAAACCATTGCGGAGACAATCGCGGTTCAACGACCGCGTCGCAACGATAACAATGCCCTACCGCATGCTGGTGCGGTGCTACTTTCTCAAGGACGCCCGCTTTTTTCAAATCATCCACCAGCGCTTCGCGGCATTGAAAACGGTCCATACCCGCGTACGGCCCGGCTTCCGCATTCATGTATCCATCTTCATCCATCACATTGATCGAAGGAAGATCGTGACGTTGCCCCATATCAAAGTCGTTCGGATCATGCGCGGGAGTGACTTTCACAATGCCGGTGCCGAATTCCGGATCAACAAAATCATCTTCAATGACGGGAATTTCGCGATTCAAAACCGGAAGAATCACTTGTTTGCCGATCATCGTCCGATACCGTTCGTCACGTGGATTTACCGCAACCGCCGTATCGCCAAGCAATGTTTCCGGCCGAGTTGTAGCCACGATAATGTAATCTTTCTTTCGCCCGCCTTTGATTGCATAACGAATATGGTACAATTTACCGTCCACGGGACGATGTTCACTTTCCTCGTCCGATAGCGCTGTTTGGCAGCGCGGGCACCAGTTGATGATGTAATTTCCGCGATAGATCAGGTTTTTTTCGTACAGTCGCACAAACACTTCGGTAACCGCGCGGCTTAACCCTTCGTCCATGGTAAACCGTTCCCGCTCCCAATCGCACGACGCGCCTAGTTTTTTCAATTGGTTTTTAATGGTGTTGCCGTATTGTTCGCGCCACGCCCACACGCGTTCGACAAATGCCTCACGGCCCAAATCATCCCGTGTAATCCCTTCTTTTTGCAAAGCGCGTTCTACTACGTTCTGTGTGGCAATGCCTGCGTGATCCGTGCCGGGCACCCAGACGGCATTATAGCCTTGCATACGACGCCAGCGTGTCAGCACATCCTGAATGCTGTTATTCAGCGCATGGCCCATGTGCAGCACGCCGGTCACATTGGGCGGAGGGATGACAATGCAATGAGGCTGGCCGCCTTTGGAAGCATCCCCGTGAAAGTAGCCTTTTTCCATCCACCAGGCGTACCATTTGTCTTCGACTGTTTTAGGATCGTATGTCTTGGATAACTCGGTCATGCGATTTTACGCCCCGTTTTGTTTCTTTTTCTGCTCTTCCAGAAACATCTTGTATTCCACGCTGTCTTTCAGAGCTTCCCACGAGGCTTCAATGATGTTCTCCGACACCCCCACCGTGCTCCATGTATCTTTGCCGTCGCTGGATTCAATTAATACACGGGTTTTGGCGGCGGTATGCTCTTCCGGATCAAGAATACGCACACGGTAATCGGTCAACGCCACTTCCGCGATTTGAGGATAAAAACGCGTCAACGCCTTGCGCAGCGCGCTATCCAATGCATTGACCGGCCCGTCACCTTCCGCGACCGTGTGTTCCGAAATATCGTCCACGGAAACTTTCACTGTAGCCACGGACTGACACGGTTCACCGTGATGGTTTTTTTCCACAATCACGCGAAACCCGTCCAAATGGAAAAACGGTTTATGCGCTTTCAGCACTTTTTGAATTAGCAGCTTAAACGACGCTTCCGCAGCCTCGAATTCGTAGCCTTCTTTCTCCAGTCGTTCCAGTTCCTTGAGAATGTTTTTTACGTCCGGGGACGATTTGTCCACGTTCAAATTCATCTCCACTGCTTTCAGGAACACATTGCTGGCGCCGGACAATTCCGAAATCAATATCCGGCGACGATTCCCGACCCATTCCGGCTCGATATGCTCAAAACTGTGCGCATTTTTTCGTACGCCGTCCACATGCATACCCGCTTTATGCGCAAATGCGCTGGCGCCGACAAACGCCGCTTTAGGCAACGGCCGGTTGTTGGATAGTTCGTAGACCAGCTCGGATACTTCCCGCAGTTGCTTCAGGGATTCACGTCCATGGGCAAGGCATTGATACCCCATTTTAAGCATAAGATTCGGCACAATAGAAACCAGGTTGGCGTTGCCGCAACGTTCGCCAAATCCGTTAATTGTTCCTTGCACTTGCACCGCGCCTGCCCGCACGGCTTCGAGGGAATTCGCCACGCCCAACTCGGAATCGTTATGCGTGTGAATGCCTACCGGCGTCGTGAAACGTTCACGGATATCCTGCACCATTTCCGCTACTTCGTGAGGCAAGGTGCCCCCGTTTGTATCGCATAAGACCAGCATATCCGCGCCACCTTCCACGGCAGCAGCCAACGTAGCCACGGCATGATCAGGATCATCTTTGTACCCATCGAAAAAATGCTCGGCATCGTAAATAACTTCTTTGCCGCGCTCTTTCATGTAGCGCACGGTGTCGGCGATCATTGCGCGGTTTTCGTCTTCGGTGGTGCGCAGCACATCATGAACATGCAATTTCCAGCTTTTACCGAAAAACGTAACCACAGGCGTGTCGGCATCCAACATCGCCATTACACCGGGATCCTCCGCCACCGGCACATTCGCGCGCCGCGTGCTGCCGAACGCCGCGATTTTGGCGTGCTTCAGATTCAGCTTTTTTACATCGCGGAAAAAAGCCATGTCTTTGGGATTGGATGCCGCGTACCCGCCTTCAATATAATCCACGCCCAAGGCGTCCAGGCATTCCGCCACACGCAATTTGCCCGGCCCCGAAAACGATACTCCTTCCCCTTGCGCGCCGTCACGCAAGGTTGTGTCGTAGATGGCAATTTTTTTCATGATCAGAAAACTTTCCGCTGCGGGGGGATTTACGCAGGCTCATTGATTTTATCGAGTTCAAATACATCGTGCAGCACTTGCATGGCTTGATCAGCGTACGCGCTGCGAATAACCACGGAAATTTTAATTTCCGAGGTGGAAATCATTTCGATATTAATGTGGTTGGCGGACAGCGCATCAAACATGCGGAACGCGACCCCGGAATGACTGCGCATACCGACGCCCACCAGACTGATCTTGGCAATATCCACATCGTAGGTTGCCCCTCCCGCGCCGATCCCGTCCAGCAACGACTCCACACTGGTACGGGCACGGTTCAATTCATCGCGCGGCACGGTAAAAGACAAGTCCGTATGCCCCTGTTCGCTGACATTTTGCACAATCATGTCCACGTTGACATTCGCCGAAGCCAATTCCTTAAAAATGGTAGCGGCCACACCCGGCTTGTCCGGCACGCGCTGCAACGTCACTTTCGCTTGATGTTTATCCGCGGCTACTCCTCGCACAACGATATGTTCCATATCTTCAACCTCTTCTTTCACAATCGTGCCCGGCAAACGGGCGAAACTTGTCAACACTTCCAATTCTACATTATATTTTTTCGCAAACTCCACCGATCGGGACTGCAACACTTTAGCCCCTAAGCTCGCCAATTCCAACATTTCATCGTACGCAATCCTATCGAGCTTGCGCGCGTTTTTAATAATGCGCGGATCTGCGGTATATACGCCTTCCACATCGGTAAAAATCTGGCAGCGATCCGCTTTCAGCGCCGCCGCAAGCGCGACCGCTGTCGTATCCGATCCGCCGCGCCCAAGCGTGGCAATGTCGGATGACGGGGAAAGGCCTTGAAATCCTGCCACAATCACAATGCGACCTTGCGCCAGGCATTGCACAATGCGGTCGGGCTTGATGTCCATGATTTTCGCTTTCATGTGCGCCGCATCGGTGGTTATCCCGGCTTGCGGGCCGGTCATGGACACCGCTTCCGCTCCCAGCGCTTGCAGCGCCATGGCGAGAATGGCGATGGATATTTGTTCGCCGGTGGAAAGCAGCATATCCATTTCACGTTCGGCAGGCTGCGGATTCACTTGTTTGGACAACGCAATCAAATTATCCGTGGTTTTGCCCATCGCGCTGACCACCACAACCACGGAATGTCCTTCTTTAAACGTGTCGTACACACGCTGCGCCACGCGCTGCATACATGCGGCATCCGCGACGGAGCTGCCACCATATTTCTGCACATACAAAGCCATAACTCTTCCTCTTTCTCTCTCTTTCTGTAAAAAATTATTCAAGCATCAGACGTTCAATGTCCGCCCATTTACGCGCACCCAACGCGCCATGTTCGCAGGCTTCTTCGTCCCAATGCGCTACGGCATCCGGTTCCACATCGGCGCCATTCAGCACAAACGGAACGGGTTCCGCAAGCGGACGTTCTGTAGCGGTACGCACCATGCCGTCGGATCCCAGCAATATCCGGTACGGCTTGTTGGCTTCCAATAACGTCATCAACGGACCAAGCAGATAATGATCCAGCGTTTCCAGCGCCCAAACTTTATCTTCCGCTTTGCCATACCGTCCAATTGCATTGCGCGCTTCCACGTATACCATTAATTGATCACGCTCACGCAAGACTTGTACAAGTTCAGGCAATTTGAATCCCGATTTCCGTTTGCCATCCTCACGCCACAAATCGGATAATTCCAACGGTTTCATGCCAAGCCAAAGAGCAAGCCCACGCGCCATCAGACTGTTGGTTAGGACTGCGCTGTCGTCCCTACGACGTGCGAAGGCCGGCATGGCTCCCCCGCCCCATAACCACAACGCATGCGCGGGATTCTCGCCCAGGTCCACACGAACTTGATTGATCGGATGACCCGACAACGCTTCGTACGAGCGATAAAGAAATTTAAGAGAAAAACTTTCTTTATTTTTTTTACCCGCGCGCTCCGGTAAGGGTTCCCCCTGCATAATCGCAGGCGGCGCGGCCAAGCCGTTGTCTGCGGCAAAACCATTGGCGACAACCAATGCGCGTCCGGGGCCGACCACTTCTATCCGCACAGCGTCCCGATCCCAGCAGCTTTGCGCTACGGCGGCCAACGTTTCGGTTTCTTCGCGGCTTAATCGCGCGACTTCCGGCGCATGTAACGTATCGTCGTCCAAAGTCACAAAATCCGCGCGATAGACCGTGGCTCCGTCCGGAATATCCAACCCGGCGCCCAGCGCTTCCAACGGACCGCGTGCCAGCGCACGCGCGGTTTCTTTATCCTGTCCCCATGCCAGCGCTAACCGTGTTTCCGGGCGATTATCGTTTTCTTTGCGCAGCGGAGCAAACACCCCGCCGCGTCCCGACACCGCAAGGGACGTCGCAACCGAACAACGCGCCGCTTGCAAAGGCGTGCGTCCGTCCAGCGCTTGCACTGGCCGGTCGGCCATGCCGTCATACAAAACAACTACTGTTTTCATTTTCGCCCTGCCCCGCTTACTTAAAATCCTCGATACGTATACGCACTACCGGCGCATTCACTTCCGGCAGAGCGTCTACGCGCGCCAGCGCGGCTTGAAAATGTTTTTCGGCCGCTTCGTGCGTCAGAATAATGACCGGCACATACTCGCCCGCGCGCGCTTCGGCTTGCATAACCGACGCGATACTAATGCCGTTATCGCCAAGAATACCGGCAACTTGCCCCAGCAATCCCGGTTCGTCTTTCAAGGACAAACGCAAATAGTAGCGGGTACGTACTTCTTCCGAGGGACGCAAATGAGAATACTGATCGTGCGCCACAAATGCGGGTACACGTTGCGGCGCACCCACGGCCAAATTACGCGCGGCCTCGGCAATATCCCCGATCACGGCGCTGGCCGTCGGCAGCCTGCCCGCGCCGCGTCCGTAATACAATGTTTCGCCTACGATATCCCCCCGCACAACCACCGCGTTAAACACCCCCCCCACGGAAGCCAGCATGTGAGGCAGCGGGACCAGCGCGGGATGCACACGCACTTCAATTTCGCCTCCATCCAGCTTGATAACGGCTAATAATTTGATGCGGTAACCCAAGCGCGATGCATGCTCGATATCCACCGGGTCCATGTCACGAATGCCTTCGACCAACACATCCGACATAGCCACCGGCCGCCCGTACGCCTGCGACGCAAGCACTACGGCTTTATGCGCGGTATCCCATCCATCAATATCCAAACCGGGTTCCGCTTCCGCGTAACCTTCGGCCTGCGCTTCTTTCAGTATCTGATCAAACGGGAGGCGATCCGATTCCATCCGCGTGAGGATGTAATTACACGTGCCGTTTAAAATGCCGTACATACGATCAATGTGATTCGCCAGAAGTCCTTCGCGCAACGCGCGAATGATGGGAATGCCGCCCGCTACACTGGCTTCGAAAAGCAAATCCGCATTATGATCGTCGGCCGCGCGATACAACTCCGCGCCATGCTCGGCCAGCAAAGCTTTATTGGCGGTAACCACCGGTTTACCTGCTTTCAACGCGCGCAAGGCAAGATCCCGGGCTATGGTAACGCCGCCAATCAACTCAACCACTAAATCCACGGAAGGATTGTCCACTACAGCGACAGCATCGGTGGTTAGCAACGACGCGTCAACGGCCACGCCCCGGTCGGAGGTTACATCCAAATCCGCAATGTTACGAATGACCAGCCGTAACCCCGTGCGCTGCTCGATTAACGACGCATTGCGTTGCAAACCTTCGACCACGCCGGCGCCCACGGTGCCAAATCCTAATAATCCTATTCCGATTTCTTTCATACACAGGCTCTCGACATAAAAGAACACCCCGCGCTGGCGGGGCATGAGAAGGGGAATAGTGTACGGAAACACCGGAGCGATACAAGAGTAATTCTTGCGCCAATACATTCATTAACCAGGGAACATCGCGGATACCACGCGGGGTGACTCATTCAAAATGTTTTTTACATTCAGGAATAAAATGGTAGGAACACACTAGCCATAGTGGCTGCAAGTGAAAAGGAATTGACGTATGATTTTGTTTCCATCCGAATCTTTCGCTAGCCGTAAAACCCGCCTGTTCCAGGAATACGAAAAACTGATTACACGGAAAAACATGGTAGATACGCGCTGGGATAATGGCGTATTTCTGCGCTTCAAGAATCCGGTCGTGACTGCGGCCCATGTGCCGTTGACATGGCGTTATGATTTCCATGAAACACGCAACCCTTTTCTTATGGAACGTATGGGAATAAACGCGGCCTTTAATGCCGGCGCTCTGGAATGGGAAGGGAAAATAGTATTAGCCGTTCGATTGGAGGGTACGGATCGTAAATCCTTTTTCGGTATAGGCGAATCTGAGAGCGGCATTGACGGATTCCGGTTTCGCGCACAACCGGAAATCATCCCTGAGACGAACCGTCCCGATACCAATGTATATGATATGCGGCTGGTACGTCACGAAGACGGCTGGGTGTATGGTCTTTTCTGCACGGAACGAAAAGACGCTGCGGCGCCTGCCCACGACACATCGGCGGCCGAAGCGCAATGCGGAATCGTGCGCAGCAAGGATCTACAATCGTGGGAACGACTGCCCGACCTTCAATCCCCATCCCCGCAGCAACGCAACGTGGTGCTACACCCTGAATTTGTACACGGCAAGTATCTGCTGTATACCCGTCCACAGGACGGTTTTATCGAAGCCGGATCAGGGGGTGGCATTGGCTACGGGTTCTGCGATACCATGGAGTCCGCTATACTTCGGGAAGAACATAGCATGGATCCGCGCGTGTACCACACCGTGAAAGAAGTAAAGAATGGCTTAGGTCCTGCTCCAATCAAGACCCCGGAAGGGTGGCTTCATTTAGCGCACGGGGTTCGGGGCACAGCTTCGGGCCTGCGCTATGTCCTTTATATGTTTATGACCGATCTCAAGGAACCCTGGCGTATCGTTCGCGCCCCGGGCGGATACTTCCTCGCGCCGTGGGAACATGAACGATTGGGCGATTTAGTTAGTGTTGTATTTAGTAATGGCTGGGTCGCACGTGAAGACGGCACGGTTCTTATTTATTATGCGGCCTGTGATACCGTGCTGCATGTCGCCGTCAGCACGGTGGAACGACTCGTGGATTATTGCCTGAACACGCCCGAGGATGGTTTGAGTAGCGCAGCATGCGTGCAGCAACGCATACGCTTGACCCAACTCAATCGCACCTAACCGCTGATCACTTAACCTTTATGATTTATGACTTGTGTTAATAATTTTTTTCATCCCATGGTAGGTCTTTTTACGAAACACTCGCGTTTACATGATATGCACGAGAGAAAGGAAATACGCATTGAATTTAACTTCATTTACTTTGGGCATGGGTGACCGCTTCGCCCATGAAGGGGAAGCACAACTGGCTTCCGTGATGGAAGCAAACCGAATGGGTATCCCCGTATATCCCGTCTGGAACAAGTCAAACCGGGAACACATGATTATCGGAACCGAACCTGCTTCACTGCGCCGGGAAGCAGACGCTGCAGTCCGTGCATTAGGATGGGATAACGCCTACTTTGTAGATGCCGACCATATTAACCTCAACACAGTGGATCGTTTTCTCGATGCCAGCAACTATTTTACATTGGATGTCGCCGAGCACGTAGGTCAAACACCTGACGCAGGCGCGCTTGAAACGTTTATGCGTGAGGCGGCGGCCTATATCGGAGCCTTAGCCATACCAGGCATAGACACCCCTTTGACAGTCAACGAAACATTGTTGCAGGCTACCGCGAAGCAATACCTGACCGCGGTCATCGAAGCCGGCAAAATGTACAGGTATCTCGCGCAAAGAAAAGGCGCTGACACCTTTATCACCGAAGTATCCATGGACGAAACAAATGAGCCGCAAACGCCGGTTGAGTTATTTCTGATCCTGTTCATGTTAGCCCAACAAGGCGTGCCTGCGCAAACCATCGCACCGAAATTTACCGGGCGATTCAACAAAGGCGTGGATTATGTTGGTTCTATCGCACAGTTTGAAAAAGAATTCGACGAAGATTTATGTGTCGTGCAATTTGCTATTAAAACACTGGGATTCCCCGACACCTTAAAATTAAGCGTTCATTCAGGATCGGATAAATTCTCCCTGTATCCCGTCATTCATCGCCTGCTTAACAAACATCAGTGCGGCCTTCATGTCAAAACGGCAGGCACCACGTGGTTAGAGGAAGTTATCGGGCTTGCGGAAGCAGGGGGCGATGGTTTTACCCTTGCCGCTCGGATTTATGCAGGCGCTTATGCTCATTATGATGAATTAATTGCTCCTTACGCGACGGTTATAGACATAAATCGAGCGCAACTCCCAACACCTGACGAGGTCAATGCTTGGTCTCCTGAAGCGTTTGCCGATGCTTTGCGCCATGATCAGCATCATCCAGCTTATAATCCGCATGTACGTCAATTAATCCATGTTGGCTTTAAAATTGCCGCGAAAATGGGCCGGGAATTTACCGACGCACTAAAAGAACATCGAAAAATTATTGCCGGGAACGTTACAGCCAATCTCTTGCACCGGCATATCATTCCTTTGTTTCCATCGGTCACCCACGCAAGCATGACGAATCCACGCTCATAATTCGTCCATGAACTTTACGCTTTATGATGCTTTATATCCGGCGTTGATACATGACATCACGCACGAGCCAACGCTTGATGGCGTGCCGCTGTATCACATGGGTCGCCATATCCCCCATCATTGTACCCATTCCGGCTATGATGCCTTGGCGAAGTATTTGGGCCATCCATTGTTTCCCTCCTTTCTGGAGCATGCCGTGGGGGAAACAGTGTTGCGTCCCGCTACGGACTTAGCGGCGCGCATGTCGGGTATCCGTAACTACACCCGTACCAGCGCGCTCCGCGAGTTTCTTGCCACCAGACACATGGCACGAACATCAAACAGCCTGTACCACATGATGTATGCGGATAGCGATATGCGTTACGTATCGCCGCGCGGGCAGGGAAACCGGCTTGTTGCGACTTTCCATATTCCTCTCCATCGAAAGCCTTCCCATAGACATCTGACTCACTTTCAAGACCGGTTGGCTCACGCGTTGGTCATAAGCCAAAGTCAAGTAGAGGAAATGGAAGCGCTATTTGGCAAAGGACGCGTTACCGCCGTGCCTTACGGCGTGGATTGCCGTTTTTTTCTTCCGGCCAAACGGACTCCCCCGTTGCCTCTTCGTCTCGTCTTTGTAGGTGTCCATGCCCGCGACTTTCAAACACTGGGTATACTGGCCCGGCGTCTGGCCGGTCACAAGGATTTTGAATTAACGCTAATCACCGACCGTCGAGGACGCGACTTCGCGACGGCGTCGAACATTCGCTGGAAACAGGGTCTCTCGGCCGAAGCGTATGTGCACGAGCTTCAACGCGCGCATGCGCTTTTACTCCCGCTATTAATGAGCACAGCCAACACTGCGATATTAGAAGGGTTGGCATGCGGTTTACCTGCGCTTACCAATCCGGGCGGTGTGTCGGAATATGTGAATGATGCATGCGCGAAACTTTGGCCTCGAGGTGATGCAGACGCAGCAATGGACATGCTCATGCAACTTAAAGAATCGCCGGATACAGTCCAGCGCATGAGCCAGGCCGCTCGCGAACAAGCGCTTCGCCATGATTGGCGAGCGCTTGTGCCAATCTACAAAGCCGCGTTCAAAAAAGCCCTTAGCTGATTTCTGATTGCATTGGCGTATTACGCCAAGGGATGCCGCAGAAATTTGAATCAGTGGAGAAACAAGCATCCAAAGCGGTCAGGTGTTCTTCATTCGCAACATACTGGAGGGACGCGCTCCGTCGCGTCCGAAGACCATGGTTCGAAATAAAAAAGAGACATATATCTGCGCGAATGACATAAGGGACACAGAAGAAACGGCTTTCGCTATCGAAATCGGGATCGCTATCGAAATCGTTGCCCCGGATTTATCTCTCGCGAAGGCGCGAAGAACGCCAAGAAATTTCAGATGGGACATATCGAATGTTCGGCGAGACATACCGCGTAGCGAGGAAAGCGACAGATTAGGGACACAGAAAAATGGCATTGGGTTTATGCCCGATTGTTTTGAATTTGTGGGATTATGAACTTCCATCGAAATCCGAAAGCATATATTTTTTTGTAACATCTTCATCGTAGAAGAAATGCTATTTGCATCACACGTACTTAATGGGCAATGTTTATGTGTGTTGTTTGTTATTTACGCTGACGAGAGATGCGACTACGATTATGACCGGAATGAACATGAAAGACCATGCATCCATAGACCGGCGCAGCCTCGACCTCGCTCGGGCGATTGTAGCGAAACTGGAGGCAGGCGATCTGGAGATCGGCCTGGCAAAAGCACGCTCCGTCAATCGCCGATGGCGTTCGATGTCCTCATCTTCATTGCATGAGGAATGGGCGGATGTACTTCAAGGTAATTGGACAGATATCCGAGCGACGCTGCTTGATCCATCTGAACATGGCCGGACATTGCGACAGAACAACCCATTTTGCGGCATTTTAACCCCGCGCGAGCGTTGGGCAATTTTTCGGGAGCACCGACTACATGCGGCGTGACCAAATGGAACATATCCTTCGGGCAGAAATGCATAAGGGACATAGAATCTGCGCGTTCCACTCTTCTCTATTCCTATGTCCCCGCTACCCGGATTTATATCTCGCCAAGTCGCGAAGAACGCCAGGAAAAATTCAGATGGTAATACATCGATTGTTCGGGATGACATACCGCGTAGCGAGGAAAGTGCATGCATGGAAAGAAGGGAAAACAGGCTTATCGGCGGTCATTCAATGGTCGAAGGGCGAGACGTGCCTGCCCCGCACCGCTTCCAAAGGTTAGACATTTTAAATTTTAGGTCTGACCCGCACCGCCCCCCAGGCTGACGCAATTTCCGCAGCAGCATAAAATTCATCCAGCCTTACCTCTAACCCAGACCCATCAACACCAGTGATTTGTCTAGAAACAAATCTGTATGTGGTTTGAATCCCTGTGCCGGGATGAGCGCCTCTGCCTTGCGCTCGACTCACAATATTTGCAGCACCATAGTGCAACTGGTCGACTCCAATAACGACCAATGCAGCCCCTCCAACAGCGCCGACACCAGTCCAAGAGGCACCCGCAGCTATGGCACCCCCTGCCGCAATGGTGAAAGCTCCAGAGACCACCCTGACGCCATCGTAGAAATAGTCCCAAAACGAAAGGCCAAGGTAGTCTAAGTTTCCTAAAGGATAATTTCCCACGAACCCATACAGATTAATTCCACCCGCCTCTTGCAGCGGATCCCGATTTAGCCACCGTCCCAGTTCGGGGTTGTAGTAGCGGTAGCCGTAGTACACCAACCCGGTTTCGTCATCCGTATACTTTGTCGAAAAGCGGTAGACGAAGTCGTCGGTCATGGAGCCGGATTGGGCGGAGATGTTGCCGAACGGGTCGTATTCGTAGTGGGCAACGATGGTTCCGTTGGCGTCAGTGTAGTCGGTGATATTGCCGTTGGCGTCGTACGCGGGGAAGAAGACGGACGACACGGAGGTCGTCCCTCCAGAAACGACGGAAAGCAAACCGCCTACGCCGCCCGCGCCTTGGAGTGATTGGGAGAGGTCGAGGCCCCAGATGAAGTTATTGGTTATGGGTGATTGGTTATTGGGGGTTTTGATTTCGCGGATCATGTTCCACGAATCATATAGGTACGTGTTCGTTTCTGTTGCGGTTGCTTTCATGATCCGTCGGCTCATGTAGTCGTATTGATTTTGTACCACGGTGACGCTGTTGGAAGCAACTGCAATAAGGCGGTTTTCGCCGTCCCAGGTGAAGGTCCAACTTGTCCCGCCGTAGCCATGCGAAGGCGGATCGCCGAAGGTCAACATGTTCCCGTCGTCGTCATAGGTTGGCGAAACCGGGATGCTGTTGCTGATGGCGGTGTATTGGTTTAGCTCGTTGGCGGTGTACAGATTCGTGCTGACCACCGAACTCAGACTTCTGATCTCCGACATCCGGTTCCCGATGGGGTCGTAGGCGTAATCAAACGTGTTCTCACCCATGAGCGTTCCATTATTTCTATGTCCCCATCAATCTTACTTGTCGATTGGCGAGACGTGACCAGCACCGTCCCCAAGGTGAGACATTTTAAAATTTAGGTCTGACCCGCACCGCCTACCGAACGGACGCATAACGCGCGCCGTTATGCGACGCTGCCCGGTCCTCCGCAGGAGGATTCAGGCGCGGCCCCGCGCGGCTTGGCGATGCGGCGGTGGCATCACCAACAACGCCCGATCCACCAACAAGCCGCAACTCTCTGCGGGCCGTCAGCGACCGGAGGCAGTGAGTGCGACGATTCCGATCGGCGTGCTCTCTGCCGCAGGGAGTCCGCATGGGGGAGACCGGCGCGGCATGTGCGTCAGCAGATTCCGTGACGGGCTCGGGGCAGGTAATTCTTACGGACAGGAAAGAGGCAGAAAAGAACACGCTATTTAATATTTAAATGGGTATCCCCATCCGCCTTACTATTTCAGTGTCCCCTCTTCTTCGGCACTCCTTCAGGCCCTCAAGCAGTTCGATGAACTCGACCTGTCGGGAAGACAAGCTCTCGCGCTCATGCTCATGGACATTTCCACCGTCAACGGCGGTGAGCATCGCATGCAAGTATGGCGGCAGTGGCTTCTTAGCCCTCAGCGCATCACGCATGAGATCAGCGTCCGCACTTTGCCCACTCTTGTCCAGGCACAGAATCTTGAGCATCACGAACTCAATATTCTCTGGCCAGAGCGCTATTGCATCAGACATGATTTGATCCGCCGCCGCAAACGAGCAAGCTGAGGCTTCATGAATAGCGGATAGGAATAGTATGCACGCTAGACTCCTTTTCCCATCCTGCTGCGCCTTTATATATGTCGCACGAACGTCCTCTGTAGCATCCTTTGCGTCCAAACCCATTGTAACAAGAAGGGCCGCTCTTTTGCCGTAGCTGCTAATGAGATCCACATACTCCACATATAGTGTGGGCTCTGGACGCGTAGAAATGCATGATGATAAGATCAAAAGCCAAGATGGCGGGGTGATGTAAACGATACTCAATACGCATATACGCCAACAAAGCTTCGCCATCTTCTACTCCTCACGGCACTTGTTACGCTGTTTCTCTGCTTCGTCATACATATCACGAAATGCCTTGTTACGCTTCATAATCTCCGTCGTTGTCTTGTGAGTGGGCAGCTGATCCAATGTCTCCGTTGCGAATACGCCCCATTGTTCTAGTGAGGGATTGTCGACAATATCTGCTGCATCTTTGATGTAGCGTACAGCACCTTCTAAATCTTTGTACTTTTCATATATATCAATAAGATCATCGATCTTGCGGCTCTTTGATTTCCATTTTGACTGTTTGACTTTGTCGACATCTTTCTCCATTTTCTCGCGACGACGTTTATCCCACCATGACTCAAGTCCGAGGGGATCCACAAACATCACAGGGTTATTCGCAAACGCCATATACTGGTTGAGCCCGCCCGAGATGCCGATGGGGTCTTTGGAGAGCCAGTCAACGACTCTTCGTAACATCACCGGAATCGGAGAAACTGTTACCTTCGTTATCGTTCGCCAATCGATTCCCATAAATGAGGGAATCTATATTTAAATACTAACGCTATCATCCAAGATGGAAATAACCACGCAACAAGAACTGGACCAACCACGTATCCGGAAGCATATACAAAAGTAAGATTGAGAAAAAACTGATGTGCTTGCACAATTTTAATCAACAAAAAGATTCCGCCAACTACCCAAAACAAAGTAAACATCAAAAAAAAGATCATGGATATAATCTTTGATTCCCTAAACAAAAATAACAAATAGAAATATGCTGCCACGGAAAAAACGCTACACAGCATTAGCAATGTATATCCCCACCCAAGATAGAACTCATTCGCATCCATCAAAAGCTCCATTATTTTCAATCACAACAGGTGAGAACGATGGAAATACTTGAGGGGTGCCCAATGAATTATTGCTATTATCCCAAATAATACCACCTGAGTAAGCAAGGCCTCCCTGAACAGGAGACAAGGCAATTCCGCCCAAAGCTGAGGTAAGGCCCTGAACATAAAAAGCACTTCCACTAGCAGCAAGAGCACCAACACCGGCAATGGCACCGCCCCCTATTGCGGCACCGACAGTTTGCCCAGGATTAATGGAAATTTCTTGCCCACTGATTGTTTGCCCTAGCAATTGCCCCATAACATCACCGACGGCACCGCCCACAGCACCCGCTACAATGTTCCCTGCTGATGCAGCACCAAAAGGGTTAACAAATCCTGTGAGCGCGCCAGCTCCTGCCCCACTAATGGTCCCTACAACCGCACCAGCGGCAGCACCCTGCCAACCACCGCTCAAATAACCGGCTACCCCGCCGCTAATAAACCCAGAAACACCACCAACTACCAAGCCTACCCCAGCCCCATAGTCCCAGTGGGTCTCTAACCATCATCGGGTTGTTATTAAATGCCATATACTGGTTCAGCCCGCCGGAAATGCCGATTGGATCGGTGCTAACAAAACGTCCCGTTTCAGGATCGTACCACCGCGCGCGAAAATAATACAATCCCGTCGCCCAACTGTATTCACGGCCTTGGAATAGATAACGGTTACCGAGTGCGGACTCCGTGATCGGATTTCCATTGCTGTCCAGAACTTCCAGCACGTTGCCCCATGCGTCATAGCGGTAGGATTCCACGATATCGCCGTTTTCGTCAGCCAGAGCGTGTACGGTTCCCAAATGATCCGTTATCGCAAAGTAACTGTTCGTTTCCGTGCCAGTGTAATCCGTGAACGCCAGAAGATTATCAATGCCTGTCCCCCATGTATAGGTACGCAAGACGGTCCCGGAATCGTCCACATCCGCCAGCACGTGCAGACTGTCATACACATGCCACGTATTCACCCCGTTGCGCGTGGTGCGGATGCGGCGGCCCAGTGGATCGTAGCCGTACGTTTCTGCTGTCGCGCCGTTGGTGGCGATGGCGGTCAACCGATACAGGCTATCCCACTGCAACGCCAGATCGGAACTGCTCGACCGGACCATGTTGGTTACACTTCCCGCCGCATCGTAATGGATCTCGTTTTCAGCGCTCTCGCCCCAGTTAGCCAACTGATCCCCGATGCCTAAGGCGTAGGTGTTCGTAATGCCATTGACCACGCTTTGGGTCCGGTTCCCGGCTAGGTCATAGGTAAAGGCGGCGCTATGGATTAGCGCGTTGGTATTATCGTAGTGCTGCTCCGATACCAAGCGGTCTATGCCGTCATACACATACACGCGCCGTTCCCCGGAGGCGTACACGACATTGGTAATCATGTCCGCCGCATTGTAATCCATCGCAAAACCAAATGCGGGCGTAGTTGCGGTCCATGACAGATTCGTCAATCGATCCGTAATGTCAAAGCTGTACGCGGCCCCGATGCCGGAGTCCGTATGGGTCACATCAGACGCCACTACATTATCCGCATTGTATGTCCACGCAAAGCTACCGACTTCCGATACGAGGTTGGTTATTCGCCCTGCGGGATCGTAGCTGTGCGTCCAGGTGTCCGCGTCGGTGCTAATGTCCTCAATGAGGCCCAGCGGCGTCCATGTGTAATTCACAGTATGAACATGGCCAGCACCCGTCTGTTCCTGTGCCACCACCCGATAAAAGCCGTCATAGGTGTTGGAGAGGGTGACGCCACCGCCGGTGATGCTGGTGAGCCGTCCGCCGGGTGTGTACGTGAATGCGTTCGTCAGGCCCGGCAGGGTTTGCGCGATGAGGCGTGCTTGTTGGTCGTAGGTGTTGTTGATTACGGTCCCGTCGAATCGTGTGACGCTGTGCACGATGTCGGCTACGCCGTAGTCCACGGTCATGACCTGGCCCATGAGGTTGGTGACGGATGTGACGCGGTCCTGAATGTCGAGTGTGTAGGTCTCGACGTTGCGGCCGAGCGGATCGATGACGCGCAGGAGATTAAACTGGTTGTCGTAATCGGTCTGGATGCTGACGGGCGTGCCGTTGGCCAGATACCGCGTGGTTTTGGCCAATCGCCCGGCGGGCAGGTACTCGAAGCTATTGGTCCGTCCCGCGACATCGACGTGATTGGTCAACTGGCCCATGAGATCGTAGGAAAACGACTCTGTGCGGCTGTCAGGGTGCAGCGCGTCGGTGACGCGCCCGGCGGCATCAGAGGTGAAGGTGGTCACGCGGTTGGTGACGCCATAGGGCATGATAACTTTTTCCAGATGACCATGGATGTTGTGTTCCATTTCGACGACGGGTCCGGCGGGCGGAATGACGGAGGCCGGGTGCCCGTGCGCGTCATAGGTCAGATGCGTGGCGTGGCCCAGCGCGTTGGTCACCGCGGCGAGCAGCCCGTTGGTGGTGTAGCCAAAGGTGGTGACGAGCGCGGTTTCGCCGGGGGCGTTCAGCGTGGAGCTTATGATCCGTCCGTTCTGATAACTCATATTGACGGAGAGTCCGTCCGGATCGGTGACGCTGGTGGGGAGATCGTAGACGCTGTGCCATGTGTAGGTATTTTGCGGCAGGCCCGATTGGGTGTTGTAGCCGAGGGTTTCGGACAGCACGTTGTTCCGGCTGTCGTAGGTGCGAAGAAGGGCGATGTATTCGTCGAGGTCGTCGTCGAATTGTTTGCGGACCAGAACGTTATGCCGGCCGTCGCGGGTCAGACGAACACCCCGGTTCGTCGCGTTGGGGCCGAGTATTTCCCGCACGACTTCGTTGTGAGGATCGTAGATGTATCGGAAGGTCTGATCGGTCCCGTTCCGGTCGTAGGTCACATCGGACTGGTTCACGTTCGTGTTGGCGTAGCCCACGGTATGCGCATAGTAGCTTCCGTTCAGCGCCATGGATACGGCGCGATGCCCATTGGAGCTGCTTTCGTAACCAAAGGAGAAAACATGTCCCTCCGCGTTCTTTCGGGAGGTCATCAAGCCGTTTCCTGTATAGTGATAGGTGAAGGCTTCTTCCCGCCCGGAGACGTGTCGGGTGGCGTTCGTCAAGTAGCCGTTGCTGTTGTAGGCATAGGTCACGGCCCATTCGCTGTCAGGCGTGTCTATGCGGGTCATGCGCCCATTCTGGTGGGTAAATTCAAGATAGAGGCCATTGCTGTGTTCCACGCGATGCAGAGTCTGCGACGGCCAGGTTCCCGTGTACGAAAGACTGACGTGATTCCCGAAATCGTCCGAGATTTCCGTCAGTACGCCATTGGCATTAAATAGCTGGCTGAGCGCGCCAGGGTAATAAACAAGGAAGTTTTCTCCCGCCTGCTCCAGGCGCAACCCGCTTTCCGGGGCAACGTAGCCGCTGGGTGTTATGCGGAACCAGTGCGATTGCCCATCCAGAGAAGACAGCTTCATCCAGTCGCCCGCCTGGCCTTTGTACAGGGTGTTGGTCTTGAGGTCGAGGCGTTGATCATAGGTGTGACGCCAGCCCGAACCCAGCGCTGATATTGGGGTCAATGAACGGCTGTGGTACTGCCTTTCAAAGAGTAGCGGCAAACCAGGGGCGACTATCGAAAGGTCGCGATCAGATACTCGCATGTTGCCGTTTTGAATGTTGATGGGGTCAACGGTTTCTGAATTATCGAGATCAGCGTTTGTGGTTTCTTCAGCCGGTGTTGGCAGAAGCAACCCGATGTTTCCATTTCCCAAAGGAGCCGGAGGAGGAGTTAGCACATAGTCATGGCCCTGGCCGACCATCGTCGTGTTCGTATTATATGCTGATTGCCCCGAACTCACATGATCTGGATTGCCGATGTACTGTGTGGTGCCATCGCCGGTAAAGTACACGATACGGGTGTCCAGCGCTTGATTGGTGCCGGAGCCGGAAGCGGAAAAGTTTTCGTTCCATATCAGAGCGTAAATTTGCCCGTCCACCGTTGGCACAACAAAGCGATAGGCGGTCTCGGACAGGGTCAAGGTGACTTCGTTGGTATCCAAGGCTCTTTTGGACTGCCCATTGCTAAGATTTTGTTCCGTCGAGATCGCCCCACTACAAGTGCTTCCCGACCATGTTTGAACCCGGTTTTTGCCCCAGGAAATCGTGTTCCATGCATGCTCTTCATCTAGCAAAATCAAGTCTTTGGCCACGTTAGTATTCAGCAAAGAGGTTGTGTAAGGCACAGACGCCACCATTTCTACCGTCCGTTCAACTGCCTGTACCCATTCCAAGCCCGCAGAATCCAACTCCGACGTAGAGTTGCTGTAATTGTACTGGAACTGGGTTTGGCTTAGCACCGGATTCGATAGACTATAGGTTTGCAGTAATGAGTTTACGTCGTAGGCTCCTGCGTTATAGACGCAAGAGAAGCTGTCTTCCCCAGGACCACCGAACCAACATCCGTCAGTTACTACTGTTTTCATTCCCGCATTATTAGTCCATTCCCAGTGCTCAGCATGATCGCAATACACTTCCCAATTCATATCTGGGGAATAATAGTGGGTGTAGAGCCAATGAGTGTTCCATGTGGATGTCATATCTTCAGAGTTTACGGTATAGGTCTCTGACTCCTCAATTACTTCCATGTCCCCTTCCCAATAGTTTACTTCATGATCTATCATCATCGAAGTACCCCTCCAAAAGCGCACCACATCAAGATCAAGGTAATAGACCGGTGGCGCATTGGTCGGCTGCACAAACGCGGGATAGCCTGTGAATTTGGATCGGGTGGCTTCCCTGCTCTTAAATTCCATCAACACATCACCCTGAGAGAGGGTTTCCACATGTAGAGGTGACGAAGGGTCTAATCCTAACTGATAGGCATTCAGTACGGTCAGTCCGCTGCTGTGAAGTGGCTGCAATGCATCCCCCGAATAATTAGGGTTAAATCCATGCGTTACCTCCCAGCCATCCGGCATGCCATCTCCATCCGTGTCCGGATTGGTCGGGTCTGTGCCGTATACATTCACCTCATCCCAGTCTGATAACCCATCACCATCCGTATCCGAATTATTCGGATCTGTACCGTGCAAATACTCCTCAAGATTGGTCAGACCATCCATGTCATCGTCGACTTCCGCATCCGCGCCTGTGGCCGATCCGAAATGCTCCATTTCCCACCAGTCAGGAATGCCATTCTCGTTCGTGTCGAGGTCTATGGTGAAGTCGATGCCAATAACCCGATTGCTAACAGAAATCGGGTCAACGTCATACTGCCCGCCTGGTTCCAAGTGCGTGAACTGGCCGTCGTCATTCTCGTCAATGAATGCGCGGATGATGTAGTCGCCCGGAGGCAGGCCGGTGATCGCATAGTCCACCGGGAAGGAAACGTAGGTAATGTCGCCGGTCATGCTGGAATCTCCCTGCACCCAGGGAATGACGGTGCTGTAGGTGGTGTTCCAGTTCGTTATCGCGGTCGCCAGCACATGGATGTTGCCCGTGGCTCCACCCGAATAAGCCAACGTGCCCCAGATGGACGGTTGATCTTCCAGAGTGATATCCAGATCGGTCATGTCATTGGTGGCGTACAGCGAATTCGTACTGTAAAGTCCCCACGGCTCCCAAATGTCGTGTTTTTGGTTGCCGTTCACGTCCATGTAGGATTTAACCCAGTAGCTTTGCTGGTTTGCCACGAGATTGGTGTATGGGCCGGGCGCGGATAAAGCCGACTGCCATGTCTTTGACCATGCCTCGGCGGATTCGGTGACGGCCTGCACATAGATGGAGCCGCTTTCCGGGCCGTCGTAAAACACATCGCCGGAAAGGAAAACCCCGTAGGAATCGGGGTCGTGCGGATCGGTGCCCAGCACAAAAAACTCAAAAGCGTCGCTGAATCCATCCCCGTCTGAATCCAAATCATGATTGCCTGCGGCATAGAACGCCACGGACGCACCGTCGGCATATTGGGTATCGACCCAGATGATACTGGTTGTCCCGGTCGTTTCCAGAGGATCAGAAATCATTTGCCAGTCCCGCTCCATCACGTCCGTGGCGCTATACACATCAATGCGATTTGTGAACGTTTCAGGATATCCGATTTCAAGTTGCATCCCGTTGGTCATCTTGGTCAGGCTTGTGATAACGATGTTGCTGTCCGTACCCATGCTCATCATCATGAAACCTTCACCCTCCCATTCGTCCATGAGCGACAACTGGTAGTCATGGATTTTGGCTTGGGCGTACAGATATGACTCGACGTTGCCGGTCGGGATGAGGGTCACGATCATTTCGACCCGGGCTGGGTCATAAGCATCTTCGAAGGTTTTGACTACGGACGAGGCATAACGCCCGGAGTACAGGCCTGGATAGCGCGACTTAAGCATTTCAAACGGGTCATAATCCTTCGGGCTGTCGAGTGAGAACAGGGCCTCGTTGTCCTTGCCGTAGAAATGCAGTTGCCTGGTCTCGCGATCTTCAACGGCACGCAGTTTGTAAACCGGCACGCTGAATTCATAGTCGTGCTGGTCCTCGAGAATGTCGGTCAGGTCTTTCGGAAAGTGTTCCCATGAAAATGGGATGACCGTAAAAAGGGGCTGGCGCAAGATGAAGTCGGCGAATGGAGGGGTAATGATTTCATAGAAATGACGCTCATCCCGGATAAGGTTTTCCAGATCGTCGAGGTCCGTCACTTCATGGGCCATCATTTCCTGATAGGCGGAAATGGCGATGGGTGTTTCCGTTTTTGAGGACTGCTGGGAAGAAGCCAACCATACGACTGGAAAACCTAAGGCTATGATAAAAAAAGCGGTGTGCTTAAGTCGTCGAAGTGTATTCATGTTGCCTCAGCTTTGTAGTGGTTAACGTGCCCTAAAACGATTCCCCATGTCGATCATCAATTTCTTGATCCCTTCAATCTCATGGAATCCTTGCCTTTTTTCTATCATGAACAAAAAAAAGAGGCGCGGACTCCAAGCCCATGCCTCACCAGAGGGACCGCGAAGCCCCATCAACGAAACACAAGTCAAGGAGCCGCGCCCGTATGGGCGCGCCTCGCATGCCTCGCTTCGTTGATTGAAAGTTCGCGGTTTTCTGGCGAAACGATTTTGCGTAAAACGCAAATAGAATTCTACAGAGCAAAGTCCCGGTTTCATTTACCGGCACGATTGACTGATGCCATACGCAACGATTTGTGTCTAGTCCAAATTGCTGCGGGGATGGACGCCACGCTAACGAATATAAGGGGTCATAGAATATGCGGCTTCGGGTTTGTGCCCGATTGTTTTTGATTTTGTGGGATTTCCAGCGCCCGCCTCAAGAGTCATACGCTGATATTTCATCGCTAGGCATTCATTGTAAAGATATCCCAATGGGGCTCACCCCAAGCCGCCCTACCCTGATTTACTTGGCGTTCTTTGCGGCCTTGGCGAGAGATCAGCCCGCGCGAATAGGAAGTGGCAGACGTATACCGATATCGATTTCGACGCTGAGATGGATAATTGAGTCCATTAGCCCTCCTTTCGTTATGTAAATATTTTTTGCAGATTGATGCATTCCTCCCTATAGTGGCAGTCCAGTTCAGGGTGGCACGACAAGGCACGAACCTGTACAGTCTAACGCAAAGGATTTAATAGCATGACGAAGACCCGCATCCCGTTTTTTAAAATGCACGGCGCGGCCAACGATTTTATCGTGGTGGACGACCGGGCGTTGACGTTCCCGGCAGCCGATTCCGCCTGGCTTTCACGCATCATGGCCCGTCACACGGGCGTTGGAAGCGAAGGCGTGCTCCTGATCCAGCCGTCGGATCAGGCGGATTTCCGCATGCGATTCTTTAATCCGGATGGCGGCGAGGTGGATATGTGCGGTAACGGGGCCCGCTGTATCGCACGGCTGGCGCACGAGCTGGGCGTCGCGGGCGAGCGCATGACGTTTGATACGCCTGCGGGTGTGGTCGGCGCGGAAATGATCGGGGAGGAAGTACGGCTTCAAATGACGCCGCCCAAGGATTGGCGGATGAATGGCGAACTGGCCATGCCGGATGGTCCGCTGTCGTACGGATTCGTCAACAGTGGCGTCCCCCACGTCGTTGCGGAAGTGAAGAACATTGAATCCTTTGACGTGCAACGGATCGGCGCGCTAATCCGGTATCACGCGGGCATAAGGGACATAGAATCAGTGGCTTTGGGTTTATGCCCGATTGTTTTTTGAATTAGTAGAATTATGTGCAATCAGCGCGATCGCGATGTTTGCAATCTCTCCACACCGGGTTCATTATAACCAGTTGCTATTGATAGGCGCTAAATC